>Ga0247688_1000027_pt1 | contig 102931 bp, 86 predicted proteins | sample CNK29_metaG_FD_182718 | JGI IMG/M metagenome (GOLD analysis project Ga0247688, IMG submission 182718) | Soil microbial communities from Purdue University Martell Research Forest, Indiana, United States - CNK29 | ecosystem: Environmental > Terrestrial > Soil > Temperate forest > Bulk soil... | reverse complement strand
GATGGGTGCCCCTGAACCGTAGCAGCCGACGTGAGGAGGCTCTAACTCGACGGCGTTCAGATGGAGCCTCCTCACGTCGGCTGCTACGAGGTTCAGGGGGCGGGCGGGCTGAGGGGGCGTTTGGATATTCCATCGTTTCTTATGGGGAATTGGTTTCACACCGCGACCATACGCAACAACCGTTCGCCGCCGTGAATTGATAAAATCGGGCGCCGCATTGAAGAAAACAATTGCCGATTTGCCACCGCTCTTTAGCCTGCTGCCATGCGTGACGCCTCATTGAATTTTCTCCGGACCCTGGTCAACACCCCCAGCCCCACCGGGCACGAAACCCGCGGCCAGCGCGTCTGGATGGATTACGCCGGCCAGTTCGCCGACAAGACGTTCTCCGACGCCTACGGCAATTGCGTGGCCGTGCTGAACAAGGGCGGCGGGCCGCGCATCATGCTCGCCGCGCACGCGGACGAGATCGCGATGGCGGTAAATTACATCGATGACAACGGTTTCATCTACGTCCGGCGCATGGGCGGCATCGACGCCGCCATCACCAAGGCGCAACGCGTCGTCATCCACACGCGCAACGGCGCGGTCAAAGGCGTGGTCGGCAACGTGGCGCCCCATTTGACCAAACAGGATGGCGACCCCAAACTGCCGAAGATCCACGACATCTTCATCGACATCGGCGTAAGCAGCCGCAAAGAGGCGGAGGCACTCATCCGTGTGGGCGACCCGATCACCCTGACGGACGAATTCGACATCCTGCGCGGCGACCTCGCCGTGGCGCGGGCGTTTGACAACCGGATCGGCACGTTCGCCGTGGCGGAAACATTGCGCCTGCTCAAGGAATCGAAAGTGAAATTGAACGCCGAAGTGTGCGCCGTCTCGAACGTGCAGGAGGAAGTCGGCCTGCTCGGGGCGCGGCAGATCGCGTATTCCCTCCAGCCGGACATCGCGCTGGTGGTGGACGTGACGCATGCGACGGATTATCCGACGGTGAGCAAGGCGCAACACGGCGACACCCGCATCGGCAAAGGCCCGGCCATCACGCACGGCGGCTGCAATCATCCCGAAGTGGTGAAGCGCCTCGAAGAAATTGCGGCGAAAAAGAAAATCCCGCTGCAACACGAAGCGATGTCCGCCTCCAGCGGCACGGACACGGACGTGATTTTCTGGACGCGCGGCGGCATCGCCAGCGCGCTGATCAGCCTGCCGAACCGCTACATGCACTCGCCGGTCGAGGTCGTCAGCCTGAAAGACCTGGAACTGATCCCGCAGTTGATGGCCGCTTTCGTGCAATCACTCAAGAAAGGCGAGCGATTCAAGGTGAAGATCTAGGGTGTGTTTGCAAACAGGAACGGAGTGCGCCCGTCCCCGGGCGCAGCGATGCCCCAACGACCAAACTCCCTGGAAATTTCGAGATCTGCCGGCTCCAAGCCCGTTGCAGCGGCCGAGGACGGCCGCGTTCCGTATTTTGAAAACACGCCTGGCGTTTCACACCGTCAGGATTTCTTTTTCCTTGTGCGCAAGATGCGTGTCAATCTTGGCGACGTATTGGTCGGTCAGCTTCTGGATCTCTTTCTCGGTCTTTTCCTGATCCTCCTCGCTGGTTTCGTGGGCCTTGACCGCCTTCTTCAGAAGTTCCATCGCGTCGCGGCGCACATGGCGCACGGCCACGCGCGCGTCCTCGGCCATCCGGTGGGTGATCTTCACGAACTCCTGTCGGCGCTCGGTGCTCAATTCCGGGAACGAGACGCGGACGATCTTCCCCTGCACGACCGGCGAGAGGCCGAGGTTGGCCTTCTGGATCGCCTTCTCGATCGCCTGGATGCCCGTGATGTCCCACGGCTGCACGACCAGCATGCGCGGCTCCGGCGTGGTGATGCCTGCGAGTTCGCGCAGGCGCATTTGCGAGCCGTAAACCTCGACCAGAATGTTTTCGATGAGCGACGCGGAGGCCTTGCCCGTGCGCACCCCGGCGAACTCGTTGATCACGACCTGTTCGGTCTTGATCATTTTCTCCTCCGCCTCCAGCAAGATTTCATCGGATGACATAGTGCAGGCAGGCTAACAATGAAACCACAGCGGGTCGAATGAAAATTCGAGATGCCGCTTGATGGCGCATCCGCACACCGCCCCCCCCGACGGAGCGCGACCGGTCCCCGGCCGCAGCGAGTGGAAAGCCCAGAACGGCTGGGAAAATCCGGACCTTGGCTTGCCGGCGTGACCGCTGCGGGCGGGGACCGCCCGGGGCAGTCCCCGGATGCGGCGGCCGCTTGAGGGCTCAACTTGCTTCCCGACTTGACTGCCTCGGCGGAGAGCCGCTCTCTAATCCGGCGCGTTTCCGGGCGATGCTCAATACTTGCCGGGTCGGAGACCGGCGCTCCGGAAGGCAGCGCCTCAAGTTGCATCCGCCGCTTGACATCACCGGCAAATGACGGTCAGGCTGTTCGCACCAACCCAAGCACGCCCATGAAAAAATTATTTTCACTCGCCATCATCGCCCTGTCACTGGCCGCAAGCTCCGTCCGCGCCGACTGGCCGGCCCGGGTGTTCGCGCCCTATATGTATATCGGCGCGGGCGACGATTTCAAACTCACCAACTGCGCCGACGCCTGCGGCCTCAAATTTTACACGCTCGCCTTCATCATCGCCCGTCAGGATGGCAGCGGCAAAGACGCCACTTACCGCAAGGAACCGTCGTGGGATGGACGCATCCCCATCGGGCAGAATCTTTACAAAGACCAGATCGACGCCATCCGCAAGCGCGGTGGCGACGTGATCATGTCCTTCGGCGGCGAGGCCGGCAAGGAACTCGCCAATGTGATTGACGATCCGGCCCAGTTGGAATCCGCCTATCAGGCAGTCATAGACCAATACAAATTCACGTGGCTGGATTTCGACGTCGAAGGCAACAACCTGGACAAAGGCCGGCAGGATAGCGAACGCCGCAACACCGTGCTCGCCAGCCTGCAAAAGAAAAATCCCGGACTGATCATCTCCTACACCCTGCCCGTGGATCCCAACGGTATTTCCGAAGCATCGCAAGCGCTGCTGGCCGATGCCAAAGCCAAAGGCGTCAAGGTCCATTCGGCGAATCTGATGGTCATGTTTTTCGGAAAGAAATTCATCGGCAAGGGAAAGTCCGAGGGCGAACTCGGCGTGGAATCCGCCAACAAGGCTTACGAGCAACTCCAGAAGATTGATCCCACCATTCAGGTCGGCCTCTGTCCCTGCCTCGGCAGAAACGGCTCCAGCGGCGAAGTCTTCACTCTCGACGACGCCAAAGTGATCAAGACTTTCGCGGACAAAACGCCGTGGGTCTGTTCGCTGCACTACTGGTCCATCAACGACGACGCAGGCCGCCCCCGGCGCAAAAAGAAAACGGAGGCCGGCACCAACAGCGTCCCTGAGGCCGATGCACCGCAACCGTGGGCCTTCGCCAGAATTTTCCAGACTTTCGGGGAGAAATAATTTTCTCCCTCGCCCCTCGGAGGGGAGAGGGCCGGGGTGAGGGGTGATTTCGACAAACCCGCAAGCCCTTGTTCAACCGCGAAACACGCGAACGACAAAAACAATTTTGCCCGGATTCTGTCCGGTGCTCCTTTCGTGTGTTTCGTGTGTTTCGTGTGTTTCGTGTGTTTCGTGGTTGAAGATTACAGCTTCAGCACCTGCGCCGCCCTCCGCCATTGTTTGACACGTAACGATGCGGATCTTTTTGGAGTAATGAAACAAGCCGATGATCTTCAGGCCGATGTCCTTGGTGGGATCGGCAATCACGCGCACCACCCGTTCAAGGCCGTGCCGCTCCATCATCTCCATGGTCTTGCCGATGATCTCCTCGCAGTCAATGTCCATGGATTCGAGCCGCCCCAAATCCGCCAGCATGTCAAAGCCGTCGGGAAATTGCGCCAACAGCGCCTCCACCTCGGGATAGCCCCGTTCCAGCTCCGCCGCCGTCACCCGATCGAGGTAATTCAAATACAATAACCGACGCGCCGGATTGGTTGTCGCTAAAAACATGACCAAACTTTAGCGCAGCTCCGGCAAAATACAAAATCAGCCGGTGTCTCAAGGAGAATCAAAACAACGTTCGCTGCAACAGCCACCACGTGCCCGCCAGAGCAATCAAGCAAGAACCGGCAGGAACCAGCTGGTGCACAAATTGAGGGCGCTCCCTTAACTTCCAGATCACGGGCAAGATCACCGCGGCCATGGTCATTTGGCAGATCTCCACGCCGAGGTTGAACGAAAACAAAGGCACTACGATGCTTGTCCCATCTGAACCAATTCCCAAATCGCGCAAAGCCGAGGCGAACCCGCACCCATGCACCAGGCCAAAGCCAAAGGCCAGCAACCAGCGTTTGTCCATGTCGCGCCGGACGATGTTCTCCACGCCCACATAGATGATGGAGACCGCGATGAGCGGCTCGATGATTCTTGGCGAAAGGTTGATGACATTCATGGTCGCCAGCGCCAGCGTGATCGAATGCGCGACGGTGAAGGACGTGATGATCTTTAAGGCCGACTTGAAACTGCCGCCGACCATCAGCAAGCCCAGCAGGAACAGCATGTGATCATAGCCCGTCGCGATATGCATGATTCCGAGCAACAGAAAATCGCGGAACGAATGTTGCACGACGGGCGCGGAAACGTCATTGGCCAGAAGGATGGCGCAAGAGTCGTGTGCGGCATCCAGCATTTCTTCTCCCAACAATTTGTCTTGATGGTCGCGGATCGAGAGAAATTGCCGGTGACCGCGCACCAGATTTCCGACGAGCCCGGAACGAATCGTCAATTCACCCGTCATCACTTCCAGATATGAAATCTCAAATTGCCATGCGCCGGTGCTATCCTGTTGAACTACCGCTTTCGCAGCCATCACTTTTTGGCCGCCTTCAGAAACATCAAACGCCGTCAGGCCCATTTTCACCAGTTGCGGCTGTGCGTCCGCCAATTCTTCCGTTGAAATATTTCCGTCATGATTCGCATCGAGCGGGACGATCTGCTCGACGTCGCTGCTCGACATCGCCAGGTGGATCGTCAATCCAGCCGGCTCCAGCCGGGCCGTGGCCACGCTTAATCCCGGATCGTGCGCGAACAGCAGCGTGGCAAACCCAAAGGAGCATAGCGCAATCCCAGCGCGATACAGCCAGTCGTATGAGCCATCAAACCTGAAGTTGTGTTGACGCATGATTTGTGAATGGGTTGGAATTGAGCGGCGGGTGGTGAATTCATCGATTCCCGCCCGCCGCACTTTTCGGCGGAGTTAATTATTGATGCGTATGATTCCGTCCGTTTTGCGGAGTGGATTCGTAGGGGAATACTTTGTTGTAGGCCATGTCATTGCCATCAACATTGTCGCCGTAAGGTCCGCGGATGATGGGCGGGCTCACGCGCAGATCGCTGGCCAGAGCGGTGACCGCGATGTCCACGACGTCATCCCCAAAGCGACGACCATTGGGCCAGCCGCCGGGGATCGTTCCACCACCGAAGCCGGTCTGAATGGTGCTGGTGAGCACATCGCCGCCAAAGATGCCGAGCCGCGAATAGCCGGCGTCATCGGGATTGGTTGCACTGCTCGCACCACCTCCGGCCAGACGGCAGGGACCGGTGGAGAGATCCACCTTGATCAGGTCGGGAATGAAAATTCCCGCGATGTCCGTCCGGTTGGTTTCCGGCGCGGGCCCGTTTCCACCGAACACAATCGCGTTGATCAAAGCAGCCAGTTCGGGATTCAGGGCATAGTTCTTGAATAATTTTTTGTCCTGATCGGGATCCGTGCGGCTGTAAAGATCCTTGTCCGCGATGGCGACCAGCGCTTCATTGAACAACGGATTACCCTGGCGGCCGACTTGAACGTATTTGCCCAAGGTTACTTTTCCCTTATCCCCATGCACCTCGACCTGACGCCGGCTGGTCGTGGCGTAAACCCCGACGGATTGGGCATCACCACCGAGTTCGCTGACGGGAATCGCCAGCGCCATCATGTGGATGTTAAATCCGGCTTGAGAATCCTTGCCCGGCGACCGCAACTGCAGCAGATCAAAGATGGCCTGAATGTCACCGTAGAATCCATCATCCCGCTGGCCGGCAAAAGCCACATAGCCCGAACCCAGGTTGGTAATGGCCTGGGTCGTGTAATGATCCAGATCGCCGGTCGAGGCAACCCCGTCCCTGGCTGGATTCGCTCCGTCATTGCCCTGATTGTAGAACGGTGTCGCGATGCCCTGATTATTCGGCGGAACAATCCCTGTGCCCAGCACCGTGGATTTATGTTTGTGATTATCCACTTTGGTGACCGTGTAGGTCTGCGTCAGATTCTGGGAAGCGTCGCCGATATCCTGGATGACCCCCAGATACGATTGCAGGATGGTGTCCTGGTTTTTGTAGGTCGTCTTGAACTGAAACTGGTAGCTGCAAGTCGCCTTCCCTTCTGCCAGATCCTTGCCGGTGGCGACGTTGATTTCATAGAGGACGTTGTCATCGAAGTTATACTTGTTGGGTCCGATGCCCGGTTCCTCGAACGGATACACGCTCAAGGCGGTCACCAGCGTCTTCACGCCGTTGGCCTCTTGCACGAATGCATACACGTCCGTGGTGTTGGCCGCCGGATCGGTCACGATCAGCGGCGCGTCCATGTGGCTGGAGGCAAAGACCGGCGTGGCGATGACGCCCGTCATTAACACGGCCAGTCCGATGCTTGTTTTTCTCATGTTCGTTTTCATTTTGTGTTTGGTTTGTTGTTTGGTTTCGACCGTCAATTCTCCCGAGCGGAAAGCGCGGCGGTTTTAATTTCAGCGGCCGTGCCTGTGTCGTCCGTTTGTCCGAGTTGGACGGCAGCCTGCTGAAATTGTTTTTGCTCGGATGGCAGGAGCAGCTGCAGCATCCCCACAGTTTTACCCAGCCATTCGGCGGCTTCCTCGGCATGTCCGGCTTTACCGGCGATCACCGCCGCGTGTAGAAATAAACGGCCATCCTGGGTGCCTTCGGCGAGCGCCTTTTGCAATTCCTGATAGGCTTCCCCGTTGCGCCCATTCGATGAGAGGGCCCAAGCCAGGGCATCGTGCGTGAACACATCTTCGCGGATGCTGAATTCCTTTTGTGCCAGTTCGAGCGCGGCCGCATTCGCTTCGCCATGGGTGGACACATATAACGAATACGTTCGCGGATCGGCATTTCGTCCGTCCTGGTTAAGACGCGCTTCCACCACTTCGGCATCCACATCACGTCCCGCCGCGTGCAAGGCTTCAGTCAGCACCCACTGGTAGTCCGGCAACGGATTGATCTTTTCGGCGCGAGTCAGGACTTCGACGGCCTCGGCTGCTTTTCCATCGGCGAGCAGCATCCGGCCGCGCAGCAGCAGCGCCGGGGCAAAATCCTTTTGATACTCGAGCGCCGCAGCACACGATTGGCCGGCTTCGGAAAGATCACCATTTTGAAACTGGAAGAAAGCCAGGCGCGTGTTGACCCAGGCGGCCGATTCCGCTGCGTTGGGACTGGCCGCGCTGACTGCCATCTGCATGAGTTCCGTGGCCGCCGCCAGATCCCCCTTCAACCAGCGATAATGGGCGATGCGCGCATACGCTTCCAAATCCGGTTTGATGTCCACCATCTTTTGATAGGCCCCGGCCGCTTCATCCAACCGCCCCTGCTCCATCAACACGTCGCCCAGCAAACCGTAATCAAAGGACCGTCCGCGCTTCTGCACCAATTCACGCGCCAGGGGTTCCGCCTCTTTGAACTTATGCAGATTTTGCAACACATGGCCGCGCAGCAACAATGCCTCGGGGCAAGCCGGCTGTTGGTTGTCCAAACCGATGGCGCATTGTTCCGCCAGTTTGTAATAGCCCGGATCGAAACTTTCCCGCGCCTTGGCGACAAACAGCCAGCCCAGGTTTTCGAGTGATTGAAACGTGTTCTTATCCGCACGAATGTTCGCCTGATAGCGGATGATCTCCCGGTCAATTTTCCCGGCACCATGATGCGGTGCCAGCACCAGCGATAGCGCCTCCGGCATGTCGTTCTTAACTATCTCAGCGGGAGCCTTAGCTGCTGCCGGTGTTTCCGTAGGCGCGTTTGCCTCCTTATTTTTCTGACAGGACGTTGTCAGCAGACAGGCAATCAAAGGAACGTTGATCCAAAGTTTCATAGTTTGATCCGGTTGGAAATTGGTTTCACCACTCCATCCATTACGAACGGCCTGATCGGTTGGATGCATGCTGAGCGAATTTTGTCGACACGGCCGAAAGACCAGAGGGAGTCACTCACACGCGGTCCAGATTTCCGGTGGCTGATTCGAATAACAAACGCGGAAGGGCAGACGAATTTCAACAGCAGCTTGCAGCGGGTGGAATGGTCGGGTGTGTCGCTCATGTTGATAGAACGTGCGTCATTTCGTTTTGGATGCATGGCAGTTGCATCCAGACAGGGGCGGCAGGCGTTTAATAGGTGACGAGGTTGATATTGGAAGTCGCCTTGTATGATATGCATCAACTCGCATCAGTATACGGTGGTCCGATATCGCTGGATTTGTCTCCGAGATTCTGTTTCTGTTTGAACACTGACAGAATGAGCGAACCCGCTTTAGATCTGGAACGAGACACGGAACTGCTCCGGCGCATCGCCGGCGGCGACCGGTCCGCCTTCGCCAGATTTTACGACGAGTATTCCGGGTTGCTGTTCACCATCGCCGTCAAGATTTTGAACGACACCAAGGAAGCCGAGGACGTCCTGCAAGAAGTCTTCCTGCAAATCTGGAACAAGGCCGGCGCCTATGATCCGCTGCTGGGCAAACCGGCAAGCTGGGCGGTGACGCTCACCCGCAACAAAGCCATTGATCGCATCCGTTCTTCCCAACGCCGTTCCAAACTGATCGAACAAGCCACGATGGAGGCGGCCGTCTCGCCGGACAATTCCCCGTCGGCCAATGAAAAATTGCACGGCCGGGAAAACGCCCAGTTGATCCGTTCCGAGGTGGCCGCATTGCCGCCGGATCAACGGCGCGCCATTGAACTGGCTTTTTTCAGCGGGCTGACCCAGGACGAAATTTCCCAAACCTTGCAGGAACCGCTGGGCACCATCAAGGCGCGCATCCGGCGCGGCATGTTGAAACTGCGCGAAAAATTGGAGGAATTCATATGATTGACGAGCGCATGGAAGAACAAGCCAGTTTATATGTGCTTGGTGTGCTGACGCGGGAGGAAGCGCACGCCGTTGAAACGGCATTGAAGCAGGACGCCAAACTGCAACAACTCGTGTCCGCCATGATGATTTCGCGCGACGCGCTGGCGGGTTCGCTGCCGCAGATCACGCCGCCGCTCACATTGCGGCAACGGGTGCTCGAACAGGTCAAGGCCCCGGAAAAAGTTGTCAAGTTTTCGCCCCGGACTGAAGAATCTTCCGGCGGTTGGGCGATCTGGCTGCCGTGGGCACTGGCGGCGTGCCTGGCCATCGTCTGCGCGATTTCATTCTCGCAGCAAAAAGGCTTGCGCCAAAAAATTGACGCGCAGGCGAAACAACTGACCGAACTCGATCAGATGGCAGATGCGTTGCGCGATCAAACCCAGAACTTGAAACAGGCGGTGGCCACCTTGCAGGAGACAAACCGGCTGGCCAGCCTCCGGATCGCGATGTTGAATTCCATGTTGGAGGATTCTCCCAAAGCCGTGGCCGTGAGCTTGTGGGATGTACAGCAACAACGCGGCGTTTTCCTGGTGCAGAACCTCAAGCCGTTGCCGGCGGACAAGGATTACCAGTTATGGGTGATCGATCCGAAATATCCCACGCCGGTCAGTGCGGGCGTCTTTCAGGTGGATGCACAGGGCAACGTGCGCCTGCAATTCAAGACGGACAAGCTGATCGAAACCGCGGACAAATTCGCCGTCACGCAGGAACCGAAAGGCGGCCTGCCCGTGCCCACGCTCAAGAACCTGGTGCTGATCGGTGGCTGAAACTTGACCGCAAGCGTTTGCTCACATAACGTCGCAGCAGTCCAAGCCAGCCAATCATGAAGATTCACCCAAGGAATTTTGTTCCGTTCGCATTGACGTTGGCTGCATTGGTTTTTAATTCCTCATTTTTCCAATCGGTGCAAGCCGCTTCGTGGACCACCAACTGCCCGCTGCAAACGGCAAGGTATGGTCACACGGCGACGCTATTGCCGAACGGGAGGGTAATTGTCGTGGGTGGACGAGACGTTAACGGAGTCGGTCTTGCCAGTGCAGAACTTTTTGATCCGGCCACGGGGAAATGGATGATCACAGGTTCACTGAACTTTACCCGTTACGATCACACCGCAACCTTGCTCACGAACGGAAAATTGATGGTCGTTGGCGGGATTGGCATCCACGCAATTCCCATCGTGGAGCTATACGATCCAGCCACTGGTGTCTGGACAACGAACACTCTCACTTTGAATACGGCGCGCTTCCGTCACACCGCAACACTCCTGTCCGATGGAAAAGTCTTGGTTGCGGGAGGCGGCAACAATGGATTTCTATCCAGTTCGGAAGTGTTTGATCCCGCCACCGGGGCGTGGACGCCAACGGTGAATTCCCTGGCCGTGCCACGTGTTCTTCACACGGCGACATTGTTGACCAATGGCAAGGTGCTGGTCGCCGGGGGCGCCTGCCCAACTGGAATTACCAACAGTGTAGACCTATTTGATCCAGTCAGCGGAATGTGGACGACCGTCAACCCCATGAACCTCGGACGCTACCGCCATATCGCACTGTCGCTTCCCAACGGACTGCTAATGGTTGCCGGTGGGGCGGCCGTTGGGCAGGTCACCAACAGCGTAGAAGTCTTTGATCCTGCTGCCGGAACATGGACAAAGATCAACTCAATGAAAAGTGCGCGGATATACCACGCCGCGAGCTTGCTTCCCAACGGAAACGTGTTGGTGACGGGGGGCGATTCGGTCGGGAACGCCGTCGAAATTTACGACGCCTCCACGGGCACATGGACGACAACCAACGCCATGAAAGCCGCCCGCCAGTCGCAGACTGCGACCATGCTGCCGAACGGCAAAGTGCTTGTCGCCGGTGGCACCGACTCTTTCTTCAATCCCACTAACAGCACCGAGGTATTTGAATATGCGCTCGGGACGTGGACGAACACCGGAGAGATGACCTTCTACCGCTCTTATCACACGGCCACGTTATTGCCCGATGGGAACGTGCTGGTTGCAGGCAATGGCGGCGGCTATTCCAGCGCAGAATTATACAATCCAGCAAACGGAACATGGACAAACACGGGCAGCTTGAACGCCGGACGCGGGAGTCCAACCGCAACCTTATTGCCGAATGGGAAGGTACTGGTCTCTGGAGGTTTTGACGGTGTGGGTTACTTCATCGTGCCGCTCGCCAGTGCGGAGCTATACGATCCCGCCAGCAGAACCTGGAGTCTCGCCGGCACGATGACTGCGGCCCGTGCCTTTCATTCCGCAACTCTGCTGCCGAATGGGAAAGTGCTCGTCGTCGGCGGTCAGGGCAGCGGCAACTCTCTCCTTAGCAGCGCGGAGTTATACGACCCGGCAAGCAACACCTGGAAAAGCGTAAATCCGATGGCCACCACTCGCGCATCGCACACGGCCATGCTACTGAAAAATGGCAAGGTGTTGATTGCGGGCGGGCTTGCTGGTTTGGCAACAAATTATGTGACCCTCGCTTCGGCCGAGTTGTTTGACCCAGCCAGCGGGATCTGGACTCCGACCGGCAGCCTGATCACTCCGCGTGCTCATTATACGCTCACCATGCTGCCAAATGGGAAGTTGCTGGCGGCGGGAGGCGTAGATATGTTCAGTACGTCCGGCACCGGTGGCGCCGGAATGCTACTTTCCAGCGCGGAATTGTTCGATCCGCTCACTGGCATATGGACAGTGACAGGTTCAATGAGCACTTTTCGGGAATACCATGCGGCGACATTGCTACCCATTGGGAAGGTGCTTGTGGCAGGCAACGCAAGCTACTCGCCCAGCTCAGAATTATTTGATCCAGCAACCGGGGCTTGGACGGCGACTGGCGACATGACCGACGCCCGCTTTAACCAAACCGCGACATTGCTGCCAAATGGAAAAGTGCTGGTGACGGGGGGAATGTATCCGGGTGGCGGAAATCCTTATTCCAGCGCAGCACTGTATGATGTCGGCATGGGATATGCCAATACGTCGCGGCCGAAGATAACCGGCGTGACATCGTCACTGAAGCTCGGCACCAGCCTGGTCGTTACGGGCGCGCAGTTTCGCGGCGTCGGCGAAGGTTCCAGCGGGAATGCGCAAAGTTCCTCGACCGACTTTCCGCTAGTGCAGTTGCGCAGCCTTGAAAGCGGGCAAACGTTAATCCTTTCATCCACTAATTGGGGAACCAATACGTTCTCTTCTTTGCCGGTCTGGAATTTCCCGCCCGGTTATGCGCTGGCCACGGTGTTCGTCAATGGCATCCAAAGCACCAGCAGCATCGTCAATATCAGCGTTCCCATTCCAACCGCGCCAATCTTGACCAGCTCTCAAAAAATCAACGGTTCTTTTCAGTTCGCCTTCACGAACAACGTGGGCGCGCTCTTCGGAGTGCTGACCACCACCAATCTTTCCCAGCCGCGAACCAACTGGACGGCGCTCGGCGGCGTCATCGAGGTTGCGCCAGGACAATTTCAGTTCACCGATCCCCAGGCGACGAACAATCCGCAACGTTTCTACCAAATCCGCTCGCCGTAATCACACCGAGCTATTTGACTTCAACCGCTCCTCCGCCTGTTCATTCGTCAGCTTTTCTTTCGCGCGCAGCACGGCCATGCCCACCACCGGCGGATACGCCTGGTCCGACTTCATGCGTGGCTCGACGTATTCGATGATCTCGAAGAGCAGCGCGTTGGCCGCCTCGTAACTCAAACCTGTCAACTTGGTGATGTAACGCGTCGCGCGGTCGATCAGCTTCAGATTGCTCGGCACCACCCAGATCATGTAGTTGCCCATCACGCGGCCGAGACGAACCATCGTGCAGGTCGAGAGCGCATTCATCACCAGCTTCGCCGCCACGCGCGTCACGCCGTCCAAGAGCAGATCCGATTTGGGGACCGGAATGAACAGCGCCGTCTCCGCCGCATTTTCCTGTTCATCCGACTTGTCAGCCCCGAAATAAATCAGCGCCGTTCGCGAACCGCTTTCGTGCGCCGCCTTGAGCTGATCAGAACAAAACTTGACCGAGGAAGCGGAATCCGAAGGCGACAGAACCGCCACTGCGCAGTCGCCCTTTCCCCGTGAACGGAACTTGGCGCCGTTGATGCCGATTTTGTAGCGCAACAGCTCCGTGGAATTGATCCGGCCGAGGGTTTCCAGCGTCTTCTCCACTTTTTCCTCGTCCACGAGCGCACGGACTTCCTTTTCGCTCCACTCCACGCAGCGGGGTTTTCGTTTCAAGATGTGCCCCCAGGCGGCATCGGTCCAATCATCCGGCAGGAACAGAAACGCCCAGGATTCCGCTGCCGTGGTGTCGTCGAACTTGCGGAACGGCGGCGTGCAATACGTGGGCGAACGCTCCGTGGTGTCCGTGAGCACGTCAATCCCCAGCCGGTCGGCATAATAATTATTCTTGTGGTTCGTGCGATACACGGTGGCTTCCAGCGTGACGAGTTTGGCCAGCGGTTCCAGCACCGCCGGCGTTTTCAGATTGGCGAGAAGTTCAGTCACCTGCTCCAGAAACATTTTTGGAACGGAAGCCGGTTCCCTTCCGGTTAAGTCGCGCACGACCATTTCCAAAACCGTCAGCATCACGCAAAGCTGGATGGACGTCGCCTGCATCCGCGTGGAACCGGTGATGGCCATCGGCCCGGTCGTCAGATTGATTTTCTCGATCCGCGCGTCTTGAATCACTTCCCGGCTGCGCTGGACGTGCTCGTTCAAAATGTCATCAGGGTTGTTGTAAACGAAATAAACTTTCGCACCCGCCTCCACGCCGGCCCAGGCCGTGCCGATGACGAAGGAGGTTTCGCCGCCCTCGGTGATGGCAAACACCACGTCCTTGGCCGACACGTCGAGATCAGTGATCTGCTTTTTGCCGAACGCCGTGAAGTCTTCAAAGCCTTCCACGGATTTGATGAGCGCGTAATCACCTCCCGCCATCACACTGAACGTGCGATTTTCATATTCGTTTGCGAGTGTCGAAGGCAATGGTCCCCTCACCCTGCCCTCTCCCCCGGTGGGGGAGAGGGTGGCCTCTGGCCGGGTGAGGGGGATTTGCCGCTGCCAGAAATCGCGCCAGACGGAATCAAGCAGGATGCTCAACCGCCCGGTCGAGCCGCAGCCGGTGAAGAAAATGCGTCCGCCGTCCTTCAGCGCGCACAACACGGTTTCCTTGATCTCCCCTGCCCGGCCCGATTCGACGAACTCGCGGAATTTTTTCACCACGTCATCATCCACGTCGAAAAGCAGCTTGAGCGCGGCGGCGACATCGCCCTTGACGACATCGCTCAAACTGGCCGTGACGGGATGCGAGGACTCGGTGACCAGCGCGCCCAGCTTGAACTGGCTGCTGATTTTCAAAAATTCTTCAGAACGCTCTTGGGAACTCAAACTCATGTCCGATGATTTAATGAAATTGCCAACCGCGTGTCACGCCGATAGGCCGCCACAAATGAGGGGGGATAAAAACCACCGCGCCTTGCATCAATGCGATTGTCAATCGCGTGTCACGCCGATAGGTTGGGGGCGTCCGTATGATGCCCACACAACAACTGGCCACGCTGAACGCCGCGAATTGCGAAGTCGCCTTCGACAACCTGACGCGCCAGCTCTACGCCACGGACGCCTCGCCCTACCAGATCGTGCCGATGGCGGTGGCGTTTCCCAGAAATGTCACGCACGCCAGTTCCATCATCCAGGCCGCGGCCCATGCCGGCGTGGCGGTGATTCCGCGCGGCGCGGGCACGGGCCTTTCCGGCGGAGCGATCGGTGAAGGACTGGTCATTGATTTTGCCAAACACAACCGGGAGATCTGGGATTTGAACAAGGAGGCCCGCACCGTCCGCGTCGGGCCGGGCGTGGTGCTCGACCAGTTGAACCAGTTTTTGCAACCACACGGCTTCCGTTTCGGACCGGACGTGGCGACCAGTTCCCGCGCCACGCTCGGCGGAATGATCGCGAATGATTCCTCCGGCTCGCACACGCCGGTCTATGGCACGACCGGAATGCACGTGAACGAACTCAAGATCGTGCTGGCCGACGGCAAAGTGGTCACGGTCGGCCCCAAGCACGACACCCTGCGCCCGCAACGGCAACTGGTGGAAGACCTCGTCTCGCTCAATTCGCTGCAGATCGCCGAACGGTTTCCGCCGGGACTGTTGAAACGCTGGCCCGGCTACGCCCTGGCCCGTGTGTCGCAGAATCCGGCCAACCTGATTTCCCTGCTGACCGGCAGCGAAGGCACGCTGGCGGCGATCATCGCGGCGGAATTGAAGATTGTTCCCCTGCCCGCGGAGCGCGGCGCCGGCCTGCTGTTTTTCGCGTCCGTGGCCGAGGCGATGCAGGCCACCGAGGAGTTGCTGGAGTTGAAGCCGGCCGCCATCGAGCACATTGACCGTGCGCTGTTCGACCAGACGCGCGGCCAGCGGGAATTCCAGGCCGCCCGCGATCTGCTGGAACTCGACGCGAAACCGTGCGAATCCATCCTGATCGTTGAATTTTTCGAGCACGCCAGGGAACGGCTGGCGTTGCTGAAGAAAAAAAAGCTCGGCCTGCGCCAGTTGATTTTGAAGACGCAGACCGAAGCGGATCTGGTCTGGTCGGTGCGCAAGGCGGGATTGTCGCTGCTGACCGGCTGCAAAGGCAGCGCCAAGCCCGCGTGCTTCATCGAGGACGCGGCGGTGCGGCCGCAGGATCTGCCGGCCTACGTCAGCGGCCTGCAGGAATTGATGCATCGCGTGGGCGTCACGGCCTCGTATTACGGCCATGCGGCGGCGGGCTTGCTGCACGTCCGGCCCGTGCTGGATCTGCATCGCGACGATCACTTGGACAAATTCCGGCAGATCGCCGATGAAGTTTCCGCGCTCGTGCTGCAGTTCAAAGGCTCGCTCGCCGGCGAGCACGGCGTCGGCATGGCCCGCACGGAATTTCTCAAGGAACAGGTCGGGGCGGAACTTTACCGGCTGATGAAGGAGATCAAACTCTCGTTCGATCCAAACAATGTTTTTAATCCGGGCAAGATCATTTCCGACGGCCGCTACCGGATTGACCGCAACCTGCGGCTCATCGCCGGAAGCGGCCCGGTGCTGCCCTTTGAACCGCAGCTTGCGTTCGCGGCCAAGGACGGCTCCTTCGCCGGCAATCTGGAGCAGTGCAACGGCTGCGGCGGCTGCCTCAAACAGACGCCGACGATGTGCCCGACTTATCTCGCGACCGGCGAAGAGATCATGTCCACCCGCGGCCGCGCCAACGCGATCCGCGCATCGCTGGAATTGCGGAGCAGCGGCCACGACCCGTTGCGTTCGAAGGAACTCGAGGCCGCCTTGAGCAATTGTCTTTCGTGCAAGGCCTGCACCACGGAATGTCCGTCCAACGTGAACATGGCGCTGCTCAAGGCCGAGCTGCTGCACGCCCGCATCCGCCGCGACGGCCTGCCCCTGCGCGAACGGATGTTGAGCAACGTGGACTTGCTCGGCCGCCTGGGCTGCACGATGCCCGGCCTGGCCAACTTTTTCCTGAAGTCCGGTTCCATGCGCCGCATTTTTGGCAAGCTGCTCGGTTTCACCCCCGAACGTCCGCTGCCCCCGTTTGCGCGCACACGTTTCGACCGCTGGTTCGCGAAGCGTCCGCCATTACACAAAACTTATCGTGGCCGCGTCATTCTCTGGGACGACACCTTTGCGCGTTATCACGAACCGGAAATCGGCATCGCCGCCGTCGCCGTGCTGGAGACCGCCGGGTTTGAAGTCACGCTCCCGACCCAGCGCAAATGCTGCGGTCGTCCGGCCTTCAGCATGGGCAACCTTGACGAAGCCGCCAGACTCGGACGTCACAATCTCGCCCTGCTCAGCCAGAGCGACGACGATGCGCCCATTATTTTTCTCGAACCGTCGTGTTACTCCATGTTCGTCGAGGATTACCGCGAATTGAAACTGCCGGACACCGACAAGGTCGCCAGCCGCTGCATCCTGTTCGAGGAATTCGTCGCCAATCTGCTGAAGCAGGAGCCGGGCGCTTTGCTGTTCAGTCACGATGCCCAGAAGCTCGTCATCCACGCGCATTGCCACGCCAAATCGCTCAGCAACACCGGCTACCTGCGCCAGCTCGCGGAACGTCTGCCGAACCGGATGGTGACGATGCTCGACACCGGCTGCTGCGGCATGGCCGGCGCGTTCGGAATGATGGAATCGAAATATGAACTGTCGATGAAAGTCGCCGAACCGCTCGTTCAGAAAATCAAAAGCCAGCCCTACGGGACCATCGTCGTGGCGTCCGGCACGAGTTGCCGTCATCAAATCCAGCATCTCGCCCCCAACCGGACGCAGCACATGGCCTGCGTGCTGGCCGATGCGCTCGTTTAATCCTGGAAACAGCAGTTGAAACCACGAAACACACGAAACACACAAAAGAGACAAGGCATTGCCGAATCTCTCTCGATTTCACCCGGAGGATGAATGTTGGAATGGAGACAAAACAGGCGTTTTATCCTTTGTTTTCGTGTGTTTCGTGTATTTCGTGGTTCATCCCTGCTGCGGATTTTAGGTTGATCGGAGCGCCGGGCAATGCCCGGCGCTCCATTCAAACTTCCTCCGGCGAAAGGCCGATGCCCACGATGCTGCACGCCTGGATGACGTTCAATTTGAGCTGTTCCGCCAGCGCCAGCACCGCAGCCGATTCCGTTCCCGGATTCAACCAGAGTTCGTCGCAACCTTTGGCCGCGATGTCCGGCAGCACTTTCAACAACACCGGCGGCGGCAGATAAACACTGACCAGATTCGGGCGCACCGGAACTTCCGTGATGCTCTTGAACGCGGGCAAGCCTTCGATGTGCGTCTCTTTTGGATTCACCGGATAAACCGTGTAACCCTGCCGCACGAACGCGCGCACGGCTTTGTTGCCGAACTTGCTGCGGTCAGTTGAAGCTCCGATGATGGCGACAGTTTTCATAAATCAGATTTTCCGGCAAAGGTCGGCTAAGGCGGGGACCAGTTCCGGAAACTGATACTGGAATCCCGCCGCCGCAAATCGCTGTGGCGCGCAACGCTGGCTCGTCAACGCCAGCGACGGTTCGCTGCCCATCAGCCGCGCGCCCAGTCGCACGGCAAACTCCGGTGCGGGCGGACTCCACGGACGACGCAGGGCCCGGCGCAATTCGCCCATGAACTCCGCGTTCGTCACCGGGTCCGGCGCGACGGCGTTGAAGGTGCCGGATAAATCGGCGCGTTCGATCGCCTCGACGAACATCCGCGTCAGATCCGCGAGGTGGATCCAGCTGATGAATTGTTTTCCGCTGCCGACGGAGCCGCCGAGATATAATCTGGTCAGGCGCGCCAGCACCGGCAGCGCACCGCCTTCGCGCCCGAGCACAAACCCGATCCGCAGCAATACCCGCCGGACCTTGGGCGTGTCCGCTTTGTTGAAGGCGCTTTCCCATTGCACGCAGATTTTCGCCAGGGCGTTTGAACCGGCGGCGGATTGCTCGTCACACAACCGGTTGCCGGTGTCGCCGTAAAATCCCGTGGCCCCCGCCTGCACCCAGACGCGCGGCGGACGCGTCGCATGAGCAAACGCCACCGAGATCGCGCGGACCGAGTTCAATCGCGACTCCAGGACTTCACGGAGATTTTCCGGCGTGTGCGGGCAATTGACGTTGCGCCCGGTGAGATTGACGACGGCCTCCGCGCCCTCCATGAATTTGATCCACTCACCAATGTGCGCCCCGCTCCATTCCACCTCCATCACCCCGTCGTTCCGGTCACGTGGTGAACGCGTGAGCACGATCACTTCATAGTTACGGGCAACCAAAGCCGTGGCCAGCGCGTGACCAAGGAATCCGCTGCCGCCCGCAAGAATGATGCGCTTTGGGTCCATGCAAAACTACGTTTCCAGTTTCAGTTCCGGCACGGATTGCGGCGTCAGTGGATTAACGTTGAATCCGTCCTGTTCCAGCCGTCGCAACCACTCGGTAATCAAACCCAGCACGGCTCCCAGGTCAAGCCGCTCATGAATGCGCGGATACCGTTCCAGGTTCGCCTGCGCCAGTTTGAACAGCGCGGCGGAGGGACGTAGCCGGTTTTTTTGCAGATGCACGAATGCGCCCGCCAGTTGGATGAGTCCCTTGTAAAAATTCCCGTTCACGCCGTGACGGTCCGGCAGCCACAAATCTTCGAGGACATCGTGCGCCTCGTAAAAAAGCTGGCGGTTGAAGCAGTCGAAATAGCCGAGGTAGTGGGCATCCAGTTCCTGTCCCCGGAAGGATTCAATCATCGTGGCGATGCGGGCGCTTTTGTGACTCACCGGTTCAGGATAATACGCCAATTCCGCAGTGACGAGACTCATTCTGAAACGGACCAACGCTCATGCGACAGAGGTGCTCGCGGACTTTGTCGCCCAGGCCTGCGCCGCCGCGAAAACTTCCGCGCCAACCCAACCCGATGGACTCTTCTCAGCGGAAAATCCCAAAGCCAATGCCGGTGAGCAGATCTGATTCAGCGCGACTGGCCGCTATTTGACGGGGAGATCGCCTGGCTGATTCAAGAGTCCACCGCGCAGCGTGGGCTGGTCTGACGAAAACAAAACAACCACCTTCACATCGAAGGTCCGGAAAAGATCCTCAAAGCGGGTTTTGATCATTTGCCTGGCGTCGCCAATGGCCAGGGCTGAATCCGCGCTTTTGCGGGCCTGCGCTTTGAGTTGCATCAAAATCTGCCGGTGATCTTCCGTCGTGATTTTGTTGATCACGCCGTCGGCCGCCAGGTAGTAGTTCGGTGCCGGGCTGGAGGATTCGAGCGATAATATCTTCGGCTCCGGCAGCGTGATGGTCATCACCCGGTTGGTCGCGTCGTAGATGGCGGAAAATCTGGCCGCCAGGTCAAAGCCGATTTTCGCCACGAACGTCTGCTCCGCAATGATGCGCTTGTTGCTGCCCAGGTCGGTCTTGGAATAATCCACGATTTCCCGGATGTTCCGTTGCAGCACGGCCAGTTCCGCGATCGGGGTGGCATCACAAACCGTGGAGGAAGCCACCACATTGACCCGCGACTGAAAAATGGCCGTGAACGCCTCTGATACCCTGTCAATTCCGTGCTTGCCCAGTTCGGCCACCTTGTCCACGCCGTGGCTGGCAAACGTGCCGACCGATTCCACACCCTTCTCGGCCGGCCGGGTCACGTTGAGGTAGAGGATCAGCCCAAGGATCAACGCCAGCACGGAGAGGCCGATAAAGAAGGAGAGGATTTTATTCATGACGCCGGAAATCAACCCTGACGCGCCAACGGTTTCTTGAACCCGCTCGCGGCAATCGCCAGGCTGCGGTCACGAAGCTGCTCCAGCAATTTCACCTTGTCGGCAAACGGCAGCGCGGCGAGACGCTGACGCATCTCCCGTTTGCTCTCCAAAATTTTTCGCATCTGGTCGCTCATGGTTCGCCTTCAAGAAACTTATGCCCGAACTGCTCCCATTTGGCAAGCAACCCATGCCGCGCCAGAATCTGATCCAGCTTGTCCGCGTCCAGTGTCCCGCTTTCGATGAATTGCAGAATCCGGGTGAAATCTTTGGCGCGACCGGTTTGCAGCGCGATGGCCGTCAATTGCTCCGCCGGCATCACCCAGGTGCGCACGCCTTCCAACTCCGTCTCCACCGCCTGCGCCAGCGCCGCCAATCGCGTAGCGACCGATGACGCCATCGGCCTGCATCTGGTTGATGACTGCGAGCGTGGCTTTCATGGCAAAATTATTGTGAACTCACGGTGAAGCCCGCGCGAAATGGATTGACCACTTGAACACCGTCAAAACTCTGGCCGTCGGTCAAATCTTCCGAATAAAGCGTCGTCGCACCAAGCCGTTTGGCGGCGGCGACAATCGCAGCATCCCAATACGAAATCTGGAACCGCTCGCGCAAACGCACCGCTTCCTGGAACAAAACGAAGTCCAGCCCGACAATTTCGCCCGGCAAAATCTCTTGCAGAAATTTCAGCGCATCCTCACTGCTCAACGGCGGTTTGAGTTTGCCGGTCGCGTTGACGAAAAATTCCTGCGCGACTTGGACGGAGAATCCGTAATTTCCCGCCGCCAAAACCGAGCGCGCCGCCTTGCGCTTATCCGCCTCGGCTGGATGGGTTGAGGCCGCGTAGAGCAGGACGTTGGTATCAACGAAGGCGGGGATTGTCGGCATAAGTGCGGGCGCGGGTGGGTTGCTCGCCGACGGTCACGGAATGGCTGGCATCCCATTCAGAGAAAAAACTCTTGAGCCGTGCAGCACGGGCTTGCCGGTCATCGTCGGCTTCCCGTTTGTCCAGCTCCTGCATCATGGCCAGTGTGGAATCATTGAGAAATTGCACGTCTTCCTTTCCCTCAAGCTCCAGCAAGCGCCGACGGACAACCGATCGCTCGTCCGCTGTCAGCTTGGGCAGTTCTTGAAGGATTTCCGCAGCACTCACGCCGCCAATCTACCGCCAAGGAAAGAAGCTGGCAAGCCCTGCACATCACTCAAAACAGCTGATGAACGCCAATAAAGCAGGACAGCGCGCCCTGCCTGTTCAAGCGCTACACCGGCGGCCAGCCTTTCGGATCGCGGCCATAAACCGTTTGATAAGCGCGCACCGTCGCTGGCGTCGGATGATCCATCGCATCATGGCGGGCTCCCCCAGGAGAGGGAACAGCCATCCGGCGTTTGCGATTTTCCACGGCGCATCCGAACAATCCAGTCGCGGATTTTCGAGCAAGGTGGCGAACGGTTCCCCCTCTCCCCGGGGGAGAGGGCCGGGGTGAGGGCGAGCGTTACCATCATTTTTCCTGCCATTGCCGCGACCCGCTGTTACCCACCGAAAATTCGTTTGTGAGTTGCTGGTGCCAGTCCGTAACTGGATCACGGCTGGGCCGCGCCAACAGATAACTAACCACGCTCGTCTCAATGTAAACGGATTCCATAGTTCAATCAGCCGCGCTGCGCCCGATGAACCCGACGCCGGATATCAAAACTTCGCCGACGACTTTCAGCGTGCGGATATTTCCTGCGGCGAAAGGGGAAGGTAAATTTGATTATACCCGCTTGAAGCGAAGCATTCGCTGCGTATTCGCACCCAAGAATTTTTCAAAACGATTATTAAGTATTTTGAGTCGTCCGACATGACTTGCTTCGTCATTTGTGCTTCGATTAAACCCATCATACCGCGTTAGTTCTTGGTCTATGTTCTGACTCATTGGGTTTGTGGCAATAAGCTCCTTATTGTCCCGGCGATTTTTCTCAAAACTGACCAAAAATTCCCGAACATTATGGTAATTCTCTTCACTCACGGAACGAACGAACCAGTAGTAGACTGGGATTATTCCGGCTGATGCTAACAACCCATCTTGTGGCAGAAAAATTTCAGTCAACTCGTCCAACAAATCGACCACACGACGACCAGCAACTTCAAGTAGCCCACCGCGCTTGCTTTTCGTTTCCCGAACAAATTCGTCCAGATTGCGCTTCTTGGTTTCGTGTGGCTTTCGGCTGTATTCAAACAATAGAATTTTGGCAGCTGCGTTTAAGTCCTGTCCACGCTGCGTTTGGAATCCGGCGTATTCGTGGAAGAATTCGTGTTTCGCTATCTCGCGGATTACCGCAGGAGCTAATCCGCCCATTGCATTACGAATTTCCGCTCCAGTTAAAGGCTTACTTCTGTTAAGACGAACAAAGAGTTCATTTATGAAATCTTCGGCTTCAGCAAAAACGCTCATCACAAGCAGATTATAAGTATCGAATTCATCAGCGACTTCCGGATAATTCTTCTGTAAATCTGGATAACCTAAGCCCGCTAAATTCAATTCTGGTTTGGGGAGATAAACAAAATCTTCGTTTAGGACAATCTTTCCATCGAAGAAGTCAAAAATGGCCTCGAAGCGTTGCTTCCCGTCGATTATGGCATAAGGAAGTTTTTGCAGGTTTAACTTTGAATCACCCCATGTAAAATCTGCCATGTAAATTTTCGGGACGTCAAAGCCGTTGAGAATCGAATCAATCAAATAAGCTTTGTCTGCGTCCGACCAAAGGCGGCCCCTGCGTTGGTATGGCGGGTCAAGGTCAATTTTTGTTCGACGAGTGCGCCACCAACCCAAAGTCTTTCGGTCGAGTTCCGAAACCTTAAATTTTTTATTTTTTGGTAAATTCATTTTATGATTCAAAACCAAATGTCCTGCGAATTTCTCGCGCAAGCCCGTCTAAATCTGGAAACACAACCGACTCGACAACCCCGTGTTGCAACAGAGATTTGCGCATTGTATGAAGCTCCTCTTTTCGCAAAATGATTTTTATCAAGCAGTCACTTGGAAATGAATTCTTTTCAAAAACAGTTTCCATCGGCTCAACATTTTGTCCGAAAATTGTAAAGACACCTCTTTGCGCAACGATTCGAGAACTATTATGCGCTCCATACAATCCAACAGGGTGGTTGAACATACCCGAATACGACGGCACAGGTTTGTAGCCTTTCAAAGCTTCATCTCCTGGAGTCAATACGCCGCCATCAAAGCTCTGATGTTCGAGAGATTTTCGATTCCAAGCGATTGGATCCAATATCCACACGGCCGCGTCGGACGAAAAATGAAGTTCCCCACTTTTCTTCGCTTTATAGGGAGCGGACATTAATGCAAAATATAACGCTACTAACGGGTTCTCAGTCCAGTCAAGCAACCGCGTCGGCACACCGTAGTGCTGCATAAAAAACAAGGCATCCCAATCATCCAACAGAGAACGGTCGTGAAATGGAATACTCCGCTGACGGAATCGTGTCATTAACTGCAACTCAAGCAAACTGAGTTCGCTAATTTTCTTTTTCCGTTTATGACGATATAAGGTTGGCTGCAACTGGTGAGTTAACTTTCCACAACCACGATACCAAAGGGACTCTTCTGTCTTAGATTGTAAGCCATCAACAAGCGCGACAAAGTCGGTAAGGGTTTTGGGCCGTTCTTGTTTTGGCTTAGCCATAATTGAATGTGATTATTAGACCAAGCGTTTTTGAAATGCACTAACATTTTCATCTGAGCACTGAACTGAATTACATTCAATACAACCACTTCCCAATCTCCCCCTCCGCCTCCAGCGTCACGCCCTGACGCCGATACGCCCAGCACATGTAACTGATGCTCACGAAAAACGACGCCGGCACGCGGTTCGCCGCGCAGATCTTCACGCCCAGCAACGTCGTCTTGCCGCCGAATCCCATCGGGCCGATGCCGAGTTCGTTCGCCGTCTTCAAGATGTCCTGCTCCAGTCCGTCGAGTTCGGGATTCGGATTCCGGTCTTCGAGCCGGCGGAGAAATTGCGTCTTGGAAAGTTCGTAGCCCGTCGCCCGGTCGCCGCCGATGCACACGCCGAGGATGCCCGGCCCGCAGCCCTTGCCCTGCGCCTGCAACACCGCGTCGAGAATCACCTTGCGGCAGCCGTCGTGATCGCGGTTCGCGTTGAGCTTCTCGATCGGCAGCGAATATTGCGCGCCGACATTTTCGCAGCCGCCGCCCTTGAGCACCAGCTTGACGCTGACCTCGTCGGAACGGTGCTGATGAAAATGAAATGCCGGCGCGCCCGACCCGACATTCGTGCCGTCGTTCTTGCCCGTGAGCGAATCCACGGAGTTCTGGCGGAGATACCCTTTCTTGGTGGCCAGCTTCACGGCCTCGCGCGCGGTCTCGGCGAACGTGATCTGGTCGTAGCCGATCGGCACGTCCACATAAAACAAAATGCTGCCGGTGTCCTGGCAGATGGGCTGCGACTTCTGTTTCGCCAGCGCGATGTTCTGGTCAATGATTTTGATGGCGCTGGCGGCGAGGGAACCTTTCTTCTCGTTCTCCAGCGAGGTGAGGATGGCCTGATGCACGTCGTCGGGAATCTCGGCGGACGTGCGGCGGATGAGTTCGACCAGGGAATCTTGCAGTTGGCTCATAAGTTTGCCCAGAGCGTAAGGCTTGGCCGCGTCAGCGTCAATCGGCGGAGCGCGAGTTGTCCCAACTCGCAGCACATTGCCAGACAGACCAGCATTGAAACCATCCCAACGCCTCACGTTCCGCCGCCCGCTGCGGATTGGAACAATCCGCGCTCCTTGCCTTGCACACCGCCGTTGGTTTAACGTCGAGTCATGAAAAGCGACATCCGCGTCGCCGCACCGCCACCGAAGCCGCTGATGATCTTCGATGGTGACTGCAACTTCTGCACGCTCTGGATCCGCCGCTGGCAGCAGCTCACCGGCGAGGACGTGGAATATCTGCCAGCGCAGGATGCCAGTGTCGCCGCGCGATTCCCGGAAATTCCCCGCGAACGGTTTGCAACTGCCGTCCAGCTCATCGAACCGGACGGCGCGGTTTATTCCGGCGCGGAAGCGGTGTTCCGCACGCTGGCGAAGAATCCCAAATGGCAATGGCCGTTGCAGGCCTGCGAAAAAATCCCGGCCCTCGCCGGAATCACCGAGGGCGCTTACAGCTTCGTCGCCAGTCACCGGACTCTTTTCTCCCGGCTCACCCGTTGGTGCTGGGGCCGGCACGTCGAACGACCGGATTATGATCTCACACGCTGGATTTTTCTGCGTGCGCTCGGCGCGATTTATCTCGTCGCCTTCGTTTCGCTCTGGACGCAAATCAGCGGACTCATCGGCCACAACGGCATTTTGCCGACGGATCAATTCATGTCCGCCGTCCAGCAACAATGCGACGTGCGCGGCATCGGCCTGGAACGATTTTACCTGCTGCCGACGCTGAGTTGGTTCAATGCGTCCGACGGTTTTTTGAATTTTCAATGCGCCGTCGGAACTGCGCTGGCGGTTTTACTCATTGTCGACATCGCACCGGCGCCCTGTCTGGCACTGCTGTGGCTGATTTATCTCTCACTCGCCACTATCGGTCGGGACTTTCTCGGCTTTCAATGGGACAATCTGCTGCTGGAGGCGGGCTTTCTCGCCATCTTCTTTGCACCGTTGCGGCTTCTGCCAAAACTGTCCCGCGAACCGCCACCGTCCCGGATTGTTTTGTGGCTGCTGCGGCTGCTATTGTTCAAGCTCATGTTCTCGTCCGGCTGCGTGAAGCTGTTGAGCGGCGACCCTGCTTGGCGCAACCTCACCGCGCTCACGTTTCATTATCAAACCCAGCCGTTGCCGACGTGGCTGGGCTGGTATGCGAATCTGCTGCCGCTGGCGTTTCAGAAATTTTCCTGTGCGGCGATGTTCGTCATCGAAATCGGCGCGCCATTCCTGATATTCGCGCCCCGCCGGCTCCGGTTCTTCGGCGCTGCCGCCCTGGTGAGTTTGCAACTGCTGATCATGCTGACCGGCAATTACACGTTCTTCAATTTTCTCGCGATCGCCCTGTGCCTGTTGTTGCTCGATGATTTCATCCTGCAACGGATCATACCGTCCCGCCTCCACCGCCCGTTGTCTCCCAACTCTCAACTCGCCGACTCTCAACTCTCAACTGCCCAGCCCTCAACTCTCAACCGGCGCTGGCCGCGCAAGTTGACCGTTCCACTCGCCATCATCGTCGCATCCATTTCACTGTTCCAAATGATTTCCATGTTCGGCGTCCGCTCCAGTCTGCTCGCACCAGCAGCCATGCTGGATGGAATGTTCATGCCGCTGCGCACGGTGAACAGTTACGGCCTGTTCGCGGTGATGACCACCGAACGGCGGGAGATCATCGTCGAAGGCAGCAACGACGGCGTGAAGTGGCTGCCTTACGAATTCAAATACAAACCTGGCAACGTGAACCACCGGCCCGGCTTCGTCGAACCGTTCCAGCCACGGCTCGACTGGCAGATGTGGTTCGCCGCGCTGGGTGACTCCCGGCAGAACCCATGGTTCGAACAATTTTGCAGCCGGCTGTTGCAAGGTTCGCCGGAAGTTCTGGCACTGTTGGCCACAAATTCGTTTCCCAACAAGCCGCCCCGGTTCATCCGCGCTCAATTCTACGATTATCATTTCACCGATGCCGCCGAACGCCGCGCGACCGGGGCCTGGTGGAAACGCGAATTTATCGGCGAATACTTGCCGCCGGTTTCGCTTCATGAATAAGATGTCGCGCGAAACCCATGACCGGACCAAAAGAAAATGCGCATCGCCGGCCAAAGCTCATTTCCATTCCTTCAAATAATTGACCGATTCGCAAAGTAATTCTCGACAAAATAATTTTCCCAACTCAAATAGACACGTTATGGCGAAACCCAAAATCAAACGCATCGGGATTTTAACCGCCGGCGGCGACAGCCCCGGACTCAACGCCGCCATCCGCGGCGTCGGCAAGACCGCGCTGAGCTACGGCATGGAGATCATCGGCTTCCGCGACGGCTTTCGCGGCCTCGTGGAAGACCGCAAGCTGAAGCTCGACAAGGCCGCGCTCGCCGGCATTCTCACCGTGGGCGGCACCATCCTTGGCACCAGCCGCGACAAGCCGCATCGGATGCTGATTGATGGCCGCACGCGCGACATGACCGAGGTCATTGTCCAAAATTATCGCAAATACGGTCTCGAATGCCTGGTCTGCCTCGGCGGCGGAGGCACCCAGAAAAGCGCGCTGCGTCTGCACCAGGCCGGCCTCAACGTCATCACCCTGCCCAAGACGATTGACAACGACGTGGCGATGACGGATGCCACGTTCGGTTTCGCCACCGCGCTCGACATCGCGACCGAGGCGATTGACCGGCTGCACAGCACGGCGCACAGCCATCATCGCATCATCATCGCGGAAATCATGGGGAATAACGCGGGCTGGCTGACGCTGGGGGCGGGCATTGCGGGCGGCGCGGACGTGATTTTGATTCCCGAAATCCCCTACCGCGTGGAGAAGATCGCCGAAGCCATCCGCGCGCGCAGCCGCTACGGAACGAATTTCAGCATTGTCGCCGTGGCCGAGGGCGCGATGAGCGTGGACGACGCGCGCGCCTTTGCCGCCGCCGAAGCCAAACGCGAACGCGCCCGCAATCTGCACGACAAAAAGGAGGCGAAAGCGGAACTCGCCTCGCTCAACGCCCGGCATGCCGGCAACACCCTCCGGCTCGCCCGGCAACTGGAGGAACTCACGCACCTCGAATCACGCGTGACGATTCTCGGCTACGTCCAGCGCGGCGGCACGCCCTCACCGGCGGACCGGCTCCTGGCCACGCGGCTCGGCGGCGCGTGCGCGGACCTGATCAACGAAGGCATCTTTGGCGTGATGGTGGCCGCGCGCGGGGAGCGGACGGAACCGGTGCCGCTGGAAAAAGTCGCCGGCAAACGCCGCGCCGTGCCACCCGACCATTCGTGGATTGAAACCGCCCGGCACGTCGGGACTTGTTTGGGGGATTAGTTTGTTCCGGACGATTTGCAACTTTTGTCAAAACATGGCAGACGCGAAACTTAATAGGCCACAAAGACTACGGCCTGCTTAGATGTCAGGCGTCAGCGTATGCGCTCGGTAATTTTCAGACTGTGGATTGTGGCGGCCTTGTTTCCGGCCTGTTATTTGGCCGAGCATTATCTGTTGCTCGTATGGCGTTATGGTTTTTGGCGAGTTCACAAAGAGGGGCTTCATTTTACCTCCATGCCATCGTCCAAGAGTATTGAAGATTATATCGTGTCAAATGGAGACCACATCGCCAAGGCAGACGGTTTCATGGCGCTGCCGATGGCGATTGTTGTTTGGTGTGCTTTGATTGCACTCGGTTATTTTCTTGTTTTGCGATGGTTTCGCGCTAGAAAGGCTGTCTATGATGCCTAACGACTAGATTGGCTTTAAATTCTCTTCGCACTCTTTGCGTGGCTATTTCCCCAAACAAAACTGGCTGAAGATCGAGTCGAGCAGATCGTCCGTGGCCGTTTTGCCGACGATTTCACCGACGGCGTTGACGGCGATGCGTAAATCCAACGCCACCAGTTCGAGCGTCAGATCCGCGCGCAACGCCGCGATCGTCTCCAGCGTGGCGACGCGGGCGCGGCCCAGTGCCTCCTGATGTCGCGAGTTGATCATCACCTGCAACATCCCGGCTTCGATTTTGCCCGCCCAGACCAGGTCCTTGATCGCGTCCTTCAATACTTCCATCCCCTGCCCCCTTAAACAGCACACGTCAACGATTGGAGCGCCGGTCTCCGACCCGGCAGGTCTGGATTCAGCGGCAGATTCATGCCGGGTCGGAGACCGGCGCTCCAATGGCAAAATCAATTTCACAGGCAAATCCGTTTTGTTGCGGACGAGGATCCGTTTCTTACCAGCAAACTCGGCCAGATACGTTTCGTCGGCGGGCGTGAGCGGTTCGCTGGCGTCGAGGACATGTAAAATTAATTCCGCCTTCGCCAGCGATTCGCGGCTGCGACGGATGCCTTCGAGTTCAATCTCATCGCGCGCCTCGCGCAGACCGGCGGTGTCAATGAACACCACGGGCAGCCCGCGGATGTTCGCGGTCTCCTCGATCGTATCGCGCGTGGTGCCAGCGATGTGCGAGACGATGGCGCGGTCGTGGCCGAGCAATTGATTGAGCAGACTGGATTTGCCCGCGTTGGGCCGGCCCACGATCGCCGTGCGGATGCCGCGCCGGAGAATCTGCCCTTCGTTGGCGGTGCACAACAGTTCGTCCATGAACGCCGCGCCCTTCTCCAACCGCTGGATGAGCTGCGCCCGTGTTTCCGGCGCGATGTCTTCGTCGGGAAAATCAATGTGCGCCTCGACGTGCGCGAGCGTTTTCATCATCTCATCGCGCAATTGGTTGATGCGCTGCGAAAGTTTTCCGGCGAGCTGTTCGTTGGCGGCGGCCAGCGCAAGTTCGGTGCGCGAATGGATGAGGTCGGCCACCGCCTCGGCCTGCGCGAGATCGAGCCGGCCGTTGAGAAAGGCGCGCCGCGTGAATTCGCCAGGCTCGGCAAGCCGAGCGCCGTTTTCCAGAACCGTGTCGAGGACGAGCTTCGCGGGCAACAGGCCGCCGTGACAGGAAATCTCGACCGTATCTTCCCGCGTGAACGTGCGCGGCGCGCGCAGGACGGAGAGCAGGACTTCATCAATGGTTTGAAAATCCCCCTCACCCCGTCCCTCTCCCCCAACGGGGGCGAGGGTGTCCAAAGGACGGGTGAGGGGGCGCGCGGGTTTCTGCCGGACAATCTTCCCGTAATGGACCGTGTGGGTCGGCGCGGCGGAAGGTTTCAGCGAACTTTTTCCAGACGGCTGAAAAATCTTGTCCACAACCGTAAACGCTTCCGGCCCGGAAACGCGGATGACGGCCAGTCCGCCTTCACCGAGGGGCGTGGCAATGGCGGCAATGGTGTCGTCGTGCATGAGCAGTAATTAGAAGTTATGGATTTGAAGAAAGTTCGGCTCGCGGGGACGCCCGCCCCACCAGTTCACACGTGACGGCAGTTACCGACCTGATTCTCCACGTCGCGGTCCTGCAAAAAGAGCCGCGCCTTCTCGTAGCTTTTCTTGTGCAGATAATGCAGCAAGGTCGGATCGGCGTTGCGCGGCAGTTGATGGGTCAGTTCATCAATCCGCGCGAACAACGGCAGCAGGTTGGGCTTCGGATTCGCCGTGGGCATCGTCTTGACGGCGTTGTCCAGTTCCACGAGCGCCGCTAAAATGTCTTTCAAAAGTTCCACGCCATGAATTTTACCGTTCGGCAGCGCGGTGACAATCAAATCCTCACGTTGGGATATTCCAATTTGCGTTTCAAACTTACGGGCGGAGCGCGAGTTGTCCCAACTGGCAGCGCATGTAGAATCCAAGAGTCGTGGGACACTTTCAGGGCTGCTCTGTCGGTCAACGTGCTGCGGTTTGGGACAAACCGCGCTCCGCGACAGAATCCGCACGTCCGCGTCATTGCGTTTCCCGGCGGTGTCGGTAAATTGACCGCATGAAAACCATTTTGCTGGCTTTGATCGCCGGACTGGTGCTGGCCGGTTGCGCCACGGCACCGAAAACCAATTGGGCGGCGCGCGTGGGCCATTACACCTACGACCAGGCCGTTCTGGAACTGGGCCCGCCCGACAAGGTCGCCAAGCTGGATAACGGGATCATCGTGGCCGACTGGATCACGCAAAGCGCCCAGACGGTCGGTCCCACCGGGCCGTATCTGATCCGGCCGGGCTATTATGGGATGGGGCCGGGGGGTTACGGCCCCACTTATTTCCCGGCGTGGTATCTGCGGCTCACGTTTGGCGCCGACGGCAAGCTGACCGGCTGGAAAAAATATTCGCAGTGAAAATCGGCTTTCACCGGCACGGCGCGCATGGTTTACTGATTGGGTGAATGTTGATCTCGGCATCTGGAGCAAACTGACGAAAGTCGTCGTCGGTCTCGTCGTGCTTGCCGTGCTGCTGCTCATCGGCATGTGTTACCTGCCGGTCATCCGGCAAAACGAACAGTTGCGCCGCCAGATTTTGCTCGACCAGAATCAGATCGAACAGGAACAAGACCGCTCCCGGAAACTCCAGGCCCAGGTGGACGCGCTGTTGCACGATCAGAAAACCATCGAACGCCTGACCCGCGAAAAACTCGGCTACGCCAAGCCGGATGAAACGGTTGTTCGCTTTGAGGCGCCGGCGACCAACAACCCGCCAAGATACTGATCCCGCCGGCCGTGACTTCGCACGTCGAATGAAAGCCATTTCCCCACCCATTTTCCTGGCCGCGGAATGGCGTCACCTGGCGATGCTGAATTATGAGGTGGATCCGAACATCCTTGCCCCGATTATTCCCAACGGAACGGAACTGGATGTGTGGCATGGCAAAAATTTTATCAGCGTGGTTGGTTTTAGATTTCTCAATACCCGGGTGCTGGGCTGGCCGATTCCGTTTCACCGCAATTTTGAAGAAGTGAATCTTCGGTTCTATGTTCGCCGCAAGTCACCCGACGGCTGGCGACGCGGCGTCGTGTTCATCAAAGAGCTGGTGCCGCGCATCGCCATTGCGTGGACAGCGCGCGCCTTTTACAACGAGCCTTACGTTGCGGTGCCGATGTCGCATCAGATCACGGTGGCGGAAGAAACCACCTTCACAAGCTATTCCTGGCGGTTTAAGGGAAATTTGAATTTCCTGAAGCTGGCGGTTCGCGGTGAGGCGCAGCCGTCCAGTGCGGGATCCGGACAGGAATTCATCACGGAACATTACTGGGGTTACACCGCGCAACGCGACGGATCCACGCTGGAATATCAAGTCGAGCATCCACCCTGGCGCGTCCGGGAAGCGGCAACGGCGGAACTGAATTGCGACATCCCCGGATGTTACGGCGAAGCGTTTGGTGCAGCCTTAAACGTCCCGCCTAGGTCGGCATTTCTCGCCGAAGGTTCGGCGGTGACCGTACGCAAAGGCGTCAGAATCTTTTCCTCACCAAAATAAAACCGGGCCACGTCTTCCACGTGACCCGATTTCTGACTTCACCCTGGAAACAGCAGTTGAAACCACGAAACCCACAAAAGAGATAAAAGACACAAGGCCTTGCCGAACCTCTCTATTTCACCCGGAGGGTGAACGTTGGAATGGGGACAAAACAGTCATTTTATCCTTCGCTTTCGTGTGTTTCGTGTATTTCGTGGTTCATCCCTACTGCGGATTTTAGGATCGATCAAATATACTTCACCAAATCTTTGGTCTCATAGCGGACCTTGGCCAGGCTCGCATATTTGCATCCGGCGGCGCGATAACCCAGCGCACAGGCCACCACCGTGGCGTAACCGCTCCCGGCCAGATTCAGAATCTTGTCGTATTCGACTGGATTCAAACCTTCCATCGGACAGGCATCCACGTCGAGCACCGCGGCGCAGGTCATCAAATTGCCCAGCGCGATGTAAGCCTGCCGCGTGGCCCATTCATGCGCGGCTTTTCCGCGCGGGCCGTTGACCACGTCGCTCAGCATCATGCCGCGATATCCTTTGAGCGCGTCGGCGGGCAGATTGCGCACTTCGGTGGTGCGCTGGATGAACCGGTCCACATCGGCTTCCTTCATCTCGGTGCGGGCGGTGAAAACGACAAAATGCGACGCATCCACGACCTGTTTCTGATTCCAGGAATGCGGCAGCAATTCCGCGCGCTTCGCCGGATCGCTGATCACCAGAAACTGATAGGGCTGCAATCCGTAGGAGGTCGGCGTCAGCACCAGCGATTGCTCCAGCGCCTGCCAGACGTCGGCGGGAATTTTTTGGGTGGCGTCGAAAAGTTTGGTGGCATAGCGCCAGTTGAGGGCGTGGAGAAGTTGCTGCGGATTCATGGCGCCCACAATTATTAACGAATCAGGTTCCGTTGGAAATCACAGAAGACGGGGAAAATGAAATTTTGCTTCGGGTTAAATCTTAGGCCGGCTTTGACTTTTCGGCGGGCGGAGCCAGTTTAAACACCGGATGAAACCAACTCGCGGGATTTGTTTGTGGATTGCCATGGCCGTCGGAATTCTGGCAGCCGGTCCGTCGGCGCATGCCGCGACCACGTGGGGCTATATCCCGACGAACGCCTTTACCAGCCTCGTGTTTTCCAATCCCACCTGCATCACCTCGCCGCCGGGCGAAACGAACCGGTTGTTCATCCTCGAAAAACACGGGCGCATCGTCGTCATCACCAATCTCGCCAATCCGACGCGGACCATTTTCATGGATCTTTCGGGCAAAGTGCGCGTCGGCAGCCACCCTGAGAACCTGGACGTTAACGGCGAGGAAGGTTTGCTGGGCCTGGCGTTTCATCCCCACTACGCGAACCCGACGAACCGGTTCTTTTACATTTTTTACACGGCAACCAACGGCACCGGGCGGGACGATATCTTAGCGCGCTTCCAGACCACTGCGACCAACGCCAACGTCGCGCTGACGAATTCGGAAATCCGCTACCTCGTCCAGTTCGACCAGGCCGACAACCACAACGCCGGGGATCTGCACTTTGGCGCGGACGGTTATTTGTATGTGGCGCTTGGCGACGAAGGGGGCCGGGGCGACACCTACGCCAACTCACAGCGGATTGACAAAGATTTTTTCTCGCCGATCCTGCGGATTGATGTGGATAAAAAGCCCGGCAATCTGCCGCCCAATCCCCACGTTTCCCTGCCCGCGCTGACGAATTACCATGTTCCCGCCGACAACCCGTGGGTTGGCGCGACGAAGTTCAACAATCTCACCGTCAATTCCAACAAGGTGCGGACGGAGTTTTGGGCCGTCGGCATGAGGAATCCGTGGCGCTTCTCCTTCGACCCGGCCACCGGCGAGATGTATCTGGGTCACGTTGGTCAAAATTTGTATGAATCGCTGGATATCGTGACCAAGGGCGCGAATTGCGGATGGAATTTTTACGAAGGAAGCGCGCCCTTTTCCGGCACTCCGCCCACCGGTTTCGTATTCACGCGCCCGCTCATCGTATATGGCCATACCAACAGCCGCAATTGCATCATCGGCGGCAATGTCTGTCGCGGCACGCGCTGGCCGGATCTTAACGGCAGCTATCTTTACGCCGACTATGGCAGCGGCGAAGTCTGGTCGCTCCGGCACCAGGGCACAAATGTGACGCAAAATCGCATCGTTTTGATAGACAGCGGCGCGCGGATCGGCGGCTTCGGCATTGATCCGTCCAACGGCGACCCGCTCTACGCTGCGATCCGCTCCGGCAATAATTCGCTGATCAAGCGGATCATCGCCACCAACGCCGTGCCGGTTTTCAACCGCGTCAAACTTGCGGGAACCAACCTGATTGTCACCGGCAAGAACGGTCCGCACCGCGCCAACTATTTTATCCTGACCAGCACCAACCTCGCTGCACCCGCGACGAATTGGACGCGGGCGGCCACCAATCCCTTTGACGCCGGGGGCGGCTTCAATTTCACGAATTCCATCGCCCCCGGCCGGTCGAATCTCTTTTACATGCTTCAGTTGCAATGAGGCCCGCGATATTGCTATAAATCGCATGATGACTCCGGCTCAACTCCATATCCGCCGCGCCACGGTGGACGACCGCGCCGCCCTCAAGGAGCTTTGGGCGTCCATGCGCCTCTCGCCGGATGAACTGGAGAAACGCCTGACCGAATTCCAGGTCGTCGAAAATTCCGGCAACGAAGTCGTCGGTGCGATCGGGATTCAATTTTCCGGGCACCACGCCCTGCTCCACAACGAAGGCTACACCGATTTCGGTGTGGCCGATGCCGCGCGGCAGCTGTTCTGGATGCGCATCCAGACGCTGGCGGCGAATCATGGCATCTTTCGCCTCTGGACGCAGGAACGCTCGCCGTTCTGGAAAAGTTTCGGTTTCCAGCCGCCGGCCGCCGAAGTGCTCGAACGTCTGCCGGCCGAATGGAAGAATGAATTTGAAGGCGGCTGGCTGACGCTGCAATTGAAGAACGAGGAAGTCATCACCGCCGCCTTGGAAACACAGTTCGCCGGCTTCATGGCCGCCGAGAAACAAAGCACCGAGCGCGTCTCCGAAAAAGTCCAGACCTTCAAAACCATCGTCACCATCCTCGGCTTCGCGATCGGGATCATCTGTTTTGCGGTCGCCGCCTACCTGTTCATCCAGCGCAATCCGTTCGGGCACTAACTATGCAGGAGTCGAGGTGACGAGACTCAAACTAAACAAAAAAAGTCAGAGCCTATCCATGACGCCGGAGCGTCGAGCACCGTCTCGGCCAGTTTCAAACCCGAACGGGCAACGAGCCGAGACGGTGCTCGGCGCTCCGATCGCGTCATGGCGGCAAGGCCCTGCTACAGGTCGTGGAATTCTCCTCACGTCGTCTCCTACACCGCTGAAGGCAGCGTGAATTCATCCGCGTGATACGAGCTGCGCACCATCGGCCCGCTCGCCACGTGAACAAAACCCATTTCCTCGGCGCGAACTTTGTATTCGGCAAACTTCGCCGGTGTCACGAATTCGATCACCGGCAGATGCTTCAGCGACGGCTGCAAATACTGGCCGAGCGTGAGAATGTCGCACTTGGACGCGCGCAAATCCCGCAGCGCCTGCATCAATTCTTCCTCCGTCTCGCCCAGACCCAGTATCACGCCGGACTTGGTGAAAATCGTGTCGCCGCGCTTTTCTTTCACCTTTTTCAGCACGGTGAGTGAACGGTCATACGTCGCACGATGGCGCACGCTCGGCGTCAGGCGGCGCACCGTTTCCAGATTGTGATTGTAGATGTGCGGGTTCGCGGCGAGGACATTTTCAATCGCCACGTCATTGTCCAGGAAATCGGGCACCAAAACTTCGATGACGATGCCCGGATTCAACTCGCGCACCTTCTCGATGGTCTGGCGGAAATGTTCCGCGCCGCCGTCTTTCAAATCGTCGCGGGCCACCGCCGTGATGACAACGTGCTTTAGTTTCATCCGCCGGGTCGCCTCGGCCACGCGCGCAGGCTCGTCGGCTTCGAGCGCCAGCGGCTTGGCCGTGCTGACGGCGCAAAAGCCGCAGGCGCGCGTGCAGCGGTCGCCGGCGATCATGAACGTGGCCGTGCCCTTGCTCCAGCATTCCCAATGGTTCGGGCACTTGGCGCTTTCGCAGACCGTGTGCAGCTTGAGTTCGTCGAGCAGCCCGCGCGTGCGCGCGAAGCCGTCCGACGTGGGCAGCGTGATGCGCAGCCATTCCGGCAGACGCGGACGCGGTTTCAATTCAGTTGTCGTCACAAATTTATTCTAACCACGGATGCACACGGATGCACACGGATAAAAAACAAACGCAGAGGCGCCGAGAACGCGGAAGCTCGCCGAGAAATCCTTTCTTTGCGCTTCTCTGAGTCCTCTGCGTTTCCGCGTTTCGCCCCATCCGTGTTCATCTGTGTGCATCCGTGGTTGAAATCCTTTTAAAAAATCCAGGCAATTCTTCCGGGCCGAAATCAGCCAGCACCTGGCCATCCACGTCCAGCACCGGCGCGAGTTCCTGGCCGGACAGGCGGACCATCTCGGCAAACGCCGCATCGTCCGCGATCACGTCAATCTGCTCATAAGTGATGTCGCGGTCGTCGAGCCAGCGCACCGCCTTGTCGCACCAACCGCAATAGGGTTTGATGAATAAACGGGTTTTCAAGGTTCAAATCTGTTCCAGAAATTCATCCACCGTGATTCCCGCCGTGCGAATCAAACTGCGCAGTGTGCCCTTGGCGACTTCCTTGTGATCGGGAATTGAGAGCGTTGCGATTTCACCGTCTTTGACCATGATGATGTGGCTTCCGCGTTGACGCGCTGCCTGCCAGCCGAGATTCTCAAAAATCCGGACAACTTTGCGGCCACTTAATACCGGAAGCGCAGGCATCAGACGGCCACTTCCACTTGGCGGGTTTCGATGGTGAGCGGCAGACCACGTTCGGCGCGAACTTCGATGCAGAGCGCGATGGCTTCCTTAATGTTTTTCAACGCCTCCGGTTTGGTCTTGCCTTGACTGACGCAGCCGGGAATGGACGGACACTCGGCCACCCAGATGCCGTCCTCGTCACGGTCAAGTGTCACTGAAAGTTTCATGCTTTACGTGTAGCCGAAAATGCCAAAGCTTGCAAGCGCCCGTCGAGCCAGCGCATCGCCTGGTGACACCTGCCGCAATACGGCTTGATGAATGAACGGGTTTTCACAAATCAGCTTTGAAGTCGTTTATCCAAATCTTGGATTACTTGATGCCACTCGGTTGCATCACCTTCTTCCCACAAATCTTTCAATTCCGAGTTAGTCCTCACAATGTTCACCGCCTGTCGAGCAAGAGGGACAATATCCGGGTTAAGCGAGGATAAATGTTGCTGCACCCACTCTATAACGCCGTCTGGTAATTTAGCGGGCGGGTGGCCAAGCCACGCGGCGACAATCTCAGCAGCGGCCAATGCCCCAGACGAAACATCCGCATCCAGCCAATCAGTGTGACGACGGCGTCCTCGCAATCTTTCAAGCAAAGAAGGTGGAGAATATTTTATGCCGCCATGCTGAACCACGCGGCTTAAAGTTTCCACAATGAGCAAAGAGTTTCCACTTTCGCGGAGATCACCTAGCCAATCCAAAGCCCAATCGTTTTGAAAACTACCTGCTCCCCAAGCTCCCATAACTTTTTTTGGCAGAGGTTCATTTGATTTATCCACCAGTCTGCTTTTTGTAATCGTCCGGCGAGAGCAGCGCGTTCAGTTCGGCGGGATTGCTCAATTTGATTTTGAAAAACCAGCCGCCTGCGTAGGGATCGGTGTTCACCAGGGCGGGATTGTCGGTGACGGGTTTGTTCGACTCCACGATTTCGCCGCTGACGGGCGAATAGATATCGCTCGCGGTCTTCACGGATTCCACCACGGCGCAGGCTTCGCCGGCCTTCACCTTGCGGCCCACTTCGGGCAGCTCGACAAACACGACATCGGTCAACTCGCCCTGCGCGTGGTCGGTGATGCCGACGGCTGCGGTGTCGCCGCTGACGCGGACCCATTCATGTGATTTGGCGTATTTCAGATCAGAAGGAATGTTGCTCATAAAGTACGGCACATTTCACCACCAAGCGGCCGGGACGCAAAGAAGAATTTTTTGAAAGTATTGCGCATTCAATCTGTAAATGTGAAATGCCGCGCCGCCGGAAGGTCATTTGCCCTTCGATTTGAAATCGAGATACGCCAGATTCATGTTGCCTTCGGTGAGGATGTGCAGGGTCAAAACACTGACGCCTTTGGGCAGTTCCACTTCGGCCAGATTGGTCGTGACATTCCAATGATGCCATTGCCGCCAGGCGATGGGTTCCTGGTCATTCCGGGTGGAGACGATGCTGATCGAAGAAACCAACGGCTTGCCATTTCGATCCAGAGAAATGGTCCCGCCCCGGTTTGAGGTGTATAACAGATCCATGACGTAAACCCCGGCGTGTTCCACCTCAACGGTGAGGTTGAACCATTCGCCGGGAACGGTCCAGCCAACGTAAAGCTGCCCCTCGGGCGGCGGCACCAGATTGTAGGGATTATTGTCAATCGCGTCGTGGAATTTCGTGTAGGACGTGTCCACGCCTTCGTTCAAGCGGAATTCGTTGAGATAAGTGCCGTCCGCCGGATTCAATTTCCCGCTGCCATTGTTCGCGGCATCGGAATCGTGATAGGCGACGCCTTCGCCGCCAAGATCGTAATAGGCACATTGCACCCGCCCGGGAATTTTCTGCGGGCCGCCAGCATAAACGCTGTCGTGGAATGGCTGCCCGGAATAATGTTTAAAACCGCTCGTCGCGCAACCGCAAAGGCTGAGTAGCGCAAACGTGAAAATGAAATGATGCGTGGATTTCATCTGCTCATTCAATTTTAGAATCGCGGCCGTAACAACGAAATAATCAAGCGCTCAAACCCATTGAACCCGCCAGACGCGGCGGTCAATCCCTCTGAAGAGGGGTTGAACAAAAGAATGGTTTCGCACATTCTCACGATATCCATGCGTAAAAAATCTTCGCCGAACATCGCCGCGCACCCCAAAGGGATTTGGCTGTTTTGGATTTCCACCTTCTGCCTTGCAACCACGCCGGTCTGGCCGGCTTCATTTTATACGCAGCGATTGGATGACCCGAAGGCGGTTTGCATCTCTCCTTCCGGCGGCGACGACACCGCCGCCCTGCAAACAGCCGTGGATAAAGTCCAGGAAACCACCCGGCAAGGAATTGTTCTGCTCGCGCCGGGGCAATATCACATCACCAACACGATTTACATCTGGCCGGGCATCCGGGTGATTGGCTGCGGTGCGGAACGTCCGGCCGTTCTTTTGCCCGCCAACACGCCGGGCTACGGCGATGCCGCGCACGAGAAAGTTATTTTTTTCTTCGCCGGAAGGCGTCCGCGGAATGAGGGGGATCTGGTCCCCGATGCGTCGCCCGGGACTTTTTATTCGGCGCTGGCCAATGTTGACGTTGAAATCAAGAATGGAAATTCCGGCGCCGTCGCCGTGCGTTCGCGCTATGCTCAACATTGTTTCCTGGCGCACATGGATTTTCATCTGGGGGAAGCGCTGGCCGGCATTCATGAAGGCGGCAACGTAGTGGAGGATGTCCGCTTCTTCGGCGGCACGCACGCGGTTTGGACATCCAAACCTTCGCCCGGCTGGCAATTCACGTTGGTGGATTGCTCGTTTGAAGGTCAGCGTGAGTCGGCAATTTTCGAACACGAAGCGGGACTGACGCTCATTCGCCCGCAATTTCGCAACGTTCCAACGGCCGTCGAAATCGAAACCAATTGGGTGGATGAACTTTGGGTGAAAGATGCCCGGCTCGAAAACATTTCCGGCCCGGCGTTTATTTTTGGAATGGAGCAAAGCCCACGCAACGAAATCAACCTGGAAGTAATCACCTGCCGCGACGTGCCAACCTTTGCCGCATTGCGCGATAGCGGCAGAAAATATCCCGGGCCGTCAAAAATCTACGCGGTCAAAACATTTGCCCACGGCCTGGAATTCACCGACATCGGCGCGGAGCCGGCGATTAAAACTCATTTTGACGCCAAACCTCTGGCCGCGATGCCAGAGCCAGTCGCTTCCGATTTAACCTCGCTGCCTGCCGGCGATACCTGGGTCAATGTGCACGATCTCGGCGCGAAAGGTGACGGCCAAACCGACGACACCGAAGCGTTGCAGAAAGCGATTGCGAATCACCGCACCCTTTATTTGCCATCCGGTTTTTACATCGTGCGCGATACTTTAAAACTGCAACCGGACACGGTGTTGATCGGATTGCATCCGGGCGCGACCCAAATCATTTTGCCGGACGGCACGCCAGCCTATCAGGGGAATGGCGATCCCAAAGCCTTGCTCGAAACGCCCAAAGGCGGCAGCAATGTCGTCATCGGAATCGGACTTTACACGAGCGGAAATAATCCGCGTGCCGTCGCCGCGCTCTGGAAAGCCGGCGCGAATTCCCTGATGAACGATGTCCGCTTTCTCGGCGGACACGGTACGCCGCTGCCCAACGGCTCGCGTGAAAATCCATACAACGAGAATCACACTGCGGACCCGAATCCCGATCGCCATTGGGACAGTCAGCATCCCAGCCTTTGGGTCACGGATGGCGGCGGCGGAACTTTTCTCGACATCTGGACGCCCTCGACCTTTGCGAAGGCGGGCATGCTGGTTTCCGACACCGAAACTGAAGGGCGCGTTTACCAAATCTCCAGCGAGCATCACGTCCGCAATGAAATCCAGGTGCACAACGCCGCGCATTGGAGTTTCCATGCCTTGCAGACCGAGGAGGAGCGCGGCGAAAGCGGCTTTTGTCTGCCGATTGAAATTGATTCATCCCGCGACATCACCTTCGCCAATTTCCACAGTTATCGCGTCATCAGTTCGTATCAGCCGTTTCCCTGGGCGGTGAAGATTTCCAATTCGCGCGACATTCGTTTCCGGAATTTCCACTGCGACAGCAACAGCAAGGCCAGTTTCGATGCGTCCATTTTCGACCAAAGCCACGCGGTTGAACTTCGCGAGCACGAATTTGCTGCGCTGGACATTTCAGGCAAATCACCTCCCGCCAAACCACAAACCTCTTCGCCGGTGGTCGCACGCGGTGCGAAAGTGGAAAAACTGGCCGGTGGATTTTTTAACATTTCCGGCGGCGCGGTGGATTCACACGGTGATTTTTATTTTGTGGATGCGCACGAGCAGCGGATTTATCGCTGGGATTCCACCAGGCGGCAACTTTCCACCAACGATGTTTCCTGCCAACCCGTCAACGTTGCGGTGGATCGGGCGGGCAATTTGATGGTCGTTTCCGATACAGGCAACGGAACGGTGTATTCTCTCGATTCCAGCAATAACCTGGCGCAGTTGAAACCCCAGCCGCTTTCCGATTCAACTGGAAAAAATCTGTATCTGCCCGTGAGCGACTGGCATTTGAACCGCAATTCGCTTTCGCATCCGACGGCTCAATTTGTTTCGCCGGATGGCACGGCCGTTTTGCCCGTCGGCGAAAGTTTTCTTAACGGGGAAATCAGCTGGGGGGTGAAATCCAGCCCGCAAATCCGCGCGTTCGGCCTGGGCCAGGCCGTGCCCGGCAAGCCTTTTTATATCACCGACGAATCCAACTTGAGAACGTGGAAAGCCGGCGTGAATGCGGATGGCAGTCTGACCAATTTCCAGTTGTTCGCCGAGTTGGGCGGCGAAGGCGTGACCACGGATTCGCGCGGCAATGTCTATATCGCCGCCGGCCAGATTTACGTCTACAACAACCCCGCCGGCAAACTGATTGACACCATCGAAGTCCCCGGACGTCCGACCCAATTGCTGTTTGGCGGCAAAGATGGCAAAACGCTTTTCATCGCCGCGCGCGATTCGCTCTATTCCGTGCGCATGAGCGGTTCATTTCAGCAAGACTAGCCGAACATCTCCTTGTGCATCACGCCTTCGGCGACCTTGGTCACCGGGCCGGTCATGACTATCATAAAATCGTCGCCGATCTCGATCTCGATTTTGCCACCGGGCATGTGGACGGTGATGGAGCGGTCGCACAGGCCGAGCTTGTGCGCCACGGCCGCCGCCGCGCTGCTGCTGCTGCCGCTGGCCAGCGTGTAACCCGCGCCGCGCTCCCAGATCTCGATCTGGATGTTCGCCCGGTCGAGGACTTTCATGAGCTGCACGTTGATGCGCTTGGGAAAACGCAGGTGCGTCTCCAGCAACGGCCCGAGTTGCCGCGCCAGTTCGGGGCTGATCTTCGGCAGGTTCAGCACGCAATGCGGATTGCCGACCGTGGCGGCGCAAAAATTAAACTTCTGCCCGCGCAGATGAATGGCTTCGTTGATGACCTCGCGCCGCGGTCCGTCCACGGGGATCTCGTCGCTCCAGAAACTGATCCTGCCCATCTCGACGCGCACAATCTTGCCGCGTTCCTTGACGGTGGCTTTCACCACGCCGCCCGGCGTCTCGATGGTGAACTCATCCTTGCCGACCAGTTTTTCATCCCAGAGATAGCGCGAGAAAATCCGCAGGCCGTTGCCGCTCTTTTCCGCCTCGCTGCCGTCGGGATTGAAAATGCGCAGACCGAACTGCGCCTTTTTTGACGGCAGCGGCCCGAGCAGAATCCCGTCCGAGCCGACGCCGTAGTTGCGGTGGCAGATGGTCTTGACCTGTTCGGTCGTGAGCGGCGCGGGCAGATCTTTCGGATCGATGACGATGTAGTCGTTGCCGAGCGCGTGATATTTCGTGAAAGCGTTTTTCATCGCGGACAGGATAGCGCACCGCACCCGAGCCGTAAACAGATTCAAATTTTCTTACTGCTTGTCGTCAACGCCCTCATCTTCCAGATGAAATTTGTGGAGGAAGCGATGCACCACCGGTGCGAAGATGATGCCGAGAATGGCGATCAGTGCGATGCCGCTAAACAGGGCGTAACAACCGGCAAACAATTTCCCGGCGTCGGTTTGCAACGCGGCAACCGGTCCCATGCCCGAAAGAATCATCGCGGCATTCGCGAACGCATCGATCCACGCCATCTTTTCGAAAGTGTGATAACCCATCATGCCCAGGGCGAGCGAACCCGCGATGACCGCAAACCCGAGCACGGCGTGGTGCACGAGACGCCGGTAAAAGACCTTGCGCGGCAGCAGAGGTTTGGTGCGATGCTCGAACATAAATGTCAATTGGCGGAACCGACAACTTCCTTCAAACTGCGAACGCCTTCCCGCTCCATGCGCTGGATCAAACCGCGCACTATTTTTCGGGCAATGCCCGGCCCTTCGTAAACCATGCCGGTGTAAACCTGCACCAGCGATGCGCCGGCCGCGATCTTTTCCCAGGCATCCTCCGCATCGAAAATGCCGCCAACGCCAATGATGGGCAATTTGCCGTTTGTCTGTTTGTAGAGATACCGGATGACTTCCGTGCTGCGGTGGCGCAATGGCCGTCCGCTCAAACCGCCGGTCTCGGTGTAAATCTTCTGCGCCTCCGCGTCGTCGGTTTCGGGCCGGGCGATCGTCGTATTCGTCGCGACGATGCCGGCAATTTTCCGCGGACCGGCGAGTTCAAGGATTTCATCCAGCGCCTCAAAGGAGAGATCGGGAGCGACTTTGACCAGGATGGCGGGTTGCGGAGACGGATCGGCGGGCTGGGGCGCATTTTCTTTCTGAATGGCTGCCAGGATCTGGTCCAAGGCGGCCTTGTCCTGAAGCTGGCGCAGGCCGGGGGTGTTCGGCGAACTGACGTTGATGACGAAAAAATCCGCCAGGCCGCGCAGCGCGTGAAACGAACCGGCATAATCCTCCGCAGCCTCTTCGAGCGGCGTGATCTTGGATTTGCCCAGGTTGATGCCGATAGGATGATGCGGCCAGCGCCGGCGTTTTTTCCATTGAAGCAGTTTTTTCGCGACGGCTTCAGCGCCGGAATTATTGAAGCCCATCCGGTTCACGATCGCCTCGTCCGCCACGGCACGGAACATCCGGGGCCGGGGATTGCCCGGTTGCGGATGCCACGTCACCCCGCCGAGTTCGCTGAAACCGAAGCCGAGTTTTTCCCAGGCCGGAACGGCGACCGCGTGCTTGTCCATGCCCGCCGCGAGGCCGACGGGATTGGGAAATTTCAAACCGAAAACGCGCACGGGCAATTCCGGAGCGCCACAAATGCTTCCGAGAACCGCGCAGGCGATCCGGCTGCGGCTCACCAGCCCAAGCATTTTGAGGGCGGAATTATGCGCACGTTCTGCGTCCTGCGCGAAGAGCGTCGGGCGGACCCAGTCTCGATAGAGCCCGTCCATGGTTAACGGAAGACGACCTGTCCATTCACGGTTTTGACGACGGAACCATTCGGCGAGGGTGTTTTGGCGCGGTTCAAAATCTTCCGATAGGTCGCGAGCGCGAGCAGCGGCCAGGCGTTGCGATACATGTCGTATTTCAGATAGAACACCTTCGGAAAGCCGGTGCCGGTCGTCTCGTGCTCCGTCCAGGAGCCGTCGTCATTTTGCGTGCGGCACAAATATTCGATGCCGCGTTTGAGCGCGGGATTTTCCGGATCGTCGAACGCGCACAAGCCCATGACCGCCCACGCGGTCTGCGACGCCGTGCTCGGCCCCTGCCCTTTGAAAACCGGATCGTCGTAGGTGTTGCAGCGTTCGCCCCAGCCGCCGTCCTCGTGCTGGACGCTTTCCAGCCAGCGGCGCGCCTTCTGCAACCAGGGCTTGTTCATGTCCAGGTTCATGGCCCGCATGCCGCGCAGCACCTGCCAGGTGCCGTAGATGTAATTCACGCCCCAGCGGCCATACCACGAGCCGTCCTCTTCCTGATGTTCGCGGATGAATTTGAGCGCCGCTTTGACCTGCGGATGGTCCCGGGTGAAATTTTCGTAGCCGAGCAATTCCAAAATGCGCGCGGTGATGTCGGCACATTCGGGATCGAGCATGGCGTTGTGGTCGGCGAACGGAACCTTCTCCAGAATATTTTTGGTGCAATCCTTGTCGAAGGCCGCCCAGCCGCCGTCTTTGCACTGGAACGTCATGGTCCACTTCAGGCCACGTTGGAAACATTCGTCGCGTTTCGCAGGATTTTTCGTCGGGATTTTCCGCAATGCCAGCAGCACCATGGCGGTGTCGTCCACGTCGGGATTCCATTTGTTGGCGTATTCGAACACCCAGCCGCTGGGTTCGACCTTGGCGGGATTTTTGTGGATCCAGTCGCCGGCAAAACGGATTTCCATGTCCATCAGCCATTCAGCCGCCTGGGCGAGTTTGGGATGATCTTCGGGCAGACCCGACTCGGCGAGGCACATCAGCACGATGGCGGTGTCCCAGACCGGCGAGAAACACGGCTCGATGCGCACATCATCCTTGGTCTCGTGCTCCAGCTTTTTCAGTTCGTGCGCCGCGCGGACGACCTGCGGATGATCATCGGGGTAGCCGAGGCTTTGCAGTGCGATGAGCGCGTTGAGCATCGCGGGGAAAATCGCGGCGAGGCCGTCGGCCCCTTCAAAACGTTCGAGCATCCATTGCTCGGCCTTGCGCAAGGCGGGTTTGCGGAACGGATGCAGGCCGCGCCGCGCGAAACGTTCGGCAAACTTGTGCAGCCGGTCGAGCCACAGGAAAAAATTGCGCAGCGTGAACCGTTGCGGATCGGGCGTGAGCGCCATATCCCGTTCATGGATGCCCTCGGGATAAAGTTCGTCCAGGTTCACCTTCACCGGGCGCGTGGGCTTGAAATGGTTGATGATGGACAGCGGCACGATCATCCCGCGCGACCAGTTGCTCATGTCCCAGAAATTCACGTGGAACCATTTGCCGATGAGCAGCACCTCGCAGGGAATGGTCGGGACATATTGCCACGGGAACAGGCCGATCAGCGCGAGATACAGTTTGGAGAACGTGTTCATGCGCGGCACGCCGCCGAAATGCAGGGCCACCTCGCGCGCCTTCAACATGCGATAATCCGTCACCGGCACGCCCGCGAGCTTGAGCGCGAGGTAAGCCTTGATGGTGGCGTTCACCTCCGACGGCCCGCCGTAATAGATGTTCCAGCCGCCGTCCGGCAGCTGCTTGGAAAAGATGTGGTTGACCGCCTTGCGCTGCCATTCCGGATCGATTTTCCCGTTCCAATAATGATAGGCCACCGTGTCGGACACGAGGGTGGAATCCACGAACAATTCGCCGACCCAGTAACCTTCCGGTTTCTGGATGCCGAGCAGATAATTCTGGGAACGCGCAATGGCGAACTCCACGTCGCGGAAAAACTCCAACTGGACGCCGACGGTTGATGGAGCGGGCTGCCCCCGGGTTGCACTGTCAATTAACACGCGCATACTTTGCGGATTTACGGAAATCCTGTAAAGATTTTCCTGCCACCCGGTTCCGGGGCGGGCGCATCCGCACACCGCCTCCGGAGCGCGGGTGGTGTCAGGATGCGCCCAGCCGTGGCGGCTCTGTCATCGTGATGCGAACCGCGCCGCGCGGGCAATCATCAGGTCGCAGCGTTATTGATGATTCGGCGGGTTGGTCGCAGTCAAGATGGCGGCGACCTTTTGGTCAATCTCCGGCCGGCTGGTTGTTCGGGGATGGACGGCTCGATAATCCTGAAGCCGGGCCAGCAGTTTGACTTCCGCGGCTGGACGTTGGGCGGCAGGTGACTCCCGCATCGCCGCTCCCAAGGCCATGATCTGGCCGTCCAGCTGGCTTTCCAATAATTCCACCACCTGATTCGTGTCCCCCGCTCGCAGCGCATTCAAGGTGGCAAATCGATCGCCGACCCCATCGAGCGCATTGCGGGCCAGGTAACGCTGAATCCACTGGTTGTAGAAATGATCCGAGGTGTAGGAACCGATGCCCCACCCGGCTAGTAGGGCGAGAATCAAAAACAATAGTGGACGGATTTTTTTCATAAGATAGCGCGCTGTCTAAGGCGGAAAAATGGCTGACTAGGGCAGACGTGACTTCTTGGACGCTCGAATCATTTTGGGGGATGCGTCGTGATGTTCCACCTTGACGGTCAGGTTGGGCTTGATACCGGCCAGCGCCGGCAGCAGGTGATTCAGGAACTGCTCCGCCATCATCCGGAACTTCCGGCCGCGCGCGCTGACTTTTAACCAGCCAGCCTTGTCGCGATAATAGCGTTCGGTGAAGTTTTTGGTTCCCATCAAAACGAGATAGCTATCATTGGTTAACTTCATAACAAGGACTTTGGGGCTGTGGCCGCAGGATCTGGCGCAGTATTCAATGGCTGAACGGGGATGGGCGCTTGAAATCAGCAACGAATAGCGGCCCTACCTCACCGGGATTAACGACAAAATGCCAGTTCAATAACATCCAACCTTCACGCTTCATTTTTTTCACCTCGGGGTAACGATTTAATTCAGATTTATTTGATGGTGGCGGAAAATTTGTGATTCCCAGCGACTGATATTCCCAATATGGCAGCTTAACAGCCACCTCATGGCTTCCGGGCTTTGGAGTGTGAGTGCAACCGGCCGACAACAACACACCAATGGTCATCATTATAAGCTGATGCGAAACTAGAGTGCGCATATCGTTAGATGAATTTCCCACAAAGTCAGTCTGCCGTCAGAGTGCGGCCAATTCCGTTCCATCGAATCGGTTTAATCGCTTTTACCAGATCTGTCGAGCGCCATTTGGGCTGGCAAGAGCATCCACAAAACTGCAACGGGCGGCCCCATTGCCGGAGGCCGCCCGCTTGAATTTGAACTGTTCAGTTATCGACGGAGTCTCGCCCCCTCTTTCAGTCCAGCGAATGCGCCCCGGCTCACTTCGGCTGATAATATTTCTGCGTGTATTCCTTGACCATGCGGTCGGTGGTGAACTGCGGCACGAGCGTGCCCATGGTGCGGCGGATGCGCTGGATCCATTTGCGCGGAATGCCCTGCGCGTCGCGGTCGAAGAACATCGGCACGACCTGTTCGGTCAGCGTCTGGTAAAGGTTCGCGCTGTCCAGGCGGTCCTGTTCCTCGATGTTGTCGGGATGCGAATCGTCGCCGATGGCAAAACCGTTGGTGCCGTCGTAGCCTTCGCGCCACCAGCCGTCGAGGATGCTCAGGTTCATGCAGCCGTGGCAGCTCGATTTCATGCCGCTGGTGCCGGAGGCTTCGAGCGGACGGCGCGGGTTGTTCAGCCAGATGTCGCAGCCGGAAACCATCTGACGCGCGACGTGGATGTCGTAGTTCTCGATGAACACGAGGTTGCCCGCGAGTTCGCTGTGCCGGCTCAGATGAATGATCTGCTGGATGAAGCGCTTGCCCTCGTCATCGCGCGGATGCGCCTTGCCGGCGAAAATGAACTGGATGGGCCGCTGCTTCTCGTGCGCGAGCTTCACGATGTTGTCGAACTGCTGGAAGATCAGCGGCGCGCGTTTGTAGGTGGCGAAGCGGCGCGCGAAGCCGATGGTCAGCGCGTCCGGATTCAGGAAATGATCGAAGCGGATGAAGTCACCCTGCGTGGCGCGCTGGTTCTGCAGCAGCAGTCGGCGGCGGGCGAACTCGATCAGTTCGCGGCGCAACTTGTAACGCAGCGCCCAGAGTTCCTCGTCGGAGACAAATTCCGGGTCGGTCATCTTCTCCCAGAATTTCGGGAAGTTGATCGCCGCCGCCCAGTCCGCCCCGAACTGTTCGCGGCAGATCAGGGAGCTGTTGTCATCGCCGGCCGCCAGTTTCTTGCGCCAGAACTGCCGCACCGTGCCCTTCATCCAGCCGAGCAGATGAATGCCGTTGGTGATGTGGCCGATCGGAACTTTTTCGACGGGGGTGCCGGGATAAAGGCTCTGCCACATCTCGCGGCTGACTTCGCCGTGCAATTCGCTCACGCCATTGGCGGCGCGGGAAACCTTCAAGGCCAGCACGGTCATGCAGAACGATTCGTTGGCGTCCGCCGGATTCACGCGGCCCAACCCCATGATGTCCGTGAAGGGGACGGGCAACGACGCATGATAACCTTTCATGGCGTAATCCATGAGGGCCGGGGTGAAGCGGTCATGGCCGGCCTCCACCGGCGTGTGCGTGGTGAAATGGCATTGCGCCTTGGTGGCGGCCTGCGCGTCGATGAAAGTTTTGCCGGCGTCCATCTTCTCGCGAATCAATTCCAAGGCGAGGAACGCCGCATGGCCCTCGTTCATGTGGAAGGTGGACGGCTCTACACCCAGCCGGCGGAGCAGGCGCGTGCCGCCGATGCCCAGCAAAATTTCCTGCATGATGCGCGTGGTGCTGTCCCCGCCGTAAACGCGCAGGGTCAGATCGCGAAAATGCTGTTCGTTCTCCGGGCGGTTCGTGTCGAGCAGATAGACCGGCACGCGGCCGATGTTCACGCGCCAGACCTGAAACGTGACGATGCTCATGCCGATTTCGACCTGGCACACGATGCGGGCGCCCTTGGCATCCACCACGGGTTCCACCGGCACGTTCTGCGGATCCACGGGATTGTAGAACTCCGTCTGCCAGTTGTTGGAATCGATCGCCTGCTGGAAATAGCCTTCGCGATAGAACAGGCTGATGCCGACGAAGCCGAGGCCGAGATCGCTCGCGGACTTGGCATGGTCCCCGGCGAGAATGCCGAGGCCGCCCGCGGAAATCGGCAGGGATTCGTGGAAGCCGAACTCGGCGGAGAAATAGGCGACGGGATTTTTGTGCAGCCCGGGCGCGTGCAGATGGCACCAGGTTTTGTCATTGGCGAGATAAGCCTCGAAATCGCGCAGCACCGAACGGACCCGGCCGGCAAAGCCGGCGTCCTGCAAACGCACGCGCAGTTCGTAATCCGACACCTCGCGCAACACGGCGACGGCGTTGTGGAAAAGATTCTGCCAGGCGCGCGGGGAAAGCTCCTGGAAAAGATCCTGCGCCTCCTGATCCCAGCACCACCAGAGGTTGCGGGACAAGGTGTTCAAGCCTGCGACCAGTTCGTTCAATTCAACCGCTGAAAGGGGTTCTTTTATCATAGATGTTGCGCGGATTGCCTCCTTGCACCGCCGCCGGCAACCACGATGGGCGGAAGCTAACGCAGCGGAAAAATTTCAGCAAACAAATTTCCTTGGTGTTTCATGCGGGTTGACCGATAAAATCCGCGTGTTGAAAAAATACTGGCATGTCATCGGCATCGGGATCCAGAACAACCTGACGTATCGGTTCAATTACCTGACGCGGACGCTGTTCAGCTTCATCCCGCTGTTCGCCATGCTGTCGCTCTGGCGCACGATCTACACGTCCCACGGCGACGGCCACGCGCTCTCCGGCTATACCGAGGCGCAGATGATTTTTTATTACATGATGGTCGCCATCGTGGACGTGATGACGGCGGTGAACGAGGACGACTGGCAGATCGCCGCCGACATCCGCGAAGGCAACATCAGCCAGTTCCTGTTGAAGCCCGTGGATTATCTCTGGTATCGGCTCTGCCTGTTTTTTTCCGGACGCATCACCTTCGTGATGATGGCCGGCCTGCCGCTGGCCATTTTCATCTTCTGCTTCCGGAATTATTTTGTGCCGCCGGCCGGCGGCCCGGCGCTGGCCGCGTTCTTTGGCTCGCTCGTGCTGACGGCGCTGCTGCAATTTTTCCTGTCTTACTCGATGGCGCTGCTGGCATTCTGGGTGCTGGAGATCTCCACCTTCATCTTCATCCTGTTCGCGTTTGAATATCTCGCCAGCGGCCATCTCTTTCCGTTGGACATGCTGCCCCCTGCCCTCCAGCACATCCTGGCGTTCACGCCGTTTCCATCCATGCTCTACGCGCCCATCGGCATTTACATGGGCAAGATCTCCGGCAACGGCATCGGACTCGCCCTGCTCACCCAACTGTTCTGGGTGCTGATGATGTATGGCCTGGCCCGCTTCATGTGGCGGCGCGGCATCAAAAAATATGCGGCCTTTGGCGGATGAACTGGGACCATATCAAATTAAGAAACGGTGGAATATAGAACCGCCCCCTCACCCTGCCCTACCCCTGAACCTCGTAGCAGCCGACGTGAGGAGGCTCCATCTGAACGCCGTCGAGTTAGAGCCTCCTCACGTCGGCTGCTACGGTTCAGGGGCACCCATCGCGGCTTTTCGCGGGCCGGGGATTCTCTCCCCGGTGGGGGTGAAGGGGCGACCGATCAATCCACCAGTTGGTAGTCGGAAATGGCACGAGACAGCAACTGTGGTGATTAGCCCGGTTGAAGAAATAGCGTGCGAGCAGGTTCTCTTGCGATCCGTGCTTCACGCCGCGAAGCAAAAGTAGACGCCGCAGATCGCCATCGCACCGCCGAAATAACGGACGAGCTGCATTGAATTCGAACGCGCCGCAACCAACCCGAGACCGATGCCGCAAAGATGCAGGCTCGCGGTGGCCAGGATGGCCGCCAAGCCGTAGGCCAGACCGGAATTCGTCGCCGGCATTTCCGCACCGTGCGCGTAGCCATGAAACAACGCGAAGACGCCAACGATGAGGATGCTTGCCCGCAGCGGCAGCCGGGCGCAGACGGCGATCAAGATACCCAGGATCAAAACCGATGAGGCAATTCCGGTTTCGGCCAGCGGCAACGAACCGCCCGCCATGCCGAGCATTCCGCCCGCCGCCATGACCGAGACAAATGTCAGCGGCACCGCCCAGAGCGCGCGCCCGCCGCACTGGACCGCCCAGAGGCCGACAGCGATCATGGCGCAGATATGGTCAAGCCCCGTGAGCGGATGGAGCAGTCCATTGACGAAGCCATGAGTGTGGCCGGGAAAACCCGGGTGCGCCTGCGCCAGCGTCGGCAGAAAAATGATCACGAGCGGCAACCATGCCGCCCGAAAAACGGTGGAAGCCCGCAATGAATTCCTCATAGCTTGAAAAAGTATCCAAACCGCCAGACAAATCAATTCCTAGCTTGGCAATTGTTCATCATTTTTTGCCAGTGGCAATCAGCACCGGATTGCCCAGGTCGCATCTTGACACCGCTCCCCGAAATGTAGCGTCGGGCCTCTGGCCTGAGGTGGAGGGCGCGCGTCTCGCCGCCCGGAATGGCTCGCGGTTCTGGCGACGGGTTCAGATATTCCCAGATCTCTGTGCTATTCACGCGTGTTCCGCCGGGCGGGATGCCCGCCGCTACGAGGGGCAGTTTCAAGACGCGCCCGTTGATTGCCAACGTTTCAACTTTTTTTGCCTTTGCCGAAAAGCACCTTGTCCAGCGAGATCATGCCGCCGCCGGCGATGAGCAGGACGATGAACCCGGATAAATAAATGAACGCCAGTTCGCCGCTGTTCTTGCCGCTCAACGCGGCCTGGTGAACCGTTAAAAATGCGACAAACAGATCGATCACCAGCGTCAGGGCGGCAAACCGCGTCAACAGCCCCATGACGAGCAGCACCGACCCGGCCACTTCGGCGAACATCACCAGCGCCAGGCTCACCGAATGGCCGATGCCGAGTGGATCTGGAAATTCCGGCGCGATGGATTTGAATTGAACGAGCTTCTCGAGGCCGTGATTAAAAAACATCGCCGACCCGAGCCAGAGCCGCAGGACGAGCAGGGCAAGATTGGTCAACGCCGAATCATTGCCGGGGGAAAAGATGATTTTGAACATAGCTTTTATTGGGCAGCCTGCCTGAAAATCCGGGTTCGACAATTCAAAAAATCACTTTGATACTCTTTCCGATCCCGGATGCTTCAACCTGGATTGTGTTTCGGAATTCTCACCGGCAATAAATGGTGAACGTTTGGCAAAGCCCGCGCAGTCAGGCCGGTATTTGAATGTCAGTTTGTCTCTGGAATTAACGACCAACTATGACTACTCCGAATATTTCCTCAGAAAAGCTCGAAACCGCCCACGACATTTTGCATCAGACCCGGCGGCGCCCGCTCGACCCGATCCTGGCGCCCAAAACCATTGCCGTCATCGGCGCGACAGAACGCAAACGCAGTGTCGGGCGCACGGTGATGAGCAATCTGGTCGCCGGCGGTTTTCCCGGCAAAATTTATCCGGTCAATCCGATTCAAGAAACCATTCTTGGGATCAAGGCGTATCCGAATGTCGCCGCCTTGCCGGAAGTTCCCGACCTTGCCGTCATCATCACGCCCCCGAAAACCGTGCCGGGTATCATCAAGGAATGTGCCGCCGCCGGCATTCATGGCGTGATCATCATCTCCGCCGGTTTCAAGGAAACGGGCGCGGAAGGCGCGGCGCTGGAACAACAGGTCTTGGCGGAGGCGCGGCGCGGCAACATTCGCATCGTCGGACCAAATTGTCTGGGCGTGATGGTTCCCGGCGCGAAATTCAATGCAACCTTCGCCGCCGATATGGCGCGGCCGGGCAGCGTCGGTTTCCTGAGCCAGAGCGGCGCGCTCTGCACCGCGATTCTGGATTGGAGCTTGAAGGAAAATGTCGGCTTCAGCGCCTTCGTCTCGCTCGGCTCCATGCTGGACGTCGGCTGGGGCGATCTGATCTATCATCTCGGTGACGACCCGAACACCAAGAGCATCGTCATCTACATGGAATCCATCGGCGACGCGCGGGCATTTCTCTCCGCCGCGCGCGAGGTGGCGTTGACCAAGCCGATCATCATCATCAAGCCCGGCCGCACCGAGGCGGCGGCGAAAGCGGCGGCATCGCACACCGGCTCGCTCACGGGCAGCGACGAAGTGTTGCAGGCGGCGTTCCAGCGCGCTGGCGTTTTGCGCGTGGACACCATCTCCGAATTGTTCGACATGGCGGAAGTGCTCGCCAAACAGCCGCGCCCGAAAGGTCCGCGCCTCACCATCGTGACCAATGCCGGCGGCCCCGGCGTGCTCGCCACCGACATGCTCATCGGCAGTGGCGCGCAACTTGCCGATCTGTCGCCGGAGACAATGGCGGCGCTCAACCAGATTCTGCCTCCCACGTGGAGCCACAACAACCCGGTGGATGTCATCGGCGATGCCGGTGCGGAACTGTATGCGAAAGCCGTGGACATCGTCGCGAAGGATCCGAACACCGACGGCCTGCTGGTCATTCTCACCCCCCAGGCGATGACCGATTCGACGGCGACGGCGGAAGAATTGCGTGCATTCGCGCACATCGACGGCAAGCCGATCATCGCGAGCTGGATGGGCGTCGGCCAGGTCGAGGCGGGCGAAACCATTCTCAACGCCGCGAACATTCCGACGTTCAAATATCCCGATCGCGCGGCCAAGGCGTTTTATTACATGTGGCGCTACAGCGAAAATCTCCGTTCGCTGTATGAGACTCCGTCCACGCCCGCGAACAACGGCCATGGTTGCATCGACCGCGACCAGGCAAAGAAAATCCTCGCCGACGTGCGCCAGACCGGCCGCACCATCCTGACCGAATTCGAATCCAAAAAGCTGCTGGCGGCTTACGGCATCCCGACCGTGGAGACCCACATCGCGCCGACCGAGAACGAGGCGGTGAAGCAAGCCGCCCGGCTCGGTTTCCCGGTCGTGTTGAAATTGCATTCCGAAACCATCACGCACAAGACGGATGTCGGCGGCGTGCAACTGAATCTGCGCACCGCCTCCGCCGTCCGCCAGGCCTGGAAGGCGATCGAAGCGTCGTGCATCAAAAAGGCGGGCAAGGAACATTTCCGCGGCGTGACCGTGCAGCCGATGATCAAGCTGGAAGGATATGAACTCATCGTCGGGAGCAGCGTGGACCCGCAATTCGGACCGGTGCTGCTCTTCGGCACGGGCGGCCAGCTGGTGGAGGTTTACAAGGACCGTGCGCTCGGTCTGCCGCCGCTGAACGCGACGCTCGCACGCCGCATGATGGAGCGCACCAAGATTTTCACCGCGCTCAAGGGCGTGCGCGGCCGCAAGGCTTCGGACATGGCCGGGCTGGAACAATTACTCGTGCGCTTCAGCCAGCTGGTCGTCGAACAGCCGTGGATCGCGGAGATCGACATCAATCCCCTGCTCGTCTCTTCCGAGCGGATCTTCGCCCTCGACGCACGTGTTGTTCTGCACGACCCGAAAACGCCGGAAGACAAGCTGCCCCGGCCCGCCATCCGCCCGTATCCGGTGCAATATGTCCAGCCGTGGAAGTTGAAGAACAAAACGGCGGTCAACATCCGTCCGATCCGGCCCGAAGACGAGCCGATGATGGTGAAGTTCCATGGGACGCTCTCGGAAGAAAGTGTTTATCACCGTTACTTCAGCGCGCTGAATCTTTCGCAGCGCGTCACGCATGAACGATTGACGCGCATCTGCTTCAACGATTACGACCGCGAGATCGCGCTGGTGGCCGAATCAAAACCGCTGAAGGACGGCGAGGAGAAAAAAATCCTTGGTGTCGGGCGCTTGAGCAAGCTGGTCGGCGTGAACGAAGCGGAATTCGCCGTGCTGGTCAGCGACCACTGGCAGAATCAAGGCCTCGGTAATGAATTGTTGAAACGACTCATCGAGATCGGCCGGGCCGAAAAACTCGACCGCCTGGGCGGCCAGATTCTCGCCGAGAACCACGCCATGCAGCACATCTGCAAAAAGCTCGGATTTAAAATCGTGGCCGACGATGACGGACGCGGTTGCAGCGCCAGCTATAACTACTGATTCAGTTAGAGTTCAACCAGCGGGATTCCTGTTAAGATATAAGCCCGCTAGGGCTGGCATCTGTATAGCATCGCCATTCACCAATGGATAAAGCTCCGTCAGGAGCGACATCGTCAGGAATGCGGATGGAAGATGCCGCCCCGACGGGGCTGGAATTTATTTTGGTTTTGTGTTCTACAAATATGCCGCGCCTGACGGCGCTGAAAAGTAGTTTGAGTTGGACGAACGGGTGGAGCCGGATTTATAGGGCTGGCTCGTGCGTGCCTTTGTTGGCACCAAGGGAATGGCGTGAGCAAGGACTTTGTTCATGCTGCTTCTGTGGCGTCGAGCTTAGTCCGGCACGGGAGCAAATCCAAGTGCTTAGAAATTTGGCAAACAGACGTCTGGTTTTCCCCATCCACCGTTCTTAGCCGTTCGAGTGACAACGGATGTTCTGTCTTAGGCAAAAAAGGAGAAGTTGCCAGCCTCTTTGCGATTTAAGGTTTTTATACCGATGGCCGGCTAACGCCGCCAGAAGCGATTTCAAGGTCAACGGGTAGCAGACCACTTATTTGCCATGAAAAATCCGCGCGTCTTCAAAACCATTGACGGCTGCGAAGCCGCCGCCTACGTCGCCTTCCGCCTCAATGAAGCGATGGCGATCTATCCCATCACGCCGTCATCACCGATCGCCGAGTGGTGCGATCAATGGACGTCGGAAGGCAAAAAAAACATCTGGGACACCCAGCCGGCCATCATTGAGATGCAGAGTGAAGGCGGTGCGGTCGGCGCCGTTCATGGCATGTTGCAGACCGGCTCCATCAGCACGACGTTCACCGCGTCGCAGGGTTTGCTGCTGATGATCCCGAACATGTTCAAGTTCGCGGGCGAGCTGCTGCCGACCGTTTTTCACGTGACGGCACGGACCGTGGCCACCCATGCGCTTTCGATTTTCGGCGATCACAGCGATATCATGGCGTGCCGCTCGACCGGCTGGGGCATGCTGGGCGCGGCTTCGGTCCAGGAGACAATGGATTTCGCGCTAATCTCCCAGGCCGCCTCGCTGCGTTCGCGGCTGCCGTTCATCCACTTTTTCGACGGCTTCCGCACATCGCATGAGGTCTCCAAGATTGAGATGCTCGACGAATCCGTCCTGCGCGCCTTGATTGACGACAAAATCATCGCCGAAATCCGGGCCCGCGCGATGTCGCCGGACAAACCCGTGCTGCGCGGCACCGCCCAAAACCCGGACGTGTATTTTCAAGGGCGCGAGGCGGCGAACAGTTTTTATTCCGCGTGCCCGGACATCGTGCAAAAGGTTATGGACGAGTTCGCCGGGCAAACCGGGCGCAAATATAATTTGTTTGATTATGTCGGCGCACCGGACGCCGAGAATGTCATCGTGCTGATGGGCTCCGGCTGCGAAGCCGCCGAGGAAGCGGTGGAATATTTGAATGATCACGGCGCAAAGGTCGGCGTGCTCAAAGTCCGTTTGTATCGTCCGTTTGACGGCAAGCGGTTTGTCGAGGCGTTGCCGCCACTCGTCCGGAAAATCGCCGTGCTCGACCGCACCAAGGAACCGGGGGCGACGGGCGAACCGCTGTATCAGGATTGTCTTATCGCGATTCTCGAACAACTGGCCGCCGGCCAATCGCAATTGAAGTTTCTGCCGAAGGTCATCACCGGCCGCTACGGTCTGTCTTCCAAAGAATTCACGCCCGCCATGGTCAAGGGGGTGTTCGACAACCTGGCCAGCGACTCGTCCCTCAATCACTTTACCGTCGGCATCAACGACGACGTTTCCCATACGAGCCTGAAGTTTGATCCCGATTTTTCCACCGAATCCGACAAGGTTGTGCGGGCTTTATTTTACGGCCTGGGAGCGGACGGCACGGTCGGCGCGAATAAAAATTCCATCAAGATCATCGGCGAAGAAACGGACAATTACGCGCAGGGCTATTTCGTTTACGACTCGAAGAAATCCGGCTCGATGACCGTGTCGCATCTGCGCTTCGGGCCGAAACCGATCCACTCCACCTATCTGATTTCCCGGGCGAATTTCATCGCCTGCCATCTGCCGGGATTCCTGGATCGCTACGAAATGTTGCGCAGCCTGGTGCCGGGTGGAACGTTTCTGCTGAACACACCTCATTCGAAAGAGGAAATCTGGGCGAATCTCCCGTCGCCGGTCCAGGCCAGTCTGCTCGCCAAGAGAGCGAAATTCTTCGTGATTGACGCCACCAAAGTCGCGCGCGACAGCGGCATGGGCGGGCGCATCAACACCATCATGCAGGTCTGCTTTTTCGCGCTGTCCGGCGTGCTGCCGAAGGACGAGGCGATTGACGCGATCAAAAATTCCATCAAGAAAACCTACGGCAAAAAAGGCGAGGAAGTCGTGAAGATGAACTTGCAGGCCGTGGACAACACACTCGCGCATCTGCATGAAGTGCCGGTGCGGGACAGCAAACTGAACGGCACAGGGGCATTCCTGCCGGCCATCTCTCCCGACGCACCGGAGTTCGTCCGCAACATCCTCGGCCAGATCGCGTCGGGGTTCGGCGACGACCTGCCCGTCAGCGCATTCCCGATCGAAGGTTCCTTCCCGACCGGCACGGCGCAGTTTGAAAAGCGCAATCTCGCGCTGGACATTCCGGTATGGGACGAAAAAGTCTGCATCCAATGCCTCAAGTGCGTGGCGATCTGTCCGCACGCCACCATCCGGGCAAAAGTTTACAATGCGTCAGAATTAAAGAATGCGCCGGCGACTTTCAAAGTCACCGACGCGCGCGTGCCGGAATTCAAAGGCATGAAGTTTTCGCTCCAGGTCGCGGCGGAGGATTGCACCGGTTGCGCGCTGTGCATGGAGGTCTGCCCGGCCAGGAACAAGACCGAGGTCAAACTCAAAGCCATCAACATGCGGCCGCTGGATCGGAGCGCCGGGCACCGTCTCGGCAAGGAATCAAACACCAACGAGCCGGGACGGTGCCCGGCGCTCCAACCGTCCCTCGCCAATGAACGGGCCAACTGGAATTATTTCCTGACCCTGCCGGAATTCGACCGGCGCAAGATCAAAACGACGACCCTGCGGCAGCAGCAGATTCTGCAACCGCTGTTCGAGTTCAGCGGCGCATGCGCAGGCTGCGGCGAGACGCCCTACATCAAGATGCTCACGCAATTGTTCGGCGACCGCGCCGTCATCGCCAATGCGACCGGCTGCTCCTCGATCTATGGCGGCAACCTGCCCACAACGCCCTACACTAAAAACACGGAGGGTCGCGGGCCGACGTGGTGTAATTCCCTGTTTGAAGACAACGCCGAATTCGGTCTCGGCTTCCGCGTCTCGATCGACAAACAAAAGGAATTCGCCGAAGAACTGGTGCGAAAACTCGCGCCGCAGCTGGGCGACCATTTCATCACGGAAATTCTACTGGCCGACCAAAGCGACGAAGCGGGCATTTATGACCAGCGCGAACGCGTCGTGGTCCTGAAGCAGAAACTGGCCGGGATCGAAAAGCCGGAAGCGAAGCTGCTGCTGGGCGTGGCCGATCAGCTCGTGAAAAAGAGCGTGTGGATCCTCGGCGGCGACGGCTGGGCCTATGACATCGGTTACGGCGGGCTGGACCACGTGCTGGCCAGCGGGCGCAAGATCAACGTGCTGGTGATGGACACGGAAGTTTATTCGAACACCGGCGGACAGATGAGCAAATCCACGCCGCGCGGGGCGATCGCCAAATTTGCGGCCGGCGGCAAACCGGCAGGCAAGAAAGATCTCGGCCTGATCGCCATGAGCTACGGCAATATTTATGTCGCCAGCGTGGCGATGGGCGCGAAGGACGAGCACACGCTGAAGGCGTTTGTCGAGGCGGAGTCGTTTCCCGGACCGTCGCTCATCATCGCCTACAGTCATTGTATCGCGCACGGCATCGCGCTCGACACCGGCATCGGTGCGCGTCAGCAGAAGCTGGCCGTCGAATCCGGCCAATGGCTGCTGTATCGCTACGACCCCCGGCGCGCGGAGCGCGGGGAGAATCCGTTGCAGATGGACTCGAGCGTGGCGAAATCCAAGGTGAAGGATTTCATGATGACCGAAAACCGGTTCAAGATGCTGACCAAGAGCAAACCGGACGACGCGAAGAAATTCTTCGAACAATCCCAAGCCGATGCCGACCGGCGCTGGAAATTCTACCAGTTCATGGCCGCACGCGATATGAAGCCGGACGTTGAACAACCTTACAAACCAAAGCCAGCACCCATCGTGGAACCACCAACGCATTCAATCGTAGGAGACGATGTGAGGAGTCTCTAATCAAAAGCGAAAGCCGATAATGAGTCTCGTTACCTCGACTCCTACAAACGGATAAAATTATGGATCTCACCACAAATTATCTCGGGATGAAATTGCGTTCGCCGCTGGTTGTCTCGGCATCGCCACTGTCGGAGGACGTGGACAACATCAAACGCATGGAAGACGCCGGGGCGGCGGCGGTGGTTTTGTATTCACTGTTCGAGGAACAGTTGCGCCAGGACCGGCTGGAATTGAATCGTAATCTCGAAAACGGCACGAACAGCTTCGCCGAGGCGCTCAGTTACTTTCCCGAGCCGCACGAATTCTGCCTCGGCCCGGAGCAATATCTCCAGCACATCGTTGCCGCGAAAAAGACGACGGAAATTCCGATCATCGCCAGCTTGAACGGTTCGTCCGTCGGTGGCTGGACCTCCTACGCCAAACAAATCCAGCAGGCGGGCGCGGACGCCCTGGAGCTGAACATTTACAGCATTCCGACCGACATGGACATGGCCGGCGAAGTGATCGAGGACGGCTATATCAACATTCTGCGCGCGGTGAAATCCGAGGTGACGATCCCCGTGGCGGTGAAGTTGAGCCCGTTCTTCAGCAATTTTGCCAACATGGCCAGGCGTTTCGACCAGGCCGGCGCGAACGGGCTGGTGTTGTTCAACCGCTTTTACCAGCCGGATATCGAGCTGGAATCGCTGGAGGTGAAGCCGAACATTTTATTGAGCACGCCAATGGCGATGCGCCTACCCTTGCGCTGGATCGCCCTGCTCCACGGCAAATTAAAAGCCAGCCTCGCGGCGACCAGCGGCATTCATCGCGCGTCCGACGTGCTCAAGATGCTCATGGTCGGCGCGGATGTGACGATGCTGTGCTCGGCAATCATCCGCCACGGGATCCCGCAAATTGCCATGATCCAGAGTGAACTGGTGGAATGGCTCGAGGAGCACGAATATGAATCCATCAGCCAGTTGAAGGGCAGCTTGAGCCAGAAAAACTGCCCGGAACCGGCAGCCTTCGAGCGCGCCCAATACATGAAAGCCCTGACCACCTTTGCGATGCCGCGCACGCACTTTTGATTTCCCAAAAACCAACCTCACTCGATGGCATGAATCGCAACCGTTTTTTTAAAGACTTTTGCCCACCGTTCGTTGTATGCGATGCGGGTTCCCGAAGCCAGCCACGAGCCGGCGCCACCGGCGGTGGTTGATCTGCAGCAATCCTCCGACATCGCGGGCTGGAACGGCAGTCACCCTGCCGGGCCGGGTCACAAAGCTGAAAACAAAGCCGTGGCTTCAATCACCAAGTAGTTTCTTCCACGAAACCTCGCTTCAGTCGTCTTCGCATCAGGGTGCGGCTCCTCGCACGTGCAAGCGCGCGATGAAGCTTGCCAAGTTTGGCCGTGATTGTCATAGATTCAGTGGCTCGTGACCAAGTTTGCCCGGTGGTCAAACGGTTCGCGCGGGCCGCAAACGTTTCCGAACGACATGGACGAAAAAAATCCGACCATCTATCTGGCGCGTCACGGCGAAACCGCCTGGAGTCTCACGGGCCAGCATACCGGGCTGACCGATCTGCCGCTGACGGAACATGGCGAGCGCAATGCCCGCAACCTCGGCGTGCGACTGCGCGGCCTCACGTTCGCCAAAGTTTTCACCAGCCCCCTGCAGCGTGCCGCCCGGACGTGTGAACTGGCCGGCTTCAAGGCGGCGGCAGAGGTTGACCCCGATCTGGTGGAATGGAACTACGGCGACTACGAAGGCCGCCGCACGGTTGAAATCCGCCGGGAACGCCCCGACTGGCAGTTGTTCCGCGATGGCTGTCCCGGCGGCGAATCGCCGGCGCAGGCCGGAGCCCGGGCTGACCGCGTGATCCATCGCGTGCGCGCGGTCCGGGGCGACGTGCTGATTTTTTCGAGCGGACATTTTCTGCGCGTCCTCGCCGCGCGCTGGCTCGGCCAGGAACCCGCCGCCGGAAAATGGTTCCTGTTGGAGACGGCCAGCTTGAGCGCGGTCGGTTATGAGCACAACCAATCCCAGCCGGTCATCCGGTTGTGGAACGACATGCGCCACGTGGTGGATTGACCGGAACGCGCCCGCCTTGGCTTATTTTGACAATTTAAAGATTGCCTCGGCCGCATGGCGCGGCTAAAAAACTCAACGCCATGAAATACGCAACCATGCGGAAGCCCGCTCGATTTGCCCCATGTCATCGGATCGGCGGATTCCACCCAGGAGGATTTTACAAATGAATGTGCTGGTGATTGATGTCGGCGGGACCCATGTCAAAATCCTGGCCACCGGCCAGAAGGAACAGCGCGAGTTTCCCTCCGGGCCGAAACTCACGGCCCGGGCCATGGTTTCACGGGTCAAAAAGCTCGCCGCCGGTTGGAAGTATGACGCGATCGCCATCGGCTATCCGGGACCGGTGCGGCACGGACGTCCCGCGGCCGAGCCGCACAATCTCGCCCCCGGCTGGGTGATGTTCGATTATCGCGCCGGATTCAAACGGCCGGTGAAGATCATCAACGACGCCGCGATGCAGGCGCTGGGAAGTTACAAGCGCGGCCGGATGTTGTTTTTGGGATTGGGCACCGGACTGGGCTCCAGCCTGATTGTGGACGGCATGATCGAGCCAATGGAGCTGGCCCATCTGCCTTACAAAAAAGGAACCTTCGAAGATTATGTCGGGCTGCGCGGCCTGGAGAAACGCGGTAAAAAGAAATGGCGCAAGGACGTGAAGGACGCGGTGGAGCGATTGATCGCCGCGCTCGAACCGGATGACGTGGTGCTGGGCGGGGGCAACGTGAAAAATTTAAAAAAACTTCCGCCCGGCTGCCGCGCCGGTGAAAATGCCAACGCCTTTGTCGGCGGCTTTCGTTTGTGGGAAAATGCCGCCGCTGAAAAACCTTCCGCTCCTCGCGCAAAACCACGTCCGATGGCACGAAAAAAAATTCAACCCGCTGCGGTTCCTCAAAAAAAACGAACCGTCAAACCGGCCGTGTCGGCCACATCGGCAGCCAAGATTCCGCTGCGCCGCGCCCCAGGTCCGAAGGCAAAAGTCACCGCTCGCAAAAAGCCGGTTCCTGCACCATCGAAACCCAAGGCGGGCAAATTGAGAACGCCCGGTTACAACCAGCCGCTTTACGTCCTGCCGTTCGATCATCGGGGTTCGTTTGAGTCGAAGATGTTCGGCTGGCACGGGGATCTGACACCGGAGCAGACGGCCGAAATCGCCGCCGCCAAGCAGGTGATTTACGATGGCTTCAAAGCCGCCGTCGCTGAAGGCGTGCCGAAAGAAAAGGCCGGCATTCTCGTGGACGAACAATTCGGCGCAGCGATTTTGCGCGATGCAAAGGCGAACGGTTTTCACACCGCCTGCCCCGCCGAGAAGAGTGGCCAGGACGAATTTGATTTTGAATACGGCGGTGACTTCGCCAGACACATCGAGAAGTTTCATCCGACGTTCTGCAAGGTACTCGTGCGCTATAATCCCGAAGGCGACCCGGTGTTGAACCGGCGGCAGACGGCGCGGTTGAAAAAACTTTCCGATTATCTCCGCTCCAAAAGCAAAAGCCGGTTCATGTTTGAACTGCTTGTGCCGGCAGAGCAAGCGCAACTCGACCGGCTCAACGGCGACAAGCACGCCTACGACCTGGAGCTTCGTCCCAAGCTGATGGTGCAAACCATCGAGCAGCTTCAGGACGCCGGGGTCGAACCGGATGTCTGGAAGATCGAAGGGCTGGACCGCCGCGAAGATTGCGAGCACATTGTCGCGGCGGCGCATCGTGGCGGACGCAACCAGGTCGGCTGCATCATTCTCGGCCGCGGCGAGAACGACCAGAAAGTTCACGAGTGGCTGGCGATTGCGTCAGGCGTCAAAGGCTTCATCGGTTTCGCCGTGGGGCGGACGGATTTCTGGCAGCCGCTCGTGGATTTTCGCGCGAACAAAATCACGCGCGAAGCGGCCGTGACGGAAATTGCGCGACGTTACCGGGAGTTCGTCGGCATTTTTGAGACGGCGCGGCCTGCGTAAATTTTTTAGACCATCAACAAATAATCCTCTTATGAAAACAAATTCACCGATGCAACTGGGAATGGTGGGACTGGGCCGGATGGGTGCAAACATGGTTCGCCGGCTGGTCCGGGCGGGACATCGCTGCACCGTCTTCGACATGTCCCCCAAAGCGGTCGAAGGCCTGGCGGCGGAAGGAGCGACCGGTTCCTCCTCGCTTGCGGACTTCGTGAAAAAACTCGAGAAGCCGCGCGCCATCTGGCTGATGGTGCCGGCGGCGGTCGTGGACAAGACCATCGCCGATCTCCTGCCGCTGCTCGAAAAGGGCGACACGCTCATTGACGGCGGCAATTCGTATTACGTGGACGACATCCGCCGCGCCAAGGAACTCGCGCCGAAAGGAATTCACTACATGGACGTCGGCACCAGCGGCGGCGTGTGGGGTCTGGAACGCGGCTATTGCATGATGATCGGTGGCGAGACCGAAGTGGTCAAACGTCTGGATCCGATTCTGGCCACGCTCGCCCCGGGCATGGGCGATGTCGCGCGCACACCGGGACGCGAGAAGCTTGGCGGCACTTCGGAACAAGGTTATTTGCACTGCGGCCCGAACGGTGCGGGGCACTTCGTCAAGATGGTCCACAACGGCATCGAGTATGGGATCATGGCGGCGTATGCGGAGGGGCTGGGCATTTTGCAGAACGCCAACGTCGGCAAGCAGCAACACGCGGCGGACGCCGAGACCACGCCGCTGCGCGAGCCGGAGCATTATCAATTCGATCTCAACCTCGCGGACATCTCGGAAGTCTGGCGGCGCGGGAGTGTCATTGCCTCGTGGCTGCTCGACCTGACCGCGAACGCGCTGGTCGAAGATCCGAACCTCGCCAAATTCGCCGGGCGCGTCTCCGATTCCGGCGAAGGCCGCTGGACGATCAAGGCGGCCATTGACGAAGGTGTGCCGGTGCCGGTGCTGACCACGGCGCTTTACGAACGCTTCGCTTCCCGGGGCGAAGCCGATTATCAGGACAAGGTGCTTTCGGCGATGCGCTTTGGCTTCGGTGGTCATCTGGAAAAACCGGCCAAATAAGATTACGATTCATGAACGCTAACCATTCCGACGCGCTGGTTTTTTTCGGAGCCACCGGCGACCTGGCTTACAAGAAAATCTTTCCGTCGCTGCAGGCGATGTTGAAACGCGGCAACCTGAACGTTCCGGTCATCGGTGTGGCGAAGGCGGGCTGGAATCTGGACCAGTTCAAGGCGCGGGCGAAAGACAGCCTCGAAAAGCACGGCGGGCTCGACGCGCAGGCCTTTGAAAAGCTGACGGGTCTGCTGCGCTATGTGGACGGCGACTACAACGACCCGGCGACCTTTCAAGCCATCAAGAAAGCACTCGACTCCGCGAAACAGCCGGCGCATTACCTCGCCATTCCACCGTCACTGTTCGGGACGGTGGTGGAGCAGCTTGCCCAGGCGGGCTGTGCCGAAAAAGGCGCGCGTGTCATCGTGGAGAAACCCTTCGGTCGCGACCAGGTTTCCGCCCAGGAACTGAACCAGATTTTGCTGCAGACCTTCGACGAGAAGCACATTTTCCGCATTGATCATTACCTCGGCAAAAAGCCCGTGCACAACATGCTGTTCTTCCGGTTTGCCAACGCGCTGCTCGAACCGCTCTGGAACCGTTCCAATGTCGAGAGCTTTCAGATCACCATGGCGGAAGATTTCGGCATCCAGGGTCGCGGCAGTTTCTACGACCAGGTCGGCACCATCCGCGACGTGATGCAGAACCATCTCTTTCAGGTGATGGCGCATCTGGCCATGGAACCTCCCGTCCGCACGGACAGCGAATCCATCCGCGATGAGAAGGTGAAAGTGCTGAAGGCCATCCCGCCGTTGAAGGTGGAGGATCTGGTGCGCGGACAATTTCGCGGTTACCACGCCGAACCGGGAGTTGCCGCCGGCTCGAAAATGGAAACCTTCGCCGCCATGAAACTGGAGATTGATTCCTGGCGCTGGCGGGGCGTCCCCTTCTACATCCGGGCCGGGAAAAATCTTCCGGTCACTTGCACGGAAGTGCTGGTCCGTTTGAAGCAGCCGCCGACGATGTATGAAGGTTATGACTTGAAATCAAATTATTGCCGGTTGCGGATCAGTCCGGACATTTCGTTCGGGATCAGCATGAACACCGTTTCCGTGGACGATGAAAAAGTCAGTCAACCGCTGGAGATCGCCCAGCATCGCTATCCGCGCGCCGAGGAAATGGACGCCTACGAACGCGTGCTGGGCGACGCGATGACGGGAGACTCCACGCTATTTGCCCGGGAAGATTACGTGGAGGAGGCGTGGCGGATTGTTGATCCGGTGTTGAAAGCCGGAACGCCGGTGTTCGAGTATGAGCCGAAAACCTGGGGACCCGCCGAAGTCGAACGCGTGACGCCGCCGGGTGGTTGGCACGACCCGGTCGTCTCCAACGGCACATCCGCATGAATATTCATATATTCGCCGATGCCGATGCCGTCGCCCATGAGGCGGCGAAATTCATCGCTACGGAAGCGCGCACAGCCGTCGCGGCGCGCGGCCGGTTCATCATGGCCGTCAGCGGCGGCAAGACGCCCTGGCAGATGCTGCGCGCGCTCGCGGGTGAAGAAGTTCCGTGGGCGGACGTGCATGTGTTTCAAGTGGACGAACGCATCGCCCCGGCGGGTGATCCGGATCGCAATCTCACGCATCTGCGCGAGAGTTTATTGTCGCATGCGCCGATTCCTCCCGAACAAATCCACGCCATGCCGGTGGAGGAAAAAGATCTGGCGGCGGCCGCCAAAAATTATGCGGACACGCTGGGAAACATGGCCGGTTCGCCGCCGGTGCTGGACCTCGCGCATCTGGGACTTGGCCCCGATGGCCACACGGCTTCGCTCGTCCCCCACGATCCCGTCCTGGAGGTCAGCGATGCGGATGTGGCCTTGACCGGCGTTTACCAAAAACGCCGGCGCATGACCTTGACGTATCCGCTGCTCAACCGGTCACGGCGGATCCTGTGGGTGGCGACCGGACCGGAAAAAGTGGAAATGCTCGCACGTTTGCGCGAAGGCGACGTTTCCATTCCCGCCGGACGGATCCGCCGCGAGCAGGCGCTGGTGCTGGCCGATCAGGCGGCAGTGGAACAACCGGGAACGGCTTGAAAAAATTGCGCAGCCATCGCAGCATGGCACTGGTTCCAATCGATGAATGCCAAACGTAAAAAGGCGCCGGCAGTTCCGTCTCCCGAACGGGTGCCGGATCTCAAGCCGGGAAAATACAGCGATGGCCATCCGCTGGATGAGGCGCACTATCTCGAATGCAAGATCATCCTCAAGGGTGACCGGTTCACATCGGTGCAGCACTTCCATGATTTCGCCAAGTTCGTGCGCCGGGCGGCGGACAAGAGCGACGTTGATTTTGACACCTCCGAATTCGAGGGCCGGAAGCCGCAGATCCGGGAGGTGCTCTTTCTCGACACCAAGGATTTCCGGCTCTACAACAATGCCTTCATCCTGCGCCGGCGCATCACCTACGAGGACGGCTTTCTCGTGGGCGATCCGGAAATTGTCTTCAAGTTCCGCCATCCGGATATGCAGACCGCAGCGGAGACGGATGTGCGGCCCCACATTTCCGGCGACTACAAGATCAAGTTCAAGGCGGAGGCCCTGCCGCTCAAAGATAAAATCGGCGGTTATCGCACACTGTTTTCCCATAATGTCGAGTTCCCCGCTAGCACCGTGCACGCGAAGGATCGCACCTCGATGGCGACGGTGCTGCGCGTCTTTCCGGCGTTGCGAAAACTGAAGACCTCCGCGTCCGACCGGATTGATCTGGTGAATCACACCGCCGTCGAGGAGGTGCTGCTGGATATTGGCATGTTGGACTTCGGCAAAGGCGTCGAGGCCAAGGCCAACACCTCCGTGTGGCGCACCCGCGGTGACCAGAAACAGCTCGTGGGCGAGTTTTCCTTCCAGTGCAAATTCCAACGCCGGGATGAACTCCATGAAAAGGCGCTGAATCGCGCCAGGAATTTTTTTTGTTCGCTCCAGCGCATCGCGAAGGACTGGGTCGCCCTCGGCACGACGAAGACTGGCGCGGTTTACCGGCTCAAGGGCAATCCGCCCAAAAGCCATGAGTAAAAGCCGAAACCCATTCCGGATAAAACATCGCTTGTGAACTGGTTCAAAAGTTTTTTCAAAGGCGACCTGGTGGGCGTCCACCTCGCCGTGAATGTTTTTATCGCCACCGCTGTGCTCTGGCTGCTTTTGCGGACCGTTGCCGATCTCAATCCCATCTGGGCCATCAGCTCCATGATTGCCTCAGTGGATCCCGACGTGAATCTGGCCTACAAGAATTTCCGGGCCCGCCTCATCAACGCGATGCTGGGTTGCGCCGTTGGACTGCTGGTTCTGGTTGTTGGCGGATCGAGCGAATGGACGCTGCCCTTTGCCCTGGCGGCGACCGCGCTGCTGTCGGCGTATGTGGTCCGCATCACGGTGATGTGGCGGCAGGCTCCGATCACCGCCGCCCTGGTCATCGCTTCCAGTCTGGAGGAGCATTCAAAATTGAGCGGCATCGAGATCGGCCTCCACCGGGTTGGCGAAGTCATTCTTGGCTGTATTGTGGGATTGCTGGTAACCTGGCTTGTCTCTAAATTCTGGCCACCTCCCAAAGTGGCAGCGCCAAAATCTTAAACCGAAAACTCGCATGCCAACGACCCCAACCCCAAAAGCAGCGGCGAATCTGCCGGCCGAAATGCAGCGCATGGCCGACAACAAGGCCCGCAGGCAAAACTGGCGGCGCTGGGGCCCGTATCTCTCCGAACGGCAATGGGGCACCGTGCGCGAAGATTACAGCGCCAACGGCGCGGCGTGGGAACACCTGCCGCACGATCATGCGCGCAGCCGTGCGTATCGTTGGGGCGAGGACGGCATTGCCGGCCTCAGCGATGAGCATCAGCATCTCTGCCTCTCCCTCGCCTTGTGGAACGGCAAGGATCCGATTCTCAAGGAGCGGCTCTTCGGTCTGACCAACACGGAAGGCAACCACGGCGAGGATGTGAAGGAGTTGTATTACTACCTCGACGCCACGCCAAGCCATTCCTACCTGAAGATGCTCTACAAGTATCCGCAGGCGGAATTTCCCTACGCGCAGATCGTCGCGGAGAACCGGCGCCGCACCACCAAAGATCCGGAATTCGAGCTGCTCGACACCGGCTTGTTCGACGAGGATCGTTACTTCGACGTGTTCGTTGAATATGCGAAAGCCGCGCCGGAAGACCTGCTCATGCTGGTCACGGTGCATAATCGCGGGCCGGAGGCGGCGAAAATCACCGTGCTGCCGCAACTGTTTTTCCGCAATCGCTGGTCGTGGAAACCGAATGGACCAAAGCCAAATCTCCGGCTCGACACGGACGGCTCCGTCCTCGCAACCGACGCGGAGTCCGGTCAGTATCGGCTTTTTTGTGAGGGCGCCCATTTCTCAAAATTATTATTTTGCGACAACGAGACCAATGTCCGCCGGCTCCAAGGACAGAGCGACGCGCCGGGATTTTTCAAGGACGCTTTCCATGAGTATGTCATTGCCGGAAACGAGGCGGCGGTGAATCCCGCCTGGGCCGGGACCAAAGTCGGCGCACTTTACGCATTGGACATCCCGGCGGGCGGCTCCGCCACGGTGCGCCTTCGTTTAACTCGTAGCAGCGGACGTCAGTCCGCTCCATCTAGTCAGAGCCGGCTCACGTCGGCTGCTACGAATGCGTTCGCCGACTTCGACAACATCTTCGCCCTGCGCCGTCGCGAGGCCGACGAATTTTATGCCGCGTTGCAGCACGATGTCACCGACGCCGACGCGCGGCTGGTACAGCGGCAGGCGTTCGCCGGCATGATCTGGAGCAAGCAATTTTTCCACTGCGACATCCAGGAATGGCTGGACGGTGATCCGACCCAGCCACCACCGCCGCCGGAACGCAAGCACGGCCGCAACGAGAACTGGAAGCACCTCAACAGCGCCGAGGTGCTGTCCATGCCGGACAAATGGGAGTATCCGTGGTTCGCGGCGTGGGACCTGGCCTTCCACTGCGTGCCGCTGGCGGTGATTGACGCCGAGTTCGCCAAGGAGCAGCTCGTGCTCCTGACGCGCGAATGGTATATGCATCCGAACGGCCAGATCCCCGCCTACGAATGGGCGTTCGGCGACGTGAATCCGCCGGTGCATGCGTGGGCGACCTTGCGCGTTTTCCAGATCGACCGCAAGCAGCGCCGCCGCTGCACTCCGGAAGATCCCGGCGATCTGGTTTTTCTGGAGCGCGTGTTTCAAAAACTGCTGTTGAACTTCACCTGGTGGGTCAACCGCAAGGATGAACAGGGCCGCAATATTTTCCAGGGCGGCTTTCTTGGCCTGGACAACATCGGCGTGTTCGATCGCAGTCATCCCCTGCCCACCGGCGGCTACATCAACCAGGCCGACGGCACCAGTTGGATGGCGATGTATAGCCTGAACCTGTTGCGCATCGCCGCCGAACTGGCCGTGCACAACCACGTGTATGAAGACATCGCGTCGAAATTTTTCGAGCACTTCCTGTCCATCGCCGGGGCCATCAACGGTGTGGAGGCGGGCAGCCTCGGATTGTGGGACGAAACCGACCAGTTCTACTATGATCATCTGTGCCTCCCGGACGGAACCCATTTTCCCTTGAAGATCCAGTCGGTGGTCGGCCTGATCCCGCTGTTTGCGGTCCAGCCGGCGGATCTCACGCTGGCAAAACAGTTGCCGGAGTTCACCGCCCGGATGGAATGGTTTGTGAAGAACCGTCCGAAGCTGGCCGCCCTCATTTCCAACTGGCACAAGCCCGGCTGCGGCAGCCGGATTCTGCTTTCCCTCCTGCGCGGCCATCGCATGAAGGCGCTCCTGCGGCGGATGCTCGATGAATCGGGTTTTCTTTCCGACCATGGCGTGCGCGGTGTCTCGAAGATTCACGAAGGCAAACCCTTTCTGTTCGAGGCGTGTGGCGAAACTTACGAAGTCGGTTACTGGCCGGCCGAATCCCGCAATGGACTCTTCGGCGGTAACTCAAACTGGCGCGGCCCGGTGTGGATGCCGATCAACTATCTGATCATCGAGTCGCTGCAACAATTCCACTACTACTACGGCGACGATTTCAAAGTGGAATGCCCGACTGGTTCCGGGAAATTCCTCACGCTGCTCGAAATCGCCGATGAATTGAGCCGCCGGCTCACCCGCCTGTTCTTGAAGGACAAGGACGGCCAGCGCCCTTCGCTCAAATCGCATCCCAAGCAGGCGACCGACCCGCATTTCCGCGACTACGTCTTGTTCCACGAATACTTCGACGGCGACAACGGACGCGGCCTCGGCGCCTCGCACCAGACCGGCTGGACCGGCCTGGTGGCGAAACTGCTCATGCCCCGCGAAGCCCTGCCCGAGAAGCTCCCGGTCGGCAAAAAAACTTCAATACCGCCCGCGCCGGACAAGAAAACTTCGTAAGCAGAACATATGAGTTCTTCAGACGAATTATGGCTCAGTGTTTGGGGGAACGGATGCCGACATTGGGTTCATCATAGTAAACAGAGCAATCCAGATTGGTTACGGAAAGCGTTGCTATCCGCTGCGGGGAGTGATAAATCAGCGTCATAAATGGGTGGATGCAGAGAGCCTCGGACTCCCAATCTGCGATTGTAAGGAACGCCCAGTTTGCCAATTTACTTACGCACCCGTACGGCTAATGTATTAGGGGGCGTTGGGCTTTCAATTATAATGATTTGCATCATTTCTAATGGTTGACAAATCAATGTTTAATTAGTGTGGCCAACTATGAGTGAACAAAACAACCCACCCACCCAAGAAAGCCCCGATAATGGCAATGATAATTGCCAAAATCCCGAACTCCCTAAAAGTAAAGATGGCTGGGGAGTTCAAGAGGTTTGCGAAGCTTTTATTGGTGCCATTTTTTTGGGAATCGGCCAACTCTTTGGCAGCGAGTTTCCCAACTGCGGAACCATCATTAGTGCGCTTGGTTTGATCTGTCTCGTTCATATGTTAGAACTCCGTTGCGAAAAGAAATGGGGGAACAACTCACGATTTAGGATTGGTGCCGTAACGGTTAGCACGGTGATATGCCTGATAGCAGGATTTGTGATTTGGACACGCTTCAGTCCAAAGCCGTCTCCGCGCTTTGTATTTTCTTTGAGGCGTATAAATCCTCCGGGTGAATTAATCCGGCTAACCAATGATTTCCTGCTCATCAAAAACGACAAATTTCGTCTGGTTACTGGCTTGATAATCTTCCCTATTGAATACGGCCAATCAAATTTAACTCTGCGATTTGGGGTTGATAACGAGTCTTCAATAGCTGCCGAAAATCCTGTTGGCGTTTTGAGATCTGATAAAGATTTAGACCTTAAGCTGGATGATGGCTGGGTGACTGCAACAATGAAAAATGCATATTCGATAACCCTTAAACAACATGGAGTCTCAGAAACAAATGCAGATAAGGCATGGGCTAACGAGTTTCCGACGATACTTTCAGGCAATGGCTTGAATTTCCCAGATATACATTTCAGCAGTCCACCGATGATGAGTAATGGGAGCGTTAAGACAGCGAGCTTGAATCTTGAGGTGCAGTCCAAGTCCACACCACTTGAAGGAATTGCTTTCCAGTTTATAACTTTCCAAATGAGAAGATCACAGACCAACAGTCTTCCGGTCGTGTTGGACCAGGGCACAAGTGGAAACTTTAAAATCCCAGTTGAGATTCTTGAGCAATTGAAAAAATAAAATCTATACGCGCATAGCCTAATTTCATGCCAGCCGCGCAAAAGTAAATGGGAAGTCCTCATAAAATCCAAATTAGGTGACTACCCAATAGTTGGCACCTTTGACAGGATGACATTTTCCAGTAAGCTGACACGATTCGTTTGAACCATGAATGCCACGCTCAACCCACTGAGGTTCGCAGTTTTTTTTCTGCTAATGGCTGGATTGTCGGGCTGGTCGCAAGGCGTCATCATCTGGAACGGCCCCGTCATCAGCTTCGACCATCCGGCCGACGTCGGCACTAGCGTGCAGGATCAATTGACTCCGGGTGTCTGGTTGACGCGCGACCTTACACAGGGTTTGATCAACGCCTTCACCGAAACTGCCTACACCCATGTCTTCAGCCCGCAAGATACTGAATGGGCCTATGGCTCGCTGGCGGATTACGCGTCGCTCGGCTATGCAAACTGGGAAACCTGGAGCGGAGGAAAACCGGCGTTCAACATCGTCGGCCAGCCGGCGGTGGTGCATTTGATTTCGGAGAACATTTATCTTTCCCTCACCTTCACTTCCTGGGGCGGAACGGGCGGCGCCTTTTCCTACGACCGCTCCACGCCATCCGCCGTGCCGGAGCCGTCGGTCTGGGCTTTGTGTGGACTGGCGGGATGCTGTGGGCTGATGATCAGCGCCAGGAGAAAACACGCCATAACCGATTAGATTCATCCGGATTTTTACCGGTCCCCACCTTTCGGAGCATGGTTGTGCCGAAGACTAGCCGCAGCAGCTTACCAAAAACCGGTGGCGGTATGATTCGGAACGCCGAGCACCGTCTCGGCTCGTAAGTCGGTCCTTTTCAAACCGGCCGAGACGGTGCTCGGCGTTCCGTTCTGGCGGCGAACTACATCACTACCCAAAACGGGGCAGCATGAATTCACCTGAGACCACAAGGTTCCTAACGTGCTGCGGCTGGTGCTCTGCACACAGCCGCGCTCCGGCAGGTAATCCTTGCGCACCATCGCGCTTCCGTTGAAAGTAACCGCCGATGAACTGGCTCGATCACCTTTCCCTGTTCTGGCCGCATTTCGTGGCGGGCTTCGACTTCGTCGCCGCGTCGCTCGCCTCCTGCCACGCCCTGCTCAACAAACGGGATTCCCGCGCCGCCACGCTGTGGATCGGCATCGTCTGGCTGATGCCCGTGTTGGGCGCGATCCTTTACCTCGTGTTCGGGGTCAACCGCATCCGGCGCCGAGCCCTGACGCTCGGCGTGCATGACACGATCCTGCGTCCGGTGCCCGAAAACCTCGGCGAACCGCAGCACGACGGCGCGGAACATCTGAAGATGCTCGCCCGGGTCGTTGGCCGCGTCGTCGAGCGGCCACTCACGCCCGGCAACAAAATCCAGCCGCTGGTCAATGGCGACGAGGCGTTTCCCGCGATGCTCGCCGCGGTCGAATCCGCGAAGCAATCCATCTCCCTCGTCAGTTACATTTTCGACAACGATCCGAGCGGAAAGCAGTTTGTCGCCGCGCTCGAACGCGCCGTCCAGCGCGGTGTGGCCGTGCGCGTGCTGGTGGATGCCGCCGGCACGCGTTACTCGTGGCCACCGATCACCTGGCAATTGCGTCACGCGAAAATTCCCTACGCCCGGTTTCTGCCATCGTCACTGCTGCAACCCTGGCGCGTGGCGACCATCAATCTGCGCAATCACCGCAAGGTCCTCGTCGTGGACGGCCGGGTGGCATTCACCGGCGGCATGAACATCCGCCACGGGAACGTGCTGGGCGCGCATGCCCTCTCCTCCCTCAAAGGAAGGGAGGGCCGGGGAGAGGAGGCACTCGTTTCGAAAAATCAAATCCCCTCTCCCCAACCCGCTTCCCGCTTGGGCGGGGCGAGGGAGCCGGCAGTTTTGTCATCCCCCGGTTCACCAAAGGACTTCGTGCAGGATTTGCACTTCCGCGTCGAAGGTCCGGTCGTGACCCGCTTGCAGGAGGCCTTCGCCAATGACTGGGCGTTCACCACCGATGAGATTCTCGACAGCGAGTTGTGGTTTCCCGAATTAAATGAAACCGGCAAGGTTGTCGCCCGCGTCATCACCGACGGACCGGATGCGGACTATGACAAGCTGCGCTGGACGCTGCTCGCCGCGCTGGCCGAGGCGCAGACCTCCATCCAGATCCTCACGCCGTATTTCATTCCGGATAACGCGCTCCTCACCGCGCTGAACCTGGCCGCGCTGCGCGGTGTGCGGGTGGACATCATCCTGCCGGCGATCAGCAATCTGCCGTTCGTGCATTGGGCGTCGCGCTCGCTGTGGTGGCAGGTGCTGGAACGCGGCTGCCACATCTGGCTCACCCCGCCCCCCTTCGATCATTCCAAGCTGATGATTGTGGATGGCCACTGGGTTTTCCTCGGCTCGGCCAACTGGGACGCGCGCAGCCTCCGGTTGAACTTTGAGATGAACGTGGAATGTTACGGCCGGGAGTTCGCCGGTGAAATGGAGTGGATCATCCAAAAGAAAATCCACGGCGCGCATGAAGTGACTCTGGCCGAAGTGGACGCGCGAAGCGTTTTTGGAAAATTGCGCGACGCCATCGCCCGGCTCTTTTCGCCGTATCTGTGACGCAAAGAAAATGCCCTTGTTACCGGCCGGATTTCCATGATTATTCCGGGAACCCGTATGAAACCGCGAACACCGCCACGACCATTGCCTTCTGTGTGGTGCTGGCGGAACTCGGCATCATCTCGTGGATCCGGCATCGCTTCATGGACATGCCGTGGGCTTCGGCCCTGTTCCAAATCGGCCTGGGCGGCGCGCTGGTTTTTCTGGCGGGAATCTTGATCGGCAATTCGTGAACCAATTGCGCGATTGTTCCCGTCGTGTTTGTTAAAGGCACTGGCTTGTTAAGCAACGACGGATTGCCAACTTGCAGAATGTGCTTGCGCGGCGCCAATTCATCCGCGCTAATAGCCCGCAATCGGAGACTGTCCGGCTTCCGCAATCAAACCTATGAAACCAATCAAATCATTTCTGACGACAATCGCACTTCTCTCGCTGGCATTGTGCTTTTGCCAGACGGCGCAGGCGGTAGTCACTTTCACCATCACGCCGTCCGCCGTCAGCAACACTTTCGGCGGCACGATTGCGCTGTCGGTAAGCGGCTTGATCAGCGGCGATGCAGTCGTCATCCAGGATTATCTGGATGCGAACACCAACGACGTAATTGATGGCGGGGATATTTTATGGCAGCAGTTTAATTTGACCGACGGCCAGCAGAGCATCTTTCATAATGGTGCGGCGGCGGTGACCAACTTCAATGTTCCCGGCGACACGGACGGCACGGCCAACGGCACCATCGTGGCAAAGTATGTTTTCCAGGCCGGCTCACCGCAGGCGATCGCGGGGAAGTATGCGTTCCGGCTTTATAGTCCGGCGGGGCATTTCACCCCCATCACCAATCTGTTCGTCGTCACGAATTTTCCCTACGCGCAGTCATTCACCGGCAACGTGGTCAGCAACGGCACCAGCACGACGTTGACCAACGCCATTGTCCTGTTGTTCGATGTGTCCAGCGGAAACCTGCATGTTGTGGGCGGTGCGGTGGCAAATAATGCGGGCAGTTATACGATCAAGGCGCCGCCGGGAACTTATACGCTGGCGGCGATCAAAAGTAATTTTGTGGCCAGCACGACCGTGGCGGCAAACCTGGTTTTGGGCGGCGGCGCGACTGTCACCACGAACGTGAATCTCCTTTCCACCACGCAAAGCATTTCGGGAAGGGTGGTGGACGCCAATAATTCCAGCCTCGGCATTGCGGGATTTCTGGTGCCAGTGCAGACGCAGAACGGGCTGCTGTCCGTGACTTTCACTGACACCAACGGGAATTTCACCGCGCGGGTCAATGCCAATCAATGGAAAGTAGAGGGCAATGAAGAGGGGCTGATGACTTATGGCTATCTTGCCCTGCAAAACAGCACGACGGTGGACACCTCAACCGGCAGCGTCAGCGGCGTGACAATTGCCGTGCCGAAAGCCACGGCGATTTTTTACGGCACCGCCAAGGACACCTTGAATCATCCGTTGGCCGGGATCAGCCTGAATTCGCAGCAACAGGACAACAACTATCAATATCAATCCGAAGGCATCACGGATGCGAACGGGAATTATGTGGCCGGCGCACTGGCTGGAGATTGGAGCACGGGCGTCAACAGTGACAGCAATCCTACGAACTATGATTTTTCCCAGGGCAACAACGCAACATTGACCAACGGACAAGCCTACCAGCAAAACTTCACCGCCATTCTCGCCACGAACCACATCACCGGCCATGTTCAGGACAACAACAGCAATCCCATCGGCGGCGTGGCCGTGAGCGCCAATGCGACCATCAGCAGTGTGAATTTTCAGGCACAGGTGGACACCGACACGAGTGGCAATTACTCGCTAAACGTGGCCAACGGAAGCTGGAGCGTCAACGTCAACTGCAACGGCGGGGACGACAGCTTGGACGGGATTCTCGGCAGCGGCAATTATGCCTGTCCGAATCAGCAGAACGTCGTCATCGCCAATAACAATCAAGCGGCGAATTTCACCGTTCAAGTCTGTGGCGGGGTTGAAATCACGACGACGAGTCCGTTGCCTGACGGCCAGGCCGGTTCGCCTTACGATTTTTTCCTGCAAGCAGCAAGTTGCAATCCCAGCTTCAACTGGTCGCAGACGGCGGGCAGTTTGCCGTCGGGATTTACTTTGGAAACCACCGGCGAGTTGCACGGCACGACCGGTGCCAGCGGGACCTTCAACTTCACGGTGCAAGTGACCGATGGTAACAGCAGCCTAACCAATAAAGCTTTGTCACTGATCATCGCCACTAATTCGGTTCCGCCGCCGCCGTTGAACGTAGTGATGTCCGGTAATCAAGCGGTGGTTTTTTATCCGCAATCTGGCACGAACTACACCTTGCAAACCACCACCAATCTGGCGACCGGCCCGTGGGTGCCGGCGACCAATGGCGTCTCCGTCATCGCGCTCACGTTCAGCAACACCGCACCGGCGGCGTTCTTCCGGCTGCGCTAGCCGCCACACATAAAATAAATTTCCGCGCACATTTTGTTTTGGCAAGTGCACCATTCACCGATTAACTATGCGCCATGCAAGTTGTTCTCGATTATCTGAAACAAAACCAGGCCCGCTTTGTGACTGAGTTGTGCGAACTGCTCCGTTTCCCCAGCGTCTCCGCGCAGCCGCAGCATAAAAAAGATCTCCGCGCCTGCGCGGAGTGGATTGTGAAGCACTGTCGTCAGATCGGGCTGGAAACCAAGCTATGCTCAACTGACGGCAATCCCATCGTTCTCGCCAAAACTCCCCGATCAAAAGGCAACGTTACCCGGCCGCACTACATGGTCTACGGCCATTACGATGTGCAACCGCCGGAGCCGCTCGACTTGTGGCACACACCACCGTTCGAACCGCGCATCGAAGGCCGGTCGCTGTTCGCCCGCGGCAGCACGGACAACAAGGGCCAGTTCTTCGCGCATCTCAAGGCCATCGAAGCCTATCTCAAAACCGGCACGCCCCTGCCCTGCGATCTCACGTTCGTGATCGAAGGCGAGGAGGAAGTCGGCAGTGAGAGCCTTTCGGATTTCCTGAAAAAGAATCGCCGCGAACTAGATTGCGCCGCCGTCGTCATTTCGGACACCGGCATGCCCAGTCCGAAACATCCGGCGCTCGGCTATTCGCTGCGCGGCATCATCGCGTTTGAGATCACGCTGCACGGTCCGGCGCGCGACCTGCATTCCGGCGGCTTCGGCGGCGCGGTGGATAATCCCGCGATGGCCTTGAGCCAGTTGCTCGGCCAGCTCCGCGATAAAAACGGGCGCATCACCATTCCCGGATTTTACGACGGCGTCGCCCCGCTGTCCGCTTACGAACGGAAAGAATACGCCCGGTTGCCCGGCACCGATGCCGGACTGCAAAGGATGCTCGGCGTGAAAAAATTGTTTGGCGAACGCGGCTTCAGTTCCAGCGAGCAGCGCAGCGCGCGGCCCACCTTCGAGATCAACGGCCTCACCAGCGGTTATCAGGGCGAAGGCAGCAAGACCATCATTCCGTCCTGGGCGCGGGCCAAGATCACCTGCCGTCTCGTGCCGAACCAAAAACCGGAACAGGTCCGCAAGGCCGTCCTGGCGCATCTCAAAAAGATTTGTCCGCCGACTGTGCGGATGGAGATCGAGTCGGGTCACGGCGCGGAGGCGTATCTGGTCTCGCCCACCGGACCCAAGGCACAGGCCGCGTTGCGCGCCCTGGAAAAAGCGTTCGGCTGCAAACCGGTTTTGATGCGGGAGGGCGGCTCCATTCCGATCGTGAACCAGTTCAAAAAGATTCTCGGCGCGGATTCTTTGCTACTCGGCCTCGGCCTGCCGGACGACTGCGCTCATTCGCCCAACGAGAAATTCAGCCTCGACTCTTTTGCCAACGGCCAGCGCATGAGCGCGCTGCTGTGGCAGGAACTGGTGCGATGATTTGGAAGCGGAGCGCGAGTTGTCCCAACTCGCAGCGCATTCATTGGCCACCCAACCGCTGCGGATTGGGACAATCCGTCAAGACTCAACAGCAACCGGTTCAGCGGCGGCGGGCTTGGGCCGATGCAGCACCATCACATTGCCGACCCGCATGACCAGGTGGCTCGCGGTCTTTTCCGCCAGTTGCGGCGCGAGTTCCTTTTTCTGCTCCTTGAACTCCGCAAACTTGATCTTCACGAGTTCATGCTGCGCCAGCGCCTGATCCACGGAACGGATGAAACCTTCGCTCAACCCCGCCTTCCCGACTTTGAGCATGGGTTCGAGCTGCTGCGCGGCAGCCTTGAATTTACGGATCTGCGAGTTGTTCAGTGGTTCGAGCATTGAGACTGGAGTTTAAATCACTTTTCCCGGAACACCAGATTCAATCTGGCCAACTTGGAGTGCGGCCGTCCCCCGGACGCAGCAACTACCGCACACCCGCAGGCGGTGGGACTTGCCAAGTCGCGTCGACACTCTCACGTTGCTGCGCCCGGGGACGGGCGCACTCCGGAAGCTGACCCGAACACCACCCGCTGACAGGGCGTTCCCAATACTCACGAAGCGTCCCGGTTCAAATTGTATTCCGAGATCGTGCGGGCCGTTTCCGCCGAGGCATACCAGTCACCCAGGATCAGTTCCAGATGTTCTGCGCAGGTTTCACCAAAGTCCGTTGCGCGGTTCGCCTTGAGCAGAGCCAGCAACTTTTCCCCATCCGGATTGGCGCGGCAAAAGCGCATCACGGTGATGTGCGCCGTGTTGATTTTGTAGCGCGCATCCAATTGGTCGCCGAGCTGGTGTTGTCGCAGCGTTTCCCGCAGATCATCCCGGAGCTGCGCCAGGGTGTTGTCCATGGGAAATCCCTGGATCATCACGCCGCCCCGCGAGGCGGTGACGCCCTGGAACGTGACGGAAAATTTGCGGTGCCGTTTCAAGACCGCATCCATGACAGCCTGATATTCCGCCAAAGGATGGATTTGATCCCGCCAGGATTCCGATCCGGGAATGATGGAAAGGACCGTGACATGAAGTTCTTCCGGACGATAAAAATATTGGCCGGGCGCTGCTTCCGACAGTTCGTGCAGAAAATGATTGATTGAAGATTGCACCGTCCGGTTTGGACGCAGGGCCAGGGAAAGGCCCCGGCGCAAATCACGTGTTTTGTCCGGCAGATGGCGGTCAAGCTCCCAATCGTTCCGTTCAAAGGCAGCAACCGCTTCCTGCCACAGCCGCTCGTAAATCTGCCGGGGTCCGTTCAACTCGCCGCCCATAGTTGCAGTTCGGTTGCCAGCCGTTCCAGCGGCAGCCCGACAACATTGCTGAATGAACCGGAAATCTCGGACACGATCCATTCGCCATGTTCCTGGATCGCGTAGGCGCCGGCCTTGTCCAGCGTATGCACCGCCGCGAGATAGTCGGTGATCGTCGCATCGTTGAAAGAACGAAACAGGACGTCGGTGCTGACGGCAAAGATGCGTTCACGATGGGTGCGGAGATGCATGAGACAAACACCGGTCACCACCTGGTGCGTGCGACCCTGCAGCCGCTGGAGCATCCCCCGTGCGTCAGCCAGATCGCGCGGTTTGCCCAGGATTTCACCGTCCAGGAATACCAGCGTGTCCGCGCCCAGCACCAGGTCGTCGGGAATTTTCTTGGCCACCGCCCGCGTCTTGCGATGCGCGTTGAGCTGGCAGATCTCCAGCGGGGAAAGATGCTCGTGCATCACCTCAGTCGCAGCGCTGGGCACGACGCGGAACTCCACAGGTAGCTGACGCAGCAACTCCGCACGGCGCGGCGAGGTGGAGGCCAGGATGAGTGGCGGCAAATTCACCGGCCCAGTTTAAGCACAAACCCCCAAGGTGTCGAGCGGCAGAACAGAATGACAGCCGGATGGTGAAGCTTAATTCAACGAACCATTCACATTCACGCTCAGATGCCGGAAAATATAAACCGTCACCAGCATGAGGACAAGGACAGCCGCTCCGGTGAAAAACCGGATCTGTTTTTGATGCCGGGATAGACGCTGCTTGTTCCTTTGCCTCAAAGCTTGGTGCCCTGCCGCGCGCCGTTCCCGCCGACTATTCTTTAACCCCTCCATTTCGGATCAGATTGCACCAAAAATTTCTTCCCAAGTCCAGACGTGGTTTGAAATCCCCGCTTCCACTGCTGACGTCGCTTGCCTCGTTGAGTGAACGTGCCTGGAACGGCAGTTCACAAGCAACGCCCTGCCCGCCGGCCGCGTCACATCGCAAACACCGCGTGGAAAAACTTTTTGCCGCCGAACATCCAGATCACCGCCGCCGCCGCGATGTAAGGCCCATAGGGCATGCGTGAAGACCATTCGCGTTTGCGCAGCAGGATCAAAACGATGCCCGCCGCCGCCCCGATTAAGGAGCTCACCATCAGCGAAAACACCGCGCCCTGCCAGCCGATGAACGCACCGATGGCGCCCATGAATTTCACATCGCCAAAACCCATGGCTTCGCGCGGCAGGACGATTTCCCCGGTCATCGCCTCCATGTAAGCCACGTCGGCCGGGTTCAATTCTTCATCCCCGATCCGCAATGAGGAGACGGAAAGCCGCACGTCCACGTCTTTGTAGCTGCGGTCCACCAGTTCCACGGTGCGCGCCTGCAGGACAATCGTGTCCGACTTGCGATAGAACAATTCCTCGTAGGGAATCTGCTGCTCGGGCAGACACACGGCGGTCTCGGTGAAAATGATTTTGGTGTCCGGTGCCAGCTTCAGCTTCTGGCGGCCAAACAGCAGTTTTCCCAACCGCAGGACGCCGTAGATGATTCCTGCGCCAACCGCGATGCCAAGCAAGCCTTGAACCATCCCCCCGGCATACGTCCTCGCATCGTGCAGCGACGGCAGCAGAAACGAAACCGCGAAGCCAACACCGATGCCGCCCAAGGTGATCTCGTCCGGGATGATGAAATGCTCGAAATCGATGAAGGTGGCGCAAATCAGTCCGGCGAGGAAGAGGCTGTAAACCAGCGCGGTCAGCATGGCGTGCGAAGAATTGTCCGGATCGCCGAACCTCAGCCAGCAGCTCAGGAACGCCAGGCCCGTGATCAGCTCCACAATGAAATAGCGCGGGGAGATGGGCGCGGCGCAATTTTTGCAGCGGCCTTTCAGCGCCAGCCAGGTCACCAGCGGGATGTTCAGGTAGAACGGGATCGCATATTTGCAATGCGGGCAGTGCGACGGCGGCGAGACAACGCTTAGATCCAGCGGCATCCGGTAGATGCACACGTTCAAAAAACTGCCGACGATGCAGCCAAAGGTAAAAAAACACAGCGACCAGAAATGAAAGGGCACCAACGCCCAGTTATGCATGTCGAAAATCGCGTTAATGCCCATAAATATTTTGTTCCAGCGCGCGGCGCATCACGTCGAGCGGCGCGGGGTGTCCCGTCCAGATCTCGAACGCCCTCGCGCCTTGATGCAGCAGCATACCAAGTCCATTGGCCGTGCGACAGCCCGCAGTCCTGGCCGTCCGGAGCAGCGTCGTTTCCGCCGGACGATAGATCATGTCGTAAACCGCTGCGGTCTGCTTCAAGGAAAATTGCTGTTCGTCCAGCGGCGAGGCGTCGCCCGCCTTCAAGCCCAGCGACGTGGCGTTGATCACCAGATCAACGGGAGTCTTCGGGTAGCCGACGGAAACCTTCACCGCAGGAAACCGCTCGATGATTTCGCCGGCCACCGCATGGGCCTTGGTTTCGGTGCGGTTCACCAGAAAAAGCTCAGCGACCTTTTCCGCCGCGAGCCGCAACGCCGCCGTCTGCCCCGCCCCGCCGGCGCCCAGCAACAGCACGCGCGCGCCGCGCGGTTCCAGTTTCAAATCTTCGCGCAACGACGTGATGATCGCGTCCGCGTCCGTGTTGAAACCGACCGCGCGAATTTCGCGGAGCGCGGGCGGCTCGCCCGCATGGCCTGAGGAACTCGCAGGCGAGCCGCCTGCGCTCCTTTCAAATTTGATCGTATTGACCGCGCCCCAGCGCTTGGCCGATTCGTCCAGCGCATCCACCATGTCCACCGCGAGCAGCTTGTGCGGCACGGTTAAATTGATCCCGGCAAAGCCCATCGCCTTTGCGCCCTCGATGGCGGCGCGGAGTTTTTTCGGATCCACTTCAAACGCGAGATAGCGCCAGTCCAGCCCGAGCGCGGCGAAGGCGGCGTTGTGCATCGCGGGCGACGCCGAATGGCGGATGGGCGAGCCATAGACCGCGCAGAGGCGCGTGGCGGCATTGATGGCGGGTTGAACCGGCTGTGGCACGCGCCATTTATATTCGGCCACGGCACGAGTTCAAAGCGCAAAGTCCGGTGGAGATTCCAAAACGAGAGCAATACCAGCAACGACAACGGCGGGTGGTTCTGGTGAATCAGTAGGCGTTATGGTTTTACTGACGGACGATATTTCCAACCAAAGCTGGTCCGTTCAAAAAGATAATGCTGCTCATTTGTAACTGACCCTGTGTAAATCATCAGGCGGGTCTCCTCATCCACTCTTTCAATTCGAATGATGGGGTCGCTGGTGACACTCTGAACCGCATTGGTCAGAGCTATAAATTCCCGTGCTGTCACAGGGCCGGCGGGCTTACAGCCAACCAGCAACGATGAAACAACGGAGGCGGCAAGTAAAAATTGCGCGCATGTTCTCATAAAGTGTGTGCGAATCCCGCCTGACTATTGCGATGGGTTTAACCAATGCGGCTATCAAATCACGTTTGAGGTTAATGGCAAGGGCAAAGGCGCGTGGCGGCGTTGATGGCGGGTTAAACCGGTTGTGGCACGCGCCATTTATATTCGGCCACGACGCGAGTTCAAAGCGCAAAGTCCGGCGGAGATTGCTGAATGACGGCATTACCAGCCGTGACCGCAGAATCCTGCAGGGCGTGGGACGCCAACGGCGGCTGGCTCCGACCACTGACCAGGTCACATGCTCAAGGCTTCGCGATTGTAAGGGGTAGAGCATCGTTATACGTCACCGACGCCCTCTTGACATCGAGATGTGTGATGACAACACCGGCCTGCTCAATTAAAGCCTTCTCAAGCGAAGCCATCATCTCGTTTTTTGAAAGCCTTGAATTATGCAACACGATTTTACTTCTGAGAACCTGCACATGTGAATCAGTAATAAGCTCAAGCCCCGAAAGATTGGCGTAGACAGCCAACGCCTGCTGTGGAGCCACACCAGCGAAGTCTATCTTTGCTTTATTCTCTTCCGCCGAAAGCGAGTAAAAGGACACTAATATTGCCGCAAGTATAAGCACTATGTTTTTTCTCATATTAATGGTTTGATGTTGTTTTGAATTGGGTGCTCGAATGCGGCCAATCAAATCACGTTTGAGCTTAATGGCAAGGGCAAAGACGGCGGCAGCGCCGTCGGCGCGGCATATTTGTAGAAACCGTCCCACAAGAATTCCAAGCTCCGCTAGGAGCGACATATTCCGCCCGTCCGCCCGCAGATGTCGCTCCTAGCGGAGCTTGATGATTCGCTGACTCTGATTTCTACAAATATGCCAGCCCTACGGGCTTTTCTGGTCAACCTTGGCGTTCTTGGCGTCTTGGCGGTTTATCTTAATACTCCGCATTGATTTTATTCTTCCCGGCGAATTGACACGCGCGGACAATTTTGCGGAAATGTGCGGAAGCAATTTTACCAAGCCAATGCCCGACAAGACCATCTCCACCGAATCGCTGCAACAAGAAGGCCGCACCTTCCCACCCTCACCCGCAGTCGTGAAGCACGCGCTCATCAACGCCTCGCAATACGACGCGCTGTATGCCCGCTCCATCAGCGATCCGGACGCATTCTGGCTGGAGCAGGCACAGTCGCTGGAATGGTTCAAGCCGCCGACCGTCGCCCGGAAGTTTGACTGGCACAGCGACGCCCGGAAAATCCAGCACACGTTCTTCGAGGACGGCCAGCTCAATCTCACGGTCAACTGTCTCGACCGCCATTTGAAAACCGCGACGCGCGACAAGGTGGCCATCCTCTGGCAGGGCGAACCGGAAGAGGACGTCAAAAAGATCACTTACGCGGAATTGCACGCGGACGTGTGCAAGTTCGCCAATGTGCTGAAATTCCTCGGCATCAAAAAAGGCGATCGCGTGGCGATTTACATGCCGATGATTCCGGAGGCCGCCGTGGCCATGCTCGGCTGCGCACGCATCGGCGCGATTCATTCCGTCGTGTTCGGGGGGTTCAGCGCGGATTCATTGGCCGGCCGCATCAACGATTCCGAATGCAAACTGCTCATCACGGCGAACGTCTCCTTGCGCGCGGGAAAATCCCTCCCACTCAAACAGCTCGCCGATGCCGCGCTGCAGCACACGCCCAGCATCAAGAATGTCGTTGTCATCAAACGCAACAACGAACCTTGCAACCTCACCGCCGGCCGCGATGTCTGGTATCACGATTTGATGGCCAAGGCTTCCGCGGATTGTCCGCCGGAAAAACTGAACGCGGAGGATTATCTCTTCATCCTTTATACCTCCGGCTCGACCGGCAAACCCAAGGGCGTCGTCCACAGCACGGCAGGTTATCTGCTCTGGACTTCGCTCACGCACAAATACGTTTTCGACATCCACGAGAACGACGTTTATTTCTGCACCGCCGACATCGGCTGGGTCACCGGCCACAGCTACGTCGTTTACGGCCCGCTCTGCAACGGCGGGACGACACTGATGTTCGAGGGCGTGCCCACATTCCCTGATGCCGGACGCTTCTGGAAAATCGTCGAGAAGTTCAAGGTGAATTCCTTCTACACCGCGCCCACCGCCATCCGCGCCCTCATCCGGCTCGGTGATGAATGGCCGGCCAAATACGATTTAAGTTCCCTGCGCGTGCTCGGCACCGTCGGTGAACCGATCAATCCCGAAGCGTGGATGTGGTATCACAGGCACATCGGCCACGAGCGCTGTCCCATTGTGGACACCTGGTGGCAGACCGAGACGGGCGGACATCTGATTACGCACCTGCCCGGCGCGCACACGCTCAAGCCCGGCAGCGCGGGCCGGCCGTTCTTCGGCGTCGAACCCGTGGTCCTGCGTGACGACGGCACCGAATGCAAACCGAATGAAGGCGGCAAGCTGTGCATCAAGACTCCGTGGCCCGGCATCATGCGCACGACCTGGGGCGACCATGACCGTTTCATCAACACCTATTTTGCCACGTTCAAGAACATGTATTTCACGGGCGACGGCTGCCGGATTGATGCCGACGGCGACTATTGGTTGCTCGGCCGCGTGGATGATGTGGTAAACGTCTCCGGTCATCGCATCGGCACGGCGGAAGTCGAGAGCGCACTGGTGAGCCATCCGAAAGTCGCCGAGGCTGCCGTCGCGCCCATGCCGCACGACATCAAGGGCCAGGCGCTCTACGCCTTTGTGACCTTGAAGAACGGCATTGCCGAAAGCGATGAGTTGAAAAAGGAACTGGCGAACCATGTCCGCAAGGAGATCGGCGCGATCGCCGTGCCGGATAAAATCCAGTTCGCGCCCGGCCTGCCGAAGACGCGCTCGGGAAAAATCATGCGCCGCATCCTGCGCAAGATCGCCGAGAACCAGACCGACCAGATCGGCGATGTTTCCACGCTGGCCGAACCGGCGGTGGTGGAGGCGCTGGTCCGGGGGAAGCAGTAAACACTTTCAAAACGTAGGAGTCGAGGTAACGAGACTCTGACTTGGCCTTGGTTTTGTCCGGATTTTTTAAAAGGGGGAAACCGATTTGAGTCTCGTCACGTCGTCGCCTACAAAGGCTGATGGCAGGAGACGAAGTGACGAGACTCATTTCAAATCTGGAATTCGGAATTTTGAAATCGGAACTTAAAGTTAGAGCCTCCTCACGTCGGCTCCTACATGACATGGCGCGGTTCTTGGAGCTTCCCTTTGCGAACGTAGCGGCGTCTCGGCAGAGCGCCGCTGTTTGATCCGGAATGCGGCGCTCTGCCGAGACGCCGCTACATCTTCACTGCACGCCGACGCGGTAGAAGTAGGGACCGCCGTTGGTCGCGGTGGCACGCATGGTCACCATTGTAAAACGCGATAAAACCGTTGCGTATTGGTGGCGGTATTATCTTTGAGAGTGACGATTCCACCATTTCCCGCAGTAAGCGGCGAAGACGTCCAGTCGGTGTCTCCCAGGGAATTCTTGTATTGCAAGAGATATACCCTGCCGCTCCGTGTTGGAAAAGAAAGGCTGAAATTGTTTGTGCGGATGATTGGATTTATCATCGGAACCTGGAGTATGGGCGGGCCGTTACCAATTAATGCCATGCTGTGATATTGTCCAGCGGCAATCGCAGTAACATTGCTCATTCCGGCTGGCACATTTGTTTGACCATAATTATTCAATCCCCAACTGGCAACAGTGCCATCTCCTCGCAACGCCAGACTATGCTGAGCACCCGCCGCAATCGCTATAACATTGCTCAAGCCGGTGGGCGCGACGGCTTGACCATAATCATTTTGTCCCCAACCTACGACAGTGCCATCGCTTTTTACCGCCAAACTATGCCAATACCCGGCGGTGATACAGATCACATTACTTAGCCCAGGAGGCACATCAATCTGGCCATAGGAATCATTGCCCCAGGCTAACACAGTTCCATCAGCTTTCAATGCGAGGCTATGTCCTATACCTTCGGCGATTGCGACAATATTAGTGAGTCCCGGCACACTCGCTCCTCCGACAACCGTGCCGTTTGTCATTAAAGCCAGATAATTATATGTTCGAGGAGCTATGGCGACGATATTGCTGAATCCCGAAACCTTACTTGGTTGGCTGAAATTATAATCCCAGAAAATGATAGTTCCGTCTACCTTTAAACCAAGACTTGGACTCGCGCCAGCTAATGCCACAAGATTGTTAGTCCCCGAAATATTGGCACCACCCGGCCATCGGATTACCGTCCCGTCACTCTTCAACGCCTGGCAATCACTTACGAAAAATGATCGTCCACCCCCGGATATGGCAATTATGTTAGTGAGTCCAGCCGGCAAGTTTGTTTCGCCATGGAGGTTGTAACCCCACACAGCGATTTGTGATAAAAACAAAGTAACAACGCTGCTGGTGATGCTACCGTAAATATTTGTAATCACCACGCTGTAATTCCCGAACTGGGACGGTTGAATCCCGTTGAGTGCCAAAATGTTTTCTGTCGCACCAACGATGTTCGTGCCGTTCAATTGCCACTGATAGCTGAGCGGCTGCTGGCCTGATACATTTACACTAAAAGTTGACGTCCCACCCGTCCACGCAATCGTATTTTGCGGTTGCGTTGTGATCAGGGGGTTTAGAATTGTAGCGGTTGCGACTGAACTAGTGATCGAACCTGTCAAGTTGGCGAGCATGACGGTAAAATTGCCCACGTCCGATGCCTGCGCATTCGAAATCATGAGACTGCTTGTCGTCGAACCCCAATAGTGGCCGTTATCTGTCACGTTTGTTCCGTTATGATACCACCTAAATGAAAATGGGGAGGTTCCGCCCGCATTCACGGTGAACGAAACAGTTGCTCCCAGAATGTTCGTTTGATTCTGTGGCTGTGATGAGAAATATGGCGCGGTTAGGGTAAAGCTCTGTTCCGAGGCAAAAGCCGAACCCATGAAAGCGTGGTCAATTGCTTGCACGCTCCAATAGTAAGTGCCAGCTACGAGACGGGTGACCTTGCAGTTTAATCTTAAGCCGCAGTTTCCGGGAGCTGGCAAACGTCGAAAACCTGTAATCGGATCTGACATGGGACTCACCACGTCAACACCTCCTGGTGATGTTCCCACTCGTAAACTATAACTCAAACCACCATTTTGCTCGGCATCCGTCGCCGCCAACCAACCGAACATCATCAAGTTCGTGGTGGGGGCCGCATCCAGTATCAATGGAGAATTTGGCGGCGCGTCCTGCATAGCTCCATCATTCCGAAAAATCTTTGTTATACCCCCTCCTGCAATGGCAATATCCAGACAACCGTCCTCGTTAAAATCTCCGATGGCCACCCCTCCGTTGCCAGCACCTGGCAATGTGATACCCATGTCCGAGAATGCGCCATCGCCATTGTTATGTAGTATTTGAGTGACAGCGTAAGAGGTTATTACCAAGTCGGGGAGCCCATCATTGTCAATATCTCCCCAAGCGACTGCTGACAGATTTCCTCCGGGCAAGATGACCGGAAGATTGGTGAAATTTCCGTGCCCGTCACCAACATAAATAGAATTTGTGCTGCCAACCATCACTAGATCGAAATTTCCGTCATTGTTGTAATCCTCCCACGAGATTAAACCCTGTGACAGTGCAGGAAGATTGTTGGTAGGAGTAATGAAAATGCCGCCGCCATTATTTTGATAAAGACTTTTAGGGTAGCCAGCATTCAAGAAAAAATCGAGATTCCCATCACTATTATAGTCTGCCCATGCGACCGCAGTATTGAAAACGCCCGGAAGGCCAAGGCTTCCAGAACTGAAGGAGTCGCCGCCCTCATTATGCTTGAAGACGCTGAATGGCCATCCCATGATGACCAAATCCAACTTTCCGTCATTATCGTAATCACCCCATGCCAGCGAAAAAGTGCGCAATCCCTGAAAACCGCCACCACCGTTGGGATTCTCAAAAGCAGCAACTGTTGTAAAAGTATTTGATCCGTCATTTCGGCAGACTCTTTGCGCCACGTTTGCTTGAAGACCAAAACCCATCCACGATGCATTATAAAGTCCTGTAAGCATCACATCTAAGCGACCATCATTGTTGTAGTCACCCCATACGGCACCACCGCCTATTACGCCTTGCAATGTCGCACCTGTGTCGGTGAATGTCCCATTGCCATTGTTCCGGTATATTTTTGTTACTCCGGGAGAATAACCCACCCAGGAGGAACCGGTTACCAAAAGATCCAGAAAACCGTCATTATCGTAATCACCCCATGCCACCGAGGCGTCATCTAGTTGTTGGAGGTTGGCTCCGATGTCTGTAAAATCTGCGATGGTCAATTGAAACGTTTCCACCGTGTTGGAGCCGAGTGAATTTTGCACTGCAAGGGTAATCAAATTTGTTCCCTTTACCCCGCTTGGAGTAATGGTCACGGTTCGGTTCGATCCGAAACCACCGAACACAATGTTTGAGTTTGCCACCAGGGTTAAATTTGAGGAAACACCCGTCAGAATCAAGTTGGTTGCGCCTGATTGATCATCGCCAATAACGAACGAAATTGGGCGCGTCGAAAGGGTTCGGAATGTGCGTTGGTCGGGGATCGTGGAAATGGTTGGATTTGCAGAAGCATGGAAGGACACAATTCCACATAGAAAACCTGCCAGAGGAAGCATGGAGATTTTCATAAGTCAATGCGTAACGGCGTTTTGAATGCCATTGGAGGCGGTGTTCCAACGGCGTAAGGCGGCGTGCGATTGATGCAGTTCAAATCTGCATAGCGCACCGTGGCGGAGACGTTGAAGACAAACAGCATCAAACAGACTGCGCCGAATGGGATTTGATGCCATTTCATGGTTTCCTTGTGAGGCTGGATTAATTTCTACCATCCCCCAACCGCAACTTCAACGGCTAAACCCAAAAAAAAAGCCGTTGTCGCCCGATGCTGGATGCTGGCCAAACGAAGCACCCATTCGCGTTCTTGCGCACCGCCGCAAAAACATTACACTTGTCGCAATGAAATTTGCTCTGGCAATTCTGGTTTACGTGGTGATCGCCCTGATTTTGGGCGCGGGCATTCTGCAGGTGGTGCATGGCCAGCCGTGGCTGCTCATTGCCGGCGCGGTCGGGTTCGTCGTCGCCTTCGCCCGCATCGGCTGCAAGTCTCACTGAGCTTTAGGGGATGGCATCTGGCGTCTGGCGTCCAGGTTCTGGGGGGGTTGCCTTACATTTATTTGCTCCTCCGCAGATCACCCAAATCCTAGAACCTAGAAGCCAGACCCGATATCCTAGACCCGAGAACCCAGACCCAAGACCCGATCTCACTTCGTCGGAACGGGGAACTTCGTCTGCATCCCCCCGATGATTTGCGACGCACTCGAGCCAGTGGCGCTCATAGCTCCCGCAAACACCCCGGACGCATAAGCCGTGGCGGTGGAGGTGCCTTGAACGCCGAAAGCCTGGTTGCCAAAATAAACGATGCTCGTGCCGGGCAAGGCCAGGCTGTTCCCCGGCCAATAATTCGCATAGGGAGCCAGTTGCCCCGGCTTGCTCAAGGCAGTCACATCATAGACTCCAGGAATCGCCCCTGGATACGTCGGCGTGTTCACCGGCGTGTTTCCCGCCGCGCCAAAGATCACAATGTTGTCGGCCAGCGCCAGCTTGACCACTCCGTCCAGAACCGAACTGTCGCCCGCGCTGCCGAGGCTCAGATTCAAAACATTCGCGCCACTATCAACGGCCTTTTGAATTCCCAGCGCGACGAACCACGAGGTGGTGGTCTGATTCCCACCATAAACATCCACCGGCTGGATTTGCACCGAACTGACACCACCCGCCGCCTGCTGCGCGATCGCTTCCAAAATCGTATAGGCCATGGCCGTGCCGTGCGTCATCTCCGTGTTATCCGCCGGAGCGTCCCCGGCCACGGAAAGCTGCGGCAGAACAAATTTATCCAGCGAGGATCCGAGCGATTGCACATTCATGTCGATCAGACCGACGACGACCTTGCCCGAACCACCAGGCGGATTGAGCGTCAGTGAAATCGGGCCGCCAGGGGCATTGGCGAGCGGTACCGTCGCAGGTGGCGGGTCGAAGGAATAATTGTAATCCACATCCAGCACATCGCTGTTATTTTTCAGTTGTCCCAGTGCCGCATCTGTCGCGGCAGCATCACCGAACTGCAACAGATAGACGCCAAGCTTGTCCATGCGCCCGATGATTTTTGCGCCCATCAGTTTGGCCAGCGCTTCCATATCCGTGCCCGGTTTAACGCGGACGAGCAATTGATTAGCCACACGCCTGGCGGGTTTGGCAACAACGACCCGGCGCGTCGCGTTCTGCATGGTGGTGCGGAAGACGTAGAGGAGCGACGGGCCGTTGGTCTGCGGCACCAGCGCAAAGTTCAAATCGCCGAGCAGCATCTTCAGCGCCTCGCCCGAGGGCAGATCCTTGAATTTGGCGGAGACATTCCGTTCCGCACCCGGCTCGACAAAAATCTTCCATTCCGCCGCCAGGGCGAGCTTTTCCAAAAGCGGCCACAACTGCATGCTGCGCACGTCGGCGTCCACGCGGTCAGCGGCCTTGTGCCAGACGACGGAGTTGGTATTGGCCGCGTGCGTCACGAAGGCGGAGGCCAGCAGCAAACCGAACCAGAGATGGCGGAGCTTAAACATTGCCTTCACAGACGGTTTGAGCGCACATAAGGTTAAAGCGTTCAGTTATTTCTTTGCGGTCACGGTTTTGATCCATGCCTGGTTGTCCAGATACCAGCGGATCGTTTCGCGGATGCCCTGCTCAAATTTGTGCGCCGGCGTCCAGCCAAGTTCGCGCTGGATCTTCGTGGCGTCAATCGCATAACGACGGTCATGGCCGGCGCGGTCCTTGACAAACGAAATCAACTTGCGCGAACCGCCACCGAGCGCGGGCATGAATTCATCCACCGTGTCGCAGATCAATTCCACGATGCGGAGGTTGGCCCATTCGTTGTGGCCGCCGATGTTATAAGTCTCGCCCAGCTTCCCCTGCCCCAACACCGTCCACAACGCTTCGGCATGATCGCGCACATAAAGCCAGTCCCGCACGTTCATGCCGTCGCCATAAACGGGAATCGCTTTTCGCGCGAGCACGTTCTGGATGATGACGGGGATGAGCTTTTCAGGAAATTGAAACGGGCCGTAATTGTTTGAGCAGTTCGTGATGACCGTCGGCAGACCGTAAGTGTGATGATACGCGCGCACGAGCATGTCGCTGGATGCCTTGCTCGCCGAATACGGGGAGTTCGGCGCGTAGGGCGTAGTCTCGGTGAAAAGCCCGGTCGCACCGAGCGAACCGTAAACCTCATCGGTTGAGACGTGGTGGAATCGGAAGTTGGTTGAGAGTTGAGAGTTGAGAGTTGAGAACCAGCAGGCGCGGCACGCTTCGAGCAGATTGAAGGTGCCGGTGATGTTGGTGGAAATGAAATCACCCGGCCCGGTGATGGAGCGGTCAACGTGTGACTCCGCCGCGAGATGCATCACATGCGTGATGGCGTGCTGTTCCACGACCCGCAACGTCGCCGCCTTGTCGCGCAAATCCACCTGCTCAAAGACATACTTGGGATGTTTGGAAACGCTCTCCAAATTCGCCAGATGCCCGGCGTAGGTGAGGCAATCGAGATTGACCAACTTCGCGATGCGCGCATCGTCAATGACGTGATGGATGAGATTCGAGCCGATGAAGCCCGCGCCGCCGGTGATCAGAAGGTTCATAGTTAAAAGTTGAGGGTTGAGAGTTATTCGGGCTGCCAGTTTTGAAGCGAATGTTCCAACGCTTCCTCAACCCCGCGAATCTTCACGCCCGCCGCCTGGAGTTTGGTTGTGTCCATGACACAGTTGGAACGCGGCGTCTTGGCCGCCACTTTGTAAAACTCCTCGTCGCTCGCCCAGAACTCAAATTTCCTGGCCGGCTTCAAATGCTTTTCAATCAGCTGCACGACATGCCTGGTCGTGACAAAACCCGGATTGGTCACATTGTAAATGCCAAACGGCGCGCGGAGTTCCCACGTATCCAGACAGGCCTTCACGAAGTCGGCGCGATGCGAAACCGAGTTGACGTTGTCGTAAACCTTCGCATAACGCTGGACCTTGCTCAGGTAATTCCGCGCATTGTCGAATTCATCGAACGGAATCCGCAGGCGCCAGATGTAACTTTGGCCGATCCCCGCAATCGCCTCCTCGCCCAGCGCCTTGGTGCCGCTGTAAAAGCTGCACGGCTCGTCCCGGAAAGAAAAATTCGGCGTGTCCGTCTCGGTGAAACCATGGACGGCTTGCGGCGTTTTTTCGACGAGCGAGCGAAGTTCCGGCTTGGTGAAATCCTTTTCCGCCTGCAACTGTCCGTGGACGGACACTTTCGCGCCCGAATAAATGCAGCCGGACGAAACGTGTCCCCACGGAATTCCCGCCGTCGCGCAGGCGTGCGCGACCGTCTGGGGAAACAGCGTGTTCCCTTGCAGGGTGTCGGCCTTGTGCAATTCGCAGGCATCCACGTTCGGTTTGCCCGTGTAACCCGCGGCATTGACGACAAACGACGGCGTGCTGGTTTTGAGAAAATCCAGCAACGCGCCGAAGCGCGTGTAATCAATTTGCTGGCGTGACAGTGGGATAAAATCTTTTTTGCGCCGCTGTAATTCCTTTGCGAAGGCCTGGCCAATGTAACCGGTGGCACCTAAAAGTAAGATCATAAATTTTAACCAAGAATGGACACGGATGGACACGGATAAAAAACCAGAATAACGCAGAGGCGCAGAGAACGCAGACACTCGCTGAGGCAACTTAAAATCTTTGCGCCGCTCCGCGTCCTCTGCGTCTCTGCGTTCAGCCCGCCGTCCGGGCCTTCGTGTTTATTGGTGTTCATTCGGGTTCAGTTTTTCAACCGTTTTGCCTCGGCCACCACTTCGGCGAGATAATCGCGATATTCACAATTGGGGATTTTGCCAACGAGTTCGTCGAGCTGCGCCAGCGAGACGAAACCCTGCCGGAAAGCGGATTCCTCGGGGCAGCCGATCTTGATACCGGCGCGCTTCTCGATCGTTTGCACATAAGCCGACGCATCGTGCAGGCTGCTGCTCGTGCCCGCATCCAGCCACGCGAAGCCGCGGTTCAACCGATGCACGCGCAGCGTGCCGCGACGGAGATATTCCACGTTCACCGCCGTGATTTCCAATTCGCCGCGCGCCGAAGGTTTCAGGGCTTTTGAAATGGCAACCACGTCATTGTCGTAAATGTAAAGTCCCGGCACGGCGTAATTGCTCTTGGGCGCTTTCGGTTTTTCCTCGATGGAAACCGCCCTGCCGTCCACGTCAAATTCCACCACGCCGTAGCGTTCCGGATCGTTGACATGATAACCGAAAATTGTCGCGCCGGATTTGAAGTCGGCAAACGCGCGCTGGAACGTATCGCCACCATAGAAAATGTTGTCGCCCAGAATCAGCGTGACCGCGTCCGAGCCGATGAAGCTTTCCGCGATGAGAAACGCCTGCGCGATGCCGGCCGGTTTGGCCTGCTCGCGATATTCAATCGTCAGACCCCAGGCGCTGCCGTCACCGAGCAGCTGCTTGAAGCGCGGCAGATCGTGCGGGGTGGAGATCAGGCAAAATTCACGGATGCCGCTCTCGATCAAGGTCGTGAGCGGGTAATAAACCATCGGTTTGTCGTAAACCGGCTGGAGCTGTTTGCTTGCCACGAGCGTGAGCGGATACAGCCGCGAACCGGCGCCGCCAGCCAGGATGATGCCTTTCATTAAAAACAGCTTAAAAAGGATTGGGTGAAATGGAAAGCGGAAGTTCTCAAAGGTAATAGCTTTGACAGCATTATTTGATTTGATACTAAATCTGACCAATGAGCAGGCCTAAATCCCCAAAGTTTGGTTCTGCCGCCTTCACATTGATCGAGCTTTTAGTGGTGATTGCCATTATCGCCATACTTGCGGCAATGCTTTTACCGGCGCTAAGCCAAGCCAAGGAAAGAGCCCGGCGAGCGAAGTGCATCAGTAATCTTCGCCAGATTGGCCTTGCTACGGTCATTTATGTTGACGATTTTAACCAGTGGTTGCCAACCGGACACTGGACTCCTCAAAACCCCTGGCCGGGCGAAAGCACGCTCACGTTGGCAGAAATTTGTTCTTTGGGATACCCTGTGAATATAGGAATTTTGATCTCGGAAAAATATCTCCCTGAAGTTGCCGGCGTTGAATTTTGTCCGTCTCGTCGTGATGGCGACCGGCTGTCTATTGCCGGAATGCCCTCTGCTCCTCTCGGCTGGTCGCAATGGCGTCTACCGGCACCGGCGCATTGCGAGGCTTCCTATACCTACCGTGGCCCACGCAAGTGGAACTGGACAACCACCACGCCGTTCTGTCTGGCGGCCGATGCAGCCTACATGGACACGGGAAACGACGGAGTTTATCTCGGCACATTTATGGGCGCGCCGATGTGCCACGGTGGCGGATATTACAACACGCTTTTTTCCGATGGCAGCGTGCGAATGTATATTGATCGAACGAATCAATTCAAGCAATTCAACCACTATCAGCAGGAACAAGTGATGAATTTGTTTACCGCACTGCAGCACTGACGTAAAGAAGCCCCGTTCACTCGAACGCGGCTCTGTTAAATTAAACTTCCGCTTCAGCTTGTCACCGCACCTTCGGCCGCCGCCTTCTGGTTGAACACCAGCTTTTCCTTGTCGCTGGTGACGAGGATGGGTTCGCCCGGCTGCAAGCTGCCTTTGAGAATTTCCTCGGCGAGCGGGTCTTCCAGGAAGCGTTCCACCGCCCGGCGCATCGGCCGCGCGCCGTATTGCGGGTCGTAACCTTTCTCCACCAGAAAGTCCTTCGCCTTGTCGTCGAGTTCCAGCTTGATGTTCTTGTGCCGCAGGCGTTCGACCACCTTGTCCGCTTCCAGCGTGAGAATCTGGATGAGGTCGGGCTTGGTGAATGAGCGGAACACGATGACGTCGTCGAGCCGGTTCAAAAATTCCGGACGGAACGTCCGCTTGGCCTCGTCCAAAATCCGTTCGCGCATCTTCTCGTAGGTGCTTTCATCCGTGATGGGCGAGAAGCCGAGCGTGGATTGCTTCTTGATCGTGTCCGAACCGACGTTCGAGGTCATCAAGATGATCGTGTTGCGGAAATTCACGACGTGACCGGTGTTGTCGGTCAGCTTGCCGTCTTCAAGGATTTGCAACAGCAGATTCCACACATCGGGATGCGCCTTCTCGATTTCATCGAACAACACGACGGAATACGGATTGCGCCGGACTTTTTCCGTGAGCTGACCGCCTTCTTCATAGCCGACGTAGCCGGGCGGCGAACCGATGAGCCGCGAGACATTGAACTTCTCCATGTATTCGCTCATGTCCAGATGGATGAGCGATTTTGCATCACCAAACATTTGTTCGGCGAGCGTCTTGGCGAGCAAGGTTTTGCCGACGCCGGTCGGGCCGAGCAGAAGAAAAGTCCCAATCGGACGCTTCGGATCCTTCAAATCCGCGCGCGAACGGCGCAATGCCTTGCAGAGTGCGGAAACACCCTCACGCTGGCCGATGACGACTTTTTCCATCTCAGTCTCGACCGTGAGCAGCCGTTGCGTCTCGTCCTGGCCCATGCGCTTGAGCGGAATGCCCGTCCATTTTGCCACGATGTGCAAAATGTCATCCTCGTCCACAACGATGCGTTTCTCCTCGCCCGCCTTGCGCCAGTTGAGCAGCAGTGTCTCCAGTTTTTCCTTCGCCTGTTTTTCCTGGTCGCGCATCTGCGCTGCGCCTTCGAAATCCTGGTTCTTGATGGCCTTTTCCTTTTTGCCTTTGATCTCCTCGATCTCGGCTTCCATCGTTTTGCTTTCCGGCGGACGCGTCATCGTGCTGATGCGCGCGCGGGAACCGGCCTCATCGAGAACATCAATCGCCTTGTCCGGCAAAAACCGGTCGGTGATGTAACGGTCAGAAAGTTTCACGGAAGCTTCGACGGCCTTGTCGGTGAACTCAGCCTTGTGATGTTCCTCGTATTTGTGGCGCACACCCTTGAGGATCGTGATCGCGTCCTCAATCGAAGGCGCCTCCACTTTCACCGATTGAAAGCGACGTTCGAGGGCGGCATCCTTCTCGATGTATTTGCGGTATTCGTTGAGTGTGGTCGCGCCAACGCACTGCATCTCGCCGCGGGACAGCGCGGGCTTGATGATATTGCTCGCATCCATTGTGCCTTCGGCCGAACCCGCGCCGACGATGGTGTGCAATTCGTCAATGAAGAGAATGATGTTTTTCGCGCGGCGGATTTCGTCCATGACCGCCTTGATGCGTTCCTCGAACTGGCCGCGATACTTGGTGCCGGCGACCATGAGCGCGAGGTCGAGCGTGATGACGCGTTTGCTGCGGAGAATTTCCGGCACGTTGCCGGCCGCGATTTCCTGCGCGAGGCCTTCGACGATGGCCGTCTTGCCCACGCCCGCTTCGCCGAGCAGGACTGGATTATTTTTCGTGCGGCGGCAGAGAATCTGGATGACGCGTTCGATCTCGTTTTTGCGACCGATGACCGGGTCCATGTCGCCCTTGCGCGCGATTTCAGTGAGATCACGGCCGAACGCCTTGAGCGCGGGCGTTTTGACCTCGCCCTTTTTCTCCGGACCGGCGGCGGCTTTTTCGCCCGGGGCGCCTTCCGGCGGGATGGCCGATTCTTCGCTAGCAAAATTCGGATCCAGTTCCTTCAAGATTTCCTGACGGCACTGCTCGATGTCCACATCGAGATTCTTCAACACTTTGGCGGCTACGCCGTCGCCTTCGCGCAACAGGCCGAGGAGAATGTGTTCCGTGCCGACGTAAGTGTGATTGAGCGCCTTGGCTTCCTTGGAGGCGAGCGCGAGAACTTTTTTCACGCGCGGCGTGTAGGGAATGTTGCCGACCATCTTCTGGTCCGGGCCGGTGCCGACCTGCTTCTCGACTTCCATGCGGACGGTTTCGAGATCGAGACCCATCTTCTGGATGACGTTCACCGCCACGCCCTGCCCCAGCTTGATCAGGCCGAGCAAGAGATGCTCCGTGCCGAGAAAGTTGTGATTGAAGCGGTCGGCCTCCTTGCGTGCCAGCGCGAGCACCTGCTGCGCGCGCGGCGTGAAATTGCTCATGGATTCATCGCTCATACTTGAATCATAATGCAACGAGTCCGGCGATTTGTCCAATGCGTTTGAGAAATTCAACGACGGCGTGGGGAAACGAGATTCCAGTTGAAAGAAAATTTTCTTAAGCGCAAAGTCGAAACCGTAAAACCAATCTGAATGAAATTTCGCGACCAGCAGCTCCAGCAGCATTTCGACAAGACGATTGCTTGCGTCTCTAATTGTCCTGCGGAACAATTACCCGTTCTCGCGCTGCTTGATGCGTTGTATTGGTTTCAACTGATCGAAGGAGAACAGTCACCAAAAGTCAAAGAGTTACTTGAACAATTGCTTTCACCTGAATTGCGCCCAGCCCTGCGCGCATGGTATCAACGGTCTGGTGACAATATAAACGCTGGCGCGTTGAAGTTTCGAGAACAACTTGGTCTATTGGCTGGGGAGAATTTTGGGTGTGTAGCGTGACTCTTAATTCCCCGCTTTCGGCGGTTTCACACTGGGCCGGCTGACGTTTTTCAGGCGCTCGCGTACCATGTCGGAACGCAGAAGATCGCGTTCCTCGGCGGAAAGTTTATCTGAAAATTGTTTTTGCAAATGCGCCGGCTGCGTGATGATGAACAATTCATCCACGAGCGAGCGATCCACTTCCGGGAATAATCCCAGATCCACTCCCAGCCGCATCAGCGAGAGCAGGTTCATCGTTTCCTTCGAGGAAATGCTGTGTGCGTTCGCCAGAATGCCGTAGGCGCGCCCGATGTGATTGAAGACCGTCTTGGTCTTTTTTTCCAGCAACGTCTGCCGCGCGTTCTCCTCGTGCTCGATGATCTGCAACAAAACCTTGTCCAACCGCTCCACAATCGTGGTTTCGGTTTCGCCGAGCGTCATCTGGTTCGAAACCTGAAATACATTGCCGAGCGCCTCGGTGCCTTCGCCGTAAAGCCCGCGCACCGCCAGGCCGAGTTTGTTGACGGATTGGATGATCGGATTGATCTGCTCGGCCAGCACGAGTCCGGGCAGATGCAGCATCGCGCTGACGCGGATGCCCGTGCCGAGATTCGTCGGGCACGCGGTCAGATAACCGAGTTCGTTGCTGAACGCGTAATCGAGTTTCTTTTCGAGTTGCGAATCAAAATGGTCAATCGCGCTCCACGCCTGGCGCAATTGCAAACCGGGCCGCAACGCCTGCATCCGCAGATGATCTTCCTCGTTGATCATCACGCAAAACGTTTCCTCGCGGTTCAAAACCAAGCCGCTGCCGGAACTTTTCGCGGCATGTTCGCGGCTGATGAGATGGCGTTCCACCAGAATCTGTTTGTCGAGCGCGCCGAGATTGTCCATCGCCTCGGAAAAAGCGTCCTTCATCTCCGGCAGGCTTTCGACGGCGGGACGGATCGTTTCCAGCACTTTGATGCGCTCGGGCTTTTTCGCCCAGCCGGGATAGGCGGCGTCCTTGAGATTGCGCGCCAGCCGCACACGGCTCGACATGACGATGCGGTCGTGCGGACCATGCAATCGCGTGGCCTCCGCCGGCGTGATGAGAAATTTGTAGATGTCCATGGTCAAACTTATTTCTTGGCGGATTCCGGGGAACGTGGCGGCAAGTCCTTCAGTTCATCGCGCAGTTTGGCCGCCTGTTCGAAATCTTCCGCCTCGATGGCCTTGGTCAGTTTCTTTTGCAGCGACTTGAGCCGTTCCGCATGGTCGCGCGACTGGCGAAGCGCTTCCGGCGACTTGCCAACGTGACGTGTGCCTTTATGCATCGTCTTGAGCAGGCCTTCCAGCCCTTCGGCAAAAATCTGGTAGCATTCCGGGCAGCCGAGCCGGCCGGATTTTTTGAAATCCGCCTGGGAAAAACCGCAGCGCGGGCATCTCAAATCCACGCCGCCCGTGGTCTGCGTGATTTCCTGCGCGGCCCCGAGGCCGAGCAGCAAGTCCGCGTCCGCGAGCGAGAACGTCGTCGGGTTGTCCACGCCCTTGTTCTTGGCGCAATCCTCGCACAAGTTCACCTTGTGCATCTTGTCATTCTCAATGTGGGTGAGAAAGACCGTCGCCGGTTTTTCTTTGCAAACGGAACATTGCATAATTCTATTTGTATATCGGCTCTCCGGACACTTTCGTCAAGGCGTGGTATTTTTCCACCAGCTCGCGTGTGTGCGGTCCCGGCTTGCCCGTACCGATGATTCGCCCGTCAATCTTCACCACCGGCATGATCTCCGCGCCGGTGCCGGTCAGGAAACATTCGTCTGCGTTGAACAGGTCGTAGCGCGTCAGGTCCGGCTCGGTCACCTTCAAACCGGCCGCCTGCGCCAGATCGATCACCGTCTGGCGCGTGATGCCGTAAAGGGCCCCGGCCGAATTCGGCGGGGTGAACACCTCGCCGTTCTTGATGATGAACAGATTGTCCGCGGTGCATTCGGCCACAAAGCCCTCGGCATTCAACATCACGGCTTCTTCCACGCCCGCGTTGTTCGCCTCGATCTTGGCGAGGATGTTGTTCAGATAATTCAGCGACTTGATCGCCGGATTCAGCGCGCTGTGCAGATTACGCGTGGTCGGTACGGTCACGATGTCCATGCCTTTGGCATACAATTCCGCCGGATACACCTGGATTTTCCCGGCGATGATGATGATGGACGGCTTTTTGCAACTACGCGGATTCAATCCAAGATTGCCCACGCCGCGCGTCACGACGAGGCGGACATAACAGTCGCGCAATTTGTTCGCGCGAATCGTTTCAATCGTGGCCTTGGCCAATTGCGCATGGGACATCGGGATTTCCAACAGAATGGCCTTGGCGGAATAAAACAGGCGGTCAATGTGCTCCTTGAGCTTGAAGACGCGGCCATTGTAGGCGCGGATGCCTTCAAATACGCCGTCGCCGTAAAGCAGACCATGGTCGAACACCGACACTTTGGCGTCGCGCTCGCTGAGATACTTGCCGTCAATAAAGATTTTCATGCGTAAACGGCCGCCAACGTATTTCAAAAAGCGGGTCGAGGCAAACTTGAATTTGTTTTTTGCGTGACAGCCTGAAAATGTCGGCTATATTCCCCGCCCTTTTGCGACCCTATGGTCTAGCGGTTAGGACACCTCCCTTTCACGGAGGTAGCCCGGGTTCGATTCCCGGTAGGGTCGCCAACATTTCCCCAATGATTCCGCATCATTGGGGTTTTTCTTCGATTTTCCTGACAGATTTCCTGACAAATGATGACATGCGACTACCGGAATTCCTTAAAGAGATTAAAAAGGGCAGTGTCTCGGTGACTATCCGCGTCCAAAACGCGCGCCAGGAACGGGCCCTCGCTGGTTATGAACAAACGGTGCCATCGGCCTTTGTGGATGTGGAACGTGGTCTCACGGCCTATGCCAGGGAACAGATCCGCGGGCAGTCACTCACGGAATCGGTGCAAGCAAATCAGAAGGCTTTAAATCTGGCCGAAGATTTGTATGCGCACGGCCTGACTGATTTTCTGCGGGTGCTGGTCTCTGAACGTGGTCTTTATCAATCCC
>Ga0247688_1000026_pt1 | contig 103481 bp, 88 predicted proteins | sample CNK29_metaG_FD_182718 | JGI IMG/M metagenome (GOLD analysis project Ga0247688, IMG submission 182718) | Soil microbial communities from Purdue University Martell Research Forest, Indiana, United States - CNK29 | ecosystem: Environmental > Terrestrial > Soil > Temperate forest > Bulk soil... | reverse complement strand
GCCAAGGTCAAGGCCAAGGTCAAGGTCAAGGCCAAGGTCAAGGCCAAGGTCAAGGTCAAGGTCAAGGCCAGGGTCAAGGCCAGGGTCAAGGCCAGGGTCAAGGCCAAGGTCAAGGTCAAGGTCAAGGTCAAGGTCAAGGTCAAGGTCAGGCGCAGAGCCAAGGTTCAAGTCAAACTGTGAATGTTAACCAAAATACAACCCAGATTCACAAACAGACTCCGCCCGTTCGTCCTGAGCGGACTACCACGAACAGAAGCGGTAAAGCGCAGCTGCGTTTTGTTTTTAGTGGCTTTGACCCATTCGGAGGAATCAATGCCGTATGGGGAAGCATAACTCAATTTCCCACTGGCGAAGTGCCGGAGATCACGGAATACATAAAATGCATAGCGCCAGTGTCAGGTCAGCGTTCCATCCAATGCGAAAAAATCACGGAGGATGGAACGTTCAAGATCGATGTTCAAACGTTGCCTTCGTACGCACACCTTAGTGAGAGCACTCGTTACAAGCTGAATGTTCCAAATGTAGCGGAGATCGACATAAAACCCGAAACTATCGAAGTGACTGTTGAGGCGAGCGATAGGTTTGAAGCCAAAGGGAAGGCAGACGTGGATTTCAAGACGAAACTCGGCGGCAAACTGCCTGTAGAGGTTTTCCTGCTGGATATTGCCACGGAGACTGGCGTGAGCCTCGGATTGCAGGCGACGATTGAAACAACCAAGAAATATAAATGGACTTACCGAGCGATGACTGGCCGGTTGATACTTACAGGTGACTGCATACCCGTACCGTAATCAAGAGGTGCGATTGCCAACTGACTCGTGGCCCCGGTTCACTTGTTCACACCATCCACCAAACCGAGACAACCTCACTCAATCGCCGGAGGAAGTTCCGCCGAGAGTAGCCAATATCAAGAACTGACCCGGGAGACCCCAGGACGGTGGTTCGCCGTTTGGATTCGCGTTCGTTCGAGGTTGAGTCAGAGCCTTCTCACGTCGGCTGCTACGGGTTGGTTTTGAACAGCGCGTCAATTTTTCGGCGGACTTCATTGCTCATTTTTATCAACGGCGGCCACGGCCTTTTGAATCCTTCACCGGCAAGCTTGCGGGTGGCATCTATTCCAAGCTTTGTTCCAATCGCGATTTCGCTGGTGGCGTGGTCGAGCACGCTGGCGCGATCTTCACGGTGAAGCTGCTCAAGCGGGTTTCAGCGGCTTGATGGATTGCCAACCTGTAGCTCAGTTTGATTAACTCTCCCCCATCCGCGCCATCTGCTCATTTAGCAGGAGATTTGGTGCCCAAGGCAGCAAAATCGAGTTGCCAGAAAGGAGATTGCTTGCATGTGTCTTAAACAAGGCTATTCGAGAGGGTGGCGCCTGAAAAGCAGGGTGTTTAAGCGAAGACCGGTCACTGTTTCTTTGGAATCTCGTTGGAATTTAACTTCAAACCACCAATATTCACTGCTGGCGGTGGCAAAGATATTTCTGTCCACGTAACGTAATGGAAAATCGCCATGACGGTGGAGTTCAAGCACCAACCGCCCATCTCGCAGATGAATCTTGAGGAATGTTTCCAATTCAGCACTCCAGTAATCACCCACGTAAGCACTCAAATTGAGTTGCGATTCTTCGGAAGAGCTGATTCGCTCAAAAACCTCTCCCCAGTTGTTTGTGAACTGCAACGCCACTCCGGACGCCAGATCCTGAAACACCATCCAACTCTTTCCAGCGGCAAATCGGTTGTTACCTTTGGCCGCAAGCATCGAAGCTGGATCATTGTTCTCCCGAGTTTCGAGGTGGTTCCCGACGCGGGCGATCTCGGTAATCATTGACGAGGAATTGAGTTCGTATCTGCCAACATAGCGGTCCAGGTCGGCTGCCGACAACTGGACGGAGGGTGTTTCGAGATCGGGTTCAGCCGCTTTAAGTGGCTTTAATTTATCGCCTAGATAGATTTCTGCGGCCGTCAAAGCGACTTCTCTGCTGTCGATTGAACCCAGATTGCTCACTAGGGCCACCCCCAGATGAAGGTCGGGAAACCAAAGCACAAAACTGCGATAACTCGCGTCAGCGCCCCCGTGCTGTAGCAGCCGGGCTCCGCGAAACTCTTCGATAAACAACCCCATGCCGTAGCCAGTCTTCTCGCCGCTATTGAGCCGTCCGGATTCCTGCATCATGGTTAGTGGCATTGCATCTTTCGGTCTTGGATTCTGAAAGTCGGCAATCCATTTTGCGAGATCTTCCACGGTTGTAAATAAACCCGTCGCGCCGACCGTTTCGTAGTTCAGGATGTTCTTGTGGTAACCACCACCGGGAGACGCGTAATAAGAATACGCCATGTTCTTTATGATCTCGAGGCCGTTCGTATGAAAATGAGGATTGGTCATTCCCAACGGCTCGAAGATTTCATCTCGTGTAAAATCAACAAAAGATTTCCCGGAGACTTTCGCCACGACTTCGCTCAACAAGGTATAGCCACTATTGCAGTATTCGAATTTCTCGCCCGGCTTGAATCTGAGTTCGGTTTGATTTTCAAGCAACTTCATGATGTCCGATTGAGTGACGACGTCACCATTTCGCTCTCCGGCCAAAACCAGGAGCGTCCACTGGTTGTTCAGTCCGCTCGTATGAAACAATAAATTGCGCAACGTAATTTTGGTCCCAAAATCGTGCATCCCCGGCAAATACTTTCTCACGTCATCATCCGGTGAAAGTTTTCCTTGCTGAATCAGGCGGGCAATCGCGAATGCGGTAAACTGCTTCGACACGGATGCCACATGAAAGACGGTCGCTGGTGTGACCGGGATGTCATATTCCAGATTGGCCAGTCCCCAGCCTCTTTTAAAAACCACATCGCCATCGCGAATGACTGCCAGTGCCAACCCGGGCGATCCTGCTGCTATCTTTTGTTTCACATACCAATCGAGAATCGATTCCGGCTTTGGAAACACCACGTTGGTGTCAGAGCCCCGCTTCGCCAATAAATCCATGATGTCAGCGTGCCCTTTGATGTCCGCTGCCTGCCAAGCCGTCAATCCCGGGCCCGTGCGTGCTTTGACGTCAATGCCATTGCTCAGCAACAAAGAGATTTCATGGTTGTCGCCGTCCAAAGACGCAATGACTAGGTCTCTGGCGAGGTCTGTTCGAGGCGGAATCGAAACCGCATTTGTTTCCGCCCAAGCGACGGACAAAATTCCCATGCACAAGCACCAGATACAAGAGGTCACCAAACTCAGTTGATGCAAGCTGCGACCAGATGCTATCCACTTGTTCATTTGTGCAATTCTAGGAATGAAAAACTGCGATGCCAAACAAAGAATGGGTAAAAACCAAGCGGCTTTCTTATTCTTTCGCGCTATCAGGAAGGAGCGACCTAACGGCTTAGCCGTGCCATCCAGTTTTGCGGAGCAACGTTTCTACTTTCATCTCAGTTAATTCGCCTCCCCGTCTAACCTTTCAAAATTGTAATGCTCCCGTAAGCGCCCGGTAAGCGGCGTGTGGTCTGATATGGCAAGAACGAGGGCAACAACGTGAACGCTCTCACAACGAAAACAACCACCAAATAGTCTATGAGCAATTCGAACTGGAACAAACAAGCCGCCGCCGGAAACGGCCGGTGGGATACCAAAGCCGCCTCCACCAACGCTCCGGCAGGGCCTGCGACCGAAGCCGAACTGGAAGCCATCCGCTATCGCGGCACGCCGATGACCCGGACGGTGCCACCGGTCGCGCCCCAGCATCATTACACCAGCCCCGCTGCGCCGGGCGGACACAACGAGCGCATTCAGGCCATCAATGAAGCCGTGCGCCAGAATTCCGCCTGGGTCGCGCCATTGCGCCAGGAAATCGGCCGCGTTCTCGTCGGTCAGAAAAATCTCGTGGACCGGCTGCTCGTCGGCCTTGTCACCAACGGCCACATTCTGCTCGAAGGCGTGCCTGGCCTGGCGAAGACGCTCGCCCTCAAGACGCTCGCCGCCGCCACGGAGATGAAATTCCAGCGGCTGCAATTCACGCCGGACATGTTGCCCGCCGACATCGTGGGCACGTTGATTTACAATCCGCGCGAAGGAACGTTTCACACCAAGCACGGCCCCATCTTCAGCAATTTCGTTCTCGCCGACGAAATCAACCGCGCACCCGCCAAAGTGCAGAGCGCGTTGCTCGAAGCGATGCAGGAACGCCAGGTCACGCTCGGCGACGAAACCTACGCGCTGCCGCAGCCGTTCCTCGTGATGGCCACGCAGAATCCGCTCGAACAGGAAGGCACCTATCCGCTGCCCGAAGCGCAGGTTGACCGTTTCATGCTCAAGGTCATCGTGGATTATCCGAACCGTTCCGAGGAGCGCGCCATCCTGGATGCCATGGCCACCAGCGAGCCGAATCTCGGAGTGCAGCCCGTGGTTTCCGGCGCCGACATCATCGCGGCGCGCCGTGTGGTGAACTCGGTTTATGTGGATGACAAGTTGCGCGATTACATCGTGGACATCGTCCTCGCCACACGCGATCCGAAGCGTTACGGGATCGATCTGAACGGCTACGTCCGTTACGGCGCTTCACCGCGCGCCACCATCGCGCTCACCATGGCCGCCCGGGCGTGGGCGTTCATCAACGGCCGCGGTTACGTCACGCCGCAGGACGTGAAGACATTTGCGATGGACGTGCTGCGTCACCGCGTCGCTGTCAGCTACGAAGCTGAGGCGGAGAACATTTCCTCCGAAGACATCATCACGAAAGTTTTGGAAACATTGCCCGTCCCGTGAACGCGTAAAACTTCAACGAAGGAATCAACCATGAACACCGAACAAGCCAGGGAAATCCTGAAGAAGGTGCGCGCGATCGAGATCCGCACGAACCGGCTCGTGAACGATTCGCTCGCGGGTCAGTATCACTCGGTCTTCAAAGGCCGCGGGATGGACTTCGACGAGGTGCGGGAATATTCGCCCGGCGACGAGGTGCGGACGATTGACTGGAATGTGACCGCGCGCACCGGTCACGCCTTCGTGAAGAAATTCACCGAGGAACGCGAGCTGACCATCATGCTGCTGGTGGACGTGAGCGCTTCCGGCAATTTCGGGTCCGGCGCGCAGAGCAAACGCCAAATGGCCGCCGAACTCGCGAGCGTGCTGGCGTTCTCCGCCATCCGCAACAGCGACAAGGTCGGGCTGATCCTGTTCAGCGACCAGATCGAGCAATACATCCCGCCGAAAAAAGGCCGCCAGCACGTGCTGCGCGTCATCCGCGAAGTGCTGTGCTTCGAGCCGCAGTCGCGCGGCACGGACATCGTCCGCGCGCTCGACTTCGCGAATCAGATCGCGAACCGCCGCGCGATCATGTTCCTCGTGTCGGACTTCGAACTGCCGAATCAGGATCAGGCGCTGGCCGAGGTGCGGCGCGCCGTCCGCCTGGCCAGCCGCCGGCATGATGTCGTGGCTCTGCACATCCATGACCAGCACGAATCGGAACTGCCTGACGTGGGTCAACTCGCCATCGAAGACGCCGAGACCGGCGAACTCATCGAACTCAACACCACCGACGCCCGCGTGCGCAACCGGTTCGCCGAGCTGGCGCAGGCCCGCGTGGATAGTTTACGCCGCACCCTCGCCAGCGAAGGCGTGGATTCCCTCAACCTCAACACCCGCGAGTCCTACGAACCTGCGTTGCGCACGTTCTTCAAGAACCGCGCCCGGAGAATGCAATGAAAGCCAACAAATCCATCGTTTACATTTTAACCAGCACGGTTGCGTTCGTCCTGCTGCTCGCCGTCGCGAGCGCAGCCGCGCTCACGAATCCTGCGCCCGCCAATGCCGCCACGGCGGCGGCACCGGCGCAAACCGCTTTGACACCCGCCGCAGCCGCAGCTTCACCAGCATCCTCCGCTGGTGAAGACATCCGGGACATCCGGCAACCCAGGCATGTGCCGGCGCCGTTGCTCTGGATTTTGATTGCGGCGGGTGTCGCAACTTCGCTCGGCGCGTGGGTTCTCTGGCGATTGCTGCGTCAGGCTCCCATCCTTGAACTGTCGCCGCGGGAACGTGCGCTGGAGTCTCTCGAGGAAGCCCGCCTCTTCATGAACCCGGAGCACGCCCGGGAATATTGCTTCGCCGTGTCGCAAATCATCCGTGGCTATCTCGAAGAACAGCTGCACTTGCGGGCACCCCGGCTGACTACCGAGGAATTCCTCCGCGAACTGGTGGAAGGTCAGGGCAAGATCGAAGGAGCACAGCGCGCGTTGCTCGGGGATTTCCTCGAACACTGCGATCTCGCCAAGTTCGCCGGCTGGCGCTATTCGCTGGAAGCACTGGCCGACATGCATGACACCGCGGTCGAATTCGTGCAGCAATCCGCCAACCCGGCGACAACGACGCCGGTCGTCGGGAATCCTTTGGCCTCTGTACCGGAGAACAACCGGGTCAACCCGATATCTGTAAACACCAACATCCCTGCCATATGAAGACACTGGTAAAACTGCCATTTTGCGCCTTGCAATCGATCACCTACACGCCCGAACGGCGCGTCATGATTTTCACCAGCACGATGGCGTGCGCCGAGCTGACGCAAAGGCCGCTCATCCGTTGCAGGGTGCCACTCCGTTTGAAACCGCTGATAGAACCGGAAGCGGCATTCAGTTTTGAACCGGTCATCCAAGTCCGTTCACGCTCAAACTCCTGAACCCTTAACCAAGGCACTGCCATGATCCGTTTTCTCAATCCCGAATTCCTCTGGTTGCTCGCACTGCTGCCGTTGGTCGCGATGTGGCGCGGACGCAAAGGCCGCGTGGCCGCGGTCGAATACTCGAACGTCGAGATCGCCCGCACCGTCGCGCGCGAAACCCGCAGCCGCCCGGCGCGCTGGACCACGCTGCTGCGCCTGCTCGTGGCCACGCTGATCATCGTTGGCCTCGCGCGTCCGCAATATGGCCAGGGCCGCTCCGAAGTCCAGGCCAGTGGCGTGGACTTGATGCTCGCGATGGACGTGTCCGGCTCGATGGAGGCGCTGGACTTCACATTGAACGGCCAGCCCGAGAGCCGCGTCGAGGTGGTCAAATCGGTCGTTTCAAAATTCATCGAAGCGCGGCCCGATGATCGCATCGGCATGATTGCCTTTGCCGGCGCGCCTTATCTCGTCAGCCCGCTCACGCTCGACCACGAGTGGCTCAAGCAGAATCTCGACCGCGTCCGCACCGGCCTCGCCGAAGACGGCACGGCCATCGGCTCGGCGCTCGCCACGTCCGTCAACCGCCTGCGCGACCAGCCGTCGAAATCAAAGGTCGTCGTCTTGCTGACGGACGGCATGAACAACGCCGGCAAAGTCGCGCCGCAGACCGCCGCCGAAGCCGCGAAGGCGATGGGCGTGAAAGTTTACACCATCGGGGTCGGCGCGCAGGGCGAGGCGCCCATGCCCGTGAAGGACCAGTTCGGCAACCAGCAGATCGTCATGGCCAAGGTGGACGTGGACGAAGCGATGTTGAAAAAAATCGCCGACGAAACCGGCGGCAAATTCTTCCGCGCCACCGACACGGATTCGCTCAAGAAGATCTACGCCGAGATTGATCGCATGGAAAAGACCACGCATCAGGTGAAGAAGTTCGAGAAATATCACGAGCTGTTCGCCTTGGCAGTGGTGCCGGGCTTGATGCTGCTCGGCGTGTCGCTCGGTCTCGACCAAACCCGCTTCCGTCGCCTGCCGGGAGCCTGAAACAATCCTTGACTGCTCTGAATCATGACACACCAAAGCATCAATGAAAGTGACCCTCGCCTCCTGGTCGGCAACGCAGGGCAGGCGTCTCGCCTGCCCTGCGCGAACAATCACGCCGGCTGCGCCGTCGGAGGCAGGCGGGACGCCTGCCCTACTTTGACTGGCATGGACAAACCCACAAGTCAGACCCACCAAGAAGTCCGCCTCACGACACTGGCGGTTATCCCAATCAAATAATTTTATGAAATTCGCCCAACCCCTCTGGTTACTCGTCGGATTGATCGCCTGCGCCGTGCTCGTGTGGCGCTACCGCCGGTTTGACGCGCGGCAGCGCACTGAACTCGCGAAGTTCGCCTCGGCCAGCCTTGTCGCGCAACTCACCGCGTCCGTCAGCCCGGCGCGCCGCCAATTCAAACGCGCGCTGGTCATCGTGGGCGTCGCCTGCCTGGCCATCGCACTGGCGCGGCCGCTGATCGGTTTCCGCTGGGAAGAAGCCAAGCGCAAGGGTCTCGACGTGATGATCGCGGTGGACACTTCCAAGAGCATGCTCGCGCAGGACGTGAAGCCTGACCGGCTCACGCGCGCCAAGATGGCCGTGGAAGATCTGCTGGCGAAGATGGATGGCGACCGCGTCGGACTTGTCGCCTTCGCCGGCAATTCATTTCTGCAATGCCCGCTCACGCTCGACTACGACGCGTTCCGCCAGTCGCTGGATGCGCTGGACACGAAGATCATTCCGCGCGGCGGCACGGACATCGCGGCGGCGATCCACGAAACCGAGGCCGCGCTGGAAGGCAACAGTGAACGCATCCTCGTGTTGCTCACCGACGGCGAGGATTTGGAAGGCAGCGCGCTCGAAGCGGCCCGCGCGGCGGCAAAAAATGGATTGAAGATTTTCACGGTCGGCGTCGGCAGCGCAAGCGGCGAGTTGGTCCCTGCCGGGGATGAAACGGGCGGGACCCAGTTTATCAAGGATGCTTCCGGCCAGCTCGTGAAGTCGCGTCTCGACGAGACGATGCTCAAGCAGATCGCCGAAGCCACCGGCGCGATGTATCAGCCGCTCGGCCAGCAGGCGCAGGGGCTGGACACAATTTACACGCAGGGCCTGGCGAAATTCACGCGGCACGAAATCGCCTCGCGGATGCAAAAAGTTTTCATCGAACGCTTCCAATGGCCATTGGCGTTGGGTTTGTTCTGCCTGGTGCTGGAACCGCTCATTGGCATCCGGCGGAACCAGCGCGTGATGAAACCCGTCGCCGGCGCGCGTCCGGCGCTGGCGACGGCCTGGAATCGCATGGCCCGGCCGGCAGCGGCAGTAGCGCTGCTGGTCGCGGCCGGTTCCGCGCACGCTTCCGTTGGCACGGCGGAGAAGGCCTTTCAAAAAGGTGAATTCTCCAAATCCGAACAGGAATACCGGCAGGCGGCCGCAAAAAATCCGGACAAGCCAGTATTACAATTCAATCACGGCACCGCGGCTTACAAGTCAGGCGTCTTCGACCAGGCCGCTGAATCTTTTGCCAAAGCGATGAAGACCGACGACCTGAGTTTGCAGCAGGATGATTATTATAATCTCGGCAACACGCAGTATCGCCTCGGCCAGAAAACCGAAAAGGCCAATCCGCAAGAGACCATCAAGACCTGGGAACAATCCGTCCAATCCTACGAAGCCGCATTGCAACTCAAGCCGACCGATACCGATGCGAAATACAATCGCGACCTGGTGAAACGCAAGCTGGAGCAGTTGAAGAAACAAGAACAGCAAAAGCAAGATCAACAGAAACAACAACCCAAGAACCAGGATCAAAAAGATCAGGATAAAAAGAACGATCAGCAGGATAAGCCTGACCAACAGAATCAAGGCAAACCGGACGACAAGAAAGATCAGTCGGATAAGCAGGATGGCAGCTCTGGCCAGGACAAACAGGATCCAAAGAACGACAAGGGCGAGAATCAGCCGAAGGATCAGCAGGCGAAATCCGGCGCGGACAAAGATCAGAATAAGCCGGACAACAAAAAAGATTCGCAGGATAAATCCAATTCCGGCCAGCAGGCCAAGCAAGAGCAGCAGCAGGACATACAAAATGGCGGTGCCGGCCAGCAGGAGAAGCAGGACCAGGCAAACCAAAAGCCCGACCTGCAGAATAAAAATGCCCAAGCCGGCCAGAAGAAAGACGAGCAAAAGAAGGACGGCCAGCCGCAGCCGCGCAATGCGCAGCCAAAGGACGACGCCCAGGAGCAGGCGGATGTGCGCCCCGAGGCAGGCAAGATGTCGCGCGATGAAGCCAAGCAGTTGCTCGACTCGCTCAAGAGCGATGACCGCAAGATGCCCTTGGCACCGGCCAGTCGCGGCACCGAGAGCGCGCAGAACGATGAGCCGGTGAAAGATTGGTAATACTCACAATATGAATTGGCGTATGAAAACTTTTTTGAAACCAATGGCGATCGTCACTCTCGTGGTCTCGGTTGCGAGCACGTTGGGTCTCGCCCAGGCCGCGAGCGTCACTGCCACGCTGGAGCCGGCTGATATTTCCGTGGGCGAAGCCGCGCAACTGACCGTGACCGTGCAGGGCCGCAGTGCGGACGAGCCGCAGATTCCGTCGGTGAACGGATTGGATTTCCAGCCGGTCGGTCAATCGAGCCAGATACAAGTCATCAATGGCGCGATGTCCGCCAACGTCAGCTACACCTACGCCGTAGCGGCAACTCAACCAGGCAGCTTCACCATTCCCGCCATCAAAGCCGGCCGGGGCGCAGATGCCACCATGTCACAACCCGTCGTGTTAAAAGTGCGCAGGGGCGCTGGTGGTTCGTCCGCGGTGAACAGCCCGAATCAAAACCCGATGCCCGCGCCGGCCGTCAGCGGTGACGAGGACCAGATCAGCGCGGCGGAACAACAGAATTTTGGTTTTCTCCGGCTCGTCGCGCCGAAGAAAGAATTTTATGTCGGCGAGATGGTGCCGGTGGAACTGAAAGCCTATTTCCGCGCCGGAGTAGAACTGCGCGTGGACGGGTTGCCCAAGCTGAACAGCGACGCGTTCACGATGAACCAACTCGGCAACCAGCCGGTGCGCAGCCAGCAGTTGATCAACGGTGTGCCCTACACCGTCTTCACCTGGCCCACCGTCATCACGGCGGTGAAGGCCGGCGATTATGAGATGAGCGTCGAGCTTCCCACCACCGTCACCGTGCGTCAGCAGGCGCAGCGTCCGCGCTCGCGTCTCGGCAGTCCGTTTGACGACGATTTTTTTGACCAGGCATTCAGCAGCTTTTTCGGCTCGGCGACGCAAAAGCAGATTGCGCTGAGCAGTGATCCGAACAGTGTAAAAATCCTTTCGCTGCCCACGGAAAACCGGCCCGCAAGCTTCACGGGCGCGGTGGGTCAGTTTGAGGTGGCAGCCGAGACGGCGCCGACGCAAACCACTGTTGGCGATCCGGTGACGCTCAAGCTCAAGATCAGTGGCGTCGGCAATTTCGATCGCGTGACCGCGCCCGCCGTCGAAAAAAACGACGCGTGGAAAACCTACAAGCCCGGCGCGAAGTTCGAGGCGGCGGACAGCGCCGGCTACTCGGGCGCCAAGTTGTTCGAACAGGCTTTGATCCCGACGCAGGCGGGCAAGCTGGAAATCTCCGCGCTGGCGTTCAGTTATTTTGATCCGGAAAAGAAACAGTATGTCACGCGAACCACACCGCCGGTGAACGTCGAAGTTGCGCCCGGCCAGCTGGCCAGCTCAATACCGCCAGCCGCCGCCACATCAACGACGCCCCCGGCCGCTGCCTCCGCCGCGTCCGACCTCGCGCTCAACAAACCCGCTCCGGGCCATTTCACCGCGACGTTGCGTCCCTGGCTCCTGAACCCCTGGATTGTGGCGGTCGCGCTTTCGCCGTCCATTCTGGCCCTGATTGCCTATTTGATTCTCCGTCGCCGGCAGCAGTTGGCGCGTGATCCGAAACAAGTTCGCGTCGTGAATGCCCGCCGCGAGTTTCGTTCGCAGTTGGAGACGATGGAACGCGCTGCCGCCGTGGGCGATACGGGAAGTTTTTTTGCCGCCGCCTGCGCTGCGTTTCAAAACCTACTGGGCCTGCGCTGGAGCCTGCCGCCCCGGACCATCACGCTGGCCGAGATCAATGCGCGGTTGAACGGCGAGGCCGACGGATTGCGCACGATTTTCAGCCTGGCTGATGAAGCGGTTTACACCGGCCGCGCCTTTGCCCCCGATGAACTCCGCCATTTTCAGATGCTCGTGAACGATGAACTCAAAAAACTGGAGGCTTTATGAAAACGATTACGCACCTCATTTTGCGCCGCGTTGCTTCAGGAAAGATCAAGTTGACCCCGCGACTGCTTCAGGTTCTCAAAGAGCTGGAGCAGGATCAGTTTGTGCGCGCGCCGAACAACGTGAACGCTCCGGCCAGGCTGCCGGATCGTTGCCACCGTGCGGTTCCGACCGACGAAAAACGGTTGACCATCGTGAGTCCGCTGCCGGGCCGGTGGATTCGTCGGACGGGATGCATGGTCGGCCTGACGTTCCTGCTGATCGCTGGACTCGCCCACGCCGCATCAGATTCCAGCGCCATGGACGCCGCGAACAACGCATTTTCGCAGGGTCACTATTCCGAGGCGGCGCAGGGCTATGAAGCCATCCTCGCGCAACAGGGTTACTCCGCGCCGGTGCTGTTCAATCTGGCGAATGCCCGGCAGCGTGAGGGTCAACTTGGACGGGCCATCCTCAATTACGAACGCGCCGCGCTGCTGAGTCCCAATGACCCCGACATCGCCGCAAATTTGCGAGCCGCCCGTCAAAAGGCCGGGGCCGAACCGGAACACCCATCCCCAATCCAAATCGCCGCACACACGCTGACGATGAACACCTGGTTCGGCCTGGCGTCGGTTGCGTTGTTCCTGTTCGCGGTGTCGAGGCCGCTCAAATTGCTGCGGCCGCAAGCGCGCCGGTCATTAAATGTTGTCAGCGTGCTGGCGGCGTTGGCGCTGGCGGTTGCAGTTGGCGCGCTGGAATTGCGCAGCCCCGATTTGCGCCGCGCGGTGGTGGTGACTCCCGATGCGGTTGCGGGCGTTTCGCCGGTGACGATGGCCGCGCCGGTGTTCAAGTTGCGGGCCGGGGAAATCGTGACATTCCAACAGACCCACCGGAACTTCGTGCTGGTCCGGAATCACGCCGGACGCGAGGGCTGGGTCAAGATGGATGAGGTGGCGCTGGTCATGCCGCCGGCCACGCTCCACAAGGGCTGAGCCGGAACGATTCGGTAGAAAAAAGTTTTAACCACGGATGGACACGGATAAACACGGATTGGAAACGGCTTTCTGAAACGAAAATGCGTTCACCGATCGGTGCCTCCCGCCAAGTTTGCTCAAGTGGTCTTTGCTCCGGTCTTCATCCGTGTTTATCCGTGTCCATCCGTGGTTTCACTGCATCGTTCCGGCTGAGAAGGGTCACGGGCCGGCGCCAGCTTTTTGGGGCGGGAAGGCTTTCGGCGACGCCCGGCCAAATCCGCGGGTTGAACCATGACTGGTGAACAACCCGCGTTTGACTATTTATCCCCGATTCACTAAGGTCGTCACCCGTTAAGAAAAAACCAGACCCAATTTATGGCCGCCAAATCCACCGAAAAGTCCGCCGAAAAGTCCGCCGACAAGGCTGTCGCCGAAACGAAAGCCAGCGCCACGCGCGCCCGTGAACTCGATGCCGCCATTTCCAGCATCACCAAGGCCTACGGCGACGGCGCGATCATGCGGCTCGGCGATGCGCAGGCCCACGTCAAGATTGATGTCATCCCCACCGGCGCGCTCGCGCTCGACCTCGCCCTCGGCGTCGGCGGCGTGCCACGCGGTCGCGTGATCGAAATTTACGGGCCGGAATCATCCGGCAAAACGACCTTGATGCTCCACGTCATCGCCAACGCGCAAAAGACCGGCGGCCTGGCGGCGTTCATTGACGCGGAACACGCGCTCGATCCGGGCTATGCCAAGAAACTCGGTGTGAATCTGGATGATTTGCTCGTTTCGCAGCCTTCCTCCGGGGAAGAAGCATTGACGATCTGTGAAACCCTCGCCCGTTCGAATGCGCTGGATGTCATCGTGATTGACTCCGTCGCCGCGCTCGTGCCGAAGGCCGAACTGGAAGGTGACATGGGCATGGCCACGATGGGCATGCAGGCGCGGCTGATGAGCCAGGCGCTCCGCAAGCTCACGGCGATTCTCGCCAAGTCCAAGACGACCTGCATCTTCACGAACCAGTTGCGCGAAAAAGTCGGCGTCATGTTCGGCAGCCCGGAAACGACCCCCGGCGGCAAGGCGCTGAAATTTTATGCCAGCGTCCGCATGGATATCCGCCGCAAGGAAACGCTCAAGGACGATGCCGGCAACGCCACCGGTAACCATGTCCGGGTCAAAGTCGTCAAAAATAAGGTGGCGCCGCCGTTTGTTGAAGCCGAGTTCGATATTGTTTACAATCACGGCATCAACAAGGAAGGCAGCATCCTCGAAGTGGGCATCGCCGACGGTGTCGTGGACAAAAAAGGCGCGTGGCTGCAGTTCGAGGGCGATCTGATCGGGCAGGGCAAGGAAGCCGCGCAGAAGGCGCTGGTCGAAAAACCAGCGCTCGCCAAGAAGATTATTGATGCTATCCTTGCCAAACGCGCATTGGTTATCACTGCGTAATTTTACTGAATCGCATGAGCAGCACTGGAACAGATCTGGATCTGGAAAGCCTTTTCCTCCCCGCATGGGTGCAGGACAAACCGGCGGGCAACCGCTATGAAAAATTCACCGGCAACGAAGGCGTCAAGCCCGAGCGCAGCTTCAGCGGCAAGCCCGGTGAACGCCGCGCCCCGCGCCGTGATGGCCCCGGTGGCGGTGGCGATCGCCGTGGCGGTCCGCCGCGCGGTGGTTCCAAATTCGGTGATCGCCAGGGTGGTGGTTTCCGCGGTGGCGACCGGCGCGATGACCGGCGTGAACCCGTCCGCCGTCCCGAACCCGCGCCGCTGCCTGAATTGACCGTCACGATTTTGCCCGGCGAACACGGCGTCGAATCGCTCGCCCGCCAGATCAAGGTGACCGGCCGCGCGTATCCGCTCTTTCAGATCGCGCAGCTCGTGCTGGACAAGCCGGAGCGTTATTCCGTCCAGCTCGGCGTGAAGAAAAAAGCCGACGGCACCGTCGCCCAGCCGTTGTTCGTTTGCGCACTCGATGAAACGCCGTGGTTGAGCGAGGACGAAGCCATTGCGCACGTCCTGAAAAATCATTTCGCCACCTTCTACCAGGCCGACCGCCTCGCGACCGAACCGCCCAAGGGCGTTTATACGTTCGTGGCGCAATGCTCCATCAGCGGCGTCATTCTCGGCCCGCCGAACCATCACGATTATCAGAACCAGTTGCGCAAGCTGCACGGCGAGCGTTTTTCCCGGATGCCGTTCGACGCCTACAAAGCCGGCGTGAAGATCGTCCGTGACGAAGCCGTCGTGAAGAAATGGATCGAGGACCAGAGTTTCAAGACCGAATACATCGTCCTCAACGTGCCGGAGCCGCTCAAGCTGGCGACGCTCGAAGACGTGGAGAATCATTTCCGCGCCACGCACAAGGAGACGATCATCAAGTCCGTCGAGACGCTCGTGGTCGGCGGCGTTTTGAGCCGCAATCTGCGCAGCCGCGGCTTGCAACAGCTCGTCCGTCAGGAATGGGAGCAGCAGCGCCATTTCCCGTTGCAGCTCGCCAGCACCTTGAGCCAGCAGTTCGCGCATCACGGCCTGCAATTCTTCAAGGTCAACAAGACCGTCACGCACGTCGCCGTCGCGCGCCCGCAATTTCTCGACCTCGAAGCCACGCCGGTTTCCGAGAACATCAAGCGCATCGTGTCGTTCATCAACGAACATCCGAAATGCACGCGCCGGAAATTGATCGAGACGCTCGCGCCGGTGGCCAAGCCGACGGTGCTCGAAGTCAAGCCGGACGCCGCGCCCGCACCCGCCGCCGAGGCGACGCCGGAACAGACCGCCATCATCGCGGATCTGCACTGGCTCGCGCATCAGGGCCACATCATCGAATTCGCCGACGGCAAACTGGAGACGGCCAAGAAGCCGCTGCCCAAGCCGGTGAAACAGGAAAAGAAACCGGCGGCGGAAAAGGCTGAAAAGCCCGTCACGGAAGGTGAAGCTGCTGTTGTGACTGAAACTGCGCCGCAAGCTGAAGTTGCTGCTGAGCCCGCTGCGGTTGAAGCTCCGGTTGCAACTGAAGCTGCCGTCGCCGCCCCGGAAGCGCCGGTTGCCGCCGAGCCAACGCCAGCCGAATCTGTCCCGTCGCCGTCGTGACGCGATCGGAGCGCCGAGCACCGTCTCGGCTCGTTGCCCGTTCGGGTTTGAAACTGGCCGAGACGGGGCTCGGCGCTCCGGCGTCATGGATGGGCTCTGATTGCATTGCAGAATGAGCCTCGTTACCTCGGCTGCTACGGGATTGGGCAAGAACCCCCGTGGATATTTAGTTTGATTTTCCCGGGTATTGCGGCTTATTGAAAGCATGACCGTAGCCGAGTTCACCAAACCCAAAGCCAAGGCCCGGCGGCTCTGGACTTACGCTGAAATGGTCGCGGAACTTCCCGAGACCAATCTGCCCGTGGAACTTTGGAATGGAGAAATCATCAGGTCGCCCGCGCCACATCCTGATCACCAGACCATCGTGCTGAATTTTGCCGCCTCGTTGCGGGAGTTTGTGGCCGTGGCTCAGGTGGGAAAAGTTTTCGTAAGTCCGGTGGACGTGGTGTTGACGCCGCGTCGCGTCGTGCAGCCCGATGTGCTGTTCATCGAAAAAGCGCGGCTTAACATCGTGGGCAGCCATGTTGCCGGCGCGCCCGACCTCATCATGGAAGTCATCTCCGCCGGAAGCTGGCGGCGCGATCGCATCGAGAAAATGGCGCTCTACGAACAGGCGGGCGTGGCGGAATACTGGATCATTGACCCGGACGCAGCCGCCATCGAAGTCTTCGCGCTCGTCAAGGGCGTCTATCAATTGCATTCCAAGGCGACCGGCAAGGAACCGGCCAAATCCAAACTGCTGGCGGGCTTCAAAACCAACTTCCTGGAATTAATGGCCTGATGTGGACCGCCGCCTGAATTCGCTGCTTTCCTTAATGATTTTCGCTGCTAACCTCGAGTCATGTCTTTTAGTAAATTAGGACTCGCCCCGGCTATTTTGGAGGGAGTCAATGCGATGGGTTACGTTGATCCGACTCCCATCCAGCTTCGTGCCATCCCACTCGTTTTGTCCGGCAAGGACGTCATTGGCAGCGCGCAGACCGGCACCGGCAAGACCGCCGCGTTCGGCCTGCCCATCCTTTCCAAACTGGGCCAGCATAGTTCCGCCGGTGCGCGCGTGCTCATTCTCGAACCGACGCGCGAACTCGCCGCGCAGGTGGAAACTGCGTTCCATGATTTCGCCCGTTTCACCGATTTGAAAACCACCGTCGTTTTCGGCGGTGTCGGTTACGGCAAACAGAATGACGAACTTCGCGCCGGGGCCGACATCGTCGTCGCGACGCCCGGACGCCTGCTGGATCATCTGGAGCAGGGCACGTTGCGTTTGGACAAGGTGGAGTTCCTCGTGCTCGACGAAGCCGACCGCATGCTCGACATGGGTTTCCTGCCCGACGTGCGCCGCATCGTGGACAAATGTCCGCGTGCGCGCCACACCTCGCTGTTCTCCGCCACCGTCCCGCCGCAGATCGAGACGCTCATCCAGTGGGCGATGCACGATCCCGAAACCATCGAGATCGGCGCACGCCGCACGCCTGCCGAGACGGTCAAGCATGTCATCTATCCCGTGTCCGACACGCAGAAGACCGACCTGCTGCTCGAACTGCTGGAGCGCGTCAATTACGACTCGGTCATCATTTTCTGCCGCACCAAGCACGGCGCGGATCGCGTGGCCAACACGCTCAAGCGCGCCAATCACGCCGTCTGCGTGCTGCATTCCAACCGCACGCAGAAGGAACGCGAGCAGGCGCTGCAGGGTTTTCGCGAAGGCAAATACGAAGTCCTCGTTGCCACGGACATCGCCGCGCGCGGGTTGGACATCGCGGATGTCAGCCACGTGGTGAACTACGACGTGCCGCAGCATCCCGAGGATTACATCCATCGCATCGGGCGCACGGGCCGCGCCGAGGCCACCGGCGACGCGTTCACCATCATGATCGCCGAGGACGCCCCGCACGTTTACGCCATCGAACGGTTCATCAGCCAGACGATCCCGCGCGTGAAGCTGGAGAATTTCAACTACACCTACACTGCGCTCTTTGAGGACAGCAAGCCCGGCGCGAAGCCCGGCGGTTTCCCCGGCAAAGCCCGCGCGGTGCGCGTCCACGGCGGCTACCACTTCGGCCCGGCGAAACGGAGACGGTAATTCGGCGTAGCGGCTTTCGGGAGAAAGCCGCCATCTAAAATTTTCAGGAAAATTTGCGGCGCTCTGCCGAGACGCCGCTACCCCCTGTGGGCGGCCTTTGACTGTAATTTGCCGCAACGAAATTTAAGAGGCGGTGTTCATTCAATGAGATGAGTGAACCAAAGAAAAAACGGTCGAGAGTGGGAATTATTATCTGGGTGTTTATTTGTCTTTTTCTTGGGCTTGGTCTTCTGACAATTGTCATCCCAAATTATGTTAAAGCTCATTCAACTTCTGCTGCAAACGTTTGCTATAACTATCTCCGCGAAATTGATGTAGCAAAAAACGAATGGGCATTAAAAACCGGGAAAACCAACGGCACTGTTGCAACTGAAGATGACATCAGAACTTACGCTAGACTCGATTCAAAAGGAAATTTTCCAAGATGTCCGGACGGTGGTGTTTATACCATTGGAAAGGTCGGCGAGAATCCAACTTGTTCGCTTGGTAAAACTAACCCGTTACATGTTTTGCCTTGACCGATGGAAATCTTCGGTAGAGTTGATGGATTAAACCAACTGTGGCTCTTCAATTTTTTCTGGTGGCTGACCGCAAGGTTTGCCATCGGCGGCTTCGGGATACTCGAAGATTTTGCCTTCGAAGTTGCGGATGACTACGCGGTCGGCGTTGTGGCTCAAAACGTATTCCGGATTGATCGGCACCTTGCCGCCGCCGCCGGGTGCATCAATGACGTATTGCGGCACCGCGTAACCGGTCGTGTGCCCGCGCAACTGCTGCATGATCTCGATCCCCTTGCGCACGCTGGCGCGCAGATGCGCCGAGCCGGAGATCAGGTCACACTGGTAGATGTAATACGGCTTCACGCGGCACATGAGCAGTTTCTGCATGTGCGCCTTCATCACTTCGGCATCGTCATTGACGTGCTTGAGCAAAACGCTCTGGTTGCCGAGCGGAATGCCGGCATCGGCCAGACGACCCAGCGCATCGCGCACCTCGGTCGTCAGTTCGCGCGGATGGTTTGAGTGGATGCTCAGGAAGAGCGGATGAAATTTCTTCAGCATCGCGCAGAGTTCGGGCGTGATGCGTTGCGGCAGGAACGTCGGGATGCGCGAGCCGATGCGGAGAAATTCCACATGTGGAATCGCGCGCAGGCGGCTCAGGAGATTTTCCAGCTTCTCGTCGCTCAACAGCAGCGGGTCGCCGCCGCTCAACAGCACGTCGCGGATCTCCGGATGCGCGGCAATGTAAGCGATCTGCTTGTCGAACTCCGGATGAAAGTCATAGCCGGTCGCATTGCTCACGAGCCGTGACCGCGTGCAGTAGCGGCAATACGCGGCGCAACGATCCGTGACCAAAAACAAAACGCGGTCGGGATAACGATGCACCAGTCCCGGCACGGGCGAGTGTGCGTCTTCGCCGCAGGGATCGGACATCTCCCAGGACGCGGTGTGGGTTTCCTCGATGCGCGGAATGACCTGCTGGCGGATCGGGCAGTGTTCATCCGCCGGATCAATCAGGTTGAAGAAATACGGCGTGATGGCGAGGGCGAGCTTGGTGTTCGCGAGTTTCGCCCCGGCGAATTCCTCCGGTGTGATGGTGGGCATCAGCCGCTGAAGCTGCTCGGCATTGGTGATGCGATGTTTGAGCTGCCAGCGCCAGTCGTTCCAGTCGGCCTCGGAAACGTCGTGCCAGAAGCCGCGTCCGGCGGAGGAGAATTTTTTCAGGGATTGCAACGAACCGCCCGAGGGCGGCTCATCACCGTTGGTGGATGGATTTTCAGCCTGCATTTTTAAGTATGCGCACTATAGGGTTGAATCGTGTCCTGTCAAGTTGACCACCGGCAGAGGGTCGCGTTCAGTTTAATTTCAATGGTTGCAAGCTTGGTTGCGCCAACGGCGGAGGTTTGGCGGTCGCCTCAATTTTCCGGCGTTCAGCGTCGAGCGCATCCAGTTTCTTCACCGTGGTGGCCGCGCTGGGTTTGCGCCAGGAACGATAGACGCGGGCCACCCAGGACGGCCTGGGCGCATTGGCCGGCCGGTCGCCCAGATAACTGCTGATGACCTGGCGATATTCGGCGGTCAATCCGGCGTAAGGCCGGGCGACGCGAAGCTGCGCGAGGTCGAGATCGCGCAACTTGGTCCGAAGGATTGTGGTCTGACGCGCCGGCTCCAGATTGTGGATGACGGACTGCAAAGAAATTTCGGTGTGAGCCGGCAGGCTGTTCGAGGCCGTGCGGATTTCCGCCGGCACGCGTAAAATTTCGTCGAGCTTCGCGCGGCTGACCGCCAGCGTCCAGCCCGGTCCCGGATCGCGCGCGGCAAAATTCACGACCGCCAGCGCCCACCATTTTTCCAGATCCAGCGGCGTCGGAAATTCCTCGCGGAACGCGGAGCGGAAGGCCACCTGCCAGTTGTAATAGCGCGGCATGGATTCCAGCATCGTCCGCAGCCGGGCCGGGCCGTCCTTTCGATCCAGCACCTCGCTCACGAACAGCTGGGCGCTGGCGCGATACACGCCCCCGTCGTCGCCGTCCAGTTGCGCGCCGGTCGGCCAGTTGAGCTGCTCGAAGGTCAGTGCCGGATGGTTTTTCAGAACCCGCCGCGCCGCGGCGAGCGGATCCACGCCGCGCTGGGTTTTTTCCAGCCGCGTGACGGGCAGCCCGTTCACCAGCTTTTCCGGCGGCGACAGCAGCACTTCCGGCGAACCGGCAGCGAGCAAATCCTGGGACAGGCCGTCAACGAGCCAGGCGGGGATTTCGGAGGAACGGGCCAGGGCGTTGCGATTGGCAAATTCCAGCAGCACCACGCCCGTCATCGCCCGGACGAAACGGGTTGGCAACACAACGCCGGGCAGTTCCACGCGGTAGTTCCAACCCCCGTTGAACGGCTGCGAACGAATGGTCACGGCTTCGTCCGGCGATTGGGCGCGGTGCAGCACCAGATAAATCTGCCCGCGCCACGGCCCCTTGATATCGAGCTTGTGCCAGACCAGGTCCTTGATGCGCTCGGCGGAAACGGCCAGCAAGGCCGGTTCGAGCCGGACGAAATTGGTGGCGGTGCCGATACGGGGCGGAGTTTGCTCCGGCTGGGGGATGATGAACTGCCCGGAAATGCTGCGCGTGGGATTATTTTCCAGCGGAGAAGCAGCCATCGCCGAAACATTTCCCATCGCGGCAATGGTGCAGATGATGGCGAACCTTCGAACCGCCTGACCGCTGAATCGTCGAGGCAATCGGATGAGCCCGCGATCCGTGGGACGTTTCATTTTTTATCCGGTTTGGCGGCGGGCTTGGCGGGAGTCGGGGCAGGCTTGGCATCGGCGACGGCGGCCTTCGCGGGTGCGGCCTCGGTCTTCGCGGATTTTTTGTAGCCTTCGCTGCGGTAGTCGGTGATGTAAAAACCGCTGCCTTTGAAGATCAGTCCGGCGCCCGCACCGATCTGTTTTTTGACCTTGCCGCGTCCCCATTTTTTCTGCGCGCAGACATCCTTGGGGCAGGTCAACAGCGGCGGGGCGGACATGGATTGCGCGGCCTCAAATTCGTGACCGCACTTGGCGCAGGCATATTCGTAGGTCGGCATAGAGAGGACGGATGCTAATTCCGCGAAACCTGGTCAACGGTCCGGAGCGTTGGTTGGGGCCGGAATGACGTGGACCGAACCGTCCGAGCCGACCTCGACATTCAGGTCGTAGGGCGAGGTGGTTTTGCCGGGTGCGGTGTTGTCAGCAGCGGCCTTGGCGGCGGAACTGGGACTGGCCGGGCTGCGTTGCATCAAAAGGGCCCCGCCTTTTTGCGGGGTGCTGGGATCGGCGCCGTTGGCCATCCACTGGAGGCGGCGGGTGATGAAGAGTTCATCGCGCAATTTTTTCACCTGCGCCCGGACCACATTAAGGTCGTTGAAATTGCGTTCGAGCTCGGCCTTTTGCGCCATCTGTTTTTGCAATTCCGCCGTGAGATACGCGTTGTCGGTTTCGGAACTGGCCAGTTTGCGTTGCGTGACGGCGATCAAGGCGTCCAGGTCGGCAATGCGGTTGGTGAGGTCGGTGGCGCGTTCATCCAAAGCCTTGTTCTGCGCTTCCAGATCAGTGATGCGGCCGTTGAGGTTCACGATCTGGCCCTCGGCAGACACCAGCGATTCTTTGGTGGTGGAGAGCATGCTGGAGGTCGTCGCCAGATTGTTGGAGAGCGTCTCCGCCACCTGATGCAGTGCGGAAAGGTCGTTCGTCAACATCAGGTTGACCTGCCGTATGTCATTCAGGTTGATGTTGGCCGTGTCGAGCTGGTTTGAAAACTCCAGGAGGGCAGCCGTGTCGTGGGTGTGCTGGCCCTCCGCCGACTTTTTGGTGGCGAGCAGACCGATGAACAAACCAATGCAGACCGCCGCCAGGATGATGATTCCAATCTTAATTTTCATAACCTGTCCAAAATGGCGTGGCTGATTGAATTTGGCAAGCCCGCTGAACTTACGGCGCCTCCGCCGGGGCATTGGTGGCGGCGGGCAGGGCTGCAATGGCCGCTTTCATGTCCGCATCCAGGATTTCCACGTTTGCTGTTTTCTTCAGGTTCTCGAGATAAACCGGGGCGAGTTTCTGGGTCTTCTGCTGCACCAAGTAGTCCTTGATCTTGTCGGAGATGGTCAGGTCGGACATCGGCACCTTGTCGGTCAACGCCAGCTTTTTGGCCGGGGTTTTGTCCAGCAATTTGATGACGTGATAGCCGTAAGCGGTGGTGATCACCTCGCTGATGGAGTTCGTCTTCATTGAAAAGGCCGCGGCTTCAAATTCCGGAACCATGTCGCCGTGGCTGAAGGCGGGGAGTTCGCCGCCTTTCTCCTTCGAGCCGGGGTCTTCGGAATATTGCGTGGCCAGCTTCGAGAAATCTTCGCCCGCTTTGACCTTCTTCAGGATGTCGTCAATCTGCGCGCGCTTGGCCTTCACCTGGTCGTCGGACAGCGGGGCGCGCGTGGTGGGGTTGATCGTCAACATCAGGATGTGCTGCACCTTCACCGATTCCGGCTGCTCAAAATCCGCCGGATGCGTGTCGTAATATTGTTTGACTTCGGCGTCGGTGACATTGATGCCCAGGGCGCGGGTCAGCGTTGCCGTTGCGGTGGCTTCCTGCGTGATCTTGGTGCGCAGCTCGTCCAGGTTCATGCCGACGGCTTTCAGCTGGCGCTCGAAGGCTTCCTGCGATCCGGCCCGGGCCAGCAACGCCGCGATCTGAGTGTCGGCCTTCTTCTTGCCTTCAAGCTTGTCCGCGTCCGTGGATTGCTGCAGCAAAATCTGGATCTGGATCAGACGGTTCAGCATCTGGGCCTTGATGCCGTTCAGCTGTTCCGCCGGGATGTTCTCGTTGTGGGCGGCGGCGGCGGATTTGATTCCGGTGACCACTTGATCCATCTCGCTCTGCTTGATTTCAAACCCCTTGCCTTTGGCCATCACCGGATCCCCGAACAACGCGGTCATCGCGTTGACCGGCTTCGCGTTGGTGGTGGTGGTTGTCGGGGCGGGGGCCGTGGCCGCCATCGCGGACGGCAACGCGATCAGGGCGGCGACGAGCGTGGCGGGGAAAATCAGCTTCATTTTGTTTTTCATTTTGGAGTTCGATTGGTTTGGATGCGATTCAGTTCAATAATTCTATAGTTTTACCACTTTTACGTTGCTGATGTCAGCGTCTTTCTGAAGTTCTTCCAGCAATGCCGGCGTCGGCACGCTGTCCAGGCTGAACACCGTCAACGCCAGCCCGCCCACCGTGTCGCGGCTCAGGCTCATGCTGGCGATGTTGATCTTGTGCTTCGCCAGCAACGTGCCCAGATGTCCGACGATGCCCGGTTTGTCCGCGTTGTTCAACAGGAGCAGGGTGCCGGTGACGGGGATTTCCACCGACTGGCTGAACAGCCGCACGATGCGCGGATTGTTCGGCGAACCGAAGAACGTGCCGCCGGCCGAAACCAGTTTTTTCGCGCCGCTGAACAGCTGCACGTGAACCCACTCGTTGAAGGTGACCGGCTCGTCGGATTTTTTTTCCTCGACCGTGATGCCGATGCTTGCTGCCGCCGAGCGGACGTTGACGTTGTTCACGTCCTTCAAATTGCTGCTGGCCATGAAGCCCTGCAACACCGCGCGAGTCACCGGGTCGGTGTTCGGCAACTGGCGCGCATTGCCGCCATAGGTGATATAAATGCGGTCGGCGTTCGCCGGCGTGAGCTGCGCGAGCAGTTTACCCAGCGCTTCGCCGAGCGGCAGATACGGCTTCACCTGTTCATAGGTTTTCGCGTCGAGATACGGCAGGTTCACCGCGTTGCGGACTTCGCCGGTGAGCAGATAACCCGCGATGACTTCGGCGACTTCGATGCCGCATTTCTCCTGCGCTTCCTCGGTGCTCGCGCCGAGGTGCGGCGTGAGAATGAGATTGGCCTGCTTGCGATACGGATGATCGGCGGGCAGCGGTTCCACCGCGAAAACGTCCAGCGCGGCACCGGCCACTTTGCCGGATTCGAGTGCTGCGATCAGGTCCGCTTCGGAAATGATTTCGCCACGCGCGCAGTTCACGATCTTCACGCCGGGCTTCATCTTGGCGAACGCCGCGGCATTGAGCATCTCCTTCGTTTCCTTCGTCACCGGCATGTGGACGGTGATGAAATCTGCGCTGAGATAAACGTCATCAAGGCTCGCGGCGAATTCCGCGCCGACGGCCTTCGCGCGTTCCTCGGTGAGATACGGATCGTAAGCCACGACCCGCATGCCGAACGCCATCGCACGCTTGGCCACTTCCGTGCCGATGCGGCCCATGCCGAGCACGCCGAGCGTTTTGCCCTGCAGTTCGACGCCCTGAAATAATTTACGATCCCATTTGCCGCCCACCATCGTCGCGTGCGCCTGCGGCACTTTGCGCGCGAGCGAGAGCAGCATGGTGAAGGTCAGTTCCGCCGTGGTGACCGTGTTGCCGCCGGGCGTGTTCATCACGACCGTGCCGTGCTGCGTGGCGGCTTCGATATCCACGTTGTCCACGCCGACCCCGGCGCGACCGACGACGCGCAACTGCTTCGCGGCCTCGATGACTTTGGCCGTCACCTTGGTCTCGGAACGCACAACCAGCGCGACGGCATCCGCCACAATGGGCAGCAGTTCCGCCTCCGGCAGCCGTTTCGGCAGCACGACGACATTGAATTCAGGCCGCTGCTGCAACAGGGCAATGCCTTTCGGCGAAATCGGATCACAAACGACAATTTTCATAGCAAAAACGAACCGCGAGTCTAGGTGATGCGGGCGGCAAGGTCAAACAGCGAAAATAGTAGGTAGTGTCCTAATTTGGTTTTTTCCGGTCCAAAAGGAATTTGAACAGAATCCCTGCTGGCAAAACCACAAACCAAGCGGTCATTTCAAAGTGTTTCATTACGCAAAATCCAAAGATGATCGTATAGACGATAAAGCCAACGAAACTAATAATTCGCCATTTATTTTTCGTCATTTCTTCCCCCTAATCTCTTTAACGAGTGATACTCTCACAGCCGTAACCGCTGATTCGACCGGCGGGATTTCAAGCACGGCGACAAACCTTTCGTCTGAATCATTCTTGCCGGACTTGTGCGACCATCCGTAAGCACGCTTGGCCTTTGGGTGGCCTGTAAGATCAAATACTTCAACCTCGCCCTGCCAGACAGTTTGACCCTTGAATACTTCATGGACAGGCACGGTTTCACGCCAAGTCGCCGCGCAGTTGTGCAATTGCATTAGGGCGACTTGAACGCGAGCTATGTAATCGGATTTATTCACCGCAGCGTTCTACCAGTTCGGCAACCGTCCACGCGCTAGATTCAACGCCAGCGGCCTGCGCCGGCGTCATGCGAATCGCGCCGTGCGTCTTGCAGAAGTTGTAATAAGCAAAGTTCAACGCAACCGCAGCCTCAAAGTTTTCAATCTTTTTGCTGAAGGCATTCGTGAGGCGAGTTAGACGGCGGCAATGCATCCGCAATGTATGGTTTTGCTTTTCGACATGGCTCGTCGTAATGCGGGCAATGTCGGGCATACCATTTACGATAGCCCGTTCAACTTTGACCACATCGCACGGCGAATAGCGGCTTGCCGCGTCTTTATTGAGGTTTGAAACTGAATAGGTTTTTTCTATCTGACCGTAATCAACTTCGCTTCCGAAACCACGCTCAACCGCATCCGCGTAAGCGTTCATGGCATCGGAAGAAAGCTGAATACGGTTAGAAACTCTTTCAGCCAAATCAGCAATAAACATCTTGGTATGGTAAGCATCACGCTTTCCGACAACAAAAGAAGGAATCAGTTTTGTGTCCGCGTCCAGAGCGATAAACGTCCACACGTCCCCATAAGCACCAACGCGGTTAGCGTTTTTGCGCTTCGCGCCGATGAAGCCCCAAATCTCATCAACCTCAATGTTCTTGCTGGCGATGCCCCGCATCTTGTCATCGTGAATCTTGGCGCACGCTTCGCCAACGCGAACTCCTAGGCGCATGATCGTATCGCGGTGAATGCCGGTGATGCGCTCAATGGAGCGAATGCTATTGCCTTCGGCGAGCATGGACACAGCCAGCACTTTCTTTTCGGGTTCGAGATTGTTTGCCACAGGTCAAAATTTATTCTGGACTTAATGTATGACAGAAACTATATTGAGTCAACACTTATTTGTATGACAATAAAGAAAAAACTTGGCAGGCCAAGACTTCCCAAATCGGAAGCGAGAAGCATCATGTTAAGCACCCGCGTTAATGCCGATGAGCTTAAAATGATCAAAAGGGCGATTTCAGATTCAGGAAAAGATAAAACAGCATGGCTTAGGAATGCTCTAATCCGGGAAGCTCGCCAGCTTCCGGCTTAGTGGCGGTCTTCTTTTGCAATGCTCTTCTTTTTTCTTTTACTCCGTCATTACAAAACGGATGCATTTTGGCCAGATTGCTTGAATGACTTGATCCCCCTTCTTCGCTCGGTGTTCCGTGGTCGTTACTTGTTGCAAGAAGATGCATTCTTGCCCCGCATTCAGGACACGGCGGAGCGTTTTCTAGCTCAATCCGCATGTTGACGGCAGCCTTGGCCTCAGAAGATAGGTTGCCATTTCCCTCAAGCGGCAAGTCCTGCGTAAGATACCTTCTGAAATCTTTGTCGGAAAAAATAGATTCCTTAACTTTTTCGTATGTGTTTTCTTGCGTGAATCCAGCGTAAATAAGTAAATAAATTTTGCTTAGTGTTTTAAGGCTTTTTGTGCTGGAACCTTTCCCGCGCACAATTTCATTTATGATTGATTTGTTCTTAACCAAGAACTCTTCAAATTGCTCGCGAATATCGGTAAACTTGTGAAATCCGTTAGGGATAGATTCAAGATATTGAACCAATTGAATTTGAGCATAAAATGCAGCCGGTTGAAAACGTCCAGTCGCGCTGCGGCAATAAACAGCCGGATGAAGTCCAAGAGAGCCGGATTTTTTGCTGAAGATTTTAGCTAATAAATCCCTAATTCGTCCTAAATATCGAACCGTTGTTTGCCCTAAATCTTTAACTTTTAATTTTGGTGTTTTTATTTTTGGTGACAAGCTAGAGGCCGCAGGCGGCATCTCATTTGCGACCTGAATTAGATGAAACAAGAATCCTAACGCATCACTGGTATAACGTTTTCCTGCCATAGGAATCGCCGCATAAACCTCATCAGTTGATTCTGGCTCATATAGCATCCGGTCAATTTCTTTCGCCAGCTTCACTATCTCTGCCTGATCTGCCACTTTGCATTTATTCCAATAGGCATAGCCGTTTCCTGCTCTCAAAAGTGCGCGGGCCGCTATCCCTTCTGGCTTATCACGTTTTCTGATTATGGCTGCCTCGGTTGGGCTAATCCTGACGCCGCCTTGATTTATTCTAACAAAAGCTTCTTCAGCCTCTTTAGCAAGCCCGCCAAGGGGCTGTATATTGATTGGTATATTGGCAATCGCATTTGCTCGCTTTTTTTGAAGCGCGCTCTTCCACCTTGGATTTTTTTCCGACAAAAGTGCGGCTAGTTGGCTGTATTTCCAGAAATCTTTTTCAACTAATTTTCTCGTTGTGTCATCCATTTCTTTCTGCCCGTCAGAGATGCGGTTTTTCCCAAAAAATGCTTGAGATATTTCCCCATTGCCGTAATCGTCATTAACCCAGGCGATGAATGCGCTTAACCGATGTGCGCCATCAATAACAAAAATTTCATTATCTTCGTTTCTCCAAAGAATCACAGCCGGTATCAATTGACTATCAAGATGATTGGCTATTAAATTAACAATTTGACTTGGGCTCCAACTGCAAGTTTCCCTCTGAAAATCCGGCTTGCGAAGCGTTCCCATATAGCTCGCGCCAGCCTTGAGCATTTCAAGGTAAATCGAAGGATTAGATTGCTTATCCGAAGACTGAGAGGCCTTTTGCGGAACGTTCAAATCTGAACGCTTGATTAAGGCATCTAAATTTACAACCTTTGGATTCGGCATAGATATTCCCAAGTGGGTTTCAATTGAAGGACGCCAAATCATTGCAGCCCCCCTCCAAAGGTCAAGCTGGCAATTAAAATCCAAATTAGGACACTACCAAATAGTAGCGCGAGTTGTCCCAACTCGCAGAATCTTAAACTGGAAGCATCAGCGGGATATTTCAAAGGCCATCTAGCTGCCACCCGCTGCGGATTGAGGACAATCCGCGCTCCGGTCATTTCACCGGCGGAAACAGAAACGTCAGCGCGCGCCAGGAACGCAACCGCCAGTAAAATTCATTATGCTGGCTCGTCTGTGCTTCAGGCTGCTTGTCGCGACGCAGGCCGGACTTTTCCAGTTCCGCAGGCGTCAGCGGCTTCGCGTCCACGAACCATTGCACAGTGTTTGTTCCACCGATGCGCTGGAGTTCGGCGGTGACCTGTTTGGTCAGCAAACAACCATCGTCATGGCCCATGAAGTCCACGACTCCCGAATCCAGATAAACGCGGATTGGTTTGGGTTGCCCGTGATATTCCTTCAGGACACCGTTCAAAAAATTGGTCTGTTCCACTTGAAATGCGCCGGAGAGGCTGGCCGCACCGCCGAAAATTTCCGGATGCTCCCACGCGAGCACAAGGCTGCAAATGCCACCCATCGAGGAACCCATCACCGCTGTGTGCGCCGCATCAGGTAGCGTGCGATAGTCACGGTCAATGCGCGGCTTTATTTCAGTGATGAGCAGCGCGGCGTAATTCTCAAACGCAGTATTGGTGGACGCGTTCGCGGCATGATGGCGTCCGCAATATTCCTCGTAGCGGGCAAAGCTGTTGTCCACCGCGACCATGATGATCTCCTGCATCTTTCCGGCGCGGGAAAGTGCGTCCACTGTCTTGTCCAATTCCCAACTGCCCCAGCCGAACGCGGCGTTGGTGCCGGCGGAACTGAAGACATTCTGGCCGTCGTGCAGATACAACACCGGATACCGGCGCTGCGGTTGGGTTGAATAAGACGGCGGGAGATAAATGTGGATGCCGCGATTCCAACCGAAGAATTTCGACGGCAGATTCGTGTCCAACAAGGAGCCATTTTGGGCAAACGCTGTTTGCCAGGTCGCCAACGAGAGAAGGAATACAAACAGTCGTTTCATATCGGCTTTCACTGCGGAAAAATTAACCGCTAATCTTCGCTAATCCACGCTAATCAATTTGCATCAGCGAAGATTAGTGCTGATTAGCGGTTTGAAAATCATTTCGGCTTCAATTGCGGGAACAGGATCACGACGCGGATGCTTTCCTGGCCGAGGAGCATCATGCACAGGCGTCAATGCCGATGCCGCCGGCGGGCGGCATGCCGTGTTCGAGCGCAACGAGAAAATCTGGCTTCCGCTGTTCGCCGCCAGCCTGATGCTCCAGCGTGGCGCGATGGGATCGTTCTGCCCGGTGTCGCCGAAGAGATTTTCCGGCCTTTGATGCAGCATTCGAAGACGGCGATGGTCGCCGGGCCGGGCAATCCCCTTTCAATTCACTGACAAATCCGTCACCAGCGGAATGTCCACAATGCGATACCCGCCGTCCGGTTCAAAGATGATGAAAGTCTTTCCGGCGGGGTGCAGTGCCACATAATCCTGGCTTTGAATCTGAATCTCGTCGCCGTTCGCCAGCCGCACGCTGAACGGTCGAAATGGACGCTTCTGAATTGCGTCTTTGATCGCTTCAGTTGTCATGGCGTTAATATAGTCACGCCACCTGCATAATCAATGCCGTCAGTGTTCACTTCGGCTTCAACTGCGGAAACAGGATCACGTCGCGGATGCTCTCCTGGCCGAGGAGCATCATGCACAGGCGGTCAATGCCGATGCCGATACCGCCGGCGGGCGGCATTCCGTGTTCGAGGGCGACCAAAAAATCTTCGTCGAGCTTTTGCTGTTCGCCGCCGGCCTGATGTTCCAGCGTGGTGCGTTGGGCGATGGGATCGTTCTGCTCGGTGTAGCCGGGCGAAATTTCCTGGCCGTTGATGCAGCACTCGAAGACCTCGACGGTCGTCGGGTCCTCAGGCGAAAGCTTGGCGAGCGGCACGAGTTCCTTGGGCAGATGCGTGACAAACGTGGGCTGGATGAGCGTCGGCTCGATCAATTTTTCAAACACCGCGCCGGTGACTTCATAATCCACATACTCCTTGCCGATCTCCGCTCCGAGATCGTGCGCGCGTTGACGGCGTTCGGCGGGCGAAACGTCGAACCAGTCCGTGCCGGCCTTTTCGCGGACGAGGTCTTTGTATTTCGCGCGCTTCCAGGGCGTGGCCAGATTGATGACTTTCGCCACAGCCAATTTTTCGAGCGTGGCGACGGTGCTGTCAAACCTCACGGCGGCTGAGGCGAACACGTCTTCCAGGGATTTATCGCCGGTGGCCAGGTTCACCTTGTGGAACCCGATCGTTCCGATGGCAACCAGGATGGCGCCGATGGCCGCCTTGGCGATTTCCGAGGCCGGCTTCTTGCCAATTTCGTCCTGCGCGGTGACGAGAGCCGTTCGCGCATCGCCGATATTTTTGACGAAGGCGGCAGCGGTATTGCCGTCCGTGGATTTTAATAGCGTTCCCGTCATGTGTGTCGAAATCGCGTCCAACTCCTGCAACGCGTGCTGAATCGCCGCCTTCACCGCCACGTCCTGGTTGTGTTCAATGACCAGCGTGCCCAAAACTTTCTGCGCCACCGTCGTGATGAGCGACTCCACCGTTTCCATCATCGTCGCGTAATCGCCGAACGCGCAGTAAGCCTCGAGCATCGTGAATTCGGGATTGTGCCGCCGCGAGAGGCCTTCGTTGCGGAAGTTCTTGCCGATCTCGAACAGTTTATCAATCCCGCCCACGAGCAGCCGCTTGTGGTAAAGCTCCAGCGCGATGCGCAGATAGAACTCGCAGCCGAGTGCATTGTGAAAGGTCTTGAACGGTTGCGCCGCCGCGCCGCCGGGAATCGCCTGCATCGCCGGCGTCTCTACCTCGACATAGTTGCGCGCGTGGAAAAAATTCCGGATCTCGTGGATGATCGCACTGCGCTTGAGCATCACGTCCTTCACATCGGGATTTGCAATCAAATCGAGGTAACGCTGGCGGTAGCGGATCTCGGTGTCTTCGAGCCCGTAATACTTCGCCGGCGGCGGGCGCAGAGCTTTGGCGAGAATCACGAAGCTGATGAGCTTCACGGAAATTTCGCCGGTCTTGGTGGTGAACATGGTTCCGTTCACCCCGATGAAGTCGCCAAGGTCGAGGTGCTGGAAGATGTGAAACTGCTCGTCGCCGAGGACATTCTTCTGCGCATAAGCTTGGATGCGCCCGCTCTGGTCGCGGATGTCAATGAACATGGACTTGCCCATGTCGCGATGCGCGGTGATGCGCCCGGCCAGCGCCACCTCGCGGCCTTCGACGTAATTTGCACGCGCGGCGGCGCAGGCTTCCGTCGGCGTAAATTTGTTCTGGAACGGGTCAATGCCCTTGGCGCGCAGTGCGGTGAGCTTGGCCTTGCGCTGTTCGATCAATGAATTCGTATCTTCCATAAAAGTAGCGGCTGACCATCAAACACAAAATCCGTCGGGAAACCAAGAAGCAAAAGGCGGCGGATTGAACGGAGCGCGAGTTGTCCCAACTGCAGCAGCCACTCGCAGGCAGAACAGCCCGCGCAGATCTCAAGTCGTCGTTGCATTCGGAAGTGCTGCGGCTTGGGACAAGCCGCGCTCCGGTGAGGCAGCGTCGCCGCCAGCGCGCGCAAAGGTTCCGTGTTTGACTCTGCTGCGCGCTTGCCTATCGTTTGCGGCATGTCCTCCGACCATCATCACCGCAGTTTGTTTAAAGCCGTCTCCTGGCGGATCACCGGCAGCGTGGACACGCTGATCATCACTTTTCTCATCACGGGCAAATTAAAATGGGCGTTCACCATCAGCGGCGTGGAACTGTTCACCAAGGTCGGCCTGTATTACGTCCACGAACGCGTTTGGGACAACCTCTCCTTCGGCCGGGTCAAGCCGGTGGCAAAGGCTAAAACCAACTACGATATCTGAACGGGGCGCGAGTTGTCCCAACTCGCAGCAGCCACTCGCAGACAGAATAGTCCGCGAAAATCTCAAGTGGTCGTTGCATTCGGAAGGGCTGCGGCTTGGGACAAGCCGCGCTCCACCGCTACTACGGAATCGTCGCCAGCTTGCTCTCGGCGGCTTCCCATTCGGGTGTGGCCTTGGCGAGGCGATCCTGGACCTGCGCCAGTTCGCGGTTGATCTCCTGCGCGCGGCCGGGCTTGTTGTAGGTCTCCGGCTTTTCCAATTCCGCCGTCAGCTCGGTCTGCTTGGCTTCGAGTTCCTGGATTTCTTTTTCCAGTTTGTGAACCACCTGCTGTTGCGCCTTCTTTTCACCGGAACGCGATTGCCGTTGCAGCGCCTCGAGCCGTTTCTGTTCCTTGCGATCCACTTTCACCGCCGGAGCCACTTTCTGCTCCGAATGATTCGGCGAGAAATTGCTCAACCCGCCGCCTTTGCCGCCGGAAGTCAGCGCCGCGCGCGCGGAAACCGCCTTGGTCTTGTCGAGATAGTATTGATAACCGCCGGGATAATGCGTGAGCTGGCCGGCGTTGACGTGGACGACGTGGCCGGACAACGCGCGGATGAAATAAACATCGTGGCTGATGAAAACCAGCGTGCCTTGAAATTGGGTCAGCGCACCCACCAGGGCGTCAATGCTCGCCATGTCCAGATGCGTCGTCGGTTCGTCCATGAGCAGCAGGTTTGGCGGATCGAGCAGCAGTTTCACGAGGGCGAGCCGGCTTTTTTCACCACCGCTCAAGACGCTGATCTTTTTATAAATGTCGTCGCCGCGAAAAAGAAAGCTGCCGAGCAATGTGCGGATGAACTGTTCCGTCACGCGCGCCGGCGTGTCCGACGCCTCCTCGAACACCGAGCGCGACTCCTGCAACATTTCGACGCGATACTGCGAATAGTAGCCGGCCTTCACGTTGTGGCCGAGCGTGCGCACGCCGGATTGCGGTTCGAGCACGCCCGCGAGAATCTTCAGCAACGTGGATTTGCCCGCGCCGTTGGGACCGACGAGCACGATGCGCTGGTCGCGTTCGGCCATGAATTCCATGCCATCATAAACCAGTTGGATGGCTGATTCCCCCTCACCCCTTCCCTCTCCCCCAGTGGGGGAGAGGGTGGCCGACAGGCCGGGTGAGGGGGTTGCGGGATTCAAGCGAACCTGCTTCGGATATCCAAACCTTATGTTCTCCAGCTTGATGACTTTCTGCCCGCTGCGCATTGGCTGCGGAAAGCTGAAGCCGATCTTGCTCTCGTCGTTCACCGGCGCCTCGATCTTTTCCATGCGCTCGATCTGCTTGAGCTTGCTCTGCGCCTGCGACGCCTTGCTGGCTTTCGCGCCGAAACGGTCGGCAAACTCCTGCAACCGCGCGATGTCGCGCTGCTGGTTTTTGTAGGCGGCCAGCAACTGCTCCTCGGCGGCGGCGCGCTGCACGAGAAAACCATCGTAGTTGCCGCGATAACGGTTGAGCTTGCTGGAGCGGATTTCCACGATGCCGCTGACGATGTGGTTGAGAAATTCACGGTCGTGCGAAATGACCACGATCGCGCCGGGATAGGTCGTGAGATATTCCTGAAACCAGATCAACGCTTCGAGGTCGAGATGGTTCGTCGGTTCGTCCAGCAGCAGCAGGTCCGGCTCCTGCACGAGCAATCGTGCCAGGTGCGCGCGCATCACCCAGCCGCCGCTCAATTCGCGCGCCTTCTTGTCAAAATCCTTTTCGCGAAAGCCGAGGCCGGACAAAATCTGCTTCGCCTTCGCGTCGAGCTGATAGCCGCCGAGCTCGTGAAAACGGTTGTGCGCGTCGTCGTGGATTTCCTCGACGTGATCCGGCGCGATGTGATGGTCGGAATCCCAGGACAGGATGATCCGGCGGAGCTTGGCAAATTCCGGCGAGATGGCCGTGGCGAGTTCGAGCACCGTTTCCTCGCCAACCGGCGCGCTTTCCTGCGGCAGATAGCCGAACACGACGTTGCGCTCCTTCATGACCTGGCCGGAGTCCGCCTCCTCCTCGCCGAGGATGATGGAAAAGAGCGTGGACTTCCCCGCGCCGTTCGGGCCGACCAGCCCGATGCGATCCTCGCGGTTCAACTGCAAGGTGACGTCGTTGAACAACACCCGTCCGCCATACGCCTTGCTGATTTCAGAAAGTGTCAACATTCGAAACGGCAGTCTAATCTAAATTCGGGCGCGAACACAAGGAGATGCGAGTTACTTCCAAACCCAATCACCGTTTTTTAAGTCAGTCGGCGTTCCTGGTGAACCGTCATCGTCTTTTTCATTCCAACCGATGGAGTAGAGTAAAAATTTTCCATCGTTTGCGCGGCGATAATGCAATGGCTGACCGCCGATGATGTCGTGCGGCAATTTTTCGGTGAGCTGCGGCACAAGCTCGTCTAGGGTTTTGGGATATTCGCCATGCCCGAGATGATAACGCTCGAGCATGCAGGTAATTTGTGCTTCGTTCACCAATGTTTGATTATGTGCCAATATTTGAAATGCTTTTGAAAAATTTGGAACCAAGATTGCAGCCATGAATGTATATGGCCTGAAATGCCTAATGGCAGCTTTTTCAGCTTCAACCCGTTCGACTTTATCGGGACTAATAAGATTGTTTGTCAGATCAATGCTTTGAATTGTTTGCTCATCCCATTCAGCGGCTGTGACCATGTTTTGATAGAACCATCCACGAGCTATGTTTGAATGCTCTGGCTCTATTTTGTTAATAGCGCGAGTCTCAATAAGATAACAAGTGGTTGCACGCTCTTCACGCATTGCGTCCATCAAGAACGGACACAAATTAATTTGCTCCAGTTGTTTTTGTAATGAGATGAGTTGTGGTTCTGACCAAGCCTGTGACCGAATGCCATCAGCTATGGCGTCTACATAAACTCCAGCCTCAGCTATGTTGAGCAATGCAGCCACCAATGTCATCGGTTTGCCTGTCGGTGCAGCTTCCAACAAGCGACGGGAATCATTGAGTAATGTCAATTCACTCAAAGCTTTTTCAGGTTGATGAAGGAGCAGATAACATTGTGCGCGTTGTGCCAAAGTTTTAGAGAAGTCTCGAAGAACGGCAAAATTCGGAACGGGCGTGATGGTGGGATCGCTATAGCCCCCATCCATCCGTGCATAAGGCCGTTTAAGAGCGTTACGAATCGAATCAAAGTCCGGTTTGAACTTATCACTCCAAGCCAGGTATTTAATCGCGGCGGTTTCGTTTGTGATTGTCGCAGTCGTGTTCGGGTTGGAGAGACGGATTACAAAATCACTCGTTACCTGCCCGGAACGAGGTTTAACAAACCATTCCTGCATCTTTGGCGCCTTGAAAAAATTCTGGTCGTCCGGCACCGGCGGGGGAACGTAGGCATTCCAATCCAGTAGTGCGCCTTCCGCCTCCAGTTCGTGTTTGCATTTTTCCCATTCGCGCTTACCGCGTAAATCCTCCTCGGCGTAAAAAAATGCGGCCAGAACTGGAATCAACAAAACGAAGCCGGCCAAGACAATTATTACACGCCATAATTTGGATTTCGGCAATAAGGCCATTTCCGCAATCATCCAAGAATATCGCTATCGCGTCAATCGCGCGGCGGAATTGACATGCTGGACTAACGTCATCGCCATGAAGACGGTCAACGTTCATGAAGCGAAAACCAACTTTTCCAGCTTGCTGGCGCGGGTGGAAAAGGACGGCGCGTCCATTGTCATCTGCCGCAACGGCGAACCCGTTGCCGACCTGGTGCCACACAAGTTCACCAACCGGATCCAGCCGCATCCGGTTCTCGGCAAAATCAAAATCAAATATGATCTGACCGAGCCGGCGTCCGAGGAAGAATGGCCGGAGGCGAGCCGGTGATTCTGGACACGTGCGCTTTGCTCTGGCTGGCGAGCGGCGACAAGAAACTCAGCCGCGCGACGTTCAAGCAGATCAATGAAGCCCCGGCCGTTTATGTTTCCGCCATCAGCGGCTTTGAAATCGCCATCAAGGCCAACCGCGGAAAACTCAAGCTGCCGCACGCGGCGCAGGAATGGTCTGAAAAAGTCATCGAGCATCATGGTCTGACGGTTCTGCCGTTGGAATTGAACATCTGTATCGCCGCCGCCCAACTGCCGCCAATGCACAGCGACCCGTGCAACCGTTTCATCATCGCCACCGCCAAGCTGAACGACCTGGCCGTGGTGACGACGAATGAAAACTTTGAGAAATACGGACTGACTGTATTGAGTTAATTGGGCTGCAGCATTATTCGGTTTGAGTGGTGGTCTGGGTCTGTCGAAAAGCGGTGCTGAAGCAACCGCAGTCCAGACGCTTCGCGACCAACGAGTGCCTCCGAATCGCGCGGAGCGTCTGGACTGCGGGCGGTTTACCGCCGCTCTCGAGCATCATGCCACGACTGTTGATCGCTATTGGTTGCGGTTCATCCCGAAATTCATTAGCTTCTCCGCGTTCACTAAAAAATCTTATGGGCGCACAATGGAAACAAGCCGGGCGCGAAGCTAGCGCGCACAAAAAAGGCCAGATGGTCGTCAAACTGGTCCGCGAAATCATGGTCGCGGCCAAACTCGGCGGGGCTGATCCCGATCTGAACGCGCGATTGTATGTCGCCGTCGAGAAGGCCAAGAAGTCGTCCGTCACCAAGGACACCATCGAGCGCGCCATCAAAAAGGGCGCGGGCATCGGCGAGGAAAAGGTGACCTACGAGACCGTCGTCTATGAAGGCTACGCGCCGCACAAGGTTCCGGTCGTCGTGGAATGCCTGACGGACAATCGCAACCGCACCGCGCCCGAGATCCGCAATCTGTTCAAGGCTGGTTCGATGGGCCAGCCGGGCAGCGTGGCGTTTTTCTTCAATCACCTCGGCGTGGTCGAGGCCACGCATCCGGACGCGAACCGCGATGCCGAAGGCGACGCGATTGAAGCCGGCGCGAACGAAGTCGAGGCGTTGGAGGCCGATGAAGTTCCCGCCGGACAGAAGGGCGCGCGCTTTTTCACCACCATCAAGGAGTTGGACCAGGTTTCCAAGGCGTTGAAGGCGGCGGGCTGGAACGTCATCGCCTCGGAGATGCGCTACGTGGCCAAGGAATTCCGCGAACTGGACGCCGCCGCGCACAAGGATGTCGTGGATTTCCTCAACGCGCTCGACGACCACGACGACGTGCATCACGTTTACGCGGCGATGAAATAGATCATCAACGGTAAGAATACCAAGGGAACTTAAGACGGGAAGACCATGCTCGCTCATATCCTGGTCCTGGCGATCGAGTTTCTGATTCATGGCGCGCTGCTGCTGTTGCTGCTCTGGATCATGATCAAGCTCCAAAGTCTGAATTATAATTTCCTCGGGCTGCTGGGTTCGGCCGCCCTGGGCAGCGGGCTGGACATGATTCCCTACTTCGGTCACGCCCTGGCCGTGCCGGTGTTGTATTTTTGCATCTGGAAGGTCACGCAAGCGTCCCTGTTTCCCGACGCCGCCTTCACGGTGGTCATTGCCTATGCGCTGATGTTCGCCGTGAACATGTTTCTGCTGGGCGCCTTGATGGGTGACTTGCAGCCGCACGACAAGATGATTGTCGGCGACCCAAATTACTCGCAAGCAGCGGACGATGAACCCGAAGCCGCTGCGGCAACCGCAAAACCGGCAACGGTTACTGCCGGCAAAACGGCTGCGGTCGCCCCGGTGGCCCCGGTGGCCCCGGTGGATAAAATCATCAAAGAGTTTTCAGTCAAAGGCGTCACGCGGAATGCGGACAAGTCTGCCGTGACGCTTCTGTCGGGAACGAAGGCCTACACCCTTTTCCTGGGCCAGCTGGTTTCCGTGCAAACGACGGACGGCCTGGTTTCCGTGCGTTTCGCAGAACTGGGAACAAACTATGTGGTTCTGAGCATCCGGGGCGCGCAGGTGAAATATCCCGCCCGCTCCCAGTGATGCTGCAGCCTGGCGGCACCACCTGCCGGCCATCCGAGACCGCAAAGTTTTCTTGGTGTCTTGATGCCTTCGTGGTTAATCTTTCGTTAAATTCAGAACCAAAGGAAAAACTATGGCCACAACTCACACCTGGAAATTCTTCCGTGCCGGCGGGTTCGACCAGGTCAAACTGGAATCCGGCGCCGACCTTGCCAACCTCGATCAACTCGATCAAAAACTCTGGGTCGCTCTGGCCTGTCCGACCCGCGGGCTGGAGTTTGACAACCGCACGCTGGACCTGATTGACACGGACAAGGACGGCCGCGTTCGGGTGCCGGAAGTCATCGCCGCCGCGAAATGGGCGACCGGCCTGCTCAAGAACACCGACGAAATCACCAAGGGTTCCCCCATTTTGCCGCTGGCCGCGATCAATGATGCGACGCCGGAAGGCAAACAGATTCTCGCCTCCGCCAGACAGATTCTCATCAACCTCGGCAAGGCGGACGCCACGGGCATCAGCATTGATGACGCGGCCGATACGGTGAAGATTTTTGCCGCCACCACCTTCAACGGCGACGGAATCATTCCCGTCGACGCCGCTGCGGACGAAGCGACCAAGACGCTCATTGGCGAGATCATGGCGTGCATGGGCATCGAGAACGATCGCAGCGGCAAGCCGGGCGTCAGCCAGGCCAAGACCGATGCGTTCTTCGCCGATGCGCAGGCCCATTCCGACTGGTGGAAGAAATCCGAGGGCGACCAGACCATTCTGCCGCTCGGCGAAGCCACCGCCGCCGCGTCCGCCGCCGTCAAGGCAGTGAAGGTGAAAGTGGATGATTTCTTCGCCCGTTGCCGGCTGGCCAAATTTGATGCCCGTGCCGTCGCCTCCTTGAACCGGGCCGAATCCGAATACGCCGCGCTCGCGACGAAAGATTTGACGGTCAACGCCACCGAGATCGCCAGTTTCCCGCTCGCGCAAATCGCCGCCGACAAGTCGCTGCCGCTGGTGGAGGGAGTGAATCCTGCCTGGGCCGCTGCACTCGCCACCTTGCACACCGCCGCCGTGAAGCCGTTGCTCGGGGACAAAACCTCGCTGACGGAAGCCGATTGGAATGCGCTCTGCGCCAAGCTGGCGGCGTTTGACGCGTGGTTTGCCGGCAAGGTCGGTGCCGCCGTGGAAAAACTCGGTCTCAAACGCGTCCGCGAAATTCTCGCCAGCAAGACGAAGGACACCATCACCGCGCTCATCGCCAAGGACAAGACCTTGGAGCCGGAAGCGAACGGCATCGCGAACGTGGAGCAGCTGGTGCGTTACCATCGCTACCTGTTCATCCTGTGCGTGAATTTTGTCAGCTTCAAAGATTTTTACAGCCGCAAGACTCCGGCGATTTTCCAGGCCGGCCGGCTGTATCTCGACCAGCGCGCCTGCGACCTCTGCCTGACGGTGGAGGATGTGGCCAAGCACGGCACGATGGCGGCGCTCGCCGGCAGTTATCTGGCCTACTGCGACTGTGTGCGCAAGGGCACGGGTGAAAAAATGACCATCGTGGCCGCGTTCACGGACGGTGATTCGGACAATCTCATGGTCGGTCGCAACGGTATTTTCTACGACCGCAGAGGCCGCGATTGGGATGCCACCATCACCAAGCTCATTGATAATCCCATCAGCATCCGCCAGGCATTCTGGCTGCCCTACAAAAAACTCGTTCGCATGATCGAGGAGCAGATTGCCAAGCGCGCCGCCGCCGCCGATGCCGCCTCGACCGCCAAGTTGCAGGATGCCGCCGCGGTCACCGCCGGTGCCGCTCCGGCCAAACCCGCCGAACCCAAGAAGATGGATCTGGGCACCATCGCCCTGTTGACCACGGCGTTCGCCGCCATTGGCGGGATTGTGACGACCGTTCTGGGCAAGGTGACCGGCCTGTTCGCTCTCGGATTCATGGCCATTCCAGCGCTCATCGGGGTTTTCATCGGCCTCATGCTGTTGATCTCCGGCCCTTCGATGATTCTCGCCTACATGAAGCTGCGCAAGCGGAACCTCGGCCCGATTCTCGACGCCAACGGCTGGGCGGTGAATTCCAAGGCGAAGGTCAACGTGCCGTTCGGCAAATCGCTCACCCAGGTCGCCACGCTGCCGGTGGGATCACAGCGCGATTTGTTTGATCCATTTGCGGACAAGAAAAGCCCGTGGCCGAAAATCATCATCGTGCTGGTCGTTCTCGCGGTGATCGGGGCCTGCTGGTATTACGGCAAGCTCGACAAGGTGCTGCCGGCCAAAATCACCAGCACCAGCGTTCTGGGCACCAACGCGCCGGCTTATGTGCCACCACAACCGGGCACCAACGCGGTTCCGCCGGTGGTTTCAACCAACCTGCCAGCCGCAACGCCAGCGCCGTGACGTTTTGATCTCATCCAGCCCGGGCGTTTGCGTCCGGGCTTTTTATTTTCCGGCGATGTGGAAGAATGAAGCCACAATTGTTATTTATGCCACGCGAAACTGCCGCCGCCAAAAAAGAACGCACGATGAAAATCATCGCCGCGCTCCAGCGGACTTATCCAACCGCGCATTGTGAACTGAATTTTTCCAGCCCGCTGCAACTGCTCATTGCCACGATCCTTTCCGCGCAATGCACCGACAAGCGCGTGAACATCGTCACGGCGGAGCTGTTTGAAAAATATCGCAGCGCCAAAGATTTTGCGGATGCGCCGCTGGCGGACATCGAGCAGGCCGTGAAGACCACCGGCTTTTTCCGCAACAAGGCGAAGAACATCAAGGCTTGCTGCGCCGCGCTCGTGGAAAAATTCGGCGGGGAAGTCCCGCGCACGATGGATGAACTGCACGCGCTCGCCGGCGTCGGGCGCAAGACGGCGAACGTGGTGCTCGGAAATGCGTTCGGCATCAATGTCGGCGTGGTCGTGGACACGCACGTCACTCGGCTTTGCAACCGGCTCGGACTGGTAAAGGGCGCGGACGCGGTGAAGATTGAGCAGGAATTGATGAAACTCGTGCCCCAAAACGACTGGACGCTGTTCAGTCACTGGCTCATCTGGCACGGCCGGCGCCGCTGCGACGCGCGGAAGCCGGACTGCGCCAATTGCGAAATCAAACTGCTCTGCCCTCAGATCGGCGTGACGAGATAATCAACCACGGATGGACCGATCAAAAACCAAACGCAGAGGCGCAGAGAGCGCGGAGAAACGCAGAGAGAAAAACTCTGCGGCTCTTTGTGTTCTCTGCGCCTCTGCGTTTATCCGAATCTGTGTCCATCCGTGTCCATCCGTGGTTAAAATATGAACTGGCTTTTGCTCAATTCCGGCAAGTGCGACGCAGCGTTCAACATGGCGCTGGACGAGGCGTTGCTCGAATCCATGCCGCGACTGCAAAACCCCGTGCTCCGGTTTTACGGCTGGACGGAACCGGCGGCGACCTTTGGTTATTTTCAAAAATACTCCGAGGTGGCAAGCCTGACGCCTCTGCGCCCGCTCATCCGGCGTCCGACCGGCGGCGGCATTGTGCCACATGACGCGGACTGGACTTACAGCGCCGCTTTTCCGCCGGGCCACGAATGGCATTCGCTCAAGGCGGAGGAGAGCTATCGTCGCATCCACGACTGGCTGCGGCTGGCATTCGCAGAATTGAAGGTGGAAACCGAGCTTGCGCCCTGCTGCAAAAAATCGTTGCCGGGCCAATGCTTCGTGGGCCACGAAAAATTTGACCTGCTCTGGCGCGGCAACAAGATCGCGGGCGCGGCGCAACGCCGGAACAAACTGGGCCTGCTGATTCAGGGTTCGGTGCAGCCGCCAACGGGGACGCTGATGCGGAAGGATTTTGAATCGGCGATGTGGGTCGTGGCGGAAAAACAATTTGGCGCGGGCTGGTTGGAGCATGCGCAGGACACGGAATTGCAGTCATCGGCAGACCAATTGCGGGCACAGAAATATTCACAGGTGGGCTACAACCAGAGGCGTTAGCAGCGAGAAGAATCAATACGAGCACTCCAAGGGTTGTTTGCTTTATGGTATTCATAACCTTTGAAATTAGACCCTCTCATTGTTTGAAGTTTTGAACGGCTTTATGGGAAAGTATTCCAAACCAGTTCTGGATTGTTGGTGATGCCAACTGAGGTGCCGTTCCAGTATTCAGATTTTTTGAATCGTTTTGCGTGGCCATCCAGGAACGAAAAATTGGCTCCGATGTTATGGATGTGAGCCACAGAGCCTCCGTCTCCGATTGCCGGCAATTGTCCGTTGTCAAACAGCCAGACCACCGTGACCGGTGCTGCTGGAATGGCGGCCAGCTTTATATCTGCATGATCTTTCCCGGCTGGAGGATTCCCAATGCCATCAAACCCGTCATTGAGGCAGTAATGGAAAAGATTGTTTTTCAATGTGCTGGCATCACAACGCCTCGGATTTGATGGGCATAGCCAGATGGTGCCGCTGACATCTGCCGCTTCATTGGTTCGCCACGGCATATCCAAGTAAGGTGGCAAGCTCAATGCCTGGGGGAGTTGGATATACCAAGCCTTCTTCGTCGGATCAAGGTCGCCAGCTGCGGCTTGCGGACTGGCAATTCCCTCTCGTGGCAAAAGATCATTGTTGTCCACCACGTAAATTTGCGTCGCCAATCCCCACTGTTTGAGATTGTTCCGGCACGAAATCGCCTGTGCCGTCGCCTTGGCCCGGCTCAACGCAGGCAACAACATCGCCGCCAGGATTGCGATGATGGCGATCACCACCAGCAATTCAATCAACGTGAACGCGCGCCGGGCCTTCATCGGCTTGCCTTATTTGGATTATTACTTGTTTACCACAGGCGTCCGGCAATTTCCAAACATATCTCCATCAAATGGCCGGTTGCCCCACTCAAACGCTGGCGCGCCCGCCAGAGTCTGTTAACTTTGTTCCGTGCTAACGACTGACGACATCAAGACCGCGCTGGCTGCCGTGAAGTATCCCGGCTATTCGCGCGACATCATTTCCTTCGGCCTCGTCAAAGACGTTTCCGCCGCCAACGGCGCGGTCAGCGTCACGATGCAGCTGACCTCGCCGAATCTCGAAGCCGCACAACAGATCAAAGCGGAAAGCGAGCGGGTGCTGAAAGCATTGCCCGGGGTGAATCATGTTCACGTCGAAGTGCGGCAGCCCGCGGCCGGCCAGCCGGCGGGCGGGGCGAATCCGTTTGCGAATCAAAAGGGCGTTCCCGGCGTGAAGCGGGTCATCGCCATCGCCAGCGGCAAGGGGGGCGTGGGCAAATCCACCTGTGCCGCAAACATCGCCTGCGCGCTGACGAATCTTGGCGCGAAAGTCGGCCTGCTGGATTGTGACATTTACGGACCGAGCATTCCGCTGATGATGGGCATTCATGAACGCCCGACCGTCAACACCGAGGAACGCCTCGTGCCGCCAGCCAATCATGGCGTGAAAGTGATGAGCATCGGGCTTTTGGTCACGGACGACCAGCCGGTCGTCTGGCGCGGGCCGATGATCACGAAGACCATCCAGCAATTTCTCCTGGCCGTGGATTGGGGGGATCTGGATTTTCTGCTGGTGGATCTGCCGCCTGGCACGGGCGACGCGCAACTCTCGCTGTGCCAGACCGTGCCGCTGGATGGCGGTGTCATCATCAGCACACCGCAGGAGGCGTCGCTCGGCGTCGTGCGCAAAGGCATCGCGATGTTCCGGAAAGTGAACGTGCCGATCCTGGGCATCGTGGAAAACATGAGCTACTTCACCACGCCGAACGGCGAGCGCGTGGAAATTTTCGGCCATGGCGGCGGCAAAGCGGAGGCCGCGCGGCAGGACGTTCCGTTCCTCGGCGAAGTGCCGATCTTCACGGAAATCCGGGAAGGTGGCGACAGCGGCATGCCGATCGTGGTTTCCACGCCGAATCACCCCGCCGGCAGGGCCTTTATTCAGATCGCGGAAACACTTCAGAAAAAATTCGAGTAACCACACCTAATTCACTGGCAATACCAGTATTAGCGTCGCCAGCGGTTCCATCGCCGGGTTTGGAAGCCGCTGGCCGTGCGTCTTCCTAAAGACCTGCCAACCTGGTTAAACTGGCTGTTGTCCGTCAAGGGCTGAATTAAACATAAAACGCTATCTGTGTGCATGTTGCAATGTTTCTGGAGGTGTTTGTTGAACGCCTGACAACCACGTGTGGCCTTTTTATGCGACATAAATTTCAGTTGCTAGATTTGTCACAAGGATTTAATGTTTCCACGTAATAATTATAATATGTCGAACGCTGCAAAAGAATCACCCTCGGCGAACGATTTGCTGAAGAACTCCACGCTTTACCGCGAGTTTCAGGCAGAACGCGAAGAGATTTTACGTCACAAGTGGATTGAGTCCGAGAAAGCCGGGCGGGACATCGGTTTCGAGCAGGCGCTGACGGATTGGATCATCAAGCACCGCTCCAGCTGGCGCAAGAATCGTCAGGCCGCCGCCACGAATTGAACTGAAAATTTTGTTCCTTTAACGCCGCCCTGCGAGGTGGCGAAGGAAATCATGAACGCCAAACGCATCACGCGAATCGGCTCCGCCCGGCGGAGTGGTTCGCGAATTTGTTTTTTCATTCGTCCTCGGCTGGTCCAACGTGTTCGAGGGCGAGCGGGAATTCTTCCCGGGCGTGACGGCTCTCAACTCTCAACTCTCAACTTTTCACTCTCAACCTGCTTCCATGCCTGAATCCACCACCGTCATCCTCAACGCCGCCGCCATCCAGCGCGCGCTTACGCGCATCGCGCACGAGATTGCCGAGCGTAACGAAGCCGGGGCGGAGGTGGTGTTGGTCGGGATCCCGGAAGGCGGCGTGCCGCTGGCGGAACGGCTCGGAACCATCCTGGCGGAAATCTGGCAGCACGCCGTGCCGACCGGCAGCCTCGATGTTTCCATGCATCGCGATGACCTGGACCGCCGCGCCGCGCCGAAAATTCATCCGACCGTCATGCCCTTCGACGTGACCGGCAAAACCGTCGTGCTCGTGGACGATGTGCTGTTCAGCGGACGCACCACGCGCGCCGCGCTGGATGCGCTGAACGATTTCGGCCGGCCCAAAAACATCCAGCTCGCCGTGCTGATTGACCGGGGCCATCGCGAATTGCCGGTGCGCGCGGATTTCGTCGGCAAGAATGTGCCGACCGCCGTCGCCGAAAAAGTGCGGGTGCGGCTGGATCTCCCCAATCAACCGGATGAAGTCGTGCTGGAGAAATAACATGAGCTGGAACCGCAAACATCTGCTCGACATCGAATCGCTCTCGGCGGAGGAGATCACGCTCGTGCTGGACACGGCGCGGGCGTTCAAGGCCGTCGGGGAACGGGCGATCAAAAAGGTTCCCGCCCTGCGCGGCAAGACGGTCGTGAACCTGTTCATCGAGCCGTCCACGCGCACGCGGATCAGTTTCGAACTGGCGGAGCAGCGGTTGACCGCCGACATCGTGAATTTTTCCGCCGACGCGTCGTCATTTAAGAAAGGCGAGACGCTCAAGGACACCGCGCGCAATCTGGAAGCGCTCAATGCGGATTTCATCGTCATCCGCCACAGCGCCTCGGGTGCGCCGCATTTTCTCTCCCGGGTGGTCAATGCCAGCATCATCAACGCCGGTGATGGCGCGCACGAACATCCGACGCAGGCACTGCTCGACGCCTTTACGATCCGCGAACACAAGGAGAACATCGCCGGGCTCAACGTCACGATTCTGGGCGACATCCTTTACAGCCGCGTGGCGCGCTCAAACATCTGGGCGCTGACGAAGCTTGGGGCGAAGGTGACATTGTGTGGCCCGTCCACGCTCGTGCCGAAAACGTTTGAGCAGATGGGCTGCCGCGTGACACATAATGTGGACGAGGCGATCCGCGACGCGGACATCATTCACCTGCTGCGCATCCAGCACGAGCGTCAGCGCAAGACGATGTTTCCGGGCATCGGCGAATACACGAGCCTCTTCGGTCTCAACAAGGCGCGGCTCGCCAAGACCAAACCGGACGCGCTCATCATGCATCCCGGCCCGGTGAATCGCGGCGTGGAAATTGACAGCGAGATCGCCGATTGCAAGCGCTCGCTGATTCTGGAACAGGTGACCAACGGCCTCGCCGTGCGCATGGCGGTTTTATTTTTGCTCAACGGTGGCAAGGGCCCGCAGGAAGTTGCGTAGCGGCCGGCATCCTGCCGGCCGTAGAGCCGGAGCTTCCAGCCCGGCGGAAAGAAGCTCACCCTCGTCCAAGCCATTGAATGTTCGAGACCGTCGAACGGTTCACGTCCAATCCGGTTGGCAAGCTGCCGCTCTCCACCTCAGGCAGGGGTGCCTGACGCCACCATCAACCCAGTGGTGGTTTCTCTTTGTGCCATGCGGTGCACTGCTCGTATGCATGGGCGAGTTTCAACATCGTTTCTTCACCAAAAGGTTTGCCCAACAACTGCAGGCCGATGGGCAGTTTTGGTGATTTCGTGAATCCACAGGGAATGCTCACACCGCAGATGCCCGCAAGATTACAGGAGATCGTGAAGATGTCCGACAGATACATCTGCAACGGGTCGTCGGATTTTTCCCCGATCTTGAATGCCGCCGTTGGCGAGGTGGGGGTGACGATGGCGTCCACCTTTTCAAAGGCCTTGAGAAAATCGTTGCGGATGAGCGTGCGGACTTTTTGCGCGCGCAAATAATACGCGTCGTAATAACCACTGCTCAGAACGTAAGTGCCGAGGATGATTCTCCGCTTCACTTCCGGGCCGAAACCGGCGCCGCGCGTCTTGGAATAAAGTTCCGCCGGATCATTGCCCTCAATCCGTGCGCCGTAGCGGATGCCGTCGAACCGGGCGAGATTCGCCGAAGCCTCCGCCGTCGCAACGATGTAATAAGTGGCCACCGCGTAATCCGTGTGGGGCAGGGAAATCTCCACGATCTCCGCGCCGAGTTTTTCGTATTGCTTCACGGCGGCGTCCACGGCGGCTTTCACTTCCGGGTCGAGGCCGCCAATCATGTATTCTTTCGGCAGACCAAGCTTCAGTCCCTTGATGTTTCCGTCGAGCGCCGACACATAATTGGGAACCGGCTGCGGCACGCTCGTGGAATCGCGCGGATCAACCCCGCTCAAAACCCCGAGCAAGGTCGCCGAATCGCGCACATCCTTGGTGAACGGCCCGATCTGGTCGAGCGAACTGGCGAAGGCCACGAGGCCGTAGCGCGAAATGCGTCCGTAAGTGGGCTTAAGGCCGACGCAGCCGCAGAGCGCGGCGGGCTGGCGGATCGAGCCGCCGGTGTCCGTGCCGAGCGACGCGATGCATTCGTCCGCCGAGACGGCCGCCGCCGAACCACCGGACGAGCCGCCGGGAATCCGTGATGTATCCCAGGGATTGCGCGTGACGCCGAACGCGGAGTTTTCCGTCGAACTGCCCATCGCAAATTCGTCCATGTTCAACCGGCCAAAGACGATCGCGCCGGCGGCCTTTAGTTTTTCGATGGCCGTCGCGTCGTAGGGCGAAGTGAACTTGCCGAGAATTTTTGAGCCGCAGTTGAGCGGCTGGTTTTTGGCGGCCAGCACGTCCTTGATCGCAATCGGCACTCCCAGCAAGCACCTGGCGGTGCGGCCACCTTGAGACAGATCTTTGTCCGCCGCGTCAGCTTGTGCCAGCGCGTCGGCCGCGTCGTGGCTGATGAAAGCGTGGATCTTTTCATCCACGCGGGCGATCTGGTCGAGGCAGGCCTGCGTGGCTTCGCGCGCGGAGACTTCGCGGCGGGCGAGTTTGGCGGAGAGTTCGGAAATGGTGAGTTGGTTGAGCATGTTATTTTAACCACGGATAACCACGGATAACCACGGATGGGGAAAAACGCAGAGACGCAGAGGGCGCAAAGAGTCGCGGAGAAATTCTTCCTCTGTGCGTCTTCGCGTTCTCTGCGCCTCTGCGTTTGAATTGTTATCCGTGTTCATCTGTGTCCCTCCGTGATTGGAAATTTATTCCACGATTTTGGGGACGATGAACAGGCCGCCGGCCTGTTTGGGCGCATTACGCAAGGCGTCGTCGTGCGGGAGCGAGGGCTGGATTTCATCGGCTCGCGTGACATTGACGAGCGGGACGGCATGTGCGGTCGGTTCGACGTTCGTCACATCGAGTTCCTTCAGCTTTTCAATGTAGCCCAGAATCCCGCCGAGTTGGGTGGCGAGTTTTTTCTCTTCATCGGGCGTGAGCGCGATGCGCGCAAGGTGCGCGACGTATTTGACATCAATTTCAGCAGCAGCCATTCCGAAAATTAAAGTCCCGAGTCTGAACTGGAAAGCCCAAAGTCGTGAACGCTTGGTTATTCTTCGTCAAACTTCCGCTTCACGAGGGCTTCAATCTCGGCGATGGCGGCGGGTCCGTCCGTGCCATTGGCGTGGATGGTGAGTTTACTGCCGGGGCCGGCGGCGAGCATCATCAGGCCCATGATGCTTTTGCCGTTGATTTTTTCGCCGTCCTTTTCCACGAAGATGTCGCACGCAAACCGGTTGGCGGTCTTGACGAACATGGCTGCCGGCCGCGCATGAATGCCCAGCTTGTTCACCACGGTGAGTTCCTTGGTGAAGATCGCGTCGTCGGCTAATTTTTTCGCGCTCATCCGTATGCTCATGGGAGATTAGATCATGTCAGGCTGTCGCGCCATCGAATTTTATGGGAGCGGCGGTGTGCCCGGATTCATCTGGGCGATCAGGCGTTCGTTCAATTCCTGCGCGGCATTATAGCCGGTTTTCTTTAATTTCGTCTGATAAGCAGCCACTTCGATCAGCCGCGCCAGATCACGTCCGGGACGCACGGGGATGGTGATATGCGGAATATCCATGCCGAGGACTTTGACAAATTCCTGTTCCATGCCGAGGCGGTCCACGTCGGGAACGTCATTCCAGGCCTTGAGGCTGACAATGAGGTTGAGGGTCTTGTCGCGCCGGACGCTTTTGATCCCGAACATCGCGGCGACGTTGATGATGCCGATGCCGCGGATCTCCATGTGATTGCGGGTCAGCTCGCTGCTGGTGCCGATGACTTCGTGGCCGCCGACCAGCGTGACCTTGGTCACGTCGTCCGCCACGAGGCTGTAGCCGCGTTCGATCAACGCGAGCACCGCCTCGCTTTTACCGATGCCACTGTCGCCCTTGATGATCACCCCGACGCCGAGAATATCCACCATGCTGCCGATTTCCGTGCCGCGCGGCGCGAACATCGATTCCAGTTCGAGCGTCGCGCTGTTGATGAAGTTCATCGTCACCAGCGGGCTTTGGAACACCGGCACGCCGGCCTTGGCGGCGGCGGCCAGCAGTTCCTTGTCCGGTTTCAAGCCGCGGCTGAACACGATGCAGGGGATCCGGTAGGCGAACAGATAGGCGTAGCGCGATTCACGCTGTTCACGGGTGAGTGACCGCAGATAATAAACCTCCGCGTTGCCGAAAGCCTGCACGCGTTTGTAGGCGAAATATTGGGTGAACCCGCTCAACGCGAGGCCGGGCCGGTTGACGGTCGGCTCGCGGATGATGCGTTTTAAATCCGCGCCTTCCGAAAGCAGGCGCATCTGCAGCGCCGTGCCGTGCTCATTGAAAAACCGCTCAACGGTGATGGACAATTGCCCCATAACATTTACAGGTTGAATTCCGGCCCCAGATAAATCTCCCGCGCCTTCGGATCGTTCGCCAGAAATTCCGCCGAACCCTCCACCAGCACCTGGCCCTTGTGGATGATGTAACCGCGGTCAATCAACTTCAAGGTTTCCCGCACATTGTGGTCGGTGATCAAAATGCCCAGCCCGCGTTCCTTGAGACGGCGCACAATCTTCTGCACCTCGTAAACCGCGATCGGGTCAATGCCGCTGAATGGTTCGTCCAGCAGCAGCAACTTCGGACTCGTCACCAGCGCGCGGGTGATCTCCAGCCGCCGCTTCTCGCCGCCGCTCAATTGATATGCCTTGCTCTTCGCGATCGGGGTCAGATCCAGTTCGGCCAGCAGATACTTCAGCCGCACCTCGCGCTCGTCACGCGACAGTTTGCAGGTCTCGAGGATGGCCAGGATGTTTTCCTCCACCGACAGCTTGCGGAAGACCGACGGCTCCTGCGTCAAATAACCGATGCCCAGCCGCGCGCGTTTGTGCATCGGCAGGGTGGTGATTTCGTGGCCGGAATAATTCACCGTGCCTTCGTCCGGCTTCACCACGCCCACGACCATGTTGAATGTCGTCGTCTTGCCCGCGCCGTTCGGGCCGAGCAAGCCGACGATTTCCCCCGCGCCCACGCTCACCGAAACACCATTGACCACGCGGCGGCCGCGATATTCCTTCGCGAGCTTGTCCGTGGTCAGCAGCAGGCCGTTCGGTTGTGGTGCGGGGGTTTCCATTTGAAAATAAACTGAAAACTACTGCGTCTGCCCATGGTTGGTAATTCGGTCAATATTCTGAATCGTTCCCGGCGGTAGATTCGTCTTCGACAACGGCAGATCCGGCGTCCTGGGCGGGGAATTGGTTTTATGCGGCGTTGAATTGGTGTTGATCAGCGCGCTGCCGATGTTCTGGTTAACGACCATCTTCTGATTGATCGCCGTCAGATGGTTGTTGATCCGGTCCCAGATGATCGGCTCGCCGGTCAGGATGCCCTGCGAGTTTTGCATCCGGGCATTGCCGGTTAGCGTAACGGTCTCGTTCGTCACGCCGTTTTTAATCTCGTAATGATAAATTGCCTTGTCGCTGGTCGCGTGGTTGGTCTGGCCTTTTTCGTCCACAGAATCGATCACCACGTTCGTTTCCGCCACGATATGCTTCAGTTGCGCTTCCGCCTGCGACGGGGGCAGGTCGGCGGTGAGCCGGACACAGGTCAGGATCATCTGCGGATCGTCCACGCGCACATTATCCCAATAAACCGCCCGGTGCACCGTCAGGTCGAAATCCGCGTGATCCGAATTGATCAAGGTCGGCGGGCGCGGCGGGTTCGGCGTGTCGGTGACGTTTGTTTGCGCGTGCAACATTCCGCCCGCGAGCACCAACCCTGCGATGAGATAAATTTTATTCACAAGCCAGCTTTCGTTTCTGACATTTTTTCAATCACCGTCCGGACATGGTTTGAAATGGTGAGGAACGAACTGCTTTGCCGCCACAAAAAACCGTCGCCCTCCACGTGCGATTCCCCGTCACCTGTCTCGAGCCACAGGTGGCCCGGCGAATTCGCCTCGCCCTTTTGCGTGTCATAAACGCAGTGGGGCGCCTTGATGGTGGCCTGCTTCACGCCGTTCGTGTCGAACAGTTCCAGGTTCATGTCCTGGATGACCAGCAACGGCCCCTGCGGCCGGGCTTCCGCGCCGGACAGCCGCGATTTCATCTGCTGCTGGTGCGGCGGCTCAAAATATTCCACCGAGGAAAAATTATTCGCGTGCCCCGCCGCGTTTTGCTGCGCGCGGACGGCGGCGGCAAAAAATCCCAATGCCGCCAATGCCGACAGAATCAAAATGGCCCGGTTCAATTGGATCTTCATTCCGAGTAATGCGCCACGAACGGTTCCCAGATTCCCTGCGCCCGTAAAATCATTTCGACCACCTCGCGGACCGCGCCGCGTCCGCCTGCCGCCTGGGTCACAAAATGCGCCGCCGCCTTCGCCTCGGCCACGCCGTCCCCGACCGCCACCGCCAATCCCGCGCGGCGCAATGGCCCCAGGTCCACGATGTCGTCCCCGACAAAACAAACGTCGTTCCAATCCAGTTTTTCCTGGGTCAGCAGTTCCTCGATCGCGCCCGTCTTGCTCACGCGGTCGTTCTGTTGGACGAGGAAATGGATTTTTAATTCATCCGCACGCAATTTTGTCGCCGGGGACGGCCGGGCCGAGACCCAGCCGAGCTTCAGGCCCGCGCGCCGCGCCAGCACCAGGCCGAGGCCGTCGCGGATGTTGAAGCGCTTGAACTCGCGTTCGCCGCCGATGAAGATCGAGCCGTCGGTCAGCACGCCGTCCACGTCGCAGAGGAACAGCTTGATCCGCGACATTCGTGCTTTGAGTGGGATGGGTGTTTCGGTGGTCATGTTCAGCGGGTTGCCAATGAGAATGCGGATGGCCGGGCATGCACGGTTGCCATCTTCAATTCTCCATCCTCAATCCTCGTTTTCATTTCACTGCCTCAAAAACCTTCAGCAAGCTTTTCAACGTCGCCGCCATTTCCGCGAGCGGGATCATGTTCGGCCCGTCGCTCAGGGCTTCGTCCGGCCGGGGGTGCGTCTCGATGAACAGTCCGTTGGCGCCCACGGCGAGCGCGGCCTTTGCCAGCACGGGCGCGAACTCGCGCTGGCCGGAGGATTTGTCGCCGCCGCCGCCGGGCAGTTGCACCGAATGGGTCGCGTCGAACACGATGGGAAAACCGAAGGATTTCATGATCGGGACCGAGCGCATGTCGGCCACGAGGTTGTTGTAGCCGAAGGTGGTGCCGCGTTCGGTGAGCATGATTTTTTTGGCGCCCGCGAGCCGCGCTTTTTCCGCCACGCGCCCCATTTCAACCGGCGACAGGAACTGGCCCTTCTTGAGGTTCACGATTTTGCCGGTGGTCACGGCGGCCTCGATCAAATCCGTCTGGCGGCAGAGGAATGCGGGGATTTGCAGAATGTCCACGACCTCGCCCGCGAGGTAAGCCTGCGTTTCCGTGTGGACATCCGTCAGCACCGGCACGCCGAACTCCTCGCGGATGCCGGCGAGCGTTTTCAATCCGGCCTCGACGCCCGGCCCGCGAAACGCCTTGCCCGAGGTGCGGTTGGCCTTGTCGAAGCTGGCCTTGAACACGTAGAAAATTCCGAGCTGCCTGCAGGTCTTGACGAGCGACGCGGCGACGGTGCGGCAGAGCTTTTCGTTTTCAATCACGCACGGCCCGGCGATCAAAAACAACTGGCGCGGCGAATTGAGATTTTTCCAGATGGCGGCGGAATTGAGCACGCGGAAGTTTTAACAGCGAACCGGCGGAAAGTAAATGACTCGTGAAAACTCGTGAAAACGGGCAGGGGTCCAGTTTGAAAGGCGACCGTTGGCGCATGAAAGCGGCGGTGAACCGCACGCAGTCCAGACGCTCCGCGTGATACGAAGGCGTTCGTTGATCGCGAAGCGTCTGGACTGCGGTTGCTTCAGCACCGCTTCTTGACCGTCCCAAACCCGCCGCACCAGCTAAACTATACCCACCTGAAAACCCGTTCATTCAAAATTAACTTTGCACCCTATCCTCGTATTAGGCGATGGCATCATCGTCGCTATTTCTGCTGACCACGTTAGGTTCATGAACCAAGACGCCGAAGGCAATAAGCTACAGGGAACAACAATGGTAGAATGAGCATAGACATCATAAAATCTCGCACATCAGAAACAATCTCCCATTTTTGCGCTCGCGTCCGCTCTAATGCTGTGCCTGATGGTGCGATGGCTTTAATGAACTGATATGGCGGACAATATCCATGCTCCTCGATGTAGTGAAAAATGCCAACCGGCAAAACATAGTAGGCGCTTCTAGCACGAACCACAAACTCACCATGGAAGTCACCCTTCCCGCAAATTTCGCAGGTGTGACAACCCAGTAGACCATCTTCAACGTAAGAATGATCGTGATGGTGTCGAAGCACCTGCATAATGGTAGGAGGCACAACTCCTCGGCGTGGAACCTTTTTGCCAACCCATCCGACATATCTAACAAACCAAACCGGATGCAGGTAGGAGTTTCCGATGCTCATGTCACGAATATACATACAATCTTCTCGCTTGGTGGATCGCCTAACAGATAATCGACGGCGAGTAATGCAGTCTATCCTTTTCCAAGATTCGACTGGTTTCCGTTCTAAATGTGTTTTGTCTCAATCTCTTGCCGGTAAATTTTGATCAAAACCTGTTTCAGCAAAGGCGGCGCAACACCCGGTTCAAATCACCGTCCCATGCGGGATGATGCCGTTTTTGGGGATGACCACGATGCCGTCGCGGATGAAATAGAGTTCGTGGTCCACGTTTTCCGGCTTGCCGGCGGGCGAAATCGTCACGTTGTTTCCGATGCGCGCGTTCTTATCAATGATGGCGTTCTCGATCTTGCAGTTGGCCCCGATGCCCACCCGCGGTTTGCCTTCACTTTCGTGCCGGATCACGGAGGCCTCGGCCTCGTAGTAATCGCTGCCCAGGTTGACCACGCGGTTCAGCACCGTGTGGTCACCCACGATGGTGCGCAGTCCGACGATGCTGTAGTTGATGCGGGCCCGGTTGATGATGCAGCCGTCGGAGATGACGGCATGGTCAATCTCGGCGCCGTTGATCTTGGAGCCCGGCAGATACCGCGGCCGCGTGAAGATCGGCGCGTTCATGTCGAAGAAATTGAACCGCGGCAGTTCGCTGACCAGGTCCAGGTTCGCTTCGAAGAAGTTGCGGATTGTGCCGATGTCCTCCCAATAACCGGGATAGACATAGGAGAAGACGCGGCGGGTCTTGATGGACTCCGGAATGATGTGCTTGCCAAAATCGGAGTGCGGATTGTCCAGCAGATCGGCAATGATCTGGCGGTTGAAAACGTAGATGCCCATCGAGGCGAGATACAAATCGGGCCCGGGCGGGGTGCCGATCTTTTCGCGGATTTCCGGGGGCATCACATACGGCGCCAACAGTGCGGGGTCCTTGGGTTTTTCCAGGAAACTGGTGACCCGGCCCGTGGTGTCAATTTGCATGATGCCCAGCGCGGGCGTCTCGGCGGCCTTCACGGGGATCGTGGCCACGGTGATCTCCGCGCCCTCCTCGCGATGCTGCTCGATGACTTCCTGCAAATCCATCCGATACAACTGGTCGCCGCTCAGGATCAGCAGATAGTCGAAATCGTGATTCATGAAATGAACCAGGTTCTTGCGCACCGCGTCCGCCGTGCCCTCATACCAGGAGGTGTTATTGGTGGTTTGCTGGGCCGCGAGGATCTCCACGAACCCGGCGGAAAAATGGTCAAATTTGTAGGTGCGGGAGATGTGGCTGTGCAGCGAGGTGGAGTTGAACTGGGTCAAAACGTAGATGCGGCGGAAGCCCGAGTTGATGCAGTTCGAGATCGGGATGTCCACGATGCGGTATTTGCCCGCGAGCGGCACGGCGGGTTTGGCGCGGTCTTTGGTCAGCGGGAACAGGCGGGTGCCCGCGCCGCCGCCCAGGATGACACAAAGGACTTTGCTGAGATTGATGGATTGGCGGCCGGTTTGTGACATATGAACTTTTGGTTGTGGTTGAGGCGGAAACGATTTAACGCCGATTGCCAACGGGAAGCAAGCCGGAGATGTGATTTTGGTTAAAAATAATTGGCGATGTCTGATCAAACTCCAAATCCCAAGCGTCAACACCCGGAGAAACCTCAAATCCGGTTGGAGCTTGAAGCCGGGCGGGGTTCTCCGGAGTTTGGAGTTTTATTCCGGCACGATGAACGCCGCGAACTCGGCGTGCAGATACGGCGGAATCCGCACCTTGAACCGCGCGGTCCTGCCGGTGTAGCGGCTCGTCACCACCTGACCGACGGCATGAATCCGCGCGATCACGGCGGCCTTTTCCTGCGGCACGCGCAGATCCAGAAACTCGCGGATGGGCCGGAGCTGGGTGCCGAGTTCCGCGAAAAGCGGCGTGATCCCTTCGCCGGTCTTCGCCGAAATGGCCACGGAGTTGGGATATTTTTCGCGCAGCGCCCCGGATAATCCGCCCGTGAGCTGGTCAATCTTGTTGAAGACCATCAGCACCGGCTTTTCCGCCGCGCCGATCTCGGCCAGCACCAGGTTGACTGCTTCGATCTGTTCCACGGCCTGCGGATGGCTGATGTCCACGACGTGCAGCAGCAGGTCGGCCTGCACGACTTCTTCCAGCGTGGCCTTGAACGCCTCGACCAGTCCGTGCGGCAGCTTCTTGATGAAGCCCACCGTGTCGGTGAGCAGCACATTCTGGTTGGTCGGCAGTCGCAGGCGCCGCGTCGTCGGGTCGAGCGTGGCGAACAATTTATCCTCGGCCAGCACCGCCGAGCCGGTGAGCGCGTTGAGCAGGGTGGATTTGCCAGCGTTGGTGTAGCCGACGATGGACGCCAGCGGCCACTGGCTGCGCTGGCGGCCCGCCCGCTGGGTCTCGCGCTGACAACGGACCTTGTCCAGCTCGCTGGAGATTTTCTCGATGCGCTCCGAGATTTTACGGCGGTCGGCTTCGAGCTGCGATTCACCTTCGCCGCCGATGGAACCGGTCGAGCCGCGCTGCCGTGACAAGTGCGACCAGAAACGCGTGAGGCGCGGGAGCAGATATTTGAGCTGCGCATGCTCGATCTGCAGTTTGCCTTCGCGCGTCCGCGCGCGCTGCCCGAAGATCTCCAGGATCAGCGCGGTGCGGTCCATGATTTTGCAGCCGAAGATTTTCTCCAGGTTGCGCGTCTGCGCGGGCGAAAGTTCGTCGTCAAAAATGATGGTGTCCACGTCCTGCTCCTTGCAGGTCTTGGCGAATTCGGCGGCCTTGCCGGGGCCGATGTAGGTGGCGGCGACGGGCGCGGCCATTTTCTGCACGCCTTCGCCGACGATCTGCGTGCCGGCGGTCCGGGCCAGCTCCTCCAACTCGGCGAGCGATTCACGGATGTCGGCGGCGGTGCGGGATTTGAGCTCCACGCCGATGAGGAAGACGCGAACGGACCGCGTGTCGCGAGTCTGGATGAGTGATTTCAATGTTTCGTGGCGTTGAAGCTAACAGAAAATCCGGCGGACGGAAGCGCGGAGTGTGCCGCCCCCGCCACGCCTTCTGGTTTATTTTGGATTTGGTTGGAATTTCCGGCGGAACCGGTATTCTTTGCGGAAGTCAATTGATGCATGAAAAAAATTCTGTTCGCCGCCGCCTGCCTGATCATCGCCGCCGTCTGTCCGGCGCAAAACCTGCCAACCATTGAACTGCGCCCGGTCTTTTCCAAGTTGCCGACAGACCGTCCGGTCTGGATGAGCGAAGCGCCCGATGGTTCCGGCCGGTTCTTTGTGGTCGGGCAGGCGGGGAAAATTCTCGTCGTTAAAAAAGGTTCGGACGGCAGTGACGCGAAGGAATTCCTGAACATTGAAAATCGCCATCCGTTTTTTGAAAACGAGGACGGCCTGCTGAGCATCGCCTTCCATCCCGGCTTCAAGACCAACGGCCTGTTTTACATTTATTACAACCAGAAGAACGGCGCCGACCAGAACCAGAAGCCGCTGAACTTCCCCTTCCGCTCGATCATCAGCGAATTCAAAGTCTCCGCGACGGATCCGGACAAGGCGGACCCGGGTTCCGAGCGCATCGTGCTCGAAGTGCCGCAGCCGTTCTGGAATCACAAGGGTGGCGAACTGGCCTTCGGGCCGGACGGTTATCTTTATCTCGGACTCGGCGACGGCGGGAGCGGCGGCGATCCGTTGGGCAGCGGCCAGAGCAACACGACCCTGCTCGCCAAGATGCTGCGCATGGACGTCAATTCGCGCGCAACCGTGGGGCGCGGAGACAATCAACACGAGCTGCCCTACGGCATTCCGAGAGACAATCCGTTCGTGAAGGCATCGGACACGGGTGATCACGCGATCCGCAAGGAGATCTTTGCCTACGGCCTGCGCAATCCGTGGCGTTTCAGTTTTGACCGGCAGAATGGAGCGTTGTGGGTCGGGGATGTCGGGCAGGATTTATGGGAGGAAATTGATCTGGTGGCCAAGGGCGATGATTGTGGCTGGAGCGTTCGCGAAGGGGCGCATGATTACAAGCCCGGTCCGGCCGGTGCCAAATACAACGAGCCGGTGATGGAATATGCACATCGCGATAACCTGAAATCGCAGGGATTGTTTCCCGAGCACGGCACGGGTCTGAGTGTGACGGGCGGCTATGTGTATCGCGGCAAAAAATTTCCGGCTCTGGACGGCGTCTATGTTTATGCCGATTTCGTCGCCGGGACCATCTGGGGCTTCCGTTACGACTACGACGCGCACAAAGTGACCGCGCGAGGAGTGTTGCTGTCGCAAAAGAAAAACGTCGCCAGTTTTGCGGAGGATGCGGATGGCGAACTCTACGCCATCATGCTGGATGGCCACATTTATTCCATCGCAGTGCCGTGAACCTGGGCGAGTCCGGGTTTTCATTCCAAGACGGTATGTCGAAATGGCTTGGAAATAATCATCCATCTTCCAGTATCGAACTGTGATGGGAGTCCAATTCAACCGTCGAACCGGGTTTGCGGGCCTGCTGCTGGGCCTGGCCACGCTGGCGATCTACTGGCCGGTTCGTCACTACGATTTTATTGATTACGACGATGACGGTTATGTTTTCAACAACCCGACGGTGCGCGCGGGATTGAGCTGGTGGGGGCTGGTCTGGTCATTCGTGGACCAGCATGAATGCAACTGGCATCCGCTGACCTGGCTTTCGCACATGCTCGACTGCCAGTTGTTTGGCCTGCACGCGGGCGCGCATCATCTGGTGAACGTGCTGTTCCACTGTGCCAACGCCGTCCTGCTGCTGCTTCTGTTGAATTCCATGACGGGTAAAACCGGCCGGAGCGCCTTTGTCGCCGCCTTGTTTGCACTGCATCCGTTGCGGGTCGAATCCGTCGCGTGGATTGCGGAACGCAAGGACGTGCTGAGCGGCTTTTTCTTCATGCTGACGCTCTGGTTGTATGTCCTGCATGTGAAACGCCAGGTGGCAAAACCGGCGGCCGGTGACGTTTCAACCGGGTCGTTGAAAGAATCTCCCGCGAACCGCCATCTGGTTTTTTATCGCTGGTCACTGGTCTGCTTTGCTCTGGGACTGCTCGCGAAGCCCATGTTGGTGACCGTCCCGTTTGTCCTGCTGCTGCTGGATTTCTGGCCGTTGCAAAGAATCAAAGACTTTCAGTCGAAAGCTGCAAATCCCGGAACATCCGTAAAAAGGACTTCAATCTTCAGCCCGCAACTTTCAAAGTTGCTGCTCGAAAAACTGCCGTTCTTTTTGTTTTCCATCGTCGTCGGCATCATCACGCTTTTTGCGCAAAGGGCGGGGGGCGGCTGGGTTTCGACCGATTCGCCTTGGGGGCCGCGCCTGGCGGGTGTCGTCATCGGATATTGGGATTACATTGAAAAATTGTTGTGGCCGCAGAACCTTTCCTTTCTTTACCTGCGTTCCGACCATGTTTCGGCCGCGGAATTTGTTCTGGCGGCGGGAGTTCTGTCCGGCATTTCCATTTTTGCCGTCGTCAGGCTGCGTCGCCAGCCCTGGCTCGCCGTGGGCTGGCTGTGGTTTGTGATCATGCTGCTCCCGGTCAGCGGGCTGCTGCAGCTTGCCCGCCTGTCCATCGCCGATCGCTACACGTATCTGCCCGCGATCGGTTTTTATCTCATGGCCGTCTGGGGAATCATGGAAGGGCTTGGCGCTTTGCTTTCACAAAGGGTCTGCCGCACGCTGGCCGCGGTTGGAGCAGTGGTTATTCTGCTGGCCTGTGTCGTGTTGACCCGCCAGCAATTGGGTTATTGGCAAAACACCGGGACTTTGATGGAACACGCCCTGACGATTAATCCCAGCAACTATGTCGCCCGGGTGGATCTGGACATTTATCTCTTTGAAAAGGCGCATCCAGGTGTCAGGGATTCCCGCCCACCTTCCAACAGTTCGGCTCCGGCAAAATAAGTGGGAAGTGCGACGTAACCGCCGGCGCCGGACTGGCGAGACGCCGGCTCAAGGTTTAAACTGCACGAGCTGCCATGACTGCACGCCGGCGTTGATTTTCAACATGGCATTGGTCGAAGCAATGCGCGTCGCCCCGGTTTTCTGCCGCCAGTCGTCGAAGGACATGCCATGCGCCGTCAAGCTGGTTTCGCTGACGACCACATACTCGGCGCGCGTCTTGATTTCGGCGGCCGAATCCGTCCATTGCAGATGCGCCACGCGCCGCTCAAAAAAAACGGACGCCAGTTTTGCGGAGGATGCGGGCGGCGAACTCTACGCCATCATGCTGGATGGCCACATTTATTCCATCGCGGCGCCTTAACGGACGGGCGGGTTGAGAGTTGAGCGGCTCAGTCTCAGCTCTTCGGGAACCGCACGAGATACCACGGTTGCGGACCTTCGTTGACCTTCAACGTGGCGTTGGTGGTGGCGACCAGTTCCGCGCCGGATTGTTTGAGCCAGGCGTCAAAAGTGGTGTTTTGTTCCATCAGATTGAAACCGCCGACGACAACATATTCAGCGTGCCGGCGGATTTCTTCCGGCGGATCGGTCAGGAAAAAATGGTCCACGCGCCGTTCGCCAAAAGGCCGCCATAGCGAGATGTCCGCGTCGTCGGTCGTGCCGATGAACCCGACGGTTTTGATTCCCGGTGGCAGCAACGCGCGCACACCGGCGAGCGCGTCCCAGCGTTCGGAGTAAACCGTATAAACCTTCAGCGCGCGATTGACCAGTCGCTGGTCGGGATGTTGCGCGTGCAGTTTGGATAAAATGGTTTTCGCCGGCCACAGCGGACGGTCCGGCGACAAAACTAGAACGACAAAAGCCAGAACTAAAACTCCCGCGACCATCACGCGCCACCAGCCGCGGCGGACGATGTGTGATTGCCCCACGCCAACCAGCAGCAGCGGCAGCAGCAGCGGGTAATAGGGCGCGATGAGCCGTTGCGGCGTGACCATGCCGGATTTCATGGCATAGGCGAGCAGGGCGATCCAGGGCGCGACCAAAACAATCCAGCAAAATGCACGCGGAATGGCAGGGCGCAACGCGACTTCATTTCCAACCGCGCCGTCGTTTTTTACGAACCGGGCGGTGACGAGGGAAACCAGCAGCAGCGCGCTCAAACCAAAGCCGAGGCCGGCCCAGTCTTCGGTGGGCAATTCGCCGATCGCGTGAAAACCTTGTTCAAAGTTTGCGGTCATCGGCGCGACGATGAATTGCGGCAGGATTGTCAGCGCATGTTGATTCCACCAGCCGGCGACCGGGCAGAGCGGCGGGACAAAATTATTGAACACCAGCAGCAGCGCATTGCCCCAGACCCCGATGACGGGGTTGTTCATTTCCATGCCGGTGCGTTCGATCGACAGGCCCGACCAGTCGCCGTTGCAGTAATGAATGTTCAGGATGGCCGTCGGCAGAAACGAGATCAGCGCCGCCAGCAAAATCACCAGCGCCGTTGCGACCATTTTTTTCCGCAACAATGGCAGCACGGCAAAAATCAAAATCGCCCACGGCAGCAGCAGCGGCAGGTTGCTGGCCTTGGCGCCCGTCAGCAGCGCGGCGGCCAGAATCGAATGCCACAAGTCCGCCGCGCGCCGCGAACTCCACGCCCGCGCGGCAAAATCAATCGCGGCCAGCGCATAAACCGCCGGGAATGTGTCGTTGGAAATGCCGCCCGCCTGGAGCAGGAAATCGTAGCCGAGCGGCAGCAGCCACATCCATTGCCACGCCACGCGCGCGCGGACACCCAGTCGGGTGAAGACGCTGTAGATCAATCCCGGCAGCAGCAGGAACGGGATGAAGTTGATCAGGAACAGGGCGCGGTCGGATTTGGTGAACAGCACCAGCGGCGCGGTCAACCATTCGATGCCGCAGGCACGGTCGTTCATCCGGAAGACGGGGGTGTGGATCCAGAACCAGTGGTCGTGCGACAGCCATTGCAGCACACGCGCCACGCGATAGCTCAGCCCGGTGTAACTAGTCGGCGGGTAAATCGCGCCGCCCAGAAAAACCAGTATCACGAACCCCGCGAAACACAGTGGTAGCGGACGACGAAACCGGCGGACGAAAGCGCGGAAGCGAAGATGGAAGATGGAGGATGGAAGATGGCCCTCCATCCTCGCCGTCAGCCACCCGTTGCGTCCAAGCCAAAGGGAAATGACGAAGACGGTGAAGGCGATTCCGTAGCCGGTGCGGTTCAATTGCCCAAAGGTCGAGAGCGTCCAACCTGCCGCACTCGCGAACGCGGAAACCCAGAGCCAAAGCCGGACAAGCGGGACGAGTGACATGGTTTTGTCAGGGTTCTTTGACGATCAAATCTGAAAATCCAGCGCCGTGCTCCGGTCCGCCTTGTTCAGCACGCGCATGTCGAGGCCATCGTAGATCACCAGCGAGTTCGGCTTGACGCTGTCCATGATGAACACGTTGCCGCCGATCGTGCTGCCCGCGCCGATGACCGTCTCGCCGCCGAGAATCGTCGCGCCGGGATAAATTGTCACGCGGTCCTCGATCGTCGGATGCCGCTTCTTGCCGCGCAAGGCCTGTCCGCCCGCCGTGGACTTCGCGCCGAGCGTCACGCCGTGATACATCTTCACATGATTGCCGATGATGGCTGTCTCGCCCACGACCGTGCCGGTGCCGTGATCCACAAAGAAGTGCGTCCCGATCTTCGCGCCCGGATGCAGGTCCATGCCCGTGCGCGCATGCGCCCACTCCGTCATGATGCGCGGGATGAGCGGGATGTGTTTTTGAAAGAGCTCGTGTGCCAGGCGCTGCACGGCGATCGCCTCGACGAAGGGATACGAAACCAGAACCTCCTCCTTGCTCAAGGCCGCCGGGTCGCCGTCGAAGGCGGCTTCCACGTCCGTCTGCAAAATCTCGCGGATGCGCGGCAGGCTGCCGAGGAATTCCACCGTCAGGCTGTTCGCCGCTTTCGCGATGTCCGTTTTGGCCAGGTCGGGGGGCGGATTGTATTCGAGGCTTTTGCGGATCTCATCCTCCAAACTGCCCAGCACGGCGTCCAGCAGGGCGGCCGTTTCCGCCTTGATTTCGGACGAATGGATCAACTTCTCGTCGAAGAATCCGGGGAACAACAGCCGCAACAGGTCGCACGTGATGCCGGTGATGGCGCGCTTGGACGGGAGATTTTTCCCGTCCAGATGATTGATGCCCCCGAGGCGCGCATACGACGCGACGAGCTCGTTCGTGAGTTTGGTGACGGTTTCCACGGCGAGGAGTATCATGCAGACTGTGGGTTAAGGCAAGCTGGTCAAAAGCTCCAAATTCCAAGCACCAAAAAAACTTCAATCCTCAACATCCAATGGGAAACTTGCCGGACAACGCTGTTTGGAGTTTGGAGCTTCTCTGAGGCTTGGATATTGGCGCTTGGAGCTTTTTTGTATTAGCGAACGACTGACAGCACAGCCTCAACAACTCGCTCGACGCTGATGCCGTTCATGCAGCGGAAATCAATCGGGCATTCGCGCAGGAAACAAGGCGAACACGGCGCGTCGGACTTCAGCAGGCGGTGCCGCCCGTCGCCCGGCAAGCCCGGCCCGGTCAGTTCCGGCGACGTGCTGCCGAACGGCACGACCACCGGCGTGCCCAGCGCGGCGGCCACGTGCATCGGGCCGGTGTCGTTGGTCAGCAGGACGCGGCAGAGTTTCAGGGCGGCCATCAATTCACGCAAGGAGGTATGTCCCGCGAGATTGAATATTGCAGAACCATCATCAATTTCATTTTCGATGCGCGAAGCCAACCTCTTGTCGTTTTGGCCTCCAAAAACAATCCAGTTACAAACCGTGCGTCGTTGGACTTCACGAATTGTTTCAATGAATTTTTCGACCGGCCAGCGCTTTGCCGCACCATACTCTGCGCCGGGATTAACACCAAGGAATGGACGACGATATTTTGTGTCGTCTAGATGTAATTCCGTTTTAACAGTTTCAATTTCTTCTGGAGTGACAAACAGTTGAGGTGGTAACGGCTTTGGATTCGCCCCCAGAGCCGCAGTGAGATGCAGATACTCGTGAATCTGGTGCGCTGAAGATGGGATCCCGGGTCTGGGGTCTGGCGTCTGGGCAATCAGGCCTTTTATTTCCGCCACCGTCCGTTTGTGCATCCTTACCGCTTCGGCGCGCGACGCGACGGTTTGCGTCAGGAAAAAATTCCGCCACGGGCGCGCGTAGCCGATTCGCAACGGAATTCCGGCGAGCCACGGTTCAATTGCCGAACGCGGTGAATTCGGCAGCACGAGCGCGAGATCAAATCGGCCCGCCCGTAATTTTTTGCCGACGGCGAAAACACCTTCGCCAGCCGCAAACGAAATCGTTTCATTCACCGCCGGATGATGCAGCCACAGGTCTTGTAATTTTTCCGGCGTCAGCAGCGCGATGTGGGCATCGGGAAATCTCTCCCGCAGCCGCAGCAGCGCGGGCGTGGTCATCACCGCATCGCCCAGCCAGTTCGTGCCGCGAACGAGGATGCGGCGGGGATTGAAGACGGAGGATGGAGGATGGATTGGCGCAGTTTCCATTTTCTATTCTCCATCCTCCATCTTCGTTTCCCCCTTCGCCGGCCTGACTGGCTTCCAGCGTTTGTGAACCCAGAACCAGTTCGCGGGATCGCGGCGGACGGCAACTTCAAAGGCGCGGTTGACGTCGAGCATGATGTCCGCGGTCGAGCGGGCAACCCCGTTGATGCGCGTGGGAATTTCGTCGCCGACATCAATCCGCCATTCGCCCAGCTTGACGCGATAACAGATGGCGGTGTGCAGCGGGCAGTTGTAGCGCAGCGAGAAAATGGCCGGCGCCGGCGAGGTGGAACAGTCGTGACCGAGGAACGGCAGGCGCAGACCGTTGCGGCCCGCGTGCTGATCCGCCAGCAGACCGAGCAGCAGGCCGGTGTCGCTCATCGCCGCCTTGAGCGCGGCGGCATCGGTGCGCCGCTCAAAAAAACGGCACTCGGTGGTCTCGCGCAGGGAGACCATGATGCGGTTGAGCGCGGGCTGCTTCAGGGCGCGATACGTCGCGGCGCATCTGAAGATGGGCACATACTGGCCGAACCGGGCATACAGCTCGAAGTTGCCAAAATGCCCGATGGCGACAATGCGGCTTTGCGGTCCGGCATCCTGTTCGTGGGGCAGGATGCTTTTGGCGAGGGAGAAATCAAAATGCGGCCGCAATGCCTTCGGGCTCATCACGGCGGTCTTGACCGCACAGCAGTAATTTTCACCGATGCGCCGGAAATTTTCCCTGGCGATGGCGCGGATTTCTTCCGGCGATTTTTCCCGGCCAAAACACAGCTTCAAATTATCCAGCACCACGCGCCGGTGGCGTCCATCGAGCCAATACGTCAGGGCGCCCAGCGCCCGGCCCAACCGCGCCACCCAGAGCAGCGGCAGCGCCTGCAAAAAAACGACCACGCTGCGCGCAAAAAAATAGATCACCGTGTCCATGATCAGCGGAAGCAGATTTTGCGGACGCAATCCTGAAAACCGTCCGCGCCGTCGACGATTTTTATTTCCACGCGCATGAAATAGATCGGCAGGTCGCGCCGGTCGATTTTCGGGAAACGCACGGCGTCCTTCTGGGTGGTCAGGATGATTTCCGCCTGGCGCTTTTTCGCGCGGTTGATGGCGTTCAGGATTTCCTGCTGCGTGAACCGGTGGTGGTCGGCAAAGCGCCGGGAAAACACATGCTCGGCCCCGAGTTTCACCAGACTTTGCTCAAAGCTTTCCGGCTGGGCGATGCCGCTCAACGAGCCGACCTTCTTGCCCTTCAGAAATTCCAGGCCCTTGCGTTCGCCGCTGAACACGTCCTCAAAATAAAGCGGTTGATGCACGCACTCGATGATGGCGGCGGTGGTGTTCAGCTTCGCAATCCGCTCCCGCAGCTCGGCCGTGTTGCCGTCGCTTTTGGTGATGAAAATCGTGTGGGCGCGGGAGAGATGCGAGGGCGGCTCGCGCAACGTGCCGCGCGGCAGCAGGTGCTCGTTGCCGAACGGCTGCTGGCGGTCGATCAGCACGACATCGTGGCGGCGTCCGCGCAGATGCCAGTATTGAAACCCGTCGTCGAGCAGCAGCGTGTCGCAGCCGAATTTTTCGATGGCATAACGCCCGCTCTTGACGCGGTCCTTGTCCACGAGCACGACGACATCCTTGAGATTGGACGCCAGCATGTAGGGCTCGTCGCCGGCGGTCTCGGAATCGAGCAGCAGGGATCGGCCGTCGGACACCACGCGCGGCGGCGTCTGGTCCTCGCGCAACAGAATTTTGTTGATGAACTTCCGGTGCAGGGGCGCGGGCTTGGAACGGTAGCCGCGCGAGAGGATGGCGACGTTGCGCCCTTCATCGCGGAGTTCGCGCGCGAATTTTTCCACGACGGGAGTCTTGCCCGTGCCGCCGACGGTGAGATTGCCGATGGCGATGACCTGCACGCCGAGGGTTTTGTCGCGGAGGATGCGGACGTTGTAAAGCCAGAGGCGCAGCTTGACAATGACCGTGAAAATTTTCGAGAAGCCGAACATAACGGCACGCGCCAGCTTTGCCTTCCAATCACGGCGTTCCTCGGAGATGACTCCTTCGAGGAAGAAAGTTTCTAAAGCTTCAGCCCAGGCCCGGAATTTTTCGCGCATTGCGGTCTAATGTGCCAAGCGCGCGCAGTTGCGGCAAGGCGAAGCGTGGGGCGGTTTAACCACGAAACACACCAAACACACGAAATCAGAAATGGAATTGTAATCGCGCCACGACGAAAGCTTTTCGTGTATTTCGCGGTTTCAACTCTTCAGAAACCCAACTTGGCGATTTCCTGCTGCAGGGCGGCCTGGAAATCCTGCACATCGGCGGCGGTCGGTTTGTAGCCCGCCACTTTCGGCACCACGCCGAGCCGGCCGGTCTGGTCGAGATACCAGTCGGCAATCTGGCCGTCGCTGAATGTGACCTTGCCGCTGATCATCGCGCCGGGCTTGGTCAACTGATCCACGCTCACGGAAACGGCGGAAGCCGGCAGCGTTCCTTCCGGCGCGGGAATTTTTTCAGCCGCGAGCTTGGCCGGATCGGCGGCAGGTGGCGCAACCACCTTGGGCGGCTCCGGATCTTTCGGCGTGAGTTTTAAATCATCCACGAGGAAGCGGACTTCCATGTAGGTGAGCTTCACGCCGAGTTCTAAAAGGCGTTTTTGGATTTCCGAAAGCTTGGCACCTTCAGAAATCCATTTGGCGACCTGCTGGCGTTGGGCTTCGTCAAGATTCATGGCTCAAGCATTAACGGCTTCGCGCTTCAAAATCCAGTCATAACCCTTGGCTTCGAGTTCGAGGGCGAGCTCCTTGCCGCCGGTTTTCACGATGTGACCGTCCACCAAAACGTGGACAAAATCCGGCACGATGAAGTTCAACAGGCGCTGGTAATGCGTGATGACAAGCTGCGCGTTGTCGGCGCGCTTCAAGGCGTTCACGCCGTGGCTGACGACTTTGAGCGCGTCGATGTCCAGGCCGGAATCGGTTTCGTCGAGGATGGCCAGCTTGGGCTCGAGCACGGCCATCTGGAAAATTTCGGCGCGCTTCTTTTCGCCGCCGGAGAAACCTTCATTCACCGAGCGTTTGAGCAGGTCGTCCTTCAACTCCAGGAGCTTCATCTTTTCCTTCACGAGCGAGAGGAATTCGATCGCGTCGAGTTCCGGCTGGCCCTGATGCTTGCGGATCTCGTTGTAGGCGGCCTTGAGAAAGTAGGTGCTGTTCACGCCCGGAATCTCGACCGGATATTGGAACGCCAGGAACAAGCCTTCACGCGCGCGTTCCTCGGGATCGAGGTCGAGCAGGTCCTTGCCGTAGTAAAGCACTTCGCCGCCGGTCACGTCGTAGCCGTCGCGTCCCGCCAGCACGGCGGCCAGCGTGCTCTTGCCGGAGCCGTTCGGTCCCATGACGGCGTGGACTTCGCCCGCGTTGATGGTCAGGCTGACGCCCTTGAGGATTTGTTTGCCCTCAACGCCTGCGCTGAGGTTTTTGATTTCGAGGATAGGTTGTTTGCTCATTTCAAATTGTTATTAACCACGGATGGACACGGATAAACACGGATTAAAACCAGAAAATACCTACATCAAGCATCCGTGTCCATCTGTGTCCATCCGTGGTTGAATAGTTTTAGCCCACGCTGCCTTCCAGGCTCACGCCCAGAAGTTTCTGCGCCTCGACGGCGAATTCCATCGGGAGTTCCTTGAACACTTCCTTGCAGAAGCCGTTCACGATCATGTTCACCGCGTCCTGCGTGGCGATGCCGCGCGCGTTGCAGTAAAAAATCTGGTCCTCGCCGATCTTCGAGGTCGAAGCCTCGTGCTCGACGCTCGCCGAGGTGTTCTTCACCTCGATATACGGGAACGTGTGCGCGCCGCATTTGTTGCCGATCAACATCGAGTCGCACTGCGAGAAGTTGCGCGCGTTCGTGGCGGTCTTCTGGATTTTCACGAGGCCGCGATAGCTGTTCTGGCCGTGCCCGGCGGAAATGCCCTTCGAAATGATGGTGCTCTTCGTGTTCTTGCCGATGTGGACCATCTTCGTGCCGGTGTCGGCCTGCTGATAATTGTTCGTCACGGCCACGGAATAAAATTCGCCCACGGAATTGTCACCGAGCAAAATGCAGCTCGGATATTTCCAGGTGATGGCCGAGCCGGTCTCGACCTGCGTCCAGGTGATCTTCGAGTTTTTGCCTTTGCACAGGCCGCGCTTGGTCACAAAATTGTAGATGCCGCCCACGCCGTTCTCGTCGCCGGGATACCAGTTTTGCACGGTTGAATATTTGATCTCGCCATTGTCGAGCGCGACAAGTTCCACGACCGCCGCGTGCAGCTGATTTTCATCCCGCATCGGCGCGGTGCAGCCTTCGAGGTAGCTGACGTGCGCGCCTTCGTCGGCGATGATCAGCGTGCGTTCGAACTGGCCGGTGTTCGCGGCGTTGATGCGGAAATAGGTGGAAAGCTCCATCGGGCAGCGCACGCCTTTCGGGATGTAGCAGAACGAACCGTCGGTGAAGACGGCGGAGTTCAACGCCGCATAAAAGTTGTCCGTGTGCGGCACGACCGAGCCGAGATATTTCTTCACCAGGTCGGGATGTTCGTGCACCGCCTCGGTGAACGAGCAGAAGATGACGCCCTTTTCCGCGAGCTGTTTGCGGAACGTCGTGCCGACGGACACGGAATCAAAGATCGCGTCCACCGCCACGCCCGCGAGCCGGCCGCGTTCGCGCAGCGGGATACCGAGCTTCTCGTAGGTCTCCAATAATTTCGGATCCACTTCGTCAAGGCTCTTGGGCGCATCCTTCTTCGGCTTCGGCTGCGAAAAGTAACAGATGGCCTGGTAATCGATCTTCTCGTGATGCGCCTTTTGCCACGTCGGCTCAGTCATGGTCAGCCAATGGCGATACGCCTTGAGCCGCCAGTCGGTCAGCCATTCCGGCTCATTCTTTTTGTGCGAGATCATGCGGATGGTGTCCTCGCTCAAACCGGGCGGTGCGGATTCCGTCTCCACATCGGTGACGAAGCCGTATTTGTATTCCGTCTTGACCAGATCTTCAATTGTCTCGGTGGCTGTGCTCATGTGAAATTATTTTTTGTGTTTGGTCGCGCAAGCCGCGCAAAGGCCGTGAACGGCGATGTCGTAATGATCCACTTTGAAACCCTTTGGCGCCGGCATGGTGGGGGAATTCAGCGGCACGTCAAAAACTTCGCCGCAGGTGTCGCAAAAATAATGGCAATGCTCCTCCATGTTCGGGCAGAAGCGCGTCGCGCCCCGCTCCAACTGCACCTGGCGGACGAGACCGCAGGTCACGAGCGCATCCAGGCAGTTGTAAACCGTCGCGTGGGAAATCTCCGGCATCGCCTTCTTCGTGCGGATGAAAATCTCCTCCGCCGTTGGATGGTCGCGCTTTTGCAGGATCACCTCATAGACGTGCTGGCGCTGGGGCGTGAACCGAAAGCCGCTGGTACTCAACCTTTCGGTCAAGTGCTGCTCGGATTTGCTGTGGGTGGCGGCGCTCATGCCAAGGAGAAGTTTAACCGGCAAACCCGCTGCGTCAAGATTTAGAATAGTTCTAAATGGTTTCTTTTGGCCGATTCGACAAACAATATGCGATAATTTTTATACGAATTTGGCGGTCATGGTGTCTATTCAGTGGAAACGGGAAGGGATAAACTTATGAAATCTGCAATCAAACCTTTCGGAGTGACGTTGCTCGGCGTCGGATTATTGATCGCCGGCTGTGCAAAACAGCAAGCGTCGTCCTTAACCTCGCTCAAAGATCCGGACGTTGCGGCACAATTGAAGGCATTCGTCGCGGAAAAGGAGGCGCAGGCGAATGCGGCGACAAACAACCTGCCGCCGGAGTTCAAAGCCTTTTTTGCGGCGGCTCAAAAAGGCGACTGGCTGGCGGTCAGCAATCAGTTTGAAGATTTCCGAAAGCACGCCGGGCAATACGAGCATTCCGGCAAAACAGACGAACGTTTGCGAGGGCCGGCGTGGGAGGCGGTGAAGGAGATTTGGGGTGCGCTTTATTCCTTCAACGTCAGCGGTGAAAAGTATGCCACCGCTTTCGGCAACGGCATCGTCGAATCCATTCCGGCCGGAAGCATTTATTTTGGCGGCACGGACCCGGGGCGGTTTCTGATCACGGGGATGCAAAAATCCCAAGTGAATGGCGAGCCATTTTTCACGATCACGCAAAACGCCTTGGCGGATAGCACGTATCTCGATTACTTGCAATCGATGTATGGCGGGAAAATTTACACGCCCACCCAAAAAGATTCGCAAAAAAGCTTTCAGGATTACACGGCGGACGTGACGCGGCGGCAACAAAACCATCAACTCAAGCCAGGCGAAGACGTGAAAGTGGATGCGGCGAGTGGCCGTGTTCAAGTCAGCGGACAGGTTGCCGTCATGGAAATCAACGGCCTGCTGGTCAAAACCATCTTCGATAAAAATCCCGACCGCGAGTTTTACGTCGAGGAAAGTTTCCCGCTCGACTGGATGTATCCGCATCTTGAACCGCACGGCTTGATCATGAAAATCAACCGTCAGCCATTGCCGGCGTTATCCGATGAAATCGTGAAACAGGACCGTGACTATTGGGTAAAATGTCTGACGCCCATGATTGGCGACTGGCTGGACACCGGCACGCCGGTCGGAGAAGTCACCGCATTCGCGGAAAAAATTTATGTCAAAAATGATCTGAGCGAATTCAAAGGCGATCCGCAATTCATCCAGAGCTGGGACGCGCAGAAAATGTTTTCCAAGTTGCGCAGCGCCATCGGTGAACTTTATGTATGGCGAATGAATCATGCTGCAAACGCTTCGGAAAAAGAACGCATGGCGCACGAAGCGGATTTTGCTTTTCGTCAAGGGCTGGCACTGTGTCCGTCTTCACCCGAAGTGGTCTATCGTTATGTGAATTTTCTATTAAGTCAGAACCGGCTCGCCGACGCTCTTGCGGTTGCAGAGGTTGCGGCGAAAACGTCACAACCGTCACGCGAGGATGACGGCCAATTAAATCAGTTGGTTCAACAGTTAAGGGAATTCCAAAAACAACAATCCCAGAAGGCGAAGTAAGTTTTCGAGCATCACTACTTAAACACGCTGACGCGGGCGGGCACACAGTATGTCGAGAGATGGACTCACTCCGGTTGCATCGCCGCCCTCGCTTGTGTAGCGTTTGCCGATGCTGAATTACATCTGGCTCGGGCTGGTGGTGTGCGCCGTGCTCATCGGCGGCTGGAATGGGCAGCTCAAGGAGGTCTCGGACGCGGCGCTGGACATGGCCAACACCGCCGTCGTGAAGATTTCCTTCACGCTCATCGGCTTGATGGCGCTGTGGCTCGGTATCATGCGGCTGGCGGAACGTGCGGGGCTGGTCGCGCTGCTGGCACGGGCCTTGCGTCCGCTCATGCGGAAAATTTTCCCCGAAGTCCCACCGGAACATCCCGCGATGGGTTCGATGCTGATGAACATCGCCGCGAACATGCTCGGCCTCGGCAACGCCGCCACACCGCTGGGCCTGCGCGCGATGAAAGATCTGGAAACGCTCAACCCGCGGCCCGGCACGGCGACCAACGCGATGTGCACTTTTCTGGCGATCAACACCAGCGGCATCCAACTCATCCCCGTCACCGCCATCGCCATCCTCGCGGCGAACAACTCCACGAACCCGACGGCCATCGTCGGCACGTCCATCATCTGCACCGCGTGCGCGGCCGTGTCCGGGGTGCTGATGGCAAAATTTTTAAGCCGGCTGCCGATGTTCCGGCTGGCGGCAATTTCAGCATCCAGTAGCAGCCGAGGTGACGAGGCGCAAGTTGAAAAAGCCGGAAATAATCAGAGCCTCCTTACGTCGACTGCTACCAGTGAGAAGGAGAAAAATGTCGTGAAGGAGGCGGCGACCCTGCAACCGATGCAATGGTGGGGCAGTGTCATCATCACGGCCTTTCTTCTGTTTTTCTTTGTTCTGTTTTTTCGTCAAGCATTTCGTGACGCCTGGACAGCCAGCTTCCAACCGGTGCGTGATTTTCTATCCACGACTTTTCCTAGTCTGTCTCCAATCGGATTTTTGAGCACGGAATTTTCGGCTCAAGAAAAGAAGGAACCAGTTTTCGTTCACATCCTTGGTGCGGTGTCGCTGCTCTCGATTCCATTTCTGCTGTCGGCGATCCCGCTGTTTGCCATTTTGCGGCGCGTGAAAGTTTATGAAGAATTTGTGGATGGCGCAAAAGAGGGCTTCGACGTGGCCATCCGCATCATTCCGTATCTGGTGGCGATGCTCGTGGCGGTCGGCATGTTCCGCGCGGCGGGTGGGATTGCCATGTTAAGCTACGCGCTATCGCCGGTATTGAACTTGGTTCATTTCCCGACGGATCTTTTGCCCATGGTTTTAGTGCGGCCATTGAGCGGCAGCGGCTCGCTCGGTTTTTTCACCGAGCTGGTGAAGCAATTCGGGGCCGACAGTCTGATTGCACGGACGGCCGGGACGATTTACGGCAGCACGGAAACAACATTCTATGTGCTGGCGGTGTATTTCGGATCAGTGGCGATCAAGCGGACGCGGCACGCGCTGGTGGCGGGATTGACGGCGGATTTGGTCAGCGTGGTCGTGGCGGTGATCGTCTGCCGCGCGGTGTTTGGTTAAAACTTGTAGGAGACGACGTGAGGAGTCTCAAATCGACAAGTGCGAAGGCGGGAAAGCAGAAACAATCAGAGCCTCGTCACCTCGGCTCCTACAGGGAGTTGATGATTTCCGTAACGATTTTGCAAAACCGTGACAACTGAATCTTGCGGTGTGGCAGGCTTGCCGTCATAAAGAACGCCCATGGCCGCCTCGCAAACCCAACGCAAGCCGACTTTCCTCTGGCAGGGAGTGTTGATTCTGCTGCCGGTCGCCGTGCTGGCCATCGTCAGCCTGGTTGCGTTGCGGCAGGATGAGCGCGCGGCGGAACAGGACGCGCGCAACCGGGCCGCTGAAAACGTGCAAAGCCTGGCGCGCGCGATGCGTTCATCGGTCAGCGATGAACTTCAGCGGTTTCTCACCCTGCAAAATGCCTGGATGATGGGGCTGCACTCGGCCAGCCAGCCGGCCGCCAGCGGAGTTTCCCCCGACGCCAAACTGCAGGCGGACATCGAAAAATGGGAACGCGATTATCCCGGGTTGAAGGTCAAGGGACTGGCAACGCCACCGGGCAACATTCTGACGGATGGCCGCCAGCTTGAGCCGTCAGATTTCCCCGCCGTCCCTGTGCCGCCAAAATGGTTCCGGGAACTTTCCGCCGAACAAAAAAGATTGTGGGAGTCTTTGCGCGCAGCTGATAGCCCGGCGCAAATCGAAACGCGCCGCGAGGAATTCTTGGACAGCAAGCCCTCGGCAGACGCGCAGCAGGCGCTTTTTGATTTGTTCCAGCCGCCCGAGCGAATGACCGGACATTCCAATTTTCTGCCCACGGAAACCGGCATTTCGTTTGAAGCAATCGCCTGCTACCGGTTGCTTTCGGCGACCAACGCGCAGCTGACGGCCGTGGTGCTCCAGTCAGTCTGGTGGCAGATTTTTTGGCATCCTTCGTTTGTTTCCTCGCGGCTGCTCGAACTGGCGGAAGGACTGACCAATAACGCGAACGCCGTGCTGCAGGAAAAAGTTTATTGGATGCGGCAATATTGGATCGGCCAGACACGGGCGACGGAAGGGCTGGAGACGCTCCGGCGGCTGCCGGATTTGCCTGCCTGGAAATCGCTGGGGTGGGCGCATTGGACACACGGCGACGCGACGCTGGGGGTTTTTCGGCCGATAACTTTTGTGAATCCGGGGACTGACGCGGAAGGCGTGTCGCTCTCCGGCCAGGGTTATGAAATCAGGTTTGTGCCGCGTGCCGTGGTGGAGGCCATCTTCGCCAGGGCGCTGGCGGAAAATAAATTTTTCATCCCGGAATATGCCAGTCCCGCCATCACCGTTGAAGGCTTGTTGCTTCAGTCGCAAAGCCGAATTCCGGCGGACGCAGGCAAAGATCTTCTGGGGGCGGCGGAGCAAAAAGCCGGGAATGATTTTGCCCGGGACGCCATCCATTTTGATTTGAAATATTTCCTCACCAGCCGGGAACAGATGCTTTCATCCGGGCGGCGGCGGGCGGGACTTTTTGTGCTGTTGATCGTGGGAACATTGTTTGCAGCAGTGGCGGGATTGCTGGCGGCGTGGCGCGCGTTCCGCCGGCAGTTGCAGCTGAACGAAATGAAATCCAATTTCGTCTCCAGCGTCTCGCATGAACTGCGCGCGCCCATCGCGTCCGTGCGGCTGATGGCGGAAAATCTGGAGCGCGGGAAAATTTCCGGGCCGGAAAAACAAAATGAATACTTCCATTTCATCGTGCAGGAATGCCGGCGGTTGTCGTCGCTCATCGAGAATGTGCTGGATTTCTCGCGCATCGAACAGGGCCGCAAGCAATATGAATTCGAACTGACGGATGTTGTCGCGCTCGCGCAGACCACGGTGAAGCTCATGGAGCCGTATGCGGCGGAAAGGGGTGTGAGGCTGGAAACATTCAACATTCAACATTCAACACCCAACATCGAATTGTACGTGGATGGCCGTGCGATCCAGCAGGCGCTGGTCAACTTGATTGACAACGCCATCAAGCATTCGGCCCGGGGCGAAACCGTGACGGTGGGGATGGAAATTAAAAATGCAAAATTAAAAATGCAAAAAGACGGCAGCGCGGCCGCTCTCAACTCTCAACCCTCAACTCTCAACCTTTTCGTTTCGGACAGCGGGCCGGGAATTCCGGCGGCGGAACAGGAAAAGATTTTCGAGCGGTTTTACCGGCTGGGTTCCGAGCTGCGCCGCGAGACGCCAGGCGTTGGCATCGGTTTGAGCGTCGTGAAACACATCGTGGAAGCCCACGGCGGGCGGGTGGTGGTGCAGAGCACAGTTGGCCACGGCAGCCGGTTCACCATTGTGTTGCCAGCCAAAAATTTAACCACGGATGGACACGGATGAATACGGAACAATCAACCAGCGGATTGATGGATTATTGGATTGGTGGATTGAATCGCGGCGATACATTCATCCTGATTTCCCCATGCAACGCATTTTGATCATCGAAGACGAAGCGCCGATGCGCACGGCGCTGGCGGATTTGCTGGCGGCGGAAGGCTATCGCGCGCTCATCGCCGCCGATGGCGAGAGCGGCCTGGAGCGCACGCTCGCCGAAAAGCCCGACCTCATCCTGCTCGACGTGATGATGCCCAAACTCGACGGTTTTGCGGTATGCGCGGAGTTGCGGCGGCTGGCCATCGCCGCGCCGGTGCTGATGCTCACGGCCAAGGGACAGGTAGAAGATCGCGTGAACGGCCTCGACGCCGGGGCGGACGATTACCTCGTCAAGCCGTTCAGCACCGAGGAACTGCTCGCCCGCGTGCGCGCCCTGCTGCGGCGCGTGGAACGGAAAACCCGGCTGCCGCTGAAATTGAGACTTGGCGAGGTGGAGATTGACTTGGCGCGGCAAACCGCTGCGCGTGGAAAAAAGCCGGTGCGGCTGACGGCGAAGGAATTTGCCATGCTGCGCCTGATGGCCGGGGCGGAGGGCGAACCGGTGTCGCGTGAAAAATTTCTGGACGCCGTCTGGGGTTACACCGCTTTTCCGACGACGCGCACAGTGGACAACCACATCGCCAGCCTGCGCGCGAAGCTGGAAAAAAATCCCGACGAACCGCGCTGGATCAAGACGGTGCATGGCGTGGGTTATAGACTCGAGACTGCATGAACATTCAACATTCAACATCGAACGCTCAACATCCAAGGTTGCGAGAACGTCATCACTGGATGTTCGATGTTGAATGTTGGTTGTTGAATGTTTTCCTGATTTTGCAAAAGCGTGACAACTGAAACATTGAACCAGACCATGATGCCAACCATGAAAACTGAATTTGCGGTTCGGACAAACGCAGAGGCGCGGAGAACCCAAGGGTTCGCAGAGAAGGAAATTAAGCTCCGCGTTTCTCCGCGCCCTCTGCGTCTCGGCGTTTCGCCCCTGCTGGCGGCTTTGCTCCTTTGCGTCCTGGCGTTGACTCCCCATGCCGTTCACGCGCAGACCAACAACCTCACCGCGTTGCTGCAGCAGGGATTGTTCGAGGAGCAGGCGAACCGCAATCTCGACGCCGCCATCGAGAATTATGCGATGCTGGCCAGGCAATTCGACAAGGACCGGCAACTGGCGGCCACAGCCGTGTTCCGGCTGGGCGAATGTTACCGCGCGCAAGGCAAGACCAACGAAGCCGCCGCGCAATATGAGCGCATCCTCCGTGATTTTCCCGACCAGACCACGCTCGCCACGCTGAGCCGGCAGAATCTCACGGGCATGGGCGCGGCCAAAACGGAAACGGCGGCGGTGGAAAATTCCGACGCACAGCTTTTGAAAAAACTGGAAGGCAAGCCGCTTGAGGAACTGGAAAAAACCCTGCCGACACTGATTCCCGACACCACCTTGGATGCCTTGCTGAAGAAGCGTTACGAGGCGCAGTCCCAGCGCGCCTTGCTGGTGGTTGATTATGCGACCGACAACGTCAATGTGCAGAGAGCGGATGCGACGCTCGCTGAATTGAACCGGCAAATTGAGGAAAAAATCACCGGCATGATGCAGGGCTTGAAGCTGCGCGCGGAACTGGTCGGCACGCCACAAAAGCCGGGGCGCGCGAGCTTGGTTGAAGCGGCCGCGTCCGGCAGATCGGCGGAGGACAAGGAAATTGAGCAAATTGAAAGGCTGATTCAGACCAGCCCGGACTTGATCAATAGCGAAGATGGACAGAGCGCCACGCGCACGCCGCTTATTACGGCTGCCTGGTGCGGCTGGTTAAAAGTTGCGGCGTATTTGCTCGACCATGGCGCAGACGTGAATCGCAGTGCTGCCGATGTGGTTCAAAGCAGGGAACTGGCTGATGCCGGGCGCGCGTCACCGTTGCTGGCCGCGGTTTCGGCTGGGAACAAAGCCATGACCCGGTTTTTGATTGAGCATGGTGCGAACGTGAATTTCAAAGGGGAGAACAATGGCGTCACACCACTGCATCTGGCCGCGCGAAAAGGTTTTCAAGCCGTAGCGGAAGTGCTGCTGGCCAATCGCGCGGATGCCAACGCCAAGGACAATGCGGGCCAGACGCCTTTGTTTTCGGCGGTGCAAGGGGGGCAAACCAAAATCGTCCAGATGCTCATTGCCGCCGGGGCGAATCCCAATTTGAAAGACGGGAAAGACAACACCGTGCTGAACTTTGCCATCAAGACATCGCCCGAAATGTTCAAGGCGCTGCTGGCGGCCGGCACGGATCCGAACACGGAGGACGCCAGGGGCCGCACACCGTTGAGCTACGCGGTTGAGCGGGACAGTTTGGAAGTTGTAAAAATACTGCTGGCAGCCAAAGCGGACCCAAACGCGGGCCAGTCGGATGCACCATTGCTGGCAGCCATTCACAAAAAAAATGTCGCGGCAGTGGATTTATTGCTGCAAGCAGGCGCAAAGCCGAATGCGAAAGGAATGGTGGATTTATCCAGCAGCACATTTAGCGGCGGAAACACTCGTTATTCAAAGACACCACTGTCGCTTGCGGTTTCCACCGGACAGCTTCCAATGGTGGAACTGCTTTTGAAATACAAGGCTGACCCGAATGACTCACAAACGGACGGGCGGCCAGTGGTGTTCAGTGCACTATCGGATACCAACATCCTTGAAACCTTGCTTGATTCTGGCGCAAAAGTTGATGTGCGCGACGCGACTACAAAAATTAATAACAAGAGTTTGAATTGGACGCCTTTAATTTGGGCTGTTAATAACAATTCCGCTTCAGATATTGTGGAAATTCTATTGCGATACGGTGCGAATCCTAACGTACAGGATGCTTCGTTTGGGAATACGCCGCTGCATTGGAGCACGGGTTGGGATAGTGGGCGAATACCAGACCGCAAGGTTTTGGAGCTATTGCTCAACTACAAGGCCGATCCCAACATGCGCAACAACGGCGGACAAACGCTGCTGGACAACCTTAAAAATTCATTAAAACCCGCTTTTCCAAAAGATGAGGCATCCATCAATAACCTCGCCGACCTGCTGCGCCAGCACGGGGCGCTGGACAATCTGCCGGACTGGGACCGCATCACCATCAGCCGTCCGTCGGCCAGTGCTTCAGCGCCGGTTTTCCTAAAAAACACCAACGACTGGAACCATTTTACGCTGCTGGAACTGCTGTTGCAGGTTTACCACGTTTCTGGCCCGCAAATTTTTGGTGAGGCTTTGACGAAATTCCCCGACTTGAGCGGCATCGTGATTGTGCGGCCGTCCGCCAATGGCGCGGGGTTGAAGCGCATTCCGGTGAATCTGCTCAATGCGACGAATGGCGTGGATGGCTCGCGCGACGTGCCGTTGGAGTTTGGCGATGTGGTTGAAATTCCCGAACGCGAACACACGCTAGCGGAAGGAACCACTTACCTGACACAGGCGCAGTTCATGTCCATGCTGGATTATTTTCGGAGCAAGCGTGGCGAAGTGAAAATGGTGGTGTCCGGCGCACAAACCGTTTCATTGCCGCTCCAGCCGATGTTCAGCCAGATCGGCGCGGTGTTGACCAAGGGTGATGCCCGTGCCGCCCTGACGTCAAAATCCGCCCTGTCGCGGGTGAAAGTTATCCGCCACGACCCAAAGTCGGGCAAAAAGCTGGAATGGATTCTGGATTGCTCCAGTGTGGACAGCGGGAATGGCAACAACGCTCCCGACCTCTGGCTGCAGGATGGCGACGTAATTGAAGTGCCGGAGAAGCCGTAGCGTCCCTTCGTGGCAGCCGAGGTAACGAGGCTCATCCTCAAAGCGAAACCGGCAGGTGATCAGAGCCTCCTCGCGTCGGCTGCTACAATCTTACTTTTTAAATACGCTGACGCGGGCGGGCGGGAAATTCAGCCAGACGATCTTGGAGGCGCGCAGCGTGAAACTCGCGGCGCCGCGCACCTGTTTCTTGCCGAGGTGATAGCTGTATTGCACCCAGTTGCCGTCCGGCTCGAGCACGGACCGGATTTTTTGCGTGAGCGATTCGGCTTCCTCCGGGGGGAAATTCAGGAGTGGCAGGCTGGAGATGACCGCGCCGACGCTTTCAATCGGTTCGCGCCGGCTGCGCAGCAGATGATCCAGATGCCAGGCGTCGCCGTTGATGATCTGGGCGCGCGGAAATTTTTCACGCAACAACCGGGCCATCTTCGGATTTCGTTCAATGGCGACGAGCCGGTCTTCGCGCAGGCCGCGTTTGATCAGCGCGTCGGTGACCGCACCCGTGCCGGGTCCGAGTTCCAAAACAAAACTGTCGGGATTGGCCGGCAGCCATTGCGCCATGGCAGCGGCGAGCTGGGGTGAACTGGGCGCGACCGAACCGGTCCGTTGCGGATTGGCGAACCATTCCTGGAGGAACAACGTCGTATCAGTCAGTGCCGCGATGAGTTTTTTTGCCATGTTGATGTTTGGTTTGGCTGACGCTGCTTTCTGCATGGGAAGAGTAGATTAAATGCGTGATGGCTGCAAACATTAGTTTGGGCCGGAACCTCAAGGATGTGTGGCGGTCTCATTGATTTTCTTGCGTGCGGCTTCCCGGCGGGTGGCCCAGTCGTCCCAGTTTGCCGCCCAGGCTTCACCGGTTAAATTTGTCCGGGCCGCCGGCCAGATCGCGTCGAGAACTTTCAGCTCACGTTTGGCATCGTCGCGTTCGTCCCATAACAAATACGATTCGACGAGATTCAGATGGTTGGCGGGATAATCGGGCACGAGCTTGGTGGCCTGTTCCGAATAATGGCGGGCCGTGCGCTTGTTGCCGATGCTTGCCGGCCAGCCCGGCGCGTCCCGATACAGCAAACCGAGATTCCGTTCCGGCCCGGCGTAGTCGAGGCGTGGATCCAGCTCGCCGGCCGTCTTGAATTCCCGGTCCATTTCCTTGACGAGTTTCAGGGCGCCGAGAAATTTTGTGCGTGCCAGCTGGCCGAGGTTCATGGCCAGATAATAGTGCGCCGTGGCCGATTTCGGATCGCGGGCGACGAGTTGACGGCACGCGGCGATGCCCTGCTCGGCGAGCGCGGCGCGTTGGGCGTCACTGGTCGCAAACTCCGCGTAATTAAAGGCCGCGCGGGCAAACAGCCAGGCGTTGGTGGGATTGGCGGCATCCGCCTGGAACCGGGTCTGGGCTTGCTGAAATTCCGCGCTGGCATGGGCGGTGAAGTTTTTACGTTGCGCCTCGTCGGCCGAAATCATTCCGGCGACAAACATCAAAAATGCGGTGATGACCTTCCACCCCGCCGCCGGTCGCGTTTTAGAATTAGCAGTTGCCATCACGTCAGGGTGTTTTATAATCCCCTAGTGAGATTAAAACGGAATTTGCTGCGGCTGGCAATGCTGGCGGTAATCGCGTTGTGCGCTGCAGGTTGCAGCGGCATCAACGCGAGCAAAAGCGTTTCACCTCTCGATTTCTTTCTACCGGGGATCGGTTCTTTTATAAAGGCTGACCCGGCTTGCACGAATGCACCGGCTGCATTTCCGGCAATCCCGACCGAGGTAGCCACGACCAAATAACTATGCGTTTCCCATTTGCGCTGACAAAGAAAATTGCCAGTCACATCATCAAACACAAACTTCGCAAGACGCCGAAGTTTGCCATGGTGCTTCAACTCGAACCGCTGCATACGTGTAATTTGACGTGCACCGGGTGTGGTCGTATTCGAGAATATTCCACCAGCCTCAAGGACATGGTGCCGCTGGAGCAATGCCTTCAGGCCGCGATCGAATGCGATGCCCCGATGGTATCCGTCTGCGGCGGCGAACCGCTGATTTATCCCAAGATCGAGGAACTCATCAACGGCCTGCTCGACCAGGGCCGCGTGCTTTACATCTGCACGAACGGGATGTTCATGCGGAAAAAAATGCGCGATTACCTCGCGTCGGTTTATTCGCCGGAAATCGAGCCGAAACTCAGGAAACTGCTCGACGGCAAACTGATCACCGAGAAGGAAGCCGAAGTCATCCGCAAATCCGACGAAGCCGCGCGGAAAAAATCCGTCATCCGCCCGACGCAATGGATGTATTGGAACGTTCACGTGGACGGTTTGGAATTCACGCACGACCTGATCGTTGAACGCGAAGGCGTGTTCAAGGAATGTGTTGAAGCCATCAAGATGGCGAAGATCATCGGCTATCAGGTCGCCACCAATACGACGGTCTACAAGGAAACCGACGTGCAGGAAATCGAGGACATGTTCAAGTATTTGAGCTCGCTTGAAGTGGACGGCCATACGATTTCGCCCGGCTACGATTACGATGCGGCCAAGAAGGACATGGTTTCGCGCCTCGGCAAGGATCCGAAGCAGTTCTTCCTCACGCGCGACATGACGCGTCAGAAATTCGCCAAGATCGAGCAATGGGGCAAGGCGTTCACCATTTTTGGCACGCCGGTGTATCAGGAATTCCTCGCCGGCAAGCGCGAGCTGACCTGCACCGCGTGGGCGATCCCGACGTTCAACGTCAAGGGCTGGAAGGCACCGTGCTATTTGATGACCGATGGTCATTACGGCGGCTATCAGGAAATGCTTTCGAAGGTGCAATGGGAAAAATACGGCGTCGTCAATGGCGTGGCCCGCGATCCGCGCTGCGAACATTGCATGGTGCATTGCGGCTACGATCCGAGCGGCGCGCTCGGCACGAATTATCAGTCCGGCGACAACTGGAAAAACATCAAATACAACTTCGGCGCCAAACCGAAGCCGTTCCCGTCCTCCCCGGAATTGATGAAGCGCGCGTTCAACGGCGTGACCATCGGCAAAGGCCATCTGGCCGAGGCGAAGGCGGCGATCAACTCTCCCGCCGCCGGCGCGCGTGGCGCCTTCTCCAACGAAGTTCATCACGAGGCACACGTCGCCAGCCATTGCGGCACCGGTGAAACAACCGAACGCGATGAATTGCTGGCGAAAATCAAGGACGCGAAGAAGTCTTGATCAAGGCGAGCCGGCGGTTTTCGCCGCCGAGCTCAGCGCTTAAGCGTCGTGCCCACGTCCCGATATTCTGAACGCACGTTGCTGTTGTTGCTGGCAGCGGTGCAGTTCACTCACATTCTGGACTTCATGGTCATCATGCCGTTGGGCGAGCAGCTCATGCGGCAGCTGGCCATTGGGCCGGGCCAATTCAGTCACTTGGTCGCGGCTTACACCATCAGCGCGGGCGTGGTCGGTCTGCTCACCGCGCCGTTCATGGACCGCTTCGACCGGCGGAAAGTCTTGCTCCTCGCCTATGCCGGCTTTTTCGTCGGCACGCTGGCCTGCGCTTTCTCAACCACTGCGGAAATGCTGCTGGTGGCGCGTTGCATTTGCGGCGCGTTCGGCGGCGTTTCCGGCGCCACCATCATGGCCATCGTCGGCGACATCGTGCCGCCGCAGCGCCGGGCTTCGGGCATGGGCGTCATCATGGCCGCATTTGCAGCGGCGGCGGCGTTGGGCGTGCCGTTCGGATTATATCTGGCGCAAAAATTCCGCTGGGAAATGCCGTTCTTTCTGATCGCGGGGGTGGGCGTGGTGGTGTGGCTGATGATTTATGCCACGCTGCCGCCGATCCGCGCGCATTTGAACGACACGCCGGTGCATCATTTCAAGGCGTTCTTTGAGTTGTTGCGCGATGCCAATGCCGGACGCGCCCTGCTGTTCATGTCCGCGCTCGTCATGGGGCATTTCGCCGTCATCCCGCTGCTCGCGCCTTACCTCGTTTCCAATGCCGGTCTGCCGGAAAATAAATTGTTCCTCATTTACATGGTTGGCGGGATTTGTTCGGCGCTGACCGCGCCCTTGTGCGGGCGGCTGGCCGACAAGTTTGGCCGGCTGCGCGTTTTCGCCATCTTGATTGTCGTGGCGAGCGTCGTGACGCTTTCGATCGCGACTTCCGGCCCAAGGCCCGTTTGGGGAGTGCTGATTTTGGCGGGATTATTTTTTACGTTCGCCAGCGGCAGATTCATCCCTGCGCAAGCCATCCTGTCGCTGGCCGTGCCGTCGCAACGGCGCGGTTCGTTCATGAGCCTGACGAGCTGCACGCGCGATCTCACTTCCGGCATCACCTCCAGCATCGGCGGCTGGATCGTGACCCGGTCGCCCTCGGGTCAGTTGGTCCATTATGACAAGCTCGGCTGGCTCGCCGTCATCGCCAGTTTCATCAGCCTCTGGCTGGCGAGCCGCGTCCGGGTGCAGGAGGTTCACCCTCCGCATCAACCGGTTCCGCATGGGCAAAAAAACGATTGATGCAGTTGCTTTGGGCGGTTTATATTTTGGGTCGTTGATTTGATTAGTGATTTGTTTATGAGCAAAACATTATTTCTATCCCCTCCGAGTTTTGACGGCTACGACGGTGGCGCCGGCGCGCGCTACCAGACGAAGCGCGAAGTGACCAGCTACTGGTATCCGACCTGGCTGGCGCAGCCCGCCGCGCTCGTGCCCAACAGCCGTTTGCTCGACTGCCCGCCGCATGGCATCAAGAAGGATGAATGCCTCAAGATCGCCAGGGAATACGATCACGTCATCATCCATACCAGCACGCCGTCGTTGCGCAATGATTGCAAGGTGGCCGAGGCGATCAAGGCGCAGCAGCCCGACACGAAAATCGGCTTCGTCGGCGCGCATGCCGCCGTGCTGCCCACGGAAACGCTCAAGGCCTCGCCCGCGATTGACTGGGTCGGTCGCAAGGAATTCGATTACACCTGCAAGGAAGTCACCGAAGGCCGCGACTTGTCCGGCATCAACGGACTTTCCTACAAGGACAAGGACGGCAAGATTAAGCACAACGCCGAGCGCGAGTTGATCCACGACATGGACGTGCTGCCGTGGGTGGCGGACGTTTATCGGCGCGACCTGGACATTCAGAAATATTTCAACGGTTACCTGCAGCATCCTTACATGAGCCTGTATACCGGACGCGGCTGTCCGGCCCAATGCACATTCTGCCTCTGGCCGCAGACCATCGGCGGCCACAAGTATCGCGTCCGTTCCGCGCAGAACGTCGCCGACGAAATGGCCCATGCGAAAAAAGTTTTTCCCGAAGTGAAGGAGTATTTTTTCGACGACGACACCTTCACCGCGAACCTGCCGCGCGCCCGCGAGATTGCCAAAAAAATCGCGCCACTCGGCCTTTGCTGGTCATGCAACAGCCGCGCGAACATTGATTACGACACGATAAAGCAATTCAAGGACAACGGGCTCCGTTTGTTCCTCGTCGGCTACGAAAGCGGCAACGACGACATTCTCACACGCATCAAGAAGGGCGTGACGATGGCGGAGATGCGGCAGTTCACCAAGGACTGCCACAAGGCCGGCGTTCTCATCCACGGCACGTTCATCCTCGGGTTGCCGGTGGAAACGCAGCAGACCATCCAGAACACGATGGATTTTGCAAAGGAACTCGACGTGTTCAGCATTCAGGTCTCGCTTGCCGCGCCGTATCCCGGCACGGAGCTGTATGAGATGGCCAAACAGAACGGCTGGTTCACCAACAAGGACAAGACTGACCTCGTGGAAACCGGCGGGATGCAGGCCAGCTCGCTGGAGTATCCCGGTTTGAGCAAAGACAAGATTGCGGAGGAAGTGGACCGGTTTTATCACGGTTTCTACATGCGTCCGAAACCCATCCTGCGCATCATCAAGACGATGTTGGAAGACAAGGACGTCCTCGTGCGCCGCAGCCGCGAAGGCTTTGAATTTTTCAAAAACTTGAGCCAGCGCAAGGCCGACCGCGCGGCCCGGGCCGTTCCGGCGTAGCGGCTCCTTGGCAGAGAGCCGCATCTGTAATTGAATGGGGAAATGCGGCGGTCTGCCGACACGCCGCTACGTTGACGTTGGTTTGCAGGGGTTCCGTCTTGTGAAAATTCAAGCGCGTCAGTGGGGAGGTCAAACCTCGACTGACGCATTTTTCTGTGCCGGGTCACCACCAGACTTCCATCTGCATGCCCCACGTCAGGCCATCGGTGTCGTTCATGAAATCATTGCCGCCCACGTAGCCTTTGTAGCTTTGGGTCCAGGTCGCGTAGGTGACGTAGGCGCGGATGACCGGCCGGCTGAAGAATTTGTCGCCCAATGACACCTGCGGGGCCAGCGTGAATTTGTAAAGCGTGCCGCTCTGGTTGATGCCCGAATCGTCCACGTGATCCACGCCCGACTCAAAGGCGAGGCTGAAGAAATTGTTGAAATGATAGATCGGCCGCACGCCGGCGGAGATCCATTGACGGTCGCCCTGGGCGTTATTGTAATCGGTGTATTGATAGACGATGGCCGGGCTGATGGAGATGTTCGCCCACGGCTGTGCGACGAAACTCTCCGTCGCGCGAAACCGCCAGGAATGCGGCTCGTCGGGAATGATGAACGTGCCGTTGGTCAGGGTCGCGGTTTCAAAGCCGGAGGTGAACGTCTTGGCTGCGCCGTTGCCGATCTGCAGGGAGAATTTATTGAAGCCGTCATCGCTGAGAAATTTTTCGTGCGTGTGGATGAACGTCAGCGCGCCACCCTGCGAATCGGGGGCCTGCTGGCCGAGCGCATTTTTGCCGCTGTTTTCCGAAGCGAACACGAGTCCGAGCTCGCCCTTGCCCCACGGCAGTTCCACGTCGTAGAGGCTCAGCACAACGCTTTGCTTGCTGAACCCGGCCTCGTTGCTGGGATCGGGCTGGATGACAATGTCGGACGAATACACGCCGCTCTGCTGGCCGTTGCCGATCCACGCAAGCGCCATTTTGCCGATGGGCGTCTCATAATCTTCCACCCCGCCGCCGCCGCCGCTCATGTTGTAGAAAAAGAAATCGTCGATGCAGATGTCCTGCCGGCGGTAGAAACGATTGCCCGCCCAAAATTTCAACTCCGGCTGCGCGGCAAAAACATTGCCGATCTCCGCCCACGCTTCCGGGAGCGACGTCTGAAAGGTGCTGCCGGAACCGACGTTGGAATACGCGTCGTAGAACGCGATGCGCACCTGTGTGCGTGCAATCGGACCGGTGGGCGTGCCGTCGGGGCGGGGCGGGGCATCGGGCGCAAACAGATCCGGCACATACCAGTTCTTGCCGAAGATGAGTTCGCCGTAGGTTTCCGCTTCGTTACCGAGCCGGTATTTGGCGAACGCGCCGGGCGCCTGGAACGCCGGCTGCGGGCCGCCCTGATCATCGCGGCCGTAGCCGGAACGGAAGTAACCGTTGAAGTCGATGAAGTCGTTGAGAATCTTTTGCACCCGGTCCTTGAAGACCTGGTTTGTCTGGGCCAGCGTCATTCCCCGCGACTCCGCGTCGCTTTTGAACTGGAGATTGGCGAAGGCCATGCCGCGTTCGGCCATCGTGGGCTCGGCGTTGGTGTTGATGACAATGACGGTGTTGGTCACCACATTTGTCGCCGCCGCGGTTTCAACTTTTTGCAACCGCTCTTCCAACGCGTGAATGCGCTGTTCGTAATCCGCCCGCATCTGCTGCATTTCCTTGCGGATCGCCTCCACATCAGGATTGGTCGCCGCCGGCGTTTGCGCCCGGGCTGACATGATTGAAAAAATTATTAGCAGCAGCGCAATTTGCAGCAGCCGTATTTTCGTGGCGGTTCGGGTCGGCATTAATGGCGTGGGTTGCTTCGGGGAACGCGCCAAGATTTCCACCCGCCAGCCATTCTGTCAACCACAGACGGGAACTAATTGTTTCCACCCGCCGCCACGCGCCAGGCTTTTATTGAGGCTCGTAAATGAGAGTGACACCGGGAGAGCGGGAGCGGCGCGCGGCATTTATGCCGCTTCAGCGCGAACCGGCAACGCGGGGTGGAGGTTTTACGCGTTTCGTGAATCAGAACATTGAAGCCTGCGCTGCGTTACCCACAGGCGCGAGTCTCAATAGTTTGGTTGACCGGCAGAATCCGGACAAAGTGTTGCCTTGAACCGGCGCGCTGCACGGCGTAAAAGGAACCAACTCCCATGAGGTTTCAGCTTGGACAACGGTTGTTTCCAAACTTGCCGCCGGATTTGCGGCGCCGGCGGATGCAGAGCATTTACCTGACCGTGCTGGTATTAATCGTGGTGTGCGGCGCCATTTGTCTGGTCATGATCAAACTGAATACTCCGGGAAAGCATTGATCGGACTGGCGCTGGCGTGCGCGTGAGCCCGGCGTTTCCGGGCGCGGTTGCGGCCGGTTGAATCCATCTTCCCCAGCCGGCGCTATTGCTCAAACACGAACCTGCCGCGCCGGTGCACGAGCAGGGCGGGCGCGGCCGGCTGGAAATAATTTCTAAACCGCGCCGGCTTCCGGCAATCCCTTGCCCTTGCCGTGATTCAAGTTGATGAACTGCTTCGTTTCGGCGAAATAACCGACGATGTTGAACCGGCCCATCGGTTCTTTTTTCGCCGCGGCAAAGGCGTCGCCCGTGGCCCGAAAATCTTTGCCCTTGCCGACATTTTTGGTCCACTCGTTGTTGCTGGTGAGATATTCCAGCTTCTCCGCGTCTTCGATCAGGATGTTCATGGAACGGCAGCTTACCAGATTTGCACCGATCACACGCATGGAATCGGTGATTATCTTTTCTATGGACCGCAGGCCGCGTTGATGGAACAGCCACGTGAGCGTCGTCAGGGATTTTGCTGCAATCGGATTTCCGCCAGGTCAATGTCCCGCTGGATCCGGCGCAGAACCTCATCGTTGATGATGTCCCGGTTGCGGAGTTGGATGATCGTGTTGCGTTCCGTCTGGAGCGCCTCGTGCGAGAGCCGTTCGTATTCGGAGGAAAAGCGGCGCAAGGGCGTGCCGGCACTTTTTAGTTCATCCCCTTCCAACTGGAGAATGTGATCTTCGTATTCAATCCGCAGGCGTTGCAAGACGTCGGCCTTGGTTGGGTCGCGTTCCCCGATTTCATTGAGCCGGACGAGCGCGGCACGATTGGCCTGGAGCCGGGCTTCGTGCTCCTCGCGTTGGGCGGCGCCATCGTCCTTGATGCCCAGCCAGCGGATCAGGGTGGGCAGGCTCAAGCCCTGCACCACCAGCGTGGCCAGGATCACCATGAAGGTGAGGAACAAAATCAAGTCACGGCCCGGAAGCGCGTCGTCCAACGCCAGCGCGGCGGCGAGCGACACGACCCCGCGCATCCCCGTCCAGGCGACAACGGTGACGTGCCGCCAGTCGGGGTAGGGATCCCTGGCGCAGAGCTTTTTGAAGATCAGTCGCGGGAGATACGTTGCCGGGAAAACCCACAAGATGCGGATGAGGATCAAGGCCACGCTGATGACCAAGGCGTAACCGGCAAGGGCGCCAACCGTATATTCAGAATGCTCGTGGATCCGGCGCAGGATTTCCGGCAGCTGGAGGCCGATAAGGATGAACACAAATCCATTCAGCAGGAATTCCACAATGGCCCAAACCGGTCCGCCCTGCAGCCGCGTGCGGTAACTGATGAGTTCCGGCATGCGCCAGCCGAGCGACAAACCCGCCGTGACGACCGCGAGCACGCCGGAAACACCCAGCCGCTCGGCGGACAAATAGGCGACGAAGGGCGTCAGCAGCGAAACCGTGATTTCAATCGGCGCATCATCCACGCGCTTGTGAAACTGCGCAGCCAGCCAGCCGACGCCCAAGCCCACCAAGATGCCGCCGAGACCCACGATGAAGAACTGCACGCTGGCGACGGCCAATGAAAACGAGCCGGTCGCCACCGCCGCCACCGCGAAACGATACGCCACCAGGGCGGTGGCGTCATTGACGAGGCTTTCGCCTTCCAGAATCGTGACAATGCGCCGGGGGACATTCAATCGTTCGGCGATGGCGGTGGCGGCGATGGCATCGGGCGGCGAAATGATGGCCCCCAGCACGAAGCCGGCGGCGAGCGGCAGCTTGAGAAAATAATGCGCGAGGAACGCGACGATCACCGTGGTGAACAGGACGAGGCCAATGGCGAGGAGGGAAATGGGGCGGAGGTTCGCGCGGAAATCGCGCCAGGAGGTGAACAGTGCCGCCGGATACAGCAGTGGCGGCAGGAAAAATAGAAAAACCAGATCGGGAGTGAGCCGGACCGGAGGAAGCTTGGGAATCCAGCCGATCACCAGCCCGCCCATCAAAAACAGAATGGGATACGGAATGTGAAGTTTGCGCGCCACCAGGGCGAAAATCGCCACGGCCAGCAGCAACCCGACAAAAATTTCCACCACTCCTGTCATGCGGGACTCAGCTTAGCTTCAACCGTGTGATGCGGCAATTCCCGTCCCGAATTATTTGCCGGTCGGACAGCCTTTGTCCGGCCCGCTGCCCTAGCCTATCCGCATGAAATCGAATGAACTGATCCAAGAATGGCACGCGGGCATCCGCATCAATGTCCTCGCGCACTACGAATGCTCCAAGCTCTTTGAAGCGTATCACCGGCTGCTCGGGTATCCGACCGTGATCCTGTCGGCGCTGGCGGGCACGGCGTTTATCTCGGGCCTCAACGAATCCAGCGTCTGGTGGGCGCGCAGTTTTGCCATCATCCTGAGCCTGGCGGTGACGGTATTCGCGAGCCTGCAAACATTCCTGCGCTATTCGGAACGTTCCGGGAAGCATAAAAATGCCGCAACGGAATTCGGCAAGTTGCGGCGCGAGCTGGAACAGATCATCGCGGTCATTCCTGACGGTGCCACCGTGGCGGAAAGCGACATGAAATCCGTCCGCCTCAAGTGGGGGGAATTAAGCACGCACGCGCCGGCCATCCCGAACAAAGTCTATTCACGGATGTTTTTGAAAGTCTGGCACAAGCCCGGCCTCGCCGGCCAGCCGCACATTCCGCCGGTGCCGACGGCATTGTGAAGAATGGTCCCGATGTTTACAGCGTCAATCCGTCCCCACCGAACGGCGGGCGGATTTTTTGGCGGCATTTTTGGATTTGGCGTCGAGCATCCGGGCCTTGGCGCGGCGGGAGCGTTTGCGTTTCTGGCGGCGGATTTTTTCGATCTCAGCACGTTGCGCGGCGACGAAGCCTTTTTGTTTTTCCTCGATCTTGTCGAGCAACAGCCGGCGCGCGATGTAGCGGTTGAGTCCCTGCTGGCGGGTTTCCTGGCATTTGACTTGCACGCCGGTCGGCCTATGAACCAGCATCACGCAGGTGGCCACCTTGTTCACGTTCTGTCCACCGTGACCGCCGGAGCGAACGAAGGATTCCTCGATGTCGGCCTCGCTCACGCCCAGTGCGGTCATGCGCGCGGCGAGCTGGTTCGCTTTTTCGAGGCTGACAGGAAACGTGCTCACGGCGTCTCGGTCGCCTTCATGGCGGCTACTTTCAAGTTGTCCCGGATGGCGTTCAGCAGATCCTGATAAGGCCCGCTCTGCCAGCCATACAGCGGATAGGTTTGTTCGCTGACGAAATCGCCGGGGTTCGTCACGACGAAAGCTTTGCAGGAGAGCAGGTAGGCATTGACGCCCTGGGGTTGGATGCCCATGCGGACGCGCACGATGGTGCGCACGCCTTCATGCGCGCCGACAAATCCGGCATAGGCCATCTGTTCGCCCTTGGTGGCCTCCTTCTCATAAACCTGGGTGCCATCGGGGTTCCGGATGGACTGATAGCCGTTGTTTGCGAACACGCTGTCGGCCGCCTGACGGATTTTATCGGGGCTCTGATTGTAAATGACCACCGACGCGAAGCTGGCCGAGGCCGGCTCGTCGAGCGACTTGCAGCCGGTGGAACCCAGGGCGGCGAGAATGACAATCATGCCGGTCCAGCCGGCAAATCGGGTGAAGAAGGGGGCCAATGAATTCATAATGTTCCAAGGTTGAGCTGAATTGTTCTGTCTGCTCACGGCGACGATAGAGAACTGTTTTCCGGACTGCCAGCGCAATTATGATGGTGGACCGGATGCGCGGCTTGGGCGGAGCGCCGAGCACCGTCTCGGCCAGTGGGAGAGAGATCATCTTCGAGCCGGGACGGTGCCCGGCGTTCCAATCCTTGCCACTAACGCCGTAATCACGCCACGGTCAGCGGGCCGTCAAAGGTGGTGAGGCTGATGACCTCCGTGCGGGCGACGTGCGGGCCGTGCCGGGTGCCTTTGGGCGCGAAGAACAAGGCGCCGGTGGTGTAGGTCACGTCCGCTTCCTCCCATTCGCCGGAGAGGACGTAAGCCCATTCGTTCGCCTCCGGATGTGTGTGGGCGGGGGATGATGTGGCCGGCCTTGAACTTGCGCAAGACAACGACCCCACCGGTGTCGGCATGCTTGTGCAACACCATCAGCTCGACGCCGGGGTAGGGGCCGGGCTGCCAGGTTTTATCTTTGGCCAGTGCGATGTAAGGAAACATGCATTCATCCAAGCGGATTGCGCGCGGTTTGCAAGCGCGGAGTCAAAGCAGCCGGGGCTGTCGGTTGCCCGCCGCCGAGCCGATGTTCATTTTCCCGACGACCACCGCGCCCGGTTCCACCACCAGATGCGCGGCATCCAGATGACCGAAGAAGCGTGCCGTGGATTTCAAGGTGACGGTGCCGGTCGCGTGCAGATTCGCCGCCAGTTCGCCGGCAATTTCCGCCGTGCCGATGTTCAGGAGGTCCGGCCAGCGGAAATGATTTTCCGCCGGGATGATCAGGTGCGCGGCGGTCAGGCTGCCCTTGATCTCGGCGGTGGAATAAATCGTCAGGGACCGTTCGGCGGCCAGTTTGCCGAGGAATTTTCCCTTGATGACGACCTCGCCGCCGACGGTTTCGCTATTGAAAACATTGCCTTTGAGTTCAACCACGAACCGGCCCTTGGTCTTGAAATTTTTGGCGACGGCGTTGGCGATGTGATAATCGTGCAGGTCCAGATAACGGCTGCACCGCTTGCACATGGTGGACTCGGCGCTGACCGGCACATCGAGTTCCGACCCGCATTCAAAGCAGACGATGCGCCGCAGATCAAGCGGGCGTTCGCGCGCCCTGGCCGCCGGCTTGAGGGCTTCCTGAACGTGGAAATGCTCGCCGCACTTTTTGCAATTGGTCGAAAAGGCGGAGCGCGGTTCAGGCTGCTGGTGGCCGCAATGGGGGCAGGCCACCAGGACCTTGTCCTGTTTCGTTACCGGCATTCAATTCGGGTTGCGCCGAGCGACGGTCAGCGCTTGAGCAGTTCCGGGGTTTTGGGCGCTTCGGCGGGCCGTGACGGCGGGGCGGTGGGCGCAACTTTGTTCGGGTTGACCTCCGTCTTGCCGACAAACGTCACGCCTTCCTCGATGGCGAGTTTCGTGGCGCGAATGTCGCCGAATACCTCGGCCTTGGCCTTGATCTCAATCTTCTCCTTCGCGTTGATGTTGCCGTTGACCTTGCCGCGCACGACGACGGACTGCGCGGTGATGTTGCCGTTGATGACGGCGCTGTCGCCAAGGTTCAGGTTGCCTTCCGTGTTGATTTCGCCGTCCAGCTTGCCTTCGAAGGTCAGTTCGCCGGCGAATTTGAGGTTGCCTTTGATTTCAACGTCCGAGTTCAGGACGTTCTTGGTAGCGTTATTTATGTCCATATTTTTTAGAGTTAAACCAATTGCGGTTTGACACGCAGAAATCAAAATACGCTCGAAATTGCTTCGCGCGAATAAAAGTTTTCCCACCCCAGGGCCCGGATGTTCAAATGCTCAGCGCAAGGACGAACCATCCGCAGGCAAATTCAATGCGGATTTCTGAGGAAAGGGATCAAATTGTGATCTGACGTTAAGGCCCTGAATTTAACCTAAAATCCGCAGTAGGGATGAACCACGAAACACACGAAAACAAAGGATAAAATGCCGGTTTTGTCTCCATTCCCACATTCAGCCTCCGGGTGAAACAGAGAGGCTCGGTTATGCCTTGTCGATTTTGTGTGTTTCGTGGTTTCTACTGCTGTTTCCAAGTTTAATTACGGCCACTGGCACGCGTGGCAGGATTGGACCATTTTTGGTCATGACGACGAAAGGAACGGTGGTTCAATCGAACAAACTCAATTCGCGATTGGCTTTCCGCAGCCGATGGCAGAGGCTCAAGTTGAGATTTTTGAGCAGTTTGATTTTGATCGCGGGGTGGGTGACGCCGAGCTGTTCAAAGTTTTCCAACGTCAAGACATCGCAGATCGCCTCGTTATCGGCGACAATCACAGCCGAGCGGGGAGCGCCGTCAATCAAGGCCATTTCGCCAAAAACCATCGCAGAAGAGAAGGTGGCGAGCCGCCGGCGGGAACCGCCAACCTGGGGCACGAACACACTCACGCTGCCACGGGCCAGGAAGAACATTTCCCGCGCTTCGTCGCCGATGTTGATGATGGTTTCGCCCGACTTGCAGGAGCGGCGTTTGAGAAACGACGAGAAATGTTTCAGTTCGCTTGCCGTGAAATTCTTGCAGAGTTCGTATTCCACGACGCTGGCGCGATGTCCCTTGGGACGGGCGGGCAGAATGTTTTCCAGCAGCCGGTTCTCGCACCATTCCAGGGCAAGGTCGTTGTCATCGAACATTTGGACCAGCTTTTCAAAGCGCTTGCCCAGCCGGACCCTCAGATAGCGCCGCAACAATGAAAGGTGGCCGGCATGGGTGAAGAGCACGGGCTTGTCCTGCGCCGAGAGTTTGAGCAGGATTTCGTAAAACAACCGGCAGGCGCTTTCATTGAGGGTCAGCACGCGCTTGAAATCAAAGATCAATTTTTCCGTGCCGGCAAAATTTTCCATGACGTCGTGGATGACGGCCTCGGCCGTGGTAAACGTGATATAGCCCTGAAGCTGGTAAACTTTGATGCCGCCACCCAGTTCGCGCAGCAACTGGCTTTCCTGCGCGGTCCGCACCCGGCTGGAATTCAATTCCGCCCCGGTGAATTTCAGGCGGATGGTGGATTTGCCGATGGTCGGACGGTTCAGCAAGTGCAGGTCAAAATTCCGCGAAATGGCGTCGCACACGCGGATGCCGCGCACGCTGTTGCCGCGCGCGTCCAGCGGCGGCGAGAAGACGCCGATGCCCAGTTGTCCCGGCAGCACGGCAATGATGCCGCCGGACACACCGCTCTTGGCTGGCATCCCGATCTTGTAAATCCATTCGCCGGCGTAATCATACATGCCGCAGGAACCCATCACGCTCAGCACGCTTTCGACGTACTCGCCGCGGATGGCCTGCTTGCCGGTGATGGGATTGATGCCCCGGTTCGCCAGCGTCGCGGCCATGACTCCGAGATCGCGTGCGGTCACGGACACGGAGCATTGCTGGAAATAGAGTTCCACCGAAGGGATCGGGTCGCTCGTGAGAATGTCGAAGTTGCGCAGCATGTGGCCGATGGCGCGGTTGCGGTGGCCGGTCTCGTTCTCGGAACGGTAAATCTCGCCATCCACCACCGCGTTCCTGCCGGTATAATTGGCGAACATGTCGAGCAGACGTTGCAGGCGGGTCGGCGCGGATTTCCCGGCGATGAGCGAGGTGGTGGCAATCGCGCCGGCGTTGATCATCGGGTTGCGCGGCCGGCCGGTGCCGGGTTCGAGACTGATGGAATTGAACGCATCGCCGGTCGGTTCCATCCCGACTTTTTTCAAAACTTCCGTCCGGCCGTTGTCTTCCAGCGCCAGTCCGTAAACGAACGGCTTGGAAATGGATTGGATGGTGAACGGGACGTCGGAATCTCCGACTTCATAGACGGTGCCGGTGGCGGTCACCAGGCAGATGCCAAACCAGTTCGGATTCGCCTTGGCGAGCCCGGGAATGTAGGTGGCCACGTCGCCATCTTTAACGGCGGCAAATTCACGGCGGAGTTGTTCGAGATAATCCAGGACCGGGGAAGTCGGCGGCTTTGATTCAGGCTTCATTTCGGATTGATGGATGGAATGGGTGACCTCATTGATTGCGCGGCGAATAATGAGGCGAAGACCGTGCCGCCGTCCACTGGAATCTATTGTGTTGCACCAAGGTAATCCCGGCAGCGTAGCGGCGCGTCGGCAGACCGCCGCAGTTTGGGGAAGATTTAAGACTGCGGCGCTCTGCCGAGACGCCGCTACGCAATTCTGCGTTTGTCGCCGCTGCTTTGCCGACAGCCACCGCCATTCATCACCGACAGCGGGAAACCTCACCTCACCCCGGCCCTCTCCAACTATTAACCCTCACCCGGCCTGCGGCCACCCTCTCCCATCGGATGGGCGAGGGAAATGGAGCGGAGAGGGGGAATCCCGCGCCGCTCTTGTGGAAATACCAGCAGTGGGATTGGCCGGACGGTCATCCGAGAAAATGTAAGTATGCGCTGGTTGTCCTCTCTCCCCGGGGGAGAGGGTCAGGGCGAGGGCGGACAACCAAACTATGCCGCTGCCGTTTTTACTTTGTCGGCGCGAGTGGCTGCATCGTCATCGGGTCGCGCAGCGGCCATTCGTGGAAGGAGCCGAACAGCGTCTTCAAATCCACCGGATGCGTCGGGTAGCCAAGCAGGATCTCCGCCTCGTTGCCGACCACGAGCACGGCGAACTGATCCGGCGTCAGGTATTTCTTCGCCACGCGCAACACGTCCTGCTCGGTCACGGCCTGGAGGTTGGCGCGGAAATTTTTCCAGAATTGCGGATCTTTCGCATGACGGCCCGTGAATTCGTCCTGCGCGAACTGCTCGGCGATTTTTTCCTTCGTGTTAAAGAAATTCGGGAACCCTTCGATGATGCCTTTCTTGGCGAGATTCAACTCCGCCTCGCTCACCGGCTCGGCAGACATGCGCTTGGTTTCCTCCAATGCGATGGCGCAGGCGTAGGCGACCGTGCGCGACTTGGACTGGAAACCGATGGTGAACGTGCTGGGAAAATAAACACCGGCTTGAAAACTCGAATAGACCGAGTAGGCCAGCCCTTCGTCCGAGCGGATGCGGTTCATCAGGTGCGACGTGAATCCGCCGCCGCCAAGAATGTTGTTCATGATGACGACCGCGTAATAATCCGGGTTGCCGCGCTGAATGCCGGGCAGCATGAGCGAAACGCGGCCCTGATCCACATCCGGTTTATTCACGAGATAAAGGCCCGGAGCGGCAAAGACGATGTTGGTGGGAATCGGCGGCGGCGTTCCTCCGGCGACAAGGTGATCCATCGGGACATTTTCGGGGCCGCCGGCAAAGAGTTTTTCCAGTTTGGCGAGCATCGCGTCCCGCTCGAAATCGCCGGTGATGGCGACGACAAAGTTTGAAGGCCAGAACCAGGCGTAATGAAATTTCTCAATGTCCAAGGCTGTGATGGAATCAATGGAATTGCTGGTGGAATAACGGTTCGCCCAGAACTTTTCGCCGTGCGCCAGGTAGTCGGCTTCGCGGTCTTCAATGGCGGAGGAATCGTCATTGCGCTGCTTCATGCCTTGCAGCGTTTGTTGTTTGCGCAGGGCAATTTTGTCGTCCTGAAAACGCGGCGCGTAAAGCACATCGCGCAACAGTCCCAGCCCGGCATCAAGATCTTTGGAAAGCAGATTGAGGCCCACGCTGCCCTGGTTGTCGCCGATGGAGGATTCGAGTTGTGCGCCGAGAAACGCGACGCGTTCCTCAAGTTGCGCGGCGGAATTGGTTCCGGCGCCGCCGTGCGTGAGCAGCCAGCCCGTGAGTTCGGCCAGGCCTTCCTTGCCCGCCGGCTCAAGATACTTGCCGGTGCGAACATAGACCGAGATGTTCACCAGCGGGCGTTCGCGATCCGGCACGATGTAAACGACCGGACCGGATTTGAGCTGCACGCGATATTGATCCGGCACCGGCGCATCGTATTTGAGCGGCGGAAACGACAGCTTTTCCGGCCGGTCAACAATGTCGGCGCTGCGGACACTATAAAATGGCGCGACCAGTGCGGCAGATAAGATCAAGGAGGAAAGAATTTTCATTTCGATTCAGCGGGGGCGGTTTCCGGTTTGCGGGTGAAAATGGCGACGGCGCGATTGTCTTTCTTGAAATATTCGTTGGCCACGCGCATCACGTCGGCGGCGGTGACGGCTTCCAGTTTCGGCTGGGCGGCGTTGATTTCGCGCCAGTCGCCCTCGCCATCATTCCAGATCAGATTTTGCAGGATGTTCATGTTGGAGTTGAGCTGGCGATATTGCTCGGCGGCAAAATTATTTTTCACCTTCTGCAATTCTTCCGGCGGCACCGGGTCGTGCTTCAATTTATCGAGTTCGGCGTAGATGCCTTTCTCCACTTCTTCCGGCGTGTGGCCGTCCGCTGCCTCGCCGCTGATGTCGAACCAGCCGGCCCATTTCTGGGAATTCTGGCTGGCGGAAATATCCGTCGCCACGCCGCTGCCGAGCACGAGCCCCTTGTAAAGCCGGCCGGTGTGCGTCGAGAGGAGTTGCGCGAGAATCTGCAGCGCGTAGGAATCCTTGTGGGCGAACGGCACGGTATGCCACATGATGTCCACCTGCGGATTGGCGGCAACCTCGGCGTTCATGCGCTTCTCGACGGACTGGGTCATCTCCGTGGTCACGAGGTCGGGCGGACTGTTTTTGGCGCGCGGAATCCTGCCGAAATATTTTTCCGCCATCGCGGCGACTTTATCCGGATCGAAATCGCCGACGAGGATCAGCGTGATGTTTTGGGGGGAATAAAACATCGCGTGAAACGCGTCCGCCTGCGGTTTGGAGATGGACGAGATATCCGAAGGCCAGCCGATGGTCGGCCAGCTGTAAGGCAGCGACTGCCAGAACATCGCGTTAAAAGCCTGTGAAGACGGGCCGAGCGGCGTGGAATCGTAGCGCATGCGGCGTTCCTCGAAGACGACATCGCGCTCGGCGTAAAATTCCCGGAACACCGGATGATAAATGCGCTCGGACTCCAGCCACATCCACAATTCGAGTTTGTTCGCCGGCACACCGACGAAGAAAGCGGTCATGTCGTCCATCGTGAATGCGTTCATGCCGTTGCCGCCATTGGCCTGATACAGTTTCCAGATTTCGTTTTTGACGATCAATTTGCGTTCCTCCAAAACCAGTTCCTGAAATTGTTTTTGCAACTCGCGATAATGCGGGGTCCAGTTCTCCGGCTTCTGCCAGTCTTCCACGCCACCGCGCCGCCAGGTTGAGCGCATTTTGGATTCTTCGGCGCGCATCGCGTCGCGGACTTTTTCCTGTTCGGCGAGGATTTCAAAGTCTTTTGCATAATCGGTCGTGCCGATGGTGGTGGTGCCCTTGAACATCATGTGTTCGAACAGGTGGGCGATGCCGGTGATGCCGGGACTTTCATTCGCGCTGCCAACATGCGCCACCCAGCCGCCGGCGACGGACGGATCGTCGTGGCGTTCGACCATCAGCAGCGTCAGGCCGTTGGTGAGCGTCTTTTCCACGACGCGAACTTCCTGGGCGGAAAGCGCGGTGGTGAAAGCGATTTGAAAAATGAAAACAGCAAAACAGGTAAGGGCGCTTTTAATTGAAGCCGTCATAAATTGTGTGATGAGACAAACGATAGACGTCCGCCGTTCAAGTGCGAGCGAAAAACGCGGAGCGGGACGAACATTGCATTGGTGGAAACAACGCATCAGAATCGTGACATGAATTCGGATTGGGAACAGTTGTGTGCGATTGCGCTGGCGGAAGTGGAGCTGACCATCGAGGCCTTGCCGGAGCCGTTGCGCGAACGCGCAGAGCAGGTGCCGGTGATCTTTGAGCGGCATCCCAATGCGGAATTGCAAGCCGACGGGATAGCCGCGGACACGCTGGGTTTGTTTACGGGGGCGGAGTTTGTGGAAGAAAACGATGTGCCGCTGCCGCCGCAGATCATTTTGTATCTGGAAAACATCTGGAGCCTGGCAGAAACGAATGTGAAACAGTTTCGTGAAGAAGTGCGGACGACTTTTTTGCACGAGCTGGGTCATTATCTGGGTTTGGACGAGGATGAATTGACCGAGCGCGGATTGGAATAACCCTGATTTCATGGGCTTTTTAACGATTAAATCGCGGCATCAAAAAAAATTTAAAAAAACTCTTGCATGATGATTCGATACTGGTAGATTCATCTGCCGGTCGCGATACGGTGAAAGTGAGACGCGAATCGGCTGACTAAAAAAGTCTGTTGACAATCGGTGCGAAGTTGATAAAGTTCGCACCCCTGAAACTCGAATCTGAGAAGCCGAGTAGAAAGCGATAATCGGCGCTCGGGTTTTTTTATCCCCTGAATGGGAAATAAAGCGGTGAGAGTTTCGAGCAAAATTTTGGGTGTTTAGACACCTGCTGCTCTTTGAAAATTGAATTGTGCGATTAGTAAGAGCCCCTTCAAAGTAAGCCAGTTAGTTGGCTGACTTTGAGGAGTTTAACCAAAAATAAAGTAAGTAAATGCTGTCTGGTCTCACGATCAGGCAGGAATCAACTAACGTTTTATACGGAGAGTTTGATTCTGGCTCAGAACGAACGCTGGCGGCGTGGATAAGACATGCAAGTCGAACGCTGACATTCAGGTAGCAATATTTGGATGTCGGAGTGGCGCAAGGGTGCGTAACACGTGGGTAATTTGCCGTAAAGTCTGGGATAACTTGCTGAAAGGCGAGCTAATACCGGATGTGAATTCTTGAAGGCATCTTTGGGAATTCAAAGTTGGGGACCGCAAGGCCTGACGCTTTACGATAAGCCCGCGGCCTATCAGCTAGTTGGTGAGGTAACGGCTCACCAAGGCTAAGACGGGTAGCTGGTCTGAGAGGACGACCAGCCTCACTGGAACTGAGACACGGTCCAGACACCTACGGGTGGCAGCAGTCGAGAATTTTTCTCAATGGGCGAAAGCCTGAAGGAGCGACGCCGCGTGGGGGATGAATGGCTTCGGCCCGTAAACCCCTGTCATTTGTGAACAAATTGCTTCACCTAACACGTGAAGCATTGATTGTAACGGAAGAGGAAGGGACGGCTAACTCTGTGCCAGCAGCCGCGGTAATACAGAGGTCCCAAGCGTTGTTCGGATTCACTGGGCGTAAAGGGTGCGTAGGCGGTTTGATAAGTCTGATGTGAAATCCCGCAGCTTAACTGCGGAACTGCATTGGAAACTATTTGACTAGAGGAATGGAGGGGAGACTGGAATACTTGGTGTAGCAGTGAAATGCGTAGATATCAAGTGGAACACCAGTGGCGAAGGCGAGTCTCTGGACATTTCCTGACGCTGAGGCACGAAAGCCAGGGGAGCAAACGGGATTAGATACCCCGGTAGTCCTGGCCCTAAACGGTGCGCGTTTGCTGTGAGCGGAATCGACCCCGCTCGTGGCGAAGTTAACACGTTAAACGCGCCGCCTGGGAAGTACGGCCGCAAGGTTAAAACTCAAAGAAATTGACGGGGGCCTGCACAAGCGGTGGAGTATGTGGCTTAATTCGATGCAACGCGAAGAACCTTACCTGGCCTTGACATGCAAGTAGTAGAAGCCTGAAAGGGTGACGAATCCGCAAGGATAGCTTGCACAGGTGCTGCATGGCTGTCGTCAGCTCGTGTCGTGAGATGTTGGGTTAAGTCCCGCAACGAGCGCAACCCCTGTGTCCTGTTGCCACCCCTTAAATGGGAGCACTCTGGACAGACTGCCTCGCTTCAACGAGGAGGAAGGTGGGGATGACGTCAAGTCAGTATGGCCCTTACGGCCAGGGCTGCACACGTACTACAATGCCCGGTACAAAGGGAAGCAAGACTGTAAAGTGGAGCCAATCCCCCAAAACCGGGCCCAGTTCAGATTGTCGTCTGCAACTCGACGACATGAAGCTGGAATCGCTAGTAATGGCGCATCAGCTACGGCGCCGTGAATACGTTCCCAGGCCTTGTACACACCGCCCGTCACATCATGAAAGCCGGTTGCACCCGAAGTCGCCCCTTAAAAGGTGCCGAAGGTATGACTGGTGATTGGGATGAAGTCGTAACAAGGTAGCCGTAGGGGAACCTGCGGCTGGATCACCTCCTTTCTAAGGAGAAACCACGGGTCCGAGGTAACAATCGGACTTCCGAGGTCGGACGAAGGTTTGAGAGTCAAATTTCAAACCCTTCGGATTTGGCTCAAGCTAATCGCACAATTCAATCTTCAAGGGCAATGCTCTTTGAACAAACAAGTGAAAAAATCGAACGCTGACCAGCGCCGAGAATAAATTTATTCGTGTGGGGCTGTAGCTCAGTTGGTAGAGCGTCTGCTTTGCAAGCAGAATGTCAGGAGTTCGAATCTCCTCAGCTCCACCAGCTCAGCTTTAACGCCGGGCGGGCGTGTAGCTCAGTTGGTTAGAGCATGCGCTTGATAAGCGCAGGGTCACTGGTTCGAATCCAGTCACGCCCACCACTTGTTTGCGATAATTTTCCGAAACCAGCCGTTGGAGCCTTGAAACTCCGGCAGCGCAGTTCGGTGCGTTCTTTGACAACTACACATAGGTAAAACAAAAGTAGGGCAAAAATACAATTCGCCGAGTAGTCATCAGAGATGATGATATATTTTGTGATCAAGCTACTAAGGGCTTATGGTGAATGCCTTGGTGCCAAGAGGCGATGAAGGACGTAGTAAGTTGCGATAAGCCACGGGGAGCCGCAAGCAGGCTTTGATCCGTGGATCTCCGAATGGGACAACCCAGCCAGCGTTATTGCTGGTTATTGCAAGATGAATTCATAGTCTTGCAAAGCGAAACGGGGCGAAGTGAAACATCTCAGTAACCCCAGGAAAAGAAAACGAAATGATTCCGTCAGTAGTGGCGAGCGAAAGCGGAACAGTCTAAACCGGGAGAACTTGTTCTCCCGGGGTTGCGGGACCTTAATGTGATAGACCGAGAGTTAGCCGAATCATCTGGAAAGTTGAGCCATAGACCGTGACAGCCGGGTAAGCGAAAACTCAAAGTCGTCTAGAGGTATCCCAAGTAGCACGGTGCAAGCGAAACTCTGTGTGAATCCGTCCCGACCACGGGATAAGACTAAATACTCCTTGGCAACCGATAGTGAACTAGTACCGCGAGGGAAAGGCGAAAAGAACCGCTGTTAGCGGAGTGAAATAGATCCTGAAACCATAAGCCTACAATGTGTTGGAGCACCGCAAGGTGTGACAGCTTGCCTTTTGCATAATGAGTCTGCGAGTTATTATCAGTGGCCAGCCTAAATCTCTTTGAGATGGAGGCGAAGGGAAACCGAGTGCCAATAGCGCGTCTAGTCGCTGGTAATAGACCCGAAGCGGAGGTGATCTACTCTTGAGCAGGTTGAAGCTGCAGTAACATGCAGTGAAGGACCGAACTCGTGGATGTTGAAAAATCCTGAGATGACTTGAGAGTAGGAGCGAAAGACTAATCAAACCCCGTGATAGCTGGTTCTCTCCGAAATCGCTTGAGGGCGAGTCTTATGGAAGTACCCGACGGAGGTAGAGCACTGAATGGCTTAGGGGCCCCACCAGGCTGCCAAAACCAATCAAACTCCGAATACCGTCGGTCTCATTATCATAGGAGTCAGGCCGTAGGGGATAAGCTTTATGGCCGAGAGGGCAACAGCCCAGACCATCAGCTAAGGTGCCTAAATGTGATTAAGTGGAAAGGATGTGACGTTGCTTAGACAGTGAGGATGTTGGCTTAGAGGCAGCCATCATTTAAACAGTGCGTAATAGCTGACTCATCGAGCGATGTCGCGCCGAAAATGATTGGCGATTAAATCACATACCGAAGCTATGGATTCATGACCGGTTCGCCGGACATGAGTGGTAGGAGAGCGTAATCAGTGCAGCGAAGCAGAACGGAAACGGACTGTGGAGCGCTGATTAGTGAGAATGCAGACACGAGTAGCGATAAACCAGATGAGAATTCTGGTCGCCGTAAACCCAAGGTTTCCTGGGCCAGGTTCGTCCTCCCAGGGTTAGCCGGGAGCTAAGATGAGGCCGTAAGGCGTAATCGATGCACATCAGGTTAAATATTCC
>Ga0247688_1000024_pt1 | contig 111325 bp, 88 predicted proteins | sample CNK29_metaG_FD_182718 | JGI IMG/M metagenome (GOLD analysis project Ga0247688, IMG submission 182718) | Soil microbial communities from Purdue University Martell Research Forest, Indiana, United States - CNK29 | ecosystem: Environmental > Terrestrial > Soil > Temperate forest > Bulk soil... | reverse complement strand
ATGAAATGCGTCATCTACATGGGCGCGGTGGATTGCCAGCGGCAGGAGTTGAACGTCTATCGCATGAAGATGCTCGGCGCGGACGTCGTGCCGGTTCACGCGGGGCAGAAGACCTTGAAGGAAGCCGTCAACGAAGCCATGCGCGACTGGGTGACGAACATCCGCCACACGCATTACATTCTCGGCACAGCTTACGGCGCACATCCCTATCCGGTGATGGTGCGGAATTTCCAGCGCATTATCGGCGACGAGGCGCGCGCGCAGATTTTGGAAAAAGAAAAGCGCTTGCCCGACCTGCTCATCGCCTGCGTCGGCGGCGGCTCGAACGCCATCGGACTGTTCTATCCGTTCCTCGACGACCCATCCGTGAAGCTCGTCGGCGTGGAAGCCGGCGGACTCGGCATCAAGCCCGAGCAGCACGCGGCGCGGTTTCAAGGCGGATCGCTCGGCGTGTTGCAGGGCACGCGCAGTTACATTTTACAGGACGAATTCGGCCAGATCCAATCCACGCACAGCGTCAGCGCCGGACTGGATTACGCCGCCGTCGGGCCGGAACACGCCTGGTTGCGCGACGCCAGCCGCGCCGAATACACCTACGCCACCGACGACCAGGCGCTTGCCGCCTTCATGAAGCTCGCGCGGCTCGAAGGCATCATCCCCGCGCTGGAAAGCTCCCACGCCGTGGCCGAGTGCATGGTGCGCGCGCCGAAGCTGGGCCAGGACGCGCTCATCATCGTGAACCTCTCCGGTCGCGGCGACAAAGACGTGGCGCAGGTGGCGGCGAAGGTGAAGCTGGAAATGCCGAAGTGAAATCGTTAAACCGATTTCTTTTAAAATGTCGCTGGACAGACTGGGCCAAGCTGATTCAATCGGGACGCGCATGCAGCCTACAACCCAACGCTCAATCACCACATTTTCCCTCATTGTAGCCATTTCTATTTTGGTGTCAGGCTGCGGAGTCACTTTGAGCCCGGTGAAAAGAGCACCGTTACAGATTTCCGCGTTCAACACTCCACTGGCTTCCAATCCCCAAACAATCCTCGTTCGCTTTGAAGGCACATCGACTAACGGGCCAATGGCTGAAACCGTGTGGGACAATGTGTCTGGAGCGTTTGTGGATGCCAAAGAATCAGAGCAGATCGGATTCACTCAGGATTACTCAAAGCTTATTCCTGCCACCGCCCTTGGGGGCGTTCCGGCCGGCGTGGCAGTCGGCACGCAACCAGATTACACGAGGATTGTGATACCCTTCGGACGAATCTTTGAAGGCGTGTTTCAGTCTGGCCTGCCAAAGCCTTTCCAAATTCACTGGCATGTATGGACGATTCCTCCGAGTTGAAAACATTACAATCAGGAACGACGCGGGATATTGTTAGAGTCAAGATAACGGAATTTCAGGTCTGGGAAAATCCGTTGAACCATATAAACCTGAAAGCAAAAGTGGATTGCAAAGTCTATAGGGCGGACAAACCCGATGAGCCGGAATTCATCTACGAAGCACGGAACCAGGCTACAAATCAATCAATTGGATCAATGATGACGACGAGCAGTGGTTTTATCCGCAACCTGAACAGAATTGCAAATGAGTTTGCAGCCGCCCTATCGGAAGATATCCTCGAAAATCTACAAAAGAAGTTTCAACAGTAATTAGTGCCGTCTTCGGGCACTGACCGACGCTACAAAACCACGACGCTTTTGAATGCGCCTTCGCCCGTCTGGAAAAAGATATGCGCCTCTCAATTTTGTAGCAGCCGACGTGAGGAGGCTCCATCTGAAAAGCGGGCGGCGGAAAGCGGGAAAGCAGAAACAAGTTTGAGCCTCCTCACGTCGGCTGCTACGAGTCAATGACGCGGTTGCAGCTGCCGAAATGATTTGATAATTTCCATTCGATGCCGCCGACCCTTCATCGTTTCAATGTGACCGAGTATTACCGCATGGCAGATGCCGGTGTGCTCAAGTGGGGTGAGCACGATGAATTGCTGAACGGAGTGGTCATGGACCCATTTTATATCACTCTTTATCTATTACCAAGGCGGTGTGATGAAGGCGACCAATTCCATTTCTGATGTCAGAATTGTTATCTACGACGACAAATAATTTCGCATTTGAAAATGGGAGTGTCTGGACTCGGACACCGGCGAAGATTTGGCGGAAGAAGTCCGCAAAAGACCGATAATTTTACTGACACGCAATGGGCAAGTCGTCAGATTCTCCGCCATGCCCACAAGCATCGCCGGTCTTAAAAAACGCAGCAACGAACTGTTTGATTCGTCGCTCGCCACTGTTGTCAATGCCCGGATTGACGCGGCCGTGCAAGCTCATAGCCCGACCGAAACCAATGCGGCGTTTTCTCTCGCCACGTTTGGGCTGGCAGATGATTTTTATGCATCGCTGGGCATCGGAAAATTCACCGGCCTGCCGACCGTTCGGTGGAATAACATGGATGACTTCATGTTCATTCCCGATTCAGCGTCTCCGTTTTCCTACACCACCAGCAAAGGCGACGTGATTCAGCCGCGCCTGATGGAAACCGATGGCGGCTCCATTCCCCGCATCCTGCGCGGGTTCAAGAATTTTTCCTCGTGGGGCTACGCGCCGGGCTTCATCATCCACGACTGGATTTTCACGGCGCACAAATGCAGCCACACGCCGGACAACAAGTTTGGTTTTGGCGAATCCGCGACCATCCTGGCCGAGTGCATGAAAACGCTGATGGAAGTCGGCTACACCAATTTCGACGGGCAGACAGTGAAGCTTGAAAGGGCGAAGGACACGCTTTACGTCATCTATCTGGCAGTGGACAGCAGCATCGCAAAAAAACTGTGGGACACACCAGGCTCGGTGGTTTGCTATCCTAAAACTGCGGCGGCGAATCCATCACGTTGACCGATGACGCGACGCTGAAAAAATCGAAATGGCCAGACTCGGCCACCGGTGAAGCTTTGGCGGAAGAAGTCCGCAAATATCACCTCCCCGATTTCTCGAACTGGAAGAACCACGCCGCCCTTGAACGCGCCTTCACCCGGCTGGAGAAAGATTTGCTCACATCAATCAAGCAGGAGGCGACGTGAGGAGTCGCTAACTTTTCTTTAATTTGAGTCTCGTCACCTCGTCTCCTAAAGCAAATGAATTGGAGCGCGGCTGTGTCGAAGACCAGCCGCAAATAATCACTTCCCAAAATATTGCTGGATCAATTTCCACGCCGCTTCATCACAGCCAGCGAACGCTTCATCCACTCCAATGTTGGATGCGACCACCACGGCGCAGTTTTTATCGGGGGCCATCCAGACGACGACGTAAAACATCGTGTTTGAGCCATTGTGCATCAGCGCGCGGCCATTGGCCCAGGAGCGTTTCAGCACCATCCAGCCGAGGGCGTAATCATCGTTGCCGGCGGCAACGGAGTGCAGTTTTTTAAACGATTCCGCTTTGAGCAATTTGCTTTCGCCGCATTCTCCGGCCATGTGGAACGCCGCATATTTCGCCAGATCGCCCACCGAGCAATGCACCGCGCCCGCTGGACTGATCGACAGCGGATTGTCGGCGCGCGGCCCCGGCGGCACAGCCTCAATTTCTGATGACGGCGTTTTGGTATGGCCCCACGGCTGATCTACTTTGTCGAGCGAGGCGGGCGCGCCGAATCCGGCGGTGGTCATGCCGAGCGGTTCAAACAACCTGGAGCGCAGCAAATCTTCCCACGTCTTGCCGGTGGCTTTCTCCAGCATCACTCCGGCGATGGTGTAGCCCTGATTGGAATAAATAAATTTCGTCCCGGGTTTCGCTTCCGGTTTGCGCGCCAGAATCCCTTTGATAAAAGCGAGCCGCTGCTCCGCCGCCGTGCCGGTCGCGGCCCACGCGTCGCTCCATAAATCGGCGGGAGCATCGCCGGGCGCGCCGCTGCGTTGAGACAAAAGCTGTTCCAAAGTGACGTCCAGATAATCGGGATGGATCACGCTTTTCAATTCGGGAAAGGCGTCGCCGATGGTCGTCGTCCAGGAAATTTTCCCCTGCTCGACCAGCATCGCGGCGACCGTGGCCGTCATGGATTTCGTGACGGAACCCAGGTGGAACTGGTCGTCCACCGCGACTTTTTCCGGGCCATCATTTTTGCGAAAGCCCACGGCGTTGGTCGCCACAATTTTCCCGTCCACGACCACGGCGGCGGCCAGCGCGGGCAGGTTGTGTTTCACGCGAATGCTTTCGAGCATTTGTGAAACGGAGTTGGAGGGTTCAACCGCCGGAGCGTTGGTTTCTTTCGCATGAACAAGCACAATCGCACCGAGCGAGAGCGCCAAGATTCCGATCAGGATTGTCTTCGTCATATTTTTTTCTTGGATGATTTGGTTCGCAACAGCGGCAGGTATTGGCGGATCGGATGGTTTGCCGGGGCAAATTTTTCGACTGCCGCCCTCACGTCGGAATGTCGTTCCAGGGGAGTCCAGTGCATCCGCGTCTTTTCGCCTGATTCACTGATCAACCAGAGATTGCGAATGTTCAGAAACCGGAATGGCCGGACTTCTTTTATTTCGTCCCAGAGAATCAGGCTCATCCCTTTATGCAAATGAATCCCCAGCGTGCTGATCCCCACGGCCCGCCTGACGGTTTTCTGGATGAGCCAGGTATAGATCAACCCGCCCAGGAACGAGAGCACGCCCCAAAGCAGATGCTGCCAACTGAACAGGTGCAGGATGAATGATTTGAGATTTTTGACCGTCGCGTAATTTTTAAAATCCGCGAGATGCATGAACGCGGGCTTAAAATAAATTCCGGAGATTTTGTTGTCTGCGTCCAGCGCCAGGCTCATCGTCATCTCGCCGTGCTGGTAATGCAGCCGGAACGCGGTCCACCCGCGGTAGCCGTTGCCGGTTGGCCCGTCGAACTTTTCGACCTTGCCGTAACGCTCGGCGATGTCAGTGTAAAAATCGGATGTCTCCTTCGGCGGAAACGCCTTGCTCATCCCCGGGTTGTAGAGCTTTTGCACGGCGGCGTAATCGCCGGCATTGAGCAGATCAACCAGCTTTCGCGTGACGATGAAGTAGCGGTTGGTTTCGTCGGTGCGAACGCTCGGCGCGTGGGTCTCCACGGCCCGCTCGTTCACCTTCCAGTCGGTATTGCTCATGGTCAAGGCGATCATCAAAAAGAACCAGATGCCGACAATTCCGGGGACGCCATAAATGGCGAGCTGCCAGAAGGCGACTTTAAATTCAACAGGTTTAACTTGGTCGACGGTCTGCATCGAGAGAACGATCGGGCGCAGATTCGCGACATGGGTTTCAGCGGGCGGCTCGCCGGTTTCAGCCGAACGGATCAGCGATTCCAGTTGCGCTTCGACGGGAAGAAGCTGTGTGGCCCGCGCCCGCTGGTTCAGGCGATGGATAAAGGCGTATAGAGCAATGACGAAGAGGGTATAGACGATGTTGCCGATGTTGTCAGCAAGGCCGCCATGTGCACCCCCCCAAGTGCAGACTAATATGCCCACCCCCAGCGGAAGCAAATACCACCACAGCACCGACCTAAGCAGTCGCGATTGTGCGCGCACGGCATTCAGCTCCGCCTGCAATGATTCGACGACTGTCGCTCCAGGCGGCGCGGGCGGAGTCTTCCGGCGGGTGTGAATCAGCTTCCACGCGACGAAGATCGAACTCCCGATGACAATCAAATCGCCGAGGCGCGAAACCGGCGTGCGAGACACGGTGAAATAAAAGATTCCAAAAATGATGATCACGAAAGCGCAGGCCACCAGTTCACGGACATCGCGCGCGTCCAGGATGCGGCGTAACTGCGTCGTCTGTTTTTGCATGGCAGAAACCAGTTGCTCCGGCGACACGGCCGGGGTTCGCAGCGGTTGCTGCTGCCAGAGTTTCTTTAACTCGTCGTCGTTCATTTGGGCGCCTCCTCCGTCATTAGCGCGGAAAGCTTTTTCTTTGCGCGATGCAACATGACGCCGACGTTGTTGGCATTGATGCCCGTGGCTTCCGCAATTTGTTCGTAGGTCAAATCCTCCAGGAAAAGGGTGACCAGCGCTTTTTCGATTGGGTTCAGTTGGTAGATGGCGTTGTAAAGGCTGACCATGCGGTCGTCGTTGCTTTCTTCAGTGGTCTGCCGCGATTCAATCGCCCGGGTGAGGTCGGCGTGTTCGAAATGAACGACGCGGTCGGAGCGTGATGCCCGCTTGCGGACGAACGAAATGGCGGTGTTGATGGCCACGCGATAAAGCCAGGTGTTGGCGAATTGTTTTTCTTTCAGGCCCGGCAGGCTGCGCCAGATTTGGGACAGGATTTCCTGATACAAATCGTCCTGGTCGGCGGAGTTCCAGACATAGACGCGGCAAACCCTGAGAATTTTGTTTCGATTCTCGTTCACCAGTTCCAGGAACTTCTGTTCGTCTGCCGGAGTCGAATTCAATATTGAACCTTTATTGATTAGTCGCAGCGGAAGGAAGGATTATTACCGCCGGGTAAATTTAATTCGACCTTGTTTTTGGACAAACGATCAACGTTCCACATGGGGCGTAAAGACAAGCCCGGCAATCTGACCACGCCCGTCCAGCGCAAGCTGCATATCGAGCGTGCCCTTTTCAAACTCCGCAGGTAACACCATCCCCTCGCCGACAAACTGCGGCTTGCCGAGCTTCTTGATTTTTCCCATCTGCTGCGCCAGCCCCTTGAAGAACTCGCTCGATTTGTCCAGCGGCAACGCCGCATCCATCTCCTGGTTGAACCTGGCCTGCATGCCGGCGTAGTCGCCTGCATTGATCAACTCCCTGAGCTGGTTCGCCATTTTTGTGTAACGATCTGTCTGCGACGACTGCGCCTGGCTCTTTTCCGGCGCGAGTTTCGCCGCCGCGCGCGGCTTGAACATAAGTCCGGCAATCAGATCACGCCGACCTTCCAGCACGAGCCGCATATCGAGCATGCCCTTTTCAAATTTCGCGGGATAAACCATCATCCCGCCAGCCGACTGCGGCTCGCCGAGCTTCTCGATTTTCCCAAACTGGCGCGTCAGCCCGCTGAAAAACGCGGTCGATTTGTCCAGTGGCAATGCCGCGTCCATCTCCTTGTTGAAATTAGTCTGGATGCCGGCGTAATCACCTGCGTTGATCAGTTCCACAAGCCGGTCGGCCACTTTCGTGTAACGATTCGTCTCTTGTCCCGCAGCCGCCCCGGTGGAGAAAAGCGCCGTCACGACAATTACGCAGATCGGAAGAAGAGCGTGCATCGGTTTGGCCTTCCCAAGGCAAAGTAGCAAGCGTGGCGATGGTTGCGATTCGATGGATACAGGTGTTTTCATATGTGTTGTCTTTCAGTCTGGTCTCGGACCTTTATCTAATTAGTCGCAACGGCAGGAAGAATTATTACACGAAGGAAGGTTTTTTTGCCGGGCGTAATTCCGTAAGAGCAAAGTTGGCGGAAGAAGTCCACAAATATCACATCCCCGATTTCCTGTAGCGACGCTGTGTCAGCGCCGTTACCCGGCTCGCGGGGGGACGCTCGCCCCACCGTCGTCGGTCATAGACCGAAGCTACAAAACCACGACGCCTTTGAACGCGCCTCCGTCCGGCTGGAAAAAAGATTTGTGGACGAGCATCGGGAAATAGTTTTTCCCAGCGCCGTTAGGTGCGACATCGTTGTAGATTGCCAGTTTCCCAGAATCGCAAGCTCCGTAGGAGCGACATATTCTCCATGCCGCTCCTGACGGAGCTAAACGACAATCGCATTAACTACAAAGATTCCGCCCCTGACGGAACTGCAATCTGTCTCTTGATACGTGTTTCCTCTTCTGAGCGGTATTCCGCGATCCGGCTTCGATCTGCTTCGGCGAGCGCGCGACGGAGGGCCGCGGCTTCAAGATCCCGGCAATAAGCCGGCGTCCCGGGCTGCTGCCGCCAGGAGTTGTCCAGATCTCCAGCGTCCACAGGGTCGAAACCAAGCTCGTCCACGAGGCGAAGCACGGTTGCCTTGGCGTCCGATGAATCGCCGGCGACCGGGAGAGCGATCCGCCCTTCCGTTCCCCGCGGAACGCCGTTTTCGAGCAGGCTTTTGGCGAAGATGTTGTTGAACGCCTTGATCACGGGACGCCCGATCTGCTGCGCGACCCACTGGCTGTCGAGCAGGCCGCGGTCAATCGCAGCAATGCGGCCATCGCGAAGCTCGGGATGGTAGTTGCCGATATCGATTACGACGACGCTGCCCGGCACGTTCGCAAACAACGCCCTCGGAAGATCGGCGACGGCTTTCGTTGGAATTGCGAGTATGACGATTTCTCCGGCTTGAACGGCATCAGAAACGGACACCGGCGTCGCGCCGGTCTCGGCCGCCAACTCGGCCAGGCTCGCCGGTCCTCTCGAGTTCGCAATCGAGATGTGATGGCCGCGCTGCGCGAGGTGGCGCGCAAGTACCCGGCCCATGCTTCCAACACCGATGATTCCAATTCTCACGTGGCCTCCTTGGTTTTATTTGGGATACTTTTCAAACTTCGGCAACGCAGGATTCATTTGGTCCCACGGGTGTGCGTCCGATGTCCAAACGTCCATTTGCGGGTGGAACCAGCCTGGATCATCCAGGCTCGCGGTTCTGATCGCGGCAAATTGAGGAACCGAGTCGGACCTGGCCAGAATCGGCGAGCCGCAATCCGGGCAAAAGCCCCGATGCGTCTTGCCACCCGCATGACTGGGTGAGTCATGAAAGCGCAATGAGCCTTGCGCGAGCTTGAAAGCCTCCGTCGGCACGATGACGAAGGATGAAAACGGACCGCCGCTGGAGCGCTGGCAATCCTGGCAGTGACAGTGCAGCATCAGAACCGGTTCGGCTGTGGATTCGTAGCGAATCGCGCCGCAAGCGCAGCCGCCTGAGAAGGGGGTGGTTTTTATAGTCATATATTTTATTTGTTCAGCAACTCCACGCCGTCATTTGCAGAAGATGTTGAGTCCTTTGCCGGTTTCCAGGAAGGTTTTCAAGCTGGAGAGCACGCGCGGCCAGCCTCCGGAAACTTTCTTAACCATCGTCGAACCGGTCTTGAAATTTCCGTGGGTGACCGTGAGGCAAGTCATGTCTTCCATCGCTTCGATTTCAAAGGTGACGCGCGATTTGTCCGCAAGATCGTCCGGATCGGCCCAGGACAGCACGAGGCGCTTGGGCGGCGTGGATTCCAAAACTTTGCCGGTAATCCAGACTTCGTTCTCGGGATTGTGGTGTTCCCATTTCGAGCCGCGCTTCCAATCGGAGACGTTCGTCATTTCACCCCAATATTGACGGGTGAATTCAGGTTTGGTGATGGCGTCCCAGACTTTTTTCGGCGTGGTGCGAATGTAGGTGGTGTAAACTAACTTTGGTTTTTGCATAATGTCATCCTTTCTTGTTTTTGTTTTCTTCGAGACCCTTTTTCAGATCGCCCAGCGCTTGCAGGCGATGGCGTTCGTATTTGCCGATCCAGCGCTCGGAGATCTCGTGGATCGGCACCGGATTGAGGTAATGCAGCTTCTCGCGCCCGCGCCAGACCACGGCGACCAGGTTCGCCGCCTCGAGCAGCAGCAGATGCTTGGTGACCGCCTGCCGTGTCATGTCGAGGTGCGCGCACAATTCGCCGAGCGTCTGCCCGCTGCTCTGATGCAACTGGTCGAGCAACTTTCGGCGGCTTTCATCCGCCAGGGCTTTGAACACTGCATCCATCTCGAAGCATATTATGCAACCATTTGGTTGCATGTCAAGCGGCAAGTTAAAAGTGGGAAAAGCTGGATTTGCCAGCGCCGGAACAAGCTGATAGTTTTTCCCGGCACAGGTTCTGACACAACCCCCGATTCCGCGCCATCGATTGCCAACGCCGGAATCAAAATTGAAACCTGGATTCTGTTTCTGACGACATGAGCAATTACAATGTGATGCGGCGGCGGGAAAATCCGCAGCCCGAAAAAACCTACGAACTGCCCGATTCCGACGAATTTCTTAAAACGAAGCGTGTCCTGATATTGGAAGACGATGCTGTCCTGGCCGACATCCTGAAGGAAGCCATCGAAGGTCAGGGATACGTTGTCACCGTCGTTTCCAACGGGGCGGAAGGATTAAAGAAGATTTTAGCTGATGAGGTTGAGGTCATCCTTTGTGACATGGTGATGCCTAATTTTCCGGGAGACATGTTTTATCGGGCAGTCGAATGCGCCCGCCCGCATTTGTGCAGTCGCTTCATCTTCATGACCGGACACCAGGGCGATCGTAAAATCGAACAATTCATCCGCACGATAAAAGGATTGATGCTCTGGAAACCTTTTGAGATGCACGTGCTGTTCGATGCGATCCAAGTCGTGAACAAAAAAACACGGAAACAAGATTGAGTTGTGTTACGGCAGCCATTTGAGGCGTTTTCACGCGTGCCATAGGACCGGCAGAGACTTCGACGGCTCCGCGAAGCGCATGGCTCGATCTTTGACTTGAACTGTTTCAGCCAGTCTGCTGTCTGTTGTTCAGATGTCGCAAAAGCCAAGACCTGCCAATCCCCTGCACCAAGCCGCCACCGCCTTGCGCGAACTGCGCGAGCGACATGAGGAGCGGCATCGTCCCAGCGGATTCAACTTTGCCTTCGCGGACCGGGTGGATTTTCTGAATCGCGCCGCCTGGGGCGCGGTGACGGACGGCGGCAGTTTGTTTCTCCGGCGCGACGTCTTGCGGGTGATCGAGCAGCACGGGCCGGATAATCTGGCCCCGCGTTACGCCACCATTTTCCGCGGTGAAACACCGGTGGCGGTGGTGGCGGCGCAGATCGTCAGGGTCACCAGCAAACAGGTGCATCGTGAAGATACCGTTCCGAAAAACGCGGAATCCAAAAATCTTTTGAAGCGTGTGCTCAAGCCGGCGGCCAAGCTCGCGACGGCGAAGCTGGACGAGCGGATTCTCGTGGCGGGCAACCTGATGTCATGGGGTTTTCACGGCGTCGCCTTTGCGCCGGGCGAAAATCCGGCGGCGATCTGGCCGGGCGTGGCGGATGCACTCTATCGCATCCGCCGCGCGGAACGTCTCGTCGGTCAGACGAATCTGATCATGGTCAAGGACGTGACGGATAATGAATCCGGGTTGGAAGCGCTGCGGCGCTTCAGTTATCGCCCGCTGGAGACGGAGCCGAACATGGTGCTGGCCATTCAACCGTCGTGGCGCAGTTACGAAGATTATCTGTCCGCTCTGGATGCGAAGTATCGGCGCAACGCCAGGGATCAGCTCAAGAAACTCGCGGCCGCCGGTTGCATGATTGAACCGTTCGCCGGACTCTCTGCTCACGCCAGGCGGCTGCATGAACTCTATCTCGCCGTGCACAAAAACGCCCCGGTGCGCCTCGTGACGTTGTCGGAAAATTATCTGCCGCAGCTTGCGGTTGCGCTGGGCGATGACTTCCGTTGCACGGTGATCCGGCGTGGCGGGGAGATTTTAGGTTTCGTTACCACGGTGCGCGACGGGAAAACGGCCATCGCCTACTACATCGGTTTTGATCGCGCCGCGGCGGCGGACGGCCTGCCGATTTATCTGCGCCTGCTGCACGCGACGATCGGCGACGCCATTGCGTGGGGTTGCACGCGGTTGTCCATCGGCCGCACCGCACTGGAGCCCAAGGCCGCCATGGGCGCGAAGCCCGAACCGATGGCAGTCTGGATGCGACATCGGATTCCAGCGATGAACTGGATCCTGCGCGGCGTGTTGGGTGCTATCACTCACGACGAAGCGCCGGAGCGAAACCCCTTCAAGATCATCCCGGCCGCCGCTAACGGAAATGAGCCAGCCACCACGTAACCGGCTCAATTCCATCCGTCGAGCTGCGCTGAAGCCTCGCGATTACTTGATCCCGATGACCATCGAGTCGTGGCCGGCGAGGTGTTCCATGCGGGTTTCACGGAAGCCGGCGTCGCGCAGCCATTGCCGGCAATCCGCGCCGGTGTAATCGAAGCCGCCGGGTGTTTCGATGAGCATGTTGAGGCTCATCAGCAGGCCCATGGCGTTTTCACGGCGGTTGTCGTCAATCAATGATTCAAAAACGATGAACGCCCCGCCTTGGGGCAGCGCGTCATACGCCTTTTGGATCAACTGGTATTTCTGCTCCAGATTCCAGTCGTGGAGAATGTGGCCCATGATGATCACGTCCACGCTGGGCAACGTGTCCTTGAAGAAATCACCGGACTGGAAACGCACGCGGTCAGCCACACCGTTGGCCTGGGCGTATTTCTCAAAAACCGGCTGCACCACCGGCAGGTCGTAGCCGACCACCTTCAGGTGCGGATGAGCCAGCGCCAAAGTCACGGGCACGGCGCCTTCGGCAGCACCGACGTCGGCCACGGTGCGATATTGCGCCCACGGAAATTTATGCGCGAGGGCGTGCGCCGAGCCGAGGCTGATGCCGGTCATGCCTTTGAGAAAATTTTCCAGCTTTTCCGGCGAACTGTAGAGCGCGGCAAAGGCATCGCTTTCGGATTTGACTTCATTCTGCGGCCGGCCCGTGCGCAGCGCCTCGGTGAGATGGTTCCAGTCACCGAACAACCGCGCGTTGCACATCTCCAGAATGCCGCCGACGTAGGTGGGCTTGTTTCGGTCGAGAAACAGATGGGTCTCCGGCGTATTGGAATACTGGTCATCGTGGCGCTCCAGGAAACGCAATGCGACCAGCGCATCCAGGAAATCGCGGACGCCGCGCTCGTGCAATCCGAGCCGCTGCCGGATGGCTTCGGCGTCCAGCGGGCTGCGGGCGAGTTCGGTGAAGATGCCCAGTTCGGCCGCGCTCAGGAGTGTCTTCGAGGCCCAGAAACCGAGACCGGTTTGCAGGATGTGATCGGGCGTGATGGCGGCGGGCTGGACGCTGGCTGCGGTTGGATGATTCAAGGTGGTATTCATAATTTAAAGGTTTTATTTATTCGGGAAACATTGGCTGGCCGTCCGGATTCAAAGGAGCGGGCACGCAGTTCGGAATGGCCGGCAGGCTGCCCAGATACGCGAAGATGGCTTTCAGGTCGTCATCGCTCAGCGAACTGGAGGCCGGCCACGGCATTGGCGGCAGGATGGGCCGGCCGGAACCCATGTGTTTGCCGGTGCGCATGGCGTTGATGAACATGGCCTCGGTCCAGATGCCCAGGCCGGTGTTTTTGTCCGGCGTGAGATTGGCGGAGTAGCTGATGCCCCAGGGTCCGGTCCAGGCCGTCATGCCGGCAGTGGCGGCGAACCACGGCCCCGGTTTCAGATCCGGCGGCGGCAGTTTGGTGCTGGCGGGATGCCCCGAGAGAAATTTTGACATGTCCGGCTCCGGCCCATGCTCGCCGAATTTCAGCGGCGTGTGACAGGCCGAGCAGTCGCCGAATTTGACGAGATATTCGCCGCGCTTGATTTGCGATGATTGCGTCGTCGTGGTGTCGGCGTTGGTCTTGGTCGAGTTGCCGAGGAGCAACGCAAGGGAGCCGACGGCCAGAATGCCGGTGGGGATCAGGTATTTCATTTTCATGGTTTTGTTTGGATGGGTTGGTGGTTTCAAATCGCCGGTTTCATCAGGCGAAAAAATTGCGCGGGCCGATTGGCGGACACGATGACGGAGTTTGTCCCGGACGACGGCAGCGTGACCCAATCCGGGGCGGATAAGTTCATGCAGCCTTGCACGGTCCAGTCTCCCGCATCGCCCGGCCAGCTCACTTTCAGCGCGTTGGTTTCTGCGAGCCATTCGACGGCCAGGTTCGGCGCCGGGGCCGCCGTGCTGATGACGGTCAAGGTCACGCCATTCGCGGAATAGACTGGAGTGAGTATCAATTCGCCGGGCAACGTTGCGCCGGTGATTTCCGCAAACTGTCCGGTGCGCGAACCGCAGGTCAGGAAGGGAAACGTGTCACCAATCTTGGGCGTAAAATCCGGCAGCACGTTGAGTGCGAGCCGGCCATTCAAGCTGGCCAGGTTGGTGATGGCGAGCACATCGAATTGATGCGTGCCGCCCAGTTTAATTTGCAATGTAGCGGTGACTGTCTGTGTGCAGTTGCCGGAAATATTGATGCGCCCGGCATCGTCGCCCCAACCGGGTTGCAGCGTGCCTTCATTCAAAATCGAGCCGAGAACAGCGCCGTTGCCAGCGACGGTGCCGCCGCGAATCAGGAACGGCTTGATTGAGCCCACCGTCGTGCCGTTGAGTGCGAGCAGGCCGTTGGTTTGCGTGTAGCCGCCCGTGAATTGCAGTCGTCCACTGTTCACATTCACTTGCCCGTTGTTGTTAATGAACGGCAGGACGAACGTGGTCGTGCCGCTGCCGCTGTCTTTGCGGAAGGAACCTTCGTTCAGGAGCACGGCGCTGCCGCCAAAGCTCGTGCTGAACATCCGGTCGCAATTCACAGAAACCACGCCACCTGCGTTATTGTGAAACAGCAGACCGAGGCCGGCGTCAATGTCACCGCCCGCCCAGTTGAATTCACCATGGTTCGCCACGTGCTTTCCAGTCCAGCGCGGGCCGCCGTTGATCCACGACGTGCCGCGCAGTTCCAACCGGCCCGGCCCGTCGAGATCGCCGTTGACGCAAACCCATTCATTGGACACCACGAGATTGTCGCTGCCGGAGATCAGACCGTTTGTGTGCAGCAATTGGGGCACGCTCACGGCGAAACCGCTGTTCAGGTCAAGCGTGGCGACGTTATTGAAACGGATCTGCGCGCCGAAATTCGGACGCCTGGTGGTGTTGGTGAAACGCAGCGCGCCGCCCTTGAGCGTGACGCCGGCCCCGGCGCGAAAGCTGCCGGAATCGGTGATGTTGCCGGAATCAAGAATCACCGCGCCGTCACCATCCAGCGAGCCAAAGCCGGCAAGCTGGATGCTGGTCGAGGCGAAGCTGAAGGCAGCTCCGGCCGGCATGGTCAGGGCGCCGAGATTGGTCAGGCTGCCGGCAAACTTGATGGCACCGACGTCGGCCACGACGAGGCCTTCGTTATAAAACGGCAGGGCGAAAGTGGTCAAATTGGTGCCGCCCGTTTTTTGGAGCACTCCAAAATTTTCAATCCGCGAGGTGCCGCCGCTCCCAATCGCCCAGGTGCCGTCAAAGGGCGTTTGCACGCTGGCACCCGGCAGATTGACGAAGCGCGAACCTTCGCCGGTGGACACATCGCCTTTGACCCACTGCACGTTCGCGTGGTTTTGCATCAACCAGCCGCGCAGGGTTTTTGAGCCGCCGGTCAAAATACTGTTGCCGTCCAGGTCAATCTGGCCCGTGCCCTTGAAGGTTCCGCCGGTCCAGAGAAAGCCGCCGGCACCGGCATGAACGGAGTCGCTGCCGTTGAACTGGCCGTTGGAGAGGGTGAGCGAATTCCAGAAATTAGTTTCACCGCTGTTTAGATTCAGAGTGCCGCTCTGCGCAAATGTCAGGGAGCCGCCGAACCGCCTGACCGTGCTGGCGGGCGTGAGATTCACCGTGCCGATGCTGATGATGACCGGGCCTTTCACGTCCACGGTGCCATCGAAATCCATGGTGCCGTTTTCAAATTCTACCGTGCCATTGCCTTCCAGCTTCGAGCTGGCGTCGAACGTGTGCCGCAGGCCGGTGAATTGCAGTGCGGCGCCATCCAGAACTTGAAGGTTGCCGCCGACATTGGTGCTGTTGCCGAAAAAGGCGAGTTCGCCGGAATCCACCTCCACGGTGCCGGTGTTCAGAAACGGGATGAGAATCTTCGTCTGGTTCGTGCCGCCGGATTTACGGAACATGCCGGCGTTTTCCAGCAGCGCGGTGCCGCCGAGGTCGTTGATGATGGTGCCGTCGAAGCTCGCATTGAAACCGGCGTTGGGCTGGTTGTAGAAGCGTGCGCCGTCGCCGAGGTGGATGTCGCCGGCGAGCCAGTTGGCCACGCCGCGATTTTCCAGCGTCCAGCCGCGCACAGTCTTGGTCGCACCGGTCACGGTCATGCCGTTGGCCGAGAGCCGCCCTTCGCCGATGAACTTTGTGGCGCCCCAATGAAATTGCTGGTTCAGTGTGAGTGCCGGCGCGTTCGTCCCTTCCACCGCGCCGCGCGCCAGGCTGAAGCTTTCAATCGTGACGCTGCGATCCAGCGTAACCGTGCGGTTGGGCATGTCCACCGTGGCGGAGTAAACATTGGTGCCCGCGTTGTCCGGATAATTGGAAGTGCTCCAGTGATTCGCATCCGCCCACTGGCCGTTGGCGTCCGTCTGCCAGACGGCGGATTTTTCAAGCGCCGAAGCACCGCCGGCAACCATCACCACGAAGGTGAGCGCGAGCACAAACTTCTTTCCGGCATTCCACGCCGCCAGCTCGGCCTCGCGGAGCGTGCGGAGGTAATCGCGGTTCCCGCGCAAAACCGGGCGTGCGGCGATGGCCGGGAGCGGAATGCGCAGCGGCTTATTGGAACGGGTTTGGGCCAGCAATGCGAACGACGTGGACTTGGTTTGCGAACCGGCGCTGACGCAACGTTGCGTTTCATTCGGGGTCAGTGATAAATTCAATTTCATAATTACGACGCCATGATCAACGACGAAGGCAACGACCGTAAATGGAACGAACGGCCCAGTGCCGCGGCGGCGGAGTTGGTGGAGAATGAATCCATGTTCCGCTTGTTATTTGAGCGAAGCGCGGATGCCATGACGCTGCAGGACCCGCTGACCGGCGCGTTTCTGGATGTCAACGACGCATCCGTGCGGATCACCGGCGCGCCCAGCAAGGCGGCGTTGCTCGGCAGCAATCCCATCATCATTTCGCCGGAACGCCAGCCCGATGGTTCGCTCTCCGTGGAGAAGGTGAAGACCGTGATTCAAGTTGCGATGGCGCGCGGCAGTCATCGGTTTGAGTGGGTGATCAATCGTTTCGACGGCACGCAACTGCCGGTGGAAATCGTGCTCACGGTGATCCGCGGCGGCGAACAGCTGCTGCTGCTCTCCGTCGCCCGCGACATCACGGAACGCAAACGCACCGAGAACGAACTGCGTGAGAACCAGCAACTGCTCCTGTCCGTGGCCGACAATATCGCCGAGGCGGTCTACCGCACCGGACCCAATCATGAATTGATCTTCGCGAACCGCGCGTATCTGCGGATGTCCGGCTACGATTCATTCGAGGAAATGCGGCATGTGCCGCGTGAAAAGTTATACGCCACTCCGGCGGACCGGGCGCGGCTGCTGGCGCTGCTCGAGAACAAAGGAAAATTTCACAACGAGGAGATCGAATACATCCATCACGACGGCAGGCGTTGGTGGGGTTTGACGAACGGTCTGGTGGTGCGCGACGACGCCACCGGCAAGGTGCTCTATCATGTCGGTTCGGTGACCGACATCACCGAGCGGAAGCGGGCGGCGGACGAAATCCGTGAACTCAACACTTCATTGGAACGTCGCATCGCCGAACGCGCGGCGGAACTCACCGCGAGCGAGGCGCGGCTGCGCACCATTGTGGACCACGCGCCCGAAGCGATCGTGGTGTTCGACGGCGACACGGCGAATTTTATGAGTTCCAATGTCCATGCCCAGGAACTTTACGGCTGCACGGCGGAGGAATTGGCGCGGCTGACGCCGGCGGATGTGAGTCCGGAATTTCAAGCGGACGGCAAACCTTCGGCGGTGGCCGCGCGGGAAAAAATCAACGCGGCGCTGGCCGGGCAGACCCCGATCTTCGAATGGATCCACCGCCACAGCTCCGGGCGGCTGGTGCCCACGGAAGTCCGGCTCGTGCGCCTGCCGGCGGAAGGGAAAAATCTCATCCGCGCCAGCATCATTGACAATACCGAGCACAAGCGCGTGGAGAAACAGCTCCGCGAACGCGGAGAACAGATGCAAAAGCACCGCGACGTTTTGCTGAAACTCGCGCGGGCGGACAAGTCCGATTTTGACAAGGCGCTGCGCACGATCACCGCGCTGGCCGCCGCCACGCTGGCCGTCGCGCGTGTCAGTTACTGGTCGTTGGAGGACAATGACACCGCGCTCGTGTGTGATTTGCTGCGGTTGAATCCGTCATCGGACTATGATGAAAAATTCAAAGGCACGCGCCTGGGGGCGGCGGACGCGCCGGCTTATTTTTCGGCCTTGGCGCTGAAGCGGCCGATTGTGGCCAGTGATGTGCGGACGCATCCGGCCATGGCCGGTCTCATGGCGGGCTATCTGAACCCGCTCGGCATCACCTCGCTACTCGATGTGCCGGTCTGGGTCCGGGGCGAAGTGGTGGGCGTGATCTGCCACGAGCACATCGGTCCGGCGCGCGAATGGTCGGCGGAGGAGATTGACTTCGCGTCGTCGCTGGCGGCGATGGTTTCGCTGGCGGTGGAGGAGTCCAACCGGACGCGCTCCGAGCAATTGCTCCGCAAGTCCGAGGAAAAATTCAAGGCGCTGTTCGCGCTGTCACCGCTCGGCATGGCGCGCGTGAGCTGGGACGGGCGTTTCTTGCAGGTGAACGATTCGTTCGCCCGCATCATCGGGCGCCAGCCGGAAGAAGTTTTGACGTTGAGTTATTGGGATGTCACGCCGCGCGATTATGAGGCGCGAGAATTGGCGGTGTTGACCACGTTGCAAAACACCGGACGCTTCGGGCCGTTTGAAAAGGAATATCTCCACCGCGACGGCCACCGTGTGCCCATCGTCATCAACGGCATGCTGGTGAAATCGCCGGATGGCGCGGATGAGATCTGGGGCATCGTGGAAGACAATACCCAACGCAAGCAGGCGGAGCAGTTGCTCCGTGAATCCGAGGGAAAATTCCGCGCGCTCTTCGAGGCGTCCAGCCAGGGCATCATGCTGCATGACGAACATCAATACCTCCAGGTCAACCCGGCGGTGGTCCGGATGCTCGGTTACGATTCGGAACACGAACTGGTCGGCCTGCATCCGGCCATCACCGCGCCACCGGTTCAGGCGAACGGGGAAGACACCGCAACCCAGGCTCGGAAATATATTCAAGAGTGTTTGACCAGGGGCAACGTCCGCTTCGAGTGGCTGGCGCGGCGCAAAAACGGAGAAGACATTCCCGTCGAAGTCATTCTCACCCGCATCCAGTGGGGCGGAAAACAAATCATCCAGGCCGCAGTCAACGACATCTCCCAGCGCAAGCGCGCGGAGGCGGAATTGTTGAAATCCCTCGCGTGCGAAAAGGAACTCGGCCAGCTCAAGAGCAATTTCGTCTCGATGGTCTCGCACGAATTCCGCACGCCGCTGGGCATCATCCAGTCCTCCGCCGAAATCCTGAACGACTATCTTGACCAGCTGCAGCCGTCCGAGCGCGCGGAACAACTGGCCTCCATCACCGGCAACACGCGGCGCATGGCCGAGATGATGGAGGAAATTCTGGTGCTCAGCCGCCTGGACGCGGGCCGGGTGGATTACAAGCCGGCCGCCCTTGAATTGGATGCATTCTGCCGGCGGGTCGTGGAGGAAGTCCACTCCGCGACGGACCGCCGTTGCCACGTCGAGCTGTCACTGGCGCATGTGCCCGACCAGGCGCAGGCGGACGAACGTCTGCTCGGCCATATTTTTTCCAACCTGTTAATCAACGCGGTCAAGTATTCCGAGCCCGGTGGCCCGGTGCGTTTCGTCATCGAGGCGGACGGCCCCGACGCGGTTTGCTTCATCCGCGACCGGGGCATCGGCATTCCCGAGGCCGACCAGCAATGGCTGTTCAACACTTTCCAGCGCGGCGGCAACGTCGGCGATCGTCCGGGCACCGGGCTGGGCCTGGTGATCGTGAAACGGTGCGTTGAATTGCACGGCGGAACAATTGAAATCAAAAGCAAACCTGGCGAAGGCACGGAAGTGACACTGCGTTTGCCGTTGTTTGGAAATGGTTGAGAGAGGATTTGAGTTGAGAGTTGAGTGATTGAAGGGATCGCACGCGAATGGAAATAGTAAACCAATAAGCACGGGGAAAAGTATGTTTAATTTTGAAAAGCTGGAAACTTGGCAGAAGGCGATTCAGTTTGCCGACCTTGTCTATCAATTGACTCGTTCATTCCCCGACGAGGAACGGTTTGGCCTGACCAGTCAGATGCGCCGGGCCGGCGTTTCCATTTCGTCGAACATCGCCGAAGGCTCGGTACGACATTCTCACGCGGATTATGCCCGGTTCGTTGGAATTGCTTCCGGGTCACTGTTTGAGGTTGTGTCTCAATCTTTCATCGGCCGCAACCAAGGCTTTCTGAACGAAGCTGATTTCAAAACGATTTATGCCGCAGCCGCCGATGAACAAAGCCGTATGTGGAGCGGCCTGCGTGATTATTTGCTGCGGAAAACTGACATCCGAACCCGCCTCTCAGCGCTCAACTCAAACACCCTCTCAACATTTCCATGAAAAAGATTCTAGTCATCGAAGACGAGCCCGAGATGCGGCGCAACCTGACGACGATTCTCCGCCTTGAAAAATTCCAGCCGTTTTCCGCCGAGAACGGACGCGTCGGCGTCGAACTGGCGAAGCGGGAATTGCCCGATCTGATTCTCTGCGACGTGATGATGCCGGAACTCGACGGTCACGGAGTCTTGCAGGCTTTGCGGGGGGACACGACCACGGCGGCCATCCCGTTCATTTTTCTCACCGCCAAGGGTGAGCGCGAGGATCTTCGGGCGGGCATGAATCTGGGCGCGGATGATTATCTGACCAAGCCCGTGCCCAAGGCCGACCTGCTGAAGGCCATCGCCGCGCGATTGCAGCGCTCCACGCAGACGGCGTCGCGCGAGTTCAGGCCGGATTTCTCCTCACATGAACCGTTGATAAAGCTGGGCCTGACTCCGCGCGCGGCCGAAGCGCTGTTGTGGGCCGCGCAGGGCAAGACCAATGCCGACATCGCCGTGATCCTGGGCATCAGCGAATCCACCGTGAAGAAGCACATGCTGGAAGTGTTTGAGAAAACCGGCGTGGAGACGCGCGGTGCCGCCACGCTGCGCGCGTTGGAGGTGCTCAGTGCGCCGGGCCGACCGGGCTGACCGCACCCGGTTCGCAGGAAACGACGTGAAGAGTCTCATCAGCCCCTCCAAAGAAGGTTGAGTCTCGTCACCTCGTCTCCTACGAATGGATTCACGCCTTGCCCCCGAAGGAGCAGTAATCGTCAAGGTCGAGCAGGTCGAACCAGGTGTTGATGTCTTCGCGGTTCGGGTTGAACTTCTTCACCTCATCGGCGAAGTCGGTAAGGGTCTCGTGGTCGCTGTCCGGCGTGCGGCGAAGATGATACTCGCTCCACGCGGCGATCTCCCACGGCTGACGCTGGTGTTTCGCATTGGCTTGTATCCACGTTAACAGATCCAAATCGCCTCCTCCTTTCGCTAGTTCCTTGGTCAAAGCTTCGGGGTCGAGTCCAACGAAGTTGAAGAAATGACGGTCCATGCTTTTGGCGCCGTAACGATATTCGCCGATCTTGCCAGCGACCGAGGCGCGGCCTTTGTCGAGGATGCGAGGCAGGAGGACATAACCGCCCAGCCGCACGCGCGGGCTGCGCGGCGGGCGTTGGGTGAGGTCGGGTGTGGCGTTTGATGTGCTCATAAACCGGATGAATTAGCGCAGACCGCCGGTGATGTAGAGTGATTCCCCGGTGATCCAGGATGCATCGTCCGACGCGAAGAAAACCACGGCAGGCGCAATGTCCTGCGGCTGGCCAATGCGACCAAGCGGAGTCTGCGCCTCGACCTGTTTGCGCATGTCGCTTTCGGCAATGCCGGCGGCGTGAAAACCCTCGGTCTCGATCATGCCGGGATTGACGGCGTTGACGCGGATTTTGCGCGCGCCCAGTTCCTTGGAAAGCGACCGTGTGATGGCGTCCACCGAGGCTTTGGTGGCGCTGTAAACCGAACCGTTCGGCGCGGCGAACGTGCCGCTGACGATGGAACTGATGTTGACGACGCTGCCGCCGGCGGGGCTGAAATGCTTCACCGCTTCCTGCGTCGTGAGCACCAGCCCGAGAACATTCAGGTCAAATTGCTTGTGGAAATGTTCTGGCGTGACGTTTTCCAGCGGAGAAAATTCGTAGATGCCCGCGTTGTTGATGAGAATATCAAGCTTGCCGAATGCTTTCTTCGTTTCCGTGAACAGGCGGTCAATGTCCGGCTTCTTGGAGACGTCGCCTTGCACGGCGACGGCCTTGCCGCCCGCGCCGGTGATTTCGCTGACAACCTTGTCGGCGCCCGTTTTGCTGGAAGCGTAGTTGACGACGACGGAGGCGCCTTCGGCGGCGAGATGTTTGGCGATGGATGCCCCGATGCCTTTGGACGCGCCCGTGACGACCGCGACCTTGCCTGCGAGTTTTTTGGTGATGTGGTTGCTCATAAGTTTATAATTTCGATTTTTTTGGTTGAATTGAATGTCAGTTTTAATTCAGCGATGGCCGCCGGAGACGAGCAAAGTTTCACCGCTGATCCAGGACGAGTCAAGGGACGCGAGGAAGGTGACTGCGGTGGCGATGTCCTGCGGCTGGCCGATGCGGCCGAGCGGAGCGTTCGCAACATACTGGTCATGGAAAGCCCCCGAGGTGAAACCACTCGTGTTCGTGCCCTCGGTCTCCACCAGGCCGGGCCGGACGGCGTTGACGCGGATCTTGCGGGCGCCAAGTTCCTTGGCCAGCGAACCGGTGATGGTATCCACGGCGCCTTTGGTGGCGCTGTAAACCGAGGCGGTCGGCGGGGCCAGGGTGCTGACCAGCGAACTCACATTGACGACGCTGCCGCCGGCGGGGCTGAAATACTTCAACGCTTCCTGCGTGGTGAGCAGAAGGCCGAGCACATTCAAATTAAATTGCTTGTGAAAATGTTCCTCGGTGATCTGCTCGAGCGGCGCGAATTCATAGATACCTGCGTTGTTTACAAGGATGTCGAGCTTGCCAAACGTCTTCTTTGTTTCGGTGAAGAGGCGATCGATGTCCGCTTTCTTGGAGACGTCGCCTTGCACCGCAACAGCCTTGCCGCCCGCGCCGGTGATTTCACTGACGACCTTGTCCGCGCCAGCTTTGCTGGAGGCGTAGTTGACGATGACGGAGGCGCCTTCGGCGGCGAGGTGCTTGGCAATGGATGCCCCGATGCCTTTGGACGCGCCCGTGACGACCGCGACCTTGCCTGCGAGTTTTTTATTTTGAGTGCTCATATGTTTGTTCTTTCTTTTTTAGTTCATTGTTTTTGTTGGTTTATTTGTTGGTTTATTCGTTTTGCCGCTTCGTTCAGCCCTGCGTTGTTGCGCAGATGCGATTAGGCGTTCATGCCGCCGTCGACGGTCAGGTTCGCGCCGGTGATGTAAGACGCTTCCGGGCTGGCGACGAATGCCACCATCGCGGCAATGTCGTCAACCTGGCCATAGCGGTTGAGCGCGGTCTGGGCCTTCTGCGGGACCGCCCATTCACCCGAGGCGGGGTTCAATTCCGTGTCGATGGGACCGGGTTGGACGTTATTGACCGTAATGCCCCGGCTACCCACTTCCCTGGACAAGCCCTGGGTAAAAATCTTGACGGCCCCCTTGGTTGCCGCATAGGGCACCAGGCCGGGCACCATCACCCGCTCACCCACGGCCGAACCGATCGAGATGATGCGGCCGCCGGCGTGCAGGTGTTTCAGCGCCGCCTGCGTCGCGATGAATACGCCGCGGATATTGATGTCAATCACCCGATCCATCTCCTCCAGCGTGGCGTCCTCGAACCGGTTCGGAATGGCCGTGCCGGCATTGTTCACCAATATATCCAGCCGGCCGAAGGTCGCAACGGCCTTTTCGACCGCGGCCTTGACGGCCTTGGCGTCCGCGGCATCCGCCTGGATTGCGATCGCCTTTCCACCGCCGCGCTCAATCTCCTTGACGACTGAAGCGGCCGCATCCGCGCCCTTGGCATAGGTAAACGCCACGCTCGCCCCGTCGGCTGCCAGCCGCCTGGTGATCGCCGCCCCAATCCCTCGCGAACCGCCAGTGACCACCGCGACCTTGCCCGCCAATTTTTGTCCGTTGTCATTGCTCATATGTTTGTCCTTTCCATTTTTTGGTTGGTTGGTTTTGTTCATTTAACTGTTACTAAAACAGTAACAATAAAGGATAAAAAAATTTAGCTTTTCTTCACGTCGGAAACGATCTGCGCCAGGCTGATTTCAGCCAGGCTGGCCTCCATCGCTTTCTGGGTTTTTGCCAGCGCCTTTTCGAGGGCGGTTTTGATGTGGCAGCTTACGAAACAAGCCTTCTGCTCGGAATAACTGTGGATCGCAAACGCCTTCGGTGCATCCACCGCCTGGTAAACATCCAGCAGCGAAATGTCCCTGGCATCCTTGGCGAGCCAGCACGCGCCCGCTTTGCCAGTGGCCGTCTCCACCAGGCCCGACTTGGACAACCTGGCGAGCGTGCGCCGCACAAAGCTCGGACTGGTGTTCACGCTCTCCGCCAGATAGCCAGACGTGGCGCCGTCGTCACCTTTGCAAGCCAGCCCAGCCAGCAGGTGAAGCGCAATCGAAAACTGGATATTGTTCGCCATAACTGTTACTATAATAGTCACAGAACAAAATCCTGCAAGCGGAATTTTAAAAATGTTTTCCCGGGGTTTTGCCGTGGCCGGGTGCTGCCCGATCAAGGCGTTGCCAATGGGCCGGAACCATCCCCGCCCAACCCGGGATTAAGCCGGGAAACCCCCGGGCGATTTTCTCCGTGGTGCACATTGGACGCACACGATTTGACCCGCCAGCCTCGGTCCGGCGGGAAGGCAGAAAGCTAAGGGCCGTGAATTAAGGTCTTTTCGCGCTTGCCGGGTCAGGGTTGCCAGCGTAGTGTCACGAGCGGAAGCGAGCTTGAATTATGCAAGAGATCAATCTGCCCCCGCTGGCGCCGAGCGTCTATGAGATCTCCGAGCGCACGGAGGATGCGAAGCCCAAGTCCATTCTGGTGCTGGACGATGACCCGGCCTTTGTCGAAACGTTGCAGGACATCCTGGCAAATCACAATTATCGTCTCACCATCGTGCCCAGCGGCACGGAGGGGGTGAAGCAGATTCTTGCCAACGACTTCGATGCCATCCTGTGCGACATGGTCATGCCGAATTTTCCCGGCGACAAATTTTATCTGGCCGTTCAACAAGCCCGCCCCCATCTCTGCAAACGCTTCATCTTTATCACCGGGCACAAGGGCGACAGAAATGTCATCCAGTTCATCAAACAGACGGGGCGTATTGCGCTTTGGAAGCCGTTCGAGATACGGGAATTGGTGGAGGCGCTTGAATTCGTGACCCGATCCACGTAGCCCGTCGCCCTCGCAAGGTTCACCTTCTTCGACGCTCAGTCGCGGTTAGTGCACTTTCATCAGACTGTGGCTGCGTTTTGAAAGCCCGGGCGGCAAGTCCAAGACGCTGACGCGTGCGCCGATCAACCCATACCGTCTTCGAGTATTTTCAAAAACGCTCCAGCTCCTTCAACTTGGATTTGCTGAAATCCAAAATGCGTGAACCCGGGCTTCGTTGTGCGGCGACGAGACGGATTGCCGCGGGTTAAACTTTTTCAGCAGGTTCGGTTGGCAGATGGGTGATGATGCGGGCGCTGCGTTTGTAGGAAAAATAGGAATAGGTCCATTGAAACAACACGGAGGTCCGGTTGCGGAAGCCGATCAGAAAAATAAGGTGGATGAACAGCCAGGCCAGCCACGCAATCATGCCGGATAGTTTGAGTTTTCCAATCAGCGCCACGGCTGCCGAACGGCCGATGGTCGCCATGGTGCCCTTGTCCCAATACTTGAACGCCGGGCGCGGCGCGGCCTTGGCGCCAAAACGGATTTCGGTTTCAATGATTTTGGCGACATGCCTGCCCATCTGCATCGCGGCGGGCGAAACGCCGGGCACGGGCTGGCCGTCCGCTTCCAAAACGAGCGCCATGTCGCCGATGGCAAAAATTTCCGGATGCTCGGGCAGACTGAGATCGGGATTCACTTTCACGCGCCCGGCACGGTCCAATTCGACACCGAGCTTTTTCGTGAGCGGCGTAGCGGAGACGCCTGCCGCCCACAGGATGTTTCCGGCATGGATGCTTTCGCCGTCCGCGAGTTCGACTTCTCCCTCGTGGATGTTCTTCACCGAGGTCGAGGTGCGGACCCGCACGCCGAGCGCTTCGAGCTGGCGCTGGGCGCTGGCGGACAACTCCGGCGGCAGATGCGACAGGATGCGCGACGAGCCTTCGATGAGGATGATGCGCGCCTGCGTGGGATCAATGCGCCGGAAATCGCGGTTCAACACCGTGCGCGTCAACTCGGCGAAGGAGCCGGCCAGTTCCACGCCGGTCGGCCCGGCCCCGACGATGACGATGGTCATGAGTTTGTCGTGTTCGGACACGTCCGCTTCGTTCTCGGCCTTTTCAAACGCCAGCAGGATCTGGCTGCGGATGCGCAGGGCATCGTCGAGCGTCTTCAGGCCAGGGGCGAACTGTTCCCATTCGGGATGGCCGAAGTAGCCGGTCTGACCGCCCGTCGCCAGCACGAGGTAGTCGTAGGCGAGCGCGCTCTTTTCGAGGAAGACTTTTTTCCGGGCGAGATCGAAGTTCACCACCTTGTCGAGCAGGACGGTAATGTCGGGACGGTCGGAGAGAATGGAACGGATCGGTTGCGCGATGTCCGGCGCGGAAAGGCCGCACGCGGCGACCTGATAGAGCAAAGGCTGAAACAGATGATGATTTGTGCGGTCCACGACCGTGATGCGTGCGGCGGCCATCTGGAAATGCGTGCAGAACGTCAGCCCGCCAAAGCCTGCGCCCACCACGACGACATGAAGTTTTTTGTCCTCGGCCATGAGGATAATTTGAATGAACCCCGGGGAAATGCAACGCGGCTGGTTTCGATGGGGCAGGGTGCGCAAATATCTTGTTGCAGACCGGAATAATCAAATTTATGTTCGAAACCGGGTGTGATTGTTCCCATGCGCCCCAGCGACGCGACCTTGGCCATTTGATGAATGAAAGCAAATGAACTCAAGTGAACCAGAACAATTGTCTCGAACACCACCCGCCAAATTATCCAGGATGGGTTTGATTATGCGGGTCACTCTGATCGGCGTGGTGCTCGCGGGGATTGCCGGTTTGTTTCTATATGCGGGTGGATGGTTCACGCCGCACGCGCTTTCACCGGCATTGATGATCAATACACTCGAACAGACTGGCGGTCTGCATCCGGGGTTTCGCCGCAACCATGCCAAAGGGGTTTGCATCAGCGGTTATTTTGAAAGCAATGGTCGTGGCGTGGCGCTTTCCAAGGCGACGGTTTTTCTTCCCGGTCGTGTGCCAGTCATCGGACGCTTTGCCCTCGCCGGGGGGCAGCCCTACGCCGCCGATGCACCGCAGACAGTGCGCAGCCTGGCAATTTTGTTCAAGCTTCCGGATGGCGAAGAATGGCGGACGGGCATGAACAACATTCCCGTTTTCCCCGTCAACAGCGCGCAAGGATTTTATGAGCTGTTGCAGGCATCGGCACCCGATCACGCCACGGGCAAACCCGATCCAGTTAAGATGAATGCTTTTCTGACCAGGCATCCGGAATCCGCCAAAGCCATGCAATTGATCCACAGCCAGCCGGTTTCATCCGGATTTGCGGACAGCGCCTACAACAGCTTGAATGCCTTTCATTTTATAAATGCTCAAGGCGCGGTGGTGCCAGTTCGCTGGTCAATGGTGCCGGCCCAGCCATTTGAACCCTTTGATATGGCGGCAGCGCGGCGGTCAGATACAAATCAGTTGTTCGATGCGTTGATTGCGGGCATTCATGGCCGTCCGCTGCAGTGGCATCTGGTAATCACCGTGGGTGAACCGGCAGATCCGACCGATGACGCGACGATTCCCTGGCCGGCGAGCCGGCAACAGGTTGATGTGGGAACGTTGACGATTGAACGGGTCGAGAGCGAGGACACGAGCCCTGCGCGCGACATCAACTTTGATCCACTGATGCTGCCGGACGGAATTGCGTCCTCGGACGATCCGCTGTTGAGCGCCCGATCGGCGGCGTATGCGCAGTCGTTCACGCGGCGTGAAAGCGAACCCAAAGCGCCCAGCGCGGTTTCAACCGCCGAAACCGGAAAGTAAACATGGCCAACCCCGCGCAATTCACCCTGTTATCGCGCATCCTGCACTGGCTGATGGCGGCGATGCTGCTGGCCATGTTGTTTATCGGCGTGTCCATGGTTGCCTCGTTGGGAAATTATCACCGGCTCGTTGCGATTCACCGGCCGCTGGGCATCATGATTCTGATTCTGGCCGCCATCCGGCTGGTGAACCGGATGTTCACCACGCTGCCGCCGTTTCCACCGACCATGTCGCAGCGGGAAAGATTTTTTGCCTCGGCCTCGGAACGGCTGCTCTACACTTTGATGTTCGCCCTGCCGCTCGTGGGCTGGGGCATGTTGTCGGCGGGACATTATCCGATTGTCATGTTCGGGCCCGTGCATCTCCCGCCGATCCTTCCTGCCGATCCGATGCTTTACGCGGCATTGCGCAAGACACACACGGTGCTCGCGTATCTGTTGTTCGCAACTTTTCTTTTCCATCTCAGCACGGTGCTGTTCCACACCCTGATCATTCGTGACCGGCTTCTGCACCGCATGGCGCTGTGGTCGTTCCGCTCGCGCAAAGGCAAAACCTGAAGACCGGGCAATTTCCGGCTTTGCGCCGCTTCGCGGCTTCCTGCGGTTTCATTTTGTCCGGCTTGTCTCGATGGTGTGGACGGGCTAAGCTTCCACCGTGATTTACGACGCGTCATTGGACGAGTTGCTGCAAAAAGTCTGGACCGGCGGGCGCATCAACGCCGCCGAGGCGTTGCGGCTTTATAAATTGCCGCTGGAAGAACTCGGCGCGCTGGCCGACCGCCGCCGCCAGCTCGCGAAGGCGCAGGATTTCGACGGGCGCGGCAACGAAATCGTCACCTACATCGTCGATCGGAACGTCAATTACACCAATGTCTGCAATGTCTATTGCAAATTCTGCGCGTTCTACCGCGTGGAAAAGGACGATGACGCCTACGTCATCACACTTCCCGAGCTGGACAAGAAGATCGAGGAGACCATCGCCTGCGGCGGCACGCAGATGTTGATGCAGGGTGGCCATCATCCGAAACTGACCAAGCAGTGGTATCTCGACCTGCTCTCGCACGTCAAAAATAAATTTCCCGGCTTCAACATCCACGGGTTCAGCCCGAGCGAGTTCGTTCATTTCCGCGATGTGTTCAACGAGCCGCTGGAAACCATCATCAAGGATTTCGTGAAGGCCGGTCTCGGCTCGATTCCCGGCGGTGGCGGGGAAATTCTCGTGGACCGTGTGCGGAAGCGCGTCGCCCCGCTCAAGGCGATGAGCGATGACTGGCTCGAAGTCATGGACGTGGCGCATCGCCTCGGCCTCGCTTCCAGCGCGACGATGATGTTTGGCCACGTCGAGACGGTGGAGGATCGCATCGAACATCTGGAACGGCTGCGCGTGCAGCAGGACAAATCGAAAGGCTTCACCGCGTTCATCGCGTGGACATTTCAAGCGGAACACACGAAGTTGCGGGCGCCGACGGTCGGCGCGCACGAATATCTGCGGATGCAGGCGTTGAGCCGGATTTATCTGGATAATTTCAGGAATGTGCAAAGTTCGTGGGTCACGCAGGGCTTGGAGATCGGGCAGATCGCGTTGAAATACGGCGCGAACGACCTGGGCAGCATCATGCTTGAGGAAAATGTGGTGTCGCAGGCAGGCGCTTCTTTCCGCATGACCGTGCCGGACATGCACCGGCTCATCAAAGACCTCGGCCTGGAACCGCGTCAACGCGACAACTGGTATCGGCTGGTGAATTGACTTGGTTGAACGGCGATAAGATGAAATTTTTTTCTTCAGCATGTTCTGCAATAATCCTGACAGCCATTATTTGTTTGGGCTGCTCGAAACAGCAGGCTGAGTGGAAACTTTTCATTTCACAAGCAGGGGGATACAGCGCTCTTTTTCCGGGCCAACCAAAAGAACGAGTGATGAATGAGCGTCTTAAAGTGGTGCACATAGCCACGTATGAAGAAGACAACAAAAGGGCAGCTTACATGGTCGTTTACGCTGACATTGGTGAACAGTCGCCTAAAAAAGACGTAGACAAATATTATGATGATGCACGCAATGGAATCATCGCCAAAAGTGGCAATCGTCTGCTAACAGAAAAGGCTGTGGAGCTTGGTGGAATCTCAGGTCGAGAAATGGAAGTAAGCGCAGAAAAAGGTGCAAATTTTTGTGTTGTCCGAGTCTTTCTCGTAAAAGATCGGCTATATCAGGCCATAGTTGTTGAGCCCACAGAAAATCGAGCTTCGTCCAATATTTTATATTTTTTAAATTCTTTTCAGCTGTCAGACGCAAAGTAAATTTTTGAATGAGTAAAACGCCCCAGATCAATAACTGGTATCGGCTGGTAAATTAGAAATTCGCGGCCATCTTATCCTCATGGCAACCCAACATGCAGAACCGGCCTTGCGCCGCAATCGCGCCCCCAAGACGCGCTTCAACTGGGTGGTCAGCGATTTCATCCGCAGCCTAATGGTGGTCTGGCATACGGTGCGCGCCAAGGTCACCGGCCAAAAGTATTACTGCGCGGCGCTCATCGGCGAATCCGAATACGGCATCACGGTCAATTCCGACCTGACGGTGTCGTGCAGCTGCCAGGATTACGACGGCAGCGGGCACCTGGGCGATCTGCGAAAGAACACGTTTGAGGAAGTCTTTTTCGGCCCTGTCTCCCAAAAATTCCAGGAAGACCTGGCCAAAGGAAAAGTCCCGATCCCCACCTGCGTGCGCTGCGGCGATTTCCGGCGTCTGCCCAAAGGCCAGACCGCTCCGGCCAAGCCGCGCCTGCCGTATCGCGGCATGCTGCTGGAGAACACGGTGATCTGCAACGTGGACTGCATCGGCTGTCCGCGCGAAAACGCCGCGAACATCCGAGCGGGCAAACTCATGCCGCTGGCGGAACTCAGCCAGATGGCGGACCTCGCGGCGCGGCTGGGGATGCAGCAGATTTTTTATCTGAACTTGGGCGAGCCGTTTCTCTCGCCAAACATCGGCAAGGAACTGCCGATGCTCCGTGAGAAGAACCCCGACTGCCGCATTGTGGTTTCGACCAACGGCGTTCTACTGAACACCGATGTCAAGCGCGAGGCGGCACTGTATTTGAGCCACATCCTGTTTTCCGTCCATGGCATCAGCAATGAGATGTGCGAAAAATACATGAAGGGAAGCAATTTCGACAAAGCCTACGCCGCCATGCGCGACATGGTGGCCTATCGTAACGCCCGTGGACGGCAGGCGCCGATTCTCGAGTGGAAATATCTTCTGTTCAATTGGAATGATCATCCGGATCACATCGAGCGCGCCATCGAAATGGCCAAGGCCATCGGCGTGGACATCATTTCCTTCTGGCCGACCAACAATCCGTTTTACGGAACGTCGTGGCGCTACCGGCTGGGGCTGATGAACCACATCGGCGAGGCCTGCTGGAAAGGCCGTGAAATCGATTTCCGGAAGAAGCCCGAAGCTGCGGTGGCCAAGTAAGGATCGCGCTGTGTAGTGTAGTGGCACGGGCGTCTCGCCCGTGAGTTGCCGCCTGGGTTAAGTCGAATAATCCGAAACGCACGGGCGGGACGCCCGTGCCAGTGCAATTTCGGGAGTATTTTTCCAGCTACGCCGTCCAATTCTTTGGCTATTTATCGAAATGCACTGAACAAACTATGAAAACACTCGCTTCCGTTATCTTTCTCGGCGCGGCGGCCACGCTCGCCGCCTCCGCGCAACCCGCGCTGACCATCTACAACCAGGACTTCGCCGTCGTGCGCGACACGGTGCCGCTCGACCTGAAATCCGGCCCGAACGCGGTGCGCTATGCCGACGCCACGGCGCAGGTTGAGCCGGACTCGGTGATTCTCCGTGATCCGGCGGGCAAACATTCGCTGCAAATCCTGGAGCAAAATTACCGGAACGATCCCGTCACCGAATCACTCCTGCTCTCATTGTTTGAGGGCAAGACGATTGATTTCGTGAAGGAGCGCATGAAAGACAACACCATGGTGCGCGAAATCATTCCCGGCAAAATCGTCCGCAGCGGTTACGTTCCCGGGGGCGGAGCCCAGCAGCAACCGATCATCGAGGTGAATGGTAAATTGCAGTTCACGATGCCGGGCAGTCCCGTGTTTCCCGACCTCGGCAACGACACGATCCTCAAGCCCGCGTTCAACTGGCTGCTGCAATCCGATAAGCCCGGCAAGTTCGATGCGGAAGTCGGCTACATCACCGGCGGGTTCGACTGGAGCGCCAGCTACAACCTCGTTTCACCGGAAAAGGGCGACATCGTGGATCTGGTCGGCTGGATCACGATGAACAACAACAGCGGGAAAACGTTTGAGAATGCAAAAATAAAATTGATGGCCGGCGATGTGAATAAGATCCAGTCACAGAACATGCCGATGCCCGGCTTTGCAGGGAGAGCATACAAGCTGGCAATGGCTGAACCAGCGCCCGCCGTCACTGAAAAGGCCTTTGACGAATTTCATCTTTATTCCATCGCGCGCCCGACGACCTTGCACGACCACGAGACGAAGCAGGTTGAATTTGTTCACGCGGAGAAAATGTTCGCCCCGACCATTTACGTTTATGACGGCGCCACGGGTTATCAATTCTACGGCTTGAATTACGACCAGGGCTACGGTCAGTCTGATAACAAGAAGGTCATCGTCCAGCGCGAGTTCAAGAACGCCGAGACGAACCAGCTCGGCATCGCACTGCCGGCGGGCAAACTGCGTTTCTATCGCCGGGATGACGGCGGCCAGTTGCAATTCGTCGGTGAAAACACCATTGACCACACGCCGCGCAACGAAACCGTCCGCGTGACGACCGGCAACGCCTTCGACCTCGTGGGGGAACGCAAGCAGATCAGTTTCCGCGTGGACACGGCGGAAAAGTGGATTGACGAGACCTTCGAGATCAAGCTCCGCAACCGCAAGAAGGAGCCGGTGGAGATTCGCGTGGTCGAGCACCTCTACCGCTGGAGCAACTGGAACATCACCGCCAAGTCGGACGACTTTGTGAAGAAAGATGCCCAGACCATCGAGTTCCGCGTGCCGGTCAAACCGGACGAGGAGAAGACCGTGACCTACACGGTGCACTATTCATGGTGAAACAGGAATGTAGCGGCGTCTCGGCAGAGCGCCGCAAACATTTTTTGATGAAATTGCGGCGCTCTGCCGAGACGCCGCTACGGGAAATGCGCCCGCCTTTTCGCTTGCTGCCGCGCGGTGATTGCTAAAAATTGATGTCACCTTGAGCGCAGAAGCAACCTCGGTGGAAATCAGCTTCGTCATTCCCTGCCACAATGAGCAGGATAATCTGCGCGCCCTCGTCACGGCCATCCGCGAGGCGACGGATCCGCTGAAGCGGTCTTACGAGATCGTCCTCGTGGATGATTTCAGCTCAGACAATACCTGGTCGGTGCTGAAAGAAATCGCGGCGGCTGATCTGCGTGTGCGTGGATTTCGGTTCGCTTACAACTGCGGCCAGTCGGCGGCCTTGTGGGCGGGCATGAAGGAATCGCGCGGCCGCTACATCGTCACGCTCGACGCCGATCTTCAGAATGATCCGCGCGACATTCCGGAGTTCATCAAGGCGCTGGAGCGGGCCGATTGTGTGTGCGGCTCGCGCGTTGAGGCGCGCGGCGAGGGCGACAACTTTGTCCGCATCGCGTCGTCGCGGATTGCGAACTGGGTGCGAAACAAGCTGTCGGGAGAAAATGTCACCGATGCCGGCTGCTGCTACCGCGCCTTCAAGCGCGAGTGTGTGGCAGAGCTGAAATTTTTCAAGGGCATGCACCGGTTTCTGCCGACGCTGTTCAAGATCGAGGGCTTCACCGTGACGGAGATTCCCGTGCGGCATAATCCGCGTTCCGCCGGGATCAGTCATTACGGCGTGTGGAACCGGCTGTTCGCGTCGTTCTACGATCTGCTCGCGGTGCGCTGGATGCAGAAGCGGATGTTCAAATACAAGATCGGTGAACGGATCAATTGACTGCCGACGGCGGAAAACGGAACGCAGAGGCGCAGAGAGCGCGGAGAAACGCAGAGAATGAAAACGGAGTTTTGCCCAAGATCAGGAATGGCGGGAGGAATCTTAAAACTCCGCGGCACTCCGCGTTCTCTGCGCCTTTGCGTTGATCCGGAATTCCGCCTTTAACTGCTTCGTTCCGGCTAATTCATGAAACGCTTCCTCATCCAGATCATCAACTTCAGTTTGCTGTTCCTGATCCTGGTCGGCGTGCCGGCGGCGACGCGTGCCCAGTTCGGTAACTGGCAGATTTCCTCCGCAACGACCGCGCGACTGATCATGTTCTGGGGTTTGGGACTCGCGGCCGGCCTGAATCTTCTCGGCGCGTGGAAACTCATCAAGGACAAACAAAACCGGAAATTGTGCTGGGAGTGGGCGACTGTCTTCAGCGCGCTCTGGCTGGCCTACTTCGGTTTCGTGCGCGGCTGGTTCAGCTTTGAATGGCTGAAGCAAGCACTGCTGTGGTTTCAGAAACATTTTTGAACTCCCGCGCACACGGCATTGCTGCAACGTTAGATCATATGTCCGTCCCGGCCCGTCCCCCCTTCACCACCTTTGCAAGCCATCTACGCGTCTGCCAGATAAAACCCGAGCTATCTCGGCACTTCCCACTTTCCCAACACTTCGTCAGCAATCTTCAGCTTATCGCTAATAGTGGATGCTGACGCGCTCTTGTTTTGCAATGCAAGAATAGAGGGGTCTTCACCGACGTATCTCAGCTCCAAAACCCCTGTCATATAATCGTAATGAATAGTGAGCTTTTCCCATTCAGTGGGGCTATCGGGATTTACTCGGAATGTTTTTCCTGAATAATAATAATCCTCTTCCCAAAGAATTGTACTTTGAGCATCTCTATGGATTTTCTTCGCTCCATATCCATCAGGTTTGATTTTCCAGTTCTCCTCTCCAAACTCTGCGCTGTATAAAAACCAGTTTGTTCCTACTACACGCAGCCCAAACGAGGCGCGGCGTGCGTTTTCGCCCATTGTAATAGCAGGAATACCTGCCGATGGCGTGGGCGGCCTTCCGCAGGAGACTGAGATGCAAAAGCCAGCTATGACTAGCAACAACCTAATAGCTTGTTGATTAAAACGCTCCTTAATCATTTTGGCCTAACTACCGATACGCCTCAATCGGCTCCGCGCCGAGCGTGCCGGAAAGCTGTTTCAAATAATCCGGCGACTCGACAGTCTCCAGGGTTTTGCGCGCCTGCGCCAGGCGGTCGGCGATGTTGAGGCTGGCGGCGATATCTTCGTGGCTCGGCTTTCGTAAAAAGGCGTTGAGATATTCGACGTGCCGTTTCCACAACGCACGGTCAATTTTTTGCTTGGCCGCGAGCCGCGCCGCATACCAGCCGCTCGCCATCAGATAGTCGCGCGTGAACTGTTGGCGGATTTCCGGATGCGCCAGTCCTTTGCCCTCAAACTCGTCGTTGAGCATGATGTGCAGCAGCGCTTTCAACGGCGGACACGCCTGCGCGATGCTGCCGTCAGCAAAATACATTTTAGCGACGCGTTTCTGGGTGGCGATGATGTTATCCATGCCGTCGGCGAAAACGCCCTTGTCCTGCAACTCCGGCTTGAGCATGGCCTCGGTGAAGACGGCGTGCGGATGATTGAACACCCGTCCGAAAAACGCGTGGACGAACCGCGCGTTGATGCGCCAGCCGAGCAGGCTTGCCTGGACGTTTTTGCCGGCAAGCTCGAAGTCCGTGCATTTTTCCAGAAAGTGATGCTCAATCAGAAATTGCGGGTCGCGTTCCTCGGGCGTCATGCGGGCCCAGACTTCCGGCACGATCAGGCTCACGTCATGATCCACGCGGAGGTTCGGGCCGACGTAACCGGCGGCGGTGACAAAGGCGTTGTGGCCGGTGAGGATGAATGACACGAGCGCGTTGTTCAGGTCAATGATCGGCGGCAGCGCGTTGAAGGGTCCCTTGGTCAGCGCGCCTTCGGAGCCGGCGCCGGTGGTGGACGGCGATTTGCCGGTCATGCTGCAGACCACTTCCATGAACAATTCCGGCAGCTCCATGAAATGAACCGGGTTGTAGCAGGCCAGGGCGCGGATGCCGGTCTCGGGCGGATTGTTGCGGCGGCCGGGCAGCACGGCGGTGACGGGCGTGTGCAGCGGCTTGCTCATCGGCACGCGCCGGCGCAGGCGGGCGGCGATCTCCGCCAGATACGTTTCGCTCGCGCGGACGAGGTCGGGGCGCTTCTGGAGATAGCGCGGATTTTTCGTGGGCTTGCCGTCCACCAGGCGCGGGCTGGCGGTGCAGACGAAATAATCCGGCGCGCCGGTGGCGGTGACTTCGCGGATGAACTTCTGCATCGGCACGGTGAACTGGTCAAAGCCCAGCGCGTCCGCGACCATTTCCCTGGCGTCTTTCGGCGTGAGCGGCTGGTAGTTGGAAAAGAAATTTTCCGGCTGGACAAAGTCGTTCTCGGCCTGCTTGTCGTAGCCGCGATGGATCGCGTCGTCCGGCCGCTGGAACAGGCGCTGTTCACAGTTCTGCACGAATTTCAGCGAAAGGGCTTTGTCGGTCCCGTCGGGCAGATTTTCCAGCGCCCCGGGCGGGACGACGGTGGAAGCCGTGATGTCATCTTCCATCTGCACCTTGACGGCGGGATGAAAATCTTTGCGCAGGCCGAACGTGCGCCACGCGCCGTCAGCGTCGAAGCCGACGCGCAGATAGGTCGTGACGAGCTTGCGGTTGTCGCACTTGAGTTCGTTGCCGGGCGTGCCGTTGATGATGTCCACGCTGAAATGTTCGCGCCAGTTCGCGCCCCACTCCGGCTTGTGATAGCGTTTCACCACAAAGACGAGTTCCTTGAGGTATTGCGGAATGCCCGCCAGCCACGCGTTGTATTCCGGCGTGTAATCGTGTTCATCCGGCGTCAGCAGCTTGATGACGGAACCCAGCGAACGTTCCGGCGAAAGGACCGAGCGCTGGTCGACGCGGGACTTGTCGGCAAAGCGATCCGAGTAATCCCGCGAAATCAGCGCCTCGACCCGGGCCGGATCCTGGAGATCGGCAACAAACACCGGGCCGGTGATAACCGCGTCCGTGATGGACTTGGAAATCTCTGATTTGCCGCCGCCGGAAACCGTGCAGGGCTTGTGACAGAAAGTGCCCTCGGCGACGGTGCCGACGAGCCGCCATTGCCGGCCGTGTCCGGGCGGTTTTTCCATGCGAATTTTGTAGCCGGAGGGGCGGACGTAAGTTTTTTCGGGCGAGAGGCGGATGCTTTGTTCGCCGGAGACGGGGTTGTTCCAGAAAATCCGCTGGGCATGCAAATCGAAGAGCGCGGAGGCGGGGACGTAAACGATTTCCGGGAACTTTTTGTCCACGGCGTAGCCTTCGGGCTGCACGTCCATGATGTCGCCGAACAGCTTCGTCATCTCGACGAACGAATGCGGCATCCGGCGCGAAACGATGTCGCCGTTGAATTCCTCGCCCAAATCGTAGCTCGGAAAAACCAGCGCGCCGCCGGCGTGTTCTTCCTCGGTCAGGCCGAAAAGATTGGCGGCGTAACTCAACTGCGTCTTCACCTCTTTCTTGCAGTAACCGAAATAGTTGTCGGCGATGATGGTGACGATGACGCCGGATTCGTCGCGGGCGGTGAGCTTGAAGGCGTTGCCACCGTTGTAAAGTTCGTGCTCCTGCTTCCAGCACATGCCGTCGCGGCGCTGGCGTTCGGTGGCCTGGTCGAAGTGCGGCAGGCCGGCGGCCTGCTTGGTCACCTTGGTCAGGTGCGGCGCGAGGATGACGCAGCCGGTGTGGCCGGTCCAATGTTCGCTGTCCAGCGCGGCGTCGTTTTCCGGCAGAAGCGGGTCGCCGCCGTTGTTGAAGATGGCCTCGACAAAATCCAGGTTGCTTACCAGGTTGCCCGGCACGAAGAAGCGGACTTCCATCGTTTTTTCCGGAGTGAATCCGGGAACTTCCGGGCAGACCAGCGGCCGCAGCAGGAGCGAAACGAAACATTCCGCCGGCTTGGGCTGCGTGGCCGTGAACGGCAGCTTCAGCAATTCCACCGGCGGGGTGAGCGCGAACTGCAGAATTTTGGCGAAGGTGAGTTTTGGCACGCCCAGCTTGTCGTCAGGAATCGGCAGACCGCCCTCGGTGACGTGGAAAATGCCGGCGGTGGTGCGGCGGTCGCTTTTCGGATTGTGCAGGACGCCCTGCTTGACGCGGTAGGAATTGATGATGTCAGAGGCAAATTCATCGCGGTCCACCGGCAAGGAGAGCACGCGGGCGAGGCCGGGGCGGTCGAGCGTGAAGGTGCGGGCGGGCAGCTTGGGCACCGGCGTGTCTTGCAAGTAATCGTAGAGAAACGTCTGAATGCGCTGGTCCACCGGGCAGAGATGCTGGCCGAGCAGGCGGTCCTTTTCACGCGACTGCGCGGCCATGGCGGAGACGATCTCCGTGAACTCCTTGTCGCCGGCGATCGGCACGGGCGGACTGCCGATCAACGCAAGTTTGACATTGATGTGGGCAATGAGCTGGGCTGGCAGTCTGTCGTTCATTTAAAATCTTTCCGTTGGGGTTAAAAATCTCCAATCCCGACCAATTCCCTGAGGGTTACGATGCCAGCAGAGACGCGGCGGGTAAACAATTTTTTCGCCATGCCGGGCGTAACATTTCCCGCCCGCTCGCGTCTGAAAGCGAGGTTGTCAGGATTTATCTTGAAAAAACGGCACGCGAATAGACAATAAACCCTTCCGGATTTCAGCCGGAATAAGTTGTGTCAGAATCCAATCCGCCGCCGGCGAATCCGGTCTTTGTCGTGGGCGTTTTCCGCTCAGGCACGTCCCTGCTCTATTCCTTGCTCAACCAGCATCCGCAAATCGCGTTGATGTATGAGTGCGATGTGTGGGATTTTCCGGGTGCGGCCAGCCGGCAGCGCTTTGCGGGGAACTGGCTGGAGCGGCAGGAGTTTTACAATCAGGCACTCTCCCGGCACCGGCTTATCTTTGGCGGCAGACTGAACGGCCTCGAAAACATCCAGGCACCGGACGATCTCTACCGTTGTCACCGCGATGCCAAGGACGCGCTGCTTTGCGGTGAAAAAGCACCGGGTTATGCCACCCGGCTCGCGCAGCTGTCACGCCAGTATCCCGGGGCTTGGTTCATCCTCATCTGGCGCGATCCGGTGGAGGTTTATCGCAGCATCTTGAAAGCGGGGCAAACAACCCCGTTTTTCCGCCGTCCGGGCATGTTGCACCGCCTGATTTTTCACCAGGAAAAAATGATCCGGGAGGCGGGGCAATTGCGGCAGGCGGGCGCGCGGCTGCATCACATCCGCTATGACGATCTGGTGGACCGCACGGAAGCGACCTGTCGCGCCACCTGCGAATTTCTCGGGGTCGTCTTTCGGGAGGAGATGTTGGATCTGGAGCATGCCGATTTCTCGGCCATCTATCAGGAACCGCAGCATGAATATCTCCGGCGCGGGGTCATCGAACGGCAGAAATTTTCCGCGGCCGCAGTGCCGCCCGCCGCCGCCGCCAAGCTGCGGCGCTTTGGCAAACGCTGGCAGCGCTTGAGTGGCCAGCAGGCCGGTCCGGCGCAACCATCCGACGGCGCGCGCGAACCGTTTGTGGTGGAGTGCTGGTATCACCGGCTGATCGGCAGAGTTTTTTTTGTGGCGGAAAACATCAAGCGGCTGGGGTTTGAGTTTCTCCCCATGCCGTGGCTGCGAACCTACCGTCTTTTTAAAAACTGGCTGTTCTCCCACGATCTCCAACCCGATCGCGTCCCTGTCAAAGAACAGTTCCAGCAGCACAGCATCACCATTCTCGCGAGTTTCCTGCTCTGGGCGGCCATCGTGTGGCTGGATCATTTGACCGGGCCGGAATTCACGTTTGGCCCGCTCTATCTGATTCCCTGTGCGACGCTGGCCCTGGTGGTGGGCCGGGGTTGGGCTTCCGCCGCCGCCGCCCTCACCGCCCTCGCCATCACGGTTTTGCGTCTTGGTGAAATTCGCGTGTTGGGCCAGCTTAATCTGACCATGGAGATCGCCCTGGCCTGGAACCTCTGCATGCGCTTTGTTTTCTTTGAAGTGTTTGTCCTGCTGCTGGATCGCATCCGGGTCGAACTCATCGCGCGCAACAACGCCGCAACGATGCCTCCGCCTGCGAACCTCGAAAAAGCTTAACCGGCTTCGGACAAATACCGGATGCGCTGGTGCACATCCGTGTTGATCGAGTGATACGGCTGATTGCCCGCCGCAAAGAGTGTCCGCCGGAGGTGTTCCATGTCGTCCTCACCCATCGCGTCCGTGAAGATCGGCGTCAGATAATCCATCCCCAGCTTGGACGGATGCATGGTCTTTGCATCGTAGAGCGACGGATGCATCTTGCGCGTGTGGATCAGCGTCCAAGGATCCCTGAATCGATTGGCATCGCATCCTTCCACATAAAAACCTTTCTTCGTGTTGTATTGCAGAACGGAGACGGTGTTGTTGCGGCCTTCCACCAGCAGCTCCACGGCCTTCCTGCCTTGTTGCGCGGCATAAAACCGGTCGAATAGAACCGGCGCCGGCCGCGCTGGGTGTGCCCGACTTTACGGATGAAGCTGGCTGAGGCGGAGAATTTTCGTCGCGCACCATCGCTCAGGAGAAAGACTATTTTTGCAATTGAGTCAATTGAAGATTCGCCTCGGTGAGATTGCCGGAGACGATGTTCGTGAAAATGCGGTCCAGATCCGTTGACATCATGGCGTTGGTCGCAGATTGCCGGCGCAGTTGGTAAAATCGGAGGGCCATCGTCAGATCGTTTGTGCTGCCAGCATAGCTTGGTTGCAGATAGAGCCGGCGAAAATCCTGGAGGATCCCCAAATCCCGGTAGCCGTATTCGTGCGTCGGCTCGATCATGGAGCCTTCGCCAAAGTCGTTCCAAGTGACGACCTGAACGATGGCCGAGGAATTGGTCATGCCCCGGCTCAGGGTTTCGCGGAAGGTGTCGCCGTGCCGGTCGCCCAGATAGCCCCAATAGTTCCGCACCCCGGATTTTTGATAAATGTCATGAAACCGGGGAAAGGCGCTGCTGATGTAGGCCGGCCACGCGCTGGCTTTCTGATCAAAGCCGGTCAGATAACTTTTCAAGGCGGCGCCGGACAGCACGCCGCCGGTGCCGGGCACCTGGCTCATCCACATGGGCGGCCAGCTGAAGGCGCCCGCGCCGACGGGCAGGCGGTTGTCCTCGGTGAAAAAGGCGGGTTGGTTTGTCGCGGCGAGCACGGAAAAAATATTCTCCCAGCTGATGCTGGTCGTAAAGTGTTGCGGACCGAAATTCAACAGGACCGGCTGGCCCTTCAACCGCAGATAACTCGCGTCCGAAAAGAAATTCGTTTGCAGGTAGAGCATTTCCTGCCGGGCATGGGAAAGGTCGTTGCTGGCGGTGAGGTGGTTGGCGTCAATCAAGTGTTGGATTGTCTGATCTTCGTAGCAGACGGAGAACTTGAGGCCGGCCTTTCGGGCAAATTGAAAAACCTTCAGTGTCGCCTGATTGTTGAGGCCGTAATCCAGAACGTTGGCCGAGCCATACCAGTCCACGATCACGCCATCAATCCCGGCCAGCTTCATGAGCAGGACGTGATATTCGAGCACCGCCGGATCGGAGGAATCATACGGACCAATCAGGGGATAATACCATGAGGCGATCTGCCGTTCCCCGGATGGGCCCACCACATCCGGATTGAAATGATCCATGGTCCAATGCCAGCCCCAGTTATCGGTGTAAGGCTTGGCCGTGAACCAGGGCATGTAATAAACCATCACGGATTTGGGAGCGGCATGGACTGGGCGGGGCGCGATCAAAACGAAGGCAAGAAGCACGAGCACGGTTAATAATTTTCTTGGCTTCATTCCTTGGAACTTTAATCAAACCTGCCGGGCAGTGCAATTCCGCGCAATCAATCATCGCCGGGTTTCACGTGGAGCCGGACCGTTTCAATCACGCAAGCTATGGGACTTTAAAAAACCGGCACATGGCCTGGGTCGTGTTGGTGCTGAACACGAGCAGATTGGTGCTGCTGGCGAAGGTCTGGACCGTTTGCCAGGTCGTGAGGTTGGTGGACATCTGGACTTGCGCGCCGGCTGCCACATGGCCGCCGATCAGAAACTGCAACTGATTGCCTTGGGACGACAGATTATAAATCACCCGATGGCCGGATTCGATTCCAGTGAGCTGCAGATTGGCCGTCGAGATGTTTCCCGAGACAAGGTTGGTGAAGATGCGGTCCAGTTCCGCGGTCATGGACTGAGAGCCGCCATATTGTTTGCGCAAACTGTAAAACCGCAATGCCAGGGCGAGGTCGTTCGTATGATAGGGAAAGTTCGCGTCCAGGTATTGCCGGCGCAGATCCTGAATGATGCCTAAATCATCAAAGCCGTATTTGGTGGTCGGTTCGCCGCCCGCGACCGTCGGCTCAATCACGGTGCCTTCACCGAAGTCATTCCACGTGACGATCTGGACCAGGGCTGAATTATTGGTGAGGGCACGGCGCAGCGTGCTGGCCAGGGTGTTTCCGTTGGCATCGTCCAGAACCCCAAGCCCGGTGCCGCCGATTTGCGCATAACAATCGTGGAACCGTGGGAAGGCGCTGCTGATAAAGCTGGGCCACGCCTGGTTTTTGGCTTTTTGCTCGAACCCGTTGAGATACGTTTGCAGCGTGTTGCTTGACAGGGTCAGCGGACTGCCGCTCGAGAGGGACATGGGTGGCCAGTTGAAAGCACCCTTGCCAGAGGCAAGACGATTGTCTTCGGTGAAGAAGGCCGGCTGGTTGGTTGGATCCAGCACGGAAAAGATGGACGTCCAATCCGAACTGTTCGTGAAATACTGCGGTCCGAAATTCAAAAACACCGGGGCGTTGCTCAACCGCAGAAAACTGGGGTCGGTGAAGAAATTGGTTTCGGCATACCTCAGGGTCTGCTGTGCGTGCGGGATGGCGTTGCCGGCAGTCACGGTGATCCCGTTCATGGTGCTGCCGTTGATCTCCGCCTGGATGGTGGCGTCCTCGTAACAGAGGGAAAATTTCAGCCCCGCCTTCCGGGTGTATTTGAACAGGGCCAGGGCTCGCTGGTTGTTGATGAGGAAATCGTAATAATTATCCTGGCCATACCAATCCACAATCACCCCGTCAATCCCGCCCAGCTTCATCAGCAGGACGTGGTATTCCAGCACGGCTGGATCGATGGAATCATAAGGGCCGATTTGCGGGGCATACCAGGAGGCGATTTTATTGGTGATGTTGGGGTTGAAATAGAAAAAGGGATTGCTGTGGTAGGAAAACAATCCGTTGCCAGTCCAGTGCGCCCCCCAATTGGTTCCGCCCAGCGAATAAGGCGATTGAAACCACGGCATGTAATGAACCATCACCGGCTTGGAACCGCCCCGGGCGGCCATCGGCGTGGTCCACCAGAGCGGCGCGAGCAAGGCGAGGATGAAAAGGCTTTTAAATTTCACGGGACTGGATGATTCGCTGCGTAGTCGATGCATCAAGAATTCGCGGCCGGCTGGACCCGGCCCCGGTTGCGGACACAGGGAAAAAATTCGTCCGGCGCTTCAGTGTGGACCTGAGCCTGCCGGCGTGGGTTCATGTGATGACACGTTTGCAAAATTTTTTGTAAATGGTTTTTATGGCCATCTGGCTAGAATGGCATCCCAACAATCTATGATGCCTGCGGCAAGCAGATAGTCACATGAAGTGGTGACACAAGTTGTCCCCTTGTGTCGGCAGTTGTTTAGTTCCATAATTTTCCTCACCAATCGCACCATGTTCAGAACTTCGGCATTTTCCTGTTCCTCCGGCCCGTTGCCGCGCGCGCTGGCCCGATGGGGCGTTTGGGCTTTGATGGTTCTGGCGGGCGCGTTCCCGGCTCGCGCAGTCATCTTATGGAATGCGCCGGATCCGATGCTGGTGCATGAAACCGGGACCGGCCGGGACATTTTGGGTGGGGCGGTGAAACGCGATGACTCGGCCAACGACACCCTCTATTTCAAATTTCACGTCGACCCGTTGTCGGACAAGGATACGGAGGAATATTCCGCCGCGTTTGAGTTGTTTGAGGGGGATTCGGAACGAGTGGGGATCGGCAACGCGATGAAGGCCTGGGCTTACAGCGCATTTTTTCATGCCGATGAAGCCGGTGAATCCAACAACCTGGCCGGTTATACCGACCTGCATACTTCCAAACCCGAAGCCGCCGGCGACCCTGCGGGTTCCTATCAATTTCCGCGCCGTAACGTCGGCGTCACCATTGTCTTCAAAGTTCAATATGTTCCCGGGGAAGATGATCTCGTCACGGTCTGGCTGAATCCGGATCTTGGGCCGGGCGCAAATGAAGTCTATCAACCGGAAAGCCTGACGACGCAATTCAATGCCAATGCCCGATTCAACGAGATCCGGCTGCGGCATGCCGGCGGCGGCGGCGGCTGGACGTTCAGTGACATGGCCGTCGCAACGTCCTTCACGGATTTTGTGGATGTGAGCAGCGCCCGGCCCGGTGAAGGGACTGCCGCCATGACCGGTGGACCGTTGTCGTTCAATTTTCGATCGTGGGAAAAAGAACAGGGATTGCCGCAAAGTTCCATCCAGGCGCTGGCGCAAACGCGGGACGGTTACCTTTGGCTGGGCTGCGGGGATGGCATCGTGCGTTTTGATGGCTTGCGTTTTGTTGCGCCGGGAATGCAGGAGGGATTGTCGAACGGACCGGTGCGAATTTTATTCGGGGATCATCTGGGCGCGCTTTGGGTTGGGCGCGCGCCCGGCGGTTTGATTCGCTGGCAAAACAATCAGATGACCGGGTTCACGATGCGCGAGGGTTTGCCTTCCGGTTCGGTCACCGCGCTGGCCGAGGACAACACCGGGCGGGTTTGGATTGGCACGGATGCCGGCTTGGTGCTGTGGCAGGACGGACAACTGGTGTCGCTGAAAGCGGCGGAACCTTTCAAGGGCCAGCCGATCACCGCCTTGTTCAAGGACCGAAGTGGAACCCTGTGGATCGGCGTGAAAGGGGCGGGCGTTTTTCAGCTGGCAGGCGACAAGTTTGTTCCAGTGACCGGAGACACGCTGGATGACCTCCTTAAAGACCCGCATGGTTTGCTGGTGGATCAGACGGGACGGATGTGGATTGCGGCCGGCGAAGACAGTGTGCTCTGTCGCGAAGGGGGGCACTGGTATCGCTACCGGATTCCGCGGAGCATGACAAAATCTCCCGTGAGCTCCCTGGCTGAGGAATCAGACGGAACGATCTGGGCCGGAGCGGACGGTGGCGGATTGCTCCAGTTCAAGGAAAACAAATTCGTCGAAATCTCCATGGGTGGCGAGGGTGCAGGCAATCAGATCGAATCGCTGCTGACGGATCGGGAAGGCAAATTATGGGTGGGGACGGCGGCCGGGCTGAAACAGCTCCAACGAAAATGCCTTTTCGCCTTCGGCCAGAATGAAGGACTCGGTTTCGGAGCCGTGCAGGGACTGGCTGAAGTCGCGCCCGGTGTGATCTGGGCCGCGAAACCCAATGGCAGCCTCTATCGTTGGGACGGAAAATACTTCAGCTGGCTGACCACTGCGGGCCTGCTCTCACATGATTCCGATGTGAGTGCATTGCTGGTGACGCGCGACGGTCATTGCTGGATGGCCACCTCAAACAGCTTGTTGCTTTACAAAGATCCCCTCACCGCCGCGGACGAGGTGAAATCCATCGAGCTGACCAACGCCAGCATCATTTCACTGGCCGAAGACAGCGGAGGAGCGTTATGGCTCGGAACGCGCGCAGGAAAGATCTGGCAATTGCGCGCAGGAAAATGGCTGGCCCAGGCAAATGTTACCAATGCCGTCACCGCCATCGTGCCCGACCCGGACGGTTCCATCTGGTTCGGCACCGATGGAAGTGGCTTATACCGGTTCATGAATGGAACTTTCAGCCGTGTTGACAAGGGTGAAGGGCTGTTGAGCGACAAGATCAGGACGCTGTATCTCGACGTTCAAGGCACGCTTTGGATTGGCACCGATGGTGGAGGATTAAGCCGTTGGCGCAATGGGCGCATGGCCAGCTTTACCACCCGGGACGGTTTGTCCGACAACACCATTTCACAAATCCTCGAGGATGATGCCGGCCGTCTTTGGCTGGGGAGCAGCGGCGGCATCGCCAGCGTGTTGAAAGCGCGGTTGGACGAGCTGGCCGCCGGAAAAATTGCCAATGTCTATCCGCAACACTTTGGTCGGGCGGAAGGAATGTTATCCGAAGAATGCACCGGCGGGTTTGGTCCCGCCGGCCTCAAAACCAAATCCGGTCTGCTCTGGTTCCCGACTTCCAAAGGCGTGGTGGTGGTAAATCCCCGCGTGCAGCCGGCAACGGCGTTCATGCCGAATACGGTGTTGGAAGAGGTCCTGGTGGACGGGGTTCCCGATCCCCTGCTCCACGTCTCGGCCGGCAAAACCGCAAAGCAGGATGGACAATCCGGTAAAGAGATATCGCGTTTGGAAATGCTACGGATAACCCCCGGCAAACATCGGGTCGAGTTTCGTTATACCGGTTTGAATTTTGACGCGCCCGACTTGATCCGCTTTCGCTACCGGCTGGAAGGATTGGATGGCGACTGGGTGGATGCCGGAACCCGGCGCACGGCCTTTTATAGTTACCTGCCGCCGGGCGATTATCGCTTCCGTGTCGCCGCTTGCAACAGCGATGGTCTATGGAGCGAGAGTGAATCGAGTCTGGAGTTGACCGTTTCACGGCATTTTTGGCAGACGTGGTGGTTCATCACATTGGCGGGATTGAGTCTCATGATTTCGGTGGGGGTCACCGTCCGCGTTGTGGAAAAAAGAAAACTGCAGCGACGTTTGAAACATCTGGAGCAGGAGCGCGCGTTGGAGCGGGAGCGCACGCGCATCGCCCAGGATTTGCACGACGAGATGGGCGCCAAACTCTGCCGGATTTCCTTTCTCAGCGAACACGCCCGCCGCGGAGAACTTCCGCCGCAGGAACTCCGGGATCAAATCTCGTCCATTTCGGATGCCTCGCGCGAGGTGCTGCATTCGCTGGATGAAATTGTCTGGGCGGTCAATCCACAAAACGACACGCTGGAGCATGTGGCCTCCTACATCGGACAGTATGCCCAGGAATACTTTCAGCTGACCGGCATCGAGTGCGAACTCGATATCCCTGCTCAATTGCCAGCGCATCCGCTCTCCTCGCAGATGCGCCATCACTTGTTCCTTGCCACGCACGAGGCGCTCACGAATATTCTCAAGCACTCCGGTGCCGCCCATGCCAAGATTTCGATGGCTTACAGCAACGCCACCTTTGAGATCAATATTTCAGACGACGGCAAGGGTTTCGAACCAACCCCCTTCGAATCAAAACCGCCATCGACCACCGCCGCGTCCGGCGATGGTCTGAACAACATGTGGCAGCGCCTGGCCGACATCGGCGGTCATTGCTCCATCGAGTCCGCGTCCGGGCGGGGAACCAACATCCGTTTTGTGATCACTTTGAATCCATTGGTAAAAAACACTTAAAAATATGATCTCCGTTTCCATTGTTGATGACGAAAAAGAATTGCGCCACTCCATCACGACCTTTGTGAATGGCGCGCCCGGATTCCACTGCGTCAGCGCCTACAGCAGCGCCGAGGCCGCGCTCAAAGACCTGCCCAAGGACAAGCCGGATGTGGTGTTGATGGACATCAACCTGGGCGGCATGAACGGGATTGAATGTGTGGAGCGATTGAAAGCCGAAGTGCCGACCATGCAAATCTTGATGCTCACGGTCTATGAGGATACCGATCAGATCTTCAAGGCGCTGGCAGCAGGTGCCAGCGGTTATCTTCTCAAACGCAGCAGTCCGACCAAGCTTCTGCAGGCGATCCGGGAGGTTCATACCGGCGGTTCGCCCATGACCAGTTCCATCGCGCGCAAGGTCGTGGCGTCATTTCAAAAGTCCAAACAAACCGGGGAGAAGCAGACCCATCTTTCACCGCGTGAGGAAGCGGTTTTAAACTGTCTCGCCAAGGGACTCACCTACAAACAAATTGCCGACCAGCTGGAAATCAGCATTGATACCATCCGGACTTATCTCCGGCGCATTTACGAAAAACTTCACGTGCAGTCACGCACCGAGGCGGTGGCCAAGTATCTGGGCCGTTGATTCCATCTTCGGCGCGCCCGGAAACCGGGCCATGCCGAAGGTGGCTTCAGCGTTTCAGCTCTTGGATTTGAGCGACAGCATTTCTTCTTGAGTCGCCGGTTTCAGGCGGATCGCGGCACCGCCTCCGGGGGCCAGATGAAGAGACAAAATAGAATCACGGGTCACCAGCCGTTTTTCAATTTTGCAGGCATACGGATTGGCTTTCCAGTCTGCGTCGTCCCCGTCGCGGTAGATTTCGGCGATGTAACTTTTGTTTTTAGCCAGACAGGTGAGCGGCAGATCAAAGTTGCGTTTCTTTTCGTTGGTCATGCTGCCGATGAACCAATCCTCCCCGCCCCGCTGTTTTCTGGCGATGGTGACATATTCCCCGATCTCCCCGTTGAGCATGTGGGTTTCCTCCCAGTCCACCGGGACGTCCAGGATGAACTGAAACAAAGCGGGGTATTTCTCGTAGTTCTCCGGCAGGTCGGCGGCCATTTGCAGCGGGCTGTAGAACGTGACATACATGGCGAGCTGCTTCGCCACGGTGGTGTTCACCCGGTTGTTCTTCTTGTATTGCGGATAGGTCACTTGCAGGACGCCGGGAGTGAAGTCCATCGGCCCGCTCAAGAATCGGGTGAAGACCAGATTAATATCGTGGTTGGGAGGATTCCCCCCATCCGAGGCCCACGCATTGTATTCCTGGCCTCGAGCGCCTTCGCGGGACATGAAATTGGGCCAGGTGCGTTGTTCGCCGGTGTCTTTGATGGGTTCATGTGCGTCGAGCATGATGTGATATTTGGCGGCCAGCATCGCGATCTTGCGGTAGTGGCGCACCATGTATTGTCCGTCCAAATATTCCGTGCCGATCAACTGACCATTCTCGTCGTAGCGATTCACGCGCGGTTCCATTCCCACATAGCCGCTCTTCACATGATGGATGCCCAGGCGCTCGCACTGGGCAAAGGCCGCCTCAACCTGTGCCTCGTAGTTTGTGATGATGGAGCCGGTTTCGTGATGGGAAATCAAATCAATCCCTTTGCTGTGGGCGTAGCTGGCCAATCCCGGCAGATCGAATTCCGGGTTCGGCTTGGTGAAGCTGAATTCGGCCGCATGCGCGACCCAGTCCTGAGCCCAGCCGACATTCCACCCCTCCACCAGAACGCCGCTGAAACCGTATTTGCTGGCAAAATCAATGTAATCGCGGGTGTTTTTCGTGGTGGCTCCCAAGCCGTCAGAACTCTGCTCGCCCGGCTTGCTCGGATTCCAGGTATATTTGCCCAGATGCATCCCCCACCAGATGCCGACATATTTGCCCGGCTTGATCCATGAGGTGTCGGCGATTTGCGACGGCGGATTCAAGTTGAGCGAAATGGCCGACGTTTTTTCGACGATGTCCGACAGCTTGTCGGTGATCATCACAAACCGCCACGGAGAAACCGAGGGCGCGGAAGCTTTGACCAGGACACCATCCGACCACGGCGCCAAATAGCATTTCAGGGTGTTGTTATCTTTAGGCTGCAGCTCCATGGCGGCGTAATCCGTCAAGTCGGCCTCGTGGACAACCAAAAACAGACCATCGTCGGTTTGCATGGTCAGCGGCGTGGTCACCGCCTTCACAGGCTCTTTTTTCGGATTGTCGCCCGCGTAAGCGTCACCGTGTTCCAGTCGTGTCTGTCGCAACAGCTCGCTCAACCGGGTTTTCGCGTAAAGCTGTTCGGTCTGTTGCGGCCGCAAAGCCGGCTGCCACAGGGCCGTGGGATCGGACGGAAAAACGAATTCCGTCAGCTCATCCATGATCTCAAAATTCGTGAGCGATGTTTGTTTAGGCCATTCATAACGAAAGGCGATGGCATCATCAAACACCCGGAAGATGATCTTCAATTCGCGCCCTTGATCACCCTGCAGGAGCACGGCCAGTTCATTGTAGTGGTTCTGGACACTCCGTTGCTCGCCCCAGGGTTGAATCCAGGTTTCATTCTGGGACGTTCGTTTGGTATCCCGCAGCGTGAAGCCTGATTTCATCGCACCCTCTTTGAATTGGAAGCCAAGGGCCGAAGGAAGAATGACGGGGCGCCCCGTAAAATTCACCGCATAGGTCGGCGTGCCATCAGTGAGTCTGAAGGCCAGGGAAATGTTTTCATTGGGCGAGACAACCACGTTCTGGACGGGAGCCTTCTCGTTGATTGGAGCCGCTGAAAAATTTGGAACGCCGCTGAATAGGGACAACGCAACGACACCGGCTGAGAGCAGGCAAAGTTTTTTCATGGGATATTTCGATTTTTAAGGTGGCCGGATTGACCGGCCCTATTAGGATGTTTTTTGCAAATTCCGTCGCGGCACATTGGCTGGCTGCATCGGGCGCTATTCCGGGGTGGTGCTCCATTGCTGGCTGTCATAGGCCGGTTTGCTGATGGAATCGTCCGATAGCACGGTGCCGTAAGAAGTGCCAAGCGCGACGCCCGGAGTAAAATTTCCATAGAAATGTCCCCAAGTAAGAGCGCTTGGCTTTGAGGGCGCTGCATGAGAATCCACATAAACAATGTTCACCCGATCACTATGCTTGGCGTAACAGGTCTGAAGGCGGCCGTTATACGAGTCGGTTGCGACGACTGATGGCCCGGACGCTCCTGACCAGACGGAATCCAGCCAACAGGAACCGCCGGCTCCGTTTGCAGAGTCAGTTGAGCCGCTAATATCCGTGAGGGCGACCACATCGGAAGGCTTTGTGACCGAGGAAGCCTTGAAGGGTTTGGCATTTTGCATGGCGCCGGTGGAATCCACGGCGCCAAAAACACCGCATTGATTGAATCCATACGAAAGATAACCTGTGATGCTGGGATCCCAATCTCCAGGCTCGCTCGTATAGGTCAGACCCCGCTTGCGCTTCGGGCATACCCAGACCTGGTTGTTGGGCAGGTAACTGACCATCATGGGCGCTGGAGTATTGGGGGTGACGAGATCTCTGAGCAGCCATTCTCCACCGCATTGCTTGCCTCTTGAATTTTTGTAAGGCCCTGGCGTCCACCATTTTGGTGGCGACGGGAAAAGATCTCCGTTGTCGCCGGCATACATGGTGAAGCCCAGGGCGATCTGCTTCGTATTGCTCAAACAGGCAATCCCCAGCGCTTTGTCTTTTGCTTTGCTTAAGGCGGGGAGCAGCATGGCTGCGAGAATGGCAATGATGGCAATAACGACCAATAATTCAATCAACGTAAAGGCCGACGGCGACGTCTTCGCTTTGAAGCGGACGGTGGAACGCGATAGGATCTCGCTTGAGGGCGCCCTAAGCTGTTCCGAGTCGCTGGGTGTTTTGCGCTTTGTGATGTTTATCATGGCAATCTCATCTCTGGCCGATGGTCTTCGGCGAACAAATCCAACCGTTCGCTCTTGGGAGCTGGTGAATATCCTAATCTAACAACATTGCTCCGAATCTCAACAGTCGCATAAAGCGGTGACAGGCAAATCGGATGACAATTATTGCCGGCTAAAAACAATCAAGGGTCAGTAAGGTATGAGCATCCGCCAGCGGGAGCATGAAGCCCGGCAACAAAATTGTGCCAACTCAAAATTGATGCTGGGCAGCGATTTGATATATGAACGAAATCATTCGCCCAACCATAGCATCTGACTGCCAAGGGGTGGCGACAGAGCTGAGGTTCTGATGGTTGCCAGGCTGATCAGCCCTGTCACCACTTCATGCGACTACCGGGAAAATCTCCCATTTGCTAAATTTGTTTTGAACCCAGCAAAAAAACCCGATGAAAACCAAGGTCATTGACCGGCAAACGTGGTGTGAGCGTTACGGCTTGGTTTAAATACCGGCTCGATACTGGTCATCATCGGCCAACCTAAACAACGGCATTATTAATAAATCTGACTTATGAAACAATATACAAATTGGTTTGCGGCCACGCTTGCCGTGGCGGGCGGGCTGATAATTGTCAATCCAGTGCAAGCCCAGCTGTGGCAGACGCCGCCACCTTTGGGACCCTACACAACGACGCTGGTTACCGATTTCGCCAATTTCAACCTGTCGGCCCAGTATGGCAGTTGGGCTCCCTTCCCTGCCGGCAACGCCACCATCACGTCAGGCGCAACACCGGGAAGTTATCGAGTCGCGGCGAATGGCTATGGCAGCGGAGCTTATGATTTGCCGGGAGGCCCCCTTAATGCTTCGGGTGCAATGTATGCCCAGTTGACCTTTACCGTTAATAATTCGGGCCTCGGAGCTGGCAACCCAGCCCCGGCAAATATGAATCCGCAGTTTGATATAAATTCGGATGGTGCCTTTGTTTCATACCCAGGTAATGGGATTGGTGGTGGGCCCGGATATTCCGCAGGTCAGACCTACACGCTCACCTACCCGTTGAACGCTGCGGCGGCCGCCGCGATTGGAGAAACGGCTCCAGGAACAGTCAATACATCCATCATTTACGGCTTTAATCTTGAGAATGCTTCTTATGTCGGCGCGGGTGATTATGACGTGACGTATAACAGTTTTGTTTTACTCACCCCCGTTCCCGAACCCGCGACAATGGCGTTGCTTGCGGTCGGGGCGGTCGGGGCGATGATTGCACGCCGTCGTCTGGTTAAGATCAGCTAAGCTCCGATTTACTGTCACACCAACCACTCCGCAGCGGCGACGCCGTCTGCGGAGTTTTGTTTGGCTCGGGTGTTTGTGCCAATTTGTTCATTCGGCAAACGACAAGACGTTGCTTGTCACAATTCAAATTGTCACCGTTTTATGCGACTACCATTTCCCGACGAGGCATGGTATTTTTATGCACATCAACCGCAACTTTTTATCCGGTCTAAAAGGGTCAATGTTGATTTCACGAAAGATGATTGCCCCTGTCGATCCGGTGTAACGATGATCAGCTCGCAGCGACAAGCACCACTTGCTTTTATTATCAGACCAGTCAAACCAATACCCCAATGAAAATAAAACAAATTCAATCTGTCCTCGTATATCTGGCCATGCTGGCTTTTGGCTCGATGAGCCATGCGGCATTTGTCACTGCCACCACCAGCGGAAACTGGTCGGACACCAACATCTGGGATAGCGGAACCTTGCCGACCAACACCGATGATGTTTTCATCATGAATGGAGTCAATGTCACGGTGGATGTCACGAATGCAATGGCCAATTCAATTTCCGACAACACGACCGGGGGTGCGGTAACCATGGGGCCGAATTCGACGCTGAATATTTATGGCAATTTCGGGACGGATCAACTCACCTTGTTAAACGCCACGGCGACGGGAAACACGGTCATTTATTCTGACAATCCCTTCTTCGCCAAGGAATGTGACTATTTCAATCTGGTGTTCTGTAACACCAACTATGCCAGCACCAACAAGAGCTATCAAGGCAACTACCAAAACTTCAACAATTTTTCACGTCATGGCCCCACTCCCATGCACATTGTTGGAGACATGACGGTGCTGGGAAACATCCGGGTGCAAGAGGGTGCCGACATGACGATTGGTGGTAATCTTTTTCTTGGTCAATACTGTGGCTGGGATAGTTCGGTCGCCAACCTCACGGTCATGAGCAATACGGTCATGGGCGGGTTTCTGCTGGATTTGGACAGCGCCAACGGCGTGAACACATTCAATGGCGACATGACCATCACCGCCACTTCCTTTTTGTGGTTTGTTTCGGACGTGACAGCCTGGGTTTTGAATGGAAACCTGACCAACAATGGAACCCTCCTTGGCACGGGGTATGGCAGCATCAATTTTAATGGAACTGGCACCATCGCCGGCAAGAACATCACGCTTCCGACCATGACAGTCAACGGCAGCTATAAAATCGGCACCACGATAACCCTGTTCACCAACAATCCCACGCTGAATGGAACACTGGTGTTTGATCTTGCCTACACCAATAAAATCATTCTGAAGCCTTCCACCGGCACCAACACGGTGACCACGGCGACCAATTACTATGGCGGCAATTTGGTGGTTGTAAATTCCGGCGCCGCGCCGGTGGCCGGCAATAGCTATAAATTTTTCAGTGCCGCAAATTATGCCGGATCATTTGTCTCCGAGACGTTTCCCAGCCTCGGCGCCGGGCTGAGCTGGGTGGATAATCTGACGACGAGTGGATCTATTTCTGTCACGGGAACCATTCTAGGTTCTCCGGCCTTAACCCTGTCTAAAAATGGCGGGCAGTTAACTTTGTCCTGGGACAGCACCGCCTTCCCGGGTTACAGCGTCCAGGCGCAAACCAACAGCAGCGGCCTTGGCTCCAACTGGAGCGGCACCGGCAGCGGCACGATCAGCCCATTTGCGGTCACAGTAAACCCGGCCAATCCACCGGTGTTCTTCCGTCTGTATCACCCCTGATGATTTAAAGGCAGATGGCCCTGTTGACACCAGCCATCGATTCTTTTTGGAATTCTTGTCATCGGCTTTGAGGCGAATTCTGCCTTTGCCATCGTCTGCGGGCTGTGATTAAGTTGGCTCATGCTCTCAAGGGTCTGCTCAGCGGCGGTCAACGGCATTGAGGCGTATCCGGTCGAAGTCGAAGTCAACGTCGGCTTCGGCGACACCCTTGTCGTTTTGCTGGGTCTGCCCGATGCGGCCGTGAAGGAATCCAAGGATCGGGTTTCGACGGCGCTCACGAATTCCGGCTACAAATTTCCGCTGGGCCGATCCACCATCAATCTCGCGCCGGCGGATGTGAGAAAGGAAGGGCCGAGCTTTGATCTGCCCATCGCGCTGGGAATATTGGCGGCGAGCGAACAGCTGGAGACGGATCAACTGGACAACTTCATCGTGGTCGGCGAACTGGCGCTGACCGGCGCGGTGCGGAGTTGCAAGGGCGTCTTGCAGATTGCCCTCCGGGCGCAGGCGGAAGGCAAAACCGGCGTGGTGGTTCCCGCCGAAAACGCGGCCGAGGCGGCGGTCGTTGCCGGCCTGCAGGTCATCCCGGTGCAAAATCTTCGCGAGGCCGCGCAGTTCCTGGAAGGCGAAATAAAGATTTCCCCGCTGAAAGTGGACATCGCAGACATTTTCAGCCGGCCGTGCGGTGACGATGTGGATTTTGCGGAAGTCAAGGGTCAGGAATCCGTGAAACGCGCCCTGGAAATCGCCGCCGCGGGTGGACACAATGTCCTGCTGCTGGGTTCCCCGGGAACCGGCAAATCCATGCTCGCGAAACGGCTCCCGACGATTTTGCCGCCGCTGACTTTGAGCGAAGCGCTGGAGACGACAAAGATCCACAGCATCGTCGGCCTGTTGAAGCCGGGCCAGGCGCTCGTGACCCAACGGCCGTTCCGCGCGCCGCACCATACGGCGAGCGACGCGGGATTGCTGGGTGGCAACATCAATCCCACGCCGGGTGAAATCTCGCTGGCGCATCACGGCGTTTTGTTCCTGGATGAATTGCCAGAGTTCAAGCGAAGCGTGCTGGAGACGCTGCGCCAGCCGTTGGAAGAAGGTTTCGTGACGATCTCGCGCGCCGCGGGGACGATGACGTTTCCCAGTCAATTCATGCTCGTCGCGGCGATGAACCCGACGCCCGACGGCAAAATGCCGGGCGAATCCAGAAGTTCGCCGCGCGAGATACAAAATTATCTGGGCCGGATTTCCGGGCCGTTGCTGGACCGGATCGATCTGCACGTGGAAGTGCCGCCGGTGAAATTCCGGGAAATCTCCGGCGACCAAGCCGGCGAGACCTCGGCGGAAATCCGGGATCGCGTCATCGCCGCGCGCCAGCGACAGCAGGCGCGCTTTGCGCATAAACCGAAGATCACCTGCAACGCCCGCATTGGGCCGAAGGAACTGAAGGAATACTGCGCGCTCGACGAAGCGACCCGGGAAATGCTGAAGATGGCGATGACGGAATTGAATTTCAGCGCGCGGGCGTATGACCGCATCTTGAAGGTCGCCCGCACCATCGCGGATCTGGCGGGCACGGAAAACATTTCCAGCGAACACATTTCCGAGGCGATCCAATACCGCTCCCTCGACCGGCAATTGTGGGGTTGATCACGTTCTGGCTGCTTCGTGGTTGCCCCAGTTGCAGATGGCCGCAAGTTACCACCATGGTGCGGCAGGCATTTCTGTTGCGGACGGTCACTCCCAAACCCACAAATGGGTGGATGACTGAACAGGCCGGCCGGTCACTTATAATCCTTGGTTCACCATGTATCCTGGTGGGTATAACGTCCAACTTATTTGACGGGCACGGCGCCACCGGCCTTCTCCCGCGGGCCTTCACTCAATTCGCGCAGCAGCTTCCGCACGGTTGCCGGCCCGCTCAAATAATAACGGGCTGCGGTGCTGGCCAGGCCGACCCGCACGGAAAACGCCGACGGCGGCAGGGCGCGAAACAAATCCTCATCCGTCCAGTCGTCGCCGATGCCGAGAATAAAATCTGGATTGTGCTGTTGCAGCCATGCCAGACCGGCGGTGCCCTTGTTGACGCCGGAATTGCGGATATCAATGACTTTGTTGCCTTCGAACACCTGCACGTCAATGTTTCGCGTGTAACCGGCGAGATCGTCCAACAGTTCCTTCGCCCGCAGCGTGGCCTGTTCCGGGTCGGCGCGGCGATAATGCCACGCGAGCGAGAATTCTTTTTCCTCCAGCAACGCGCCCGGCAGGCGATCCACGTAAAGCTGGAGAATCGGCCGCACGCGCTCCTTCCAGTCCGAGGTCATGGCTTTCAACATCCGCCAGTCTTCGCCCCGGTTCCGCAGCCACACGCCGTGTTCGGCGATCAGGGAGATGGGCAGCGTGCCGACCCATTCCTCGAGCGTGCGCCGCGGCCGGCCGCTGATGATGGCCACCTGATTGGCCGGATCCGAGCCGAGGGCGGTGAGCAATTCCAGGAGTTCTGCATCCGGTCGCGCGAGTTTGGGTTCCGGCGAAAACGGCACCAGCGTGCCGTCGTAGTCCAGCAGCAGCGTGCGGCGGGTGGCGGCACGGTATTGCTGCACCATGCTGCTGCTCGCCTTGCCGGTGAGCAGGCGCGCCTGGCGGGCGGCTTCGGTCTTCTGCGTGGACATGAGGGCCTGCATAAAATCATCCGCCCAGCGGACGACATTGTAGCGGCGCAGACGCTCCTGCAGGAGCTGGTTGCGCCGGATCTGCTCCTCGACCGGCATGGTCAACGCCTGTTCGAGCGCCTTGGCAAAATCTTCACGGTGAAACGGGTTGATGATGATTGCCTCGCCCATTTCCTTCGCCGCTCCGGCCATTTCACTTAAAATCAAAACGCCGGTCTGGTCGGGGCGCGAGGCAATGAATTCTTTCGCCACGAGATTCATCCCGTCGCGCAACGGGGTGATCAGCGCCACGTCGCAGAGGCGGTAGAGCGGGACAATTTCCTCGAACGTCAGGTGGCGAAATTGATAGACCAGCGGCGTCCAATGCACGTTGCCGAAGTCGCCGACGATGCGGCCGACCGTTTGTTCCAGTTCCAGCTTCATCGCCTGGTAGCTGTCCACGCCGATCCGCGATGGGGCGACGGAAATGATGAACACCACCCGGCCGTGCCACTGCGGATTCAGCTTCAGAAACGTTTCGTAGCCGCGCAGGCGGTTGATGAGGCCTTTCGTGTAATCCAGCCGGTCCACTGAAAAAATGATCTTCTGCCCGATGCATTTCTGGCGCAGCTCCTCAACCTGTATTTCCGTCTCCCGGGACGTGGCAGCCTGCGCAATCCGGTCAAACTCCACCCCCATCGGAAACGTATCCACATCCACCACGCGGTCGTTCAGGGTCAGGTTGCCAAGCTGATGCTCGTAGCCAGACGTGCGCAGCACCGAGGTCAGGAAATCACGCGCGTAGTCGTGCGTATGAAAACCGATCAGGCTCGAACCGAGCAGGCCGTTGATGATTTCCTCCCGCCAGGGGCGCGGCAACATCCGGAAAACCTCCCAGGACGGAAACGGAACATGCAGGAAAAAACCGATGGGCATGTCCGGGAATTTTTCGCGCACCAGGCCGGGCAGCAGCATCAGGTGATAATCGTGGATCCACAGCACGTCATCCGGCCGCAGCGCTTGGATCACGGCTTCGGCAAACACCCGGTTGACGTTCCGGTATTCCTGCCAGTTCTCCTCCTCGTAATGCGTCAGCATCGGGAAGTAATGGAACAGCGGCCAGATCGTCTTGTTGCAAAAGCCCAGGTAAAACCGGTCCATGTTCTCTTCCGGCACAAAGACCGGGCTGGATTTGAATTGCGTTTCACCGTGACTCCGGACCGCCGCTTCGTGTTCCGGGGGAACGCTGGCGCCCGGCCAGCCCATCCACAGATAGTCCGGACGTTCCGCGCCATCGAGCAGCTTGCGATCCAGATAACTCCACAACCCGGTCGTCAGCCCGCCGGCGCTGGGTTTGAACTGCGGCGAACCATTTTGAAACGACACCGTGAAGGGGAGACGGTTTGAGGCGACAACGATTCTCATGCTAGTAGTAGTCACTTTTGTCGCCGTGACTGTCAAGGGCACCTGCGCGGAAAAATTCAAGATCTGCGGCGGGCAAATGGTCATTCGCCGCCGCTTTAAATAAAAACGACCGGCAGCCATCCAAGAGAGCAGGGCTGGACTGTCAGTTTTCCCAAGCGGGAGATGGACAAAGCAAAAAAAAGTAACAATCTTAACCGAAACCCCGGCGTTGATTCCTGTCCGGCCGGGGAAAGCAAACCTGCCAGACATTCATTCCGGATGCGGCGCGAACCAAAATTGTGAAAAGGCGACCCGATAAATCCCGGCGCGCGGCGACGATGGCCGCCCCGCCTTCGCCCCGGCGGATCTGGCTGTTTCGGCTGACGGCGTTGCTGCTGCCGGTTCTCTTGATGGGCTTGCTGGAACTGTCCCTCCGGCTCGGCGGTTACGGTTACGACCCGCATTTTTTCAAGCGCATGAAAATCGGCGGCGACGATTACTTTGTCCAGAACGACGATTTCAGCTTCAGTTTTTTCCCGCCGGAAACCGCGCGCAATCCCGGCCCGGTCCGGATGCGCGCCCATAAGGCGCCCGGCACGTTCCGCATCTTCATCCTCGGCGAATCGGCGGCGATGGGTGATCCGGAACCTGCTTTCGGCGCATCCCGGTATCTCGAGATGTTGCTGCGCGAAAAATATCCGGACCGGAAATTCGAAGTCATCAACGTCGCCTTCACCGCCATCAATTCGCACGTCATCGTGCCCATCGCCCGCGAGTGCGCGCAGCATGAAGGCGATCTGTGGATCGTTTACATGGGCAACAACGAGATGGTCGGGCCGTTCGGCGCGGCCACGGTGTTCGGCAAACAGGCGCCGCCGCTCCCGTATGTGCGCCTCGTCACGGCATTGCAGCGGACGCGCACCGGCCAGTGGTTGGCGGCAAGGTCGCGAAAATTAAAAGGTCGCGGAGCGAATGGAACCGCCTGGGCCGGGATGCAGATGTTTCTGCAAAACCAGATCGCGCCGGCCAGTCCGCTCAAGGAAAACGTGTATCGCAATTTTCAAAAAAACCTCGACGACATCGTGCGCGCCGGGACCGGTTCGGGCGCCAAGGTTCTGTTGAACACCGTTGCGGTGAATCTCAAGGACTGTCCGCCCTTCGCCTCGCTGACCAATCAAAACCTGTCCGCTGCCGACCGCGCGCGGTTTGAAACACTTTACGCCGAGGGTGTCCAGTTACAGACGCAGGGCGACGATGCCGGGGCGGCGCAGCAATTTGCGGCGGCGGCGAAACTGGACCCGCAAGTTTCCGGCCTGCAATTTCACTGGGGCGAATGTCTGCTGGCACAGGCCAATCCGGCGGCGGCGCGGGAACATTTCCAGCTCGCCTGCGATGACGACGCGCTGCCATTCCGCGCGGACTCGCACATCAACGACGCGATTCGGAACGAGCAGAAAAAATCCGCCGGCGACAATCTGATCGGGTTCGATGCCGCCGGCATGCTCGCCGCCGGCAACGCCGCGAACCTGTGCGGACAGGAAACGTTTTACGAGCACGTGCATTTTGATTTCGACGGCAGCTACCGCCTGGCGCTGGCGTGGGCGGAACGGATCGAGCCCCTGCTGCCGCGCAACACCAACGCCTGGGCTTCGCAGACTGTCTGCGAGCAGATGTTGGGATTGTCGGACTGGAATCGCGTGCTGGTCCTCGAACACATGTTGGGCCGGATGCAGCAGCCGCCGTTGAGCGGGCAGGCCAGCAATCCGCAACGGATGGAACGATTGCGGGCGCGCGTGAACCAGGTGCATCAACAGATGAACGCGAAGGATGCCACGCAGGCGCGGGAGAATTTTCTGAAGATGCTGGAACGCGCGCCGGAGGATTGCGAGCTGCGCGGAAATTTTGCGTTGTTTCTTCAGTCGATCGGCGACCTGCCGGCCGCGACGGCGGAATGGCGGCGCGTGCAAGCATTGTTGCCGCACGATTTTCTCCCCTGTTTTCAGATCGGACCTTTGCTCAACAGGCAGGGCCAGTGGGCCGAAGCGGAAGCGTCGCTGCGCCAGGCGCTGGTGATGCGTCCCAGCCTGACCGAAGGCTGGGTTGAGCTGGGCAACGTCCAGGTCTTGCAGGGAAAATTTGCCGAAGCGCTCGCCAGTTATGATGTCGCCCTGAAACAGCGGCCGCAGGATGCGCCGACCCTGTTCCGCAGCGGCAGGGTGCTGGCGAAATTGAACCGTCACGCCGAGGCGATGGAGCATTATCGCGCGGCCAGCCGGTTGAATCCGCTGGACTGGGAGGCGCATCACGAACTCGGCGGCGAACTGGATGCGGCGGGCCAACTGGACGCGGCGCGGACGGAATTCGGCGAGGCGGCACGGTTGAATCCGGGCAACGCGCGGGCGCATTTCAACTACGGCGTCCTGCTGGCCAAGCAGGGGAACTACGCCGGGGCGCAGCGCGAGTTTGAAGCCACCCTCCGGCTCGAACCATCCTACGCCAGGGCGCAGGAATACCTCAACCAGCTGCTGAAGTTGCAAAAACACCCGCAATGATTCCGCTTGCCAGTTGCGGAACAAAAACTAGATTCACAGTATCTCATGTGGTCGCTCCTTAAAGAATTTTTCAAGTTCTCCCGGCAGGAGAAAAAATGGTGGCTCGTTCCGCTCATCATCGTGCTGTTGCTGCTGGGCGCGATCCTGGTCTTCACCGCCAACTCCGGCATCGCCTGGGCGCTCTATCCGTTTCTTTGAACGATGCCCGCGCCGCGCAATATCCTCGGGATTTCGGCGTATTATCATGACGCCGCCGCCGCGCTGGTGGTGGGCGGAAAAATCATTGCGGCCGCGCAGGAGGAACGCTTCACGCGCAAGAAAAACGATTCCGACTTCCCGCGGCACGCCGCCGGATTCTGCCTCCGCCACGCGCAGCTGGTGCCGCCGCAGCTCGACGCGGTGGTGTTTTACGACAAGCCCGTTTTGAAATTCGCGCGGCTGCTCGAAACCTATCTGGCCGTCGCGCCCGGCGGCTGGCGGACGTTTCCGACGGTGCTGTCCAACTGGCTCGGTGAGAAGCTGGACTTGCGCAAGGCCATCCGCGCAGAACTGCCGGGGCTGCGGCCCGACTGCGAGATTTTTTTCACCGGCCACCACCAATCGCACGCGGCCAGCGCGTTCTATCCCTCGCCGTTCGACGAGGCGGCGATCCTCACGATTGACGGCGTGGGCGAATGGGCGACCACCACCATCGGCCACGGGCGCGGCCGCGAAATCAAAATGCTGAAGGAACTGCACTTTCCGCATTCACTCGGCCTGGTCTATTCCTCGTTTACGGACTACTGCGGCTTCCGCATCAATTCCGGCGAATACAAACTCATGGGCCTCGCGCCGTATGGGGAACCCAAATACGCCGACGTCATCCGCCGCGAACTGCTCGACATCAAGCCCGACGGCTCGTTCTGGCTGAACCTGGATTATTTCAATTTTCTCAGCGGCACGACGATGACGAACCAGAAGTTTCACCAGCTGTTCGGCGGGCCGCCGCGCGGGCCGGAGGAGAAGATCGCGCAGCGGCACATGGACGTGGCGCGTTCGATCCAACTGGTCACGGAGGAAATCATGGTGCTGCTCGCCCGACACGCCCGCGAAGTGACCGGGTTGAAAAATCTCTGCCTCGCCGGCGGCGTGGCGCTCAACTGCGTCGCCAACGGAATCCTGCTTCGCGAAAAGATTTTCGACCGGCTGTGGATCCAGCCGGCGGCGGGCGACGCGGGCGGCGCCCTGGGCGCCGCGCTGGCCGCGTGGTATGGGGGCGAGGATGCTGGCAACTCATTCCGCAACGCCGAGCGCCCCCTCACCCCGTCCCTCTCCCCCGTTGGGGGGGAGGGTGGCGCCCCGCCGGGTGAGGGGGTGGCACCTGTCGGAACGGCACACGGGAGAACAAATCCGCGCGCCGCCGTCGCTTCGGATTCCATGCAATCGTCGCTGCTCGGCCCGGGATTCACCGACGACGAAATCGAAACGGTGCTGCGCTCGCACAATGCCGTCTTTAAAAAACTGGATCGGGACGCGCTGTTGGATTTCACGGTTGAGCTGCTCACGGCCGAAAAGGTCATCGGCTGGTTCCAGGGCCGGATGGAATTCGGCCCGCGCGCCCTGGGCAACCGGTCCATTCTCGGCGATGCGCGCTCGGCCAGGATGCAGTCGGTGATGAACCTGAAGGTGAAATTCCGCGAATCGTTCCGCCCGTTCGCGCCGATCGTCCGCCGTGAACGCGTGGCGGATTATTTTGAACTGGAGGTGGAGTCGCCCTACATGCTCCTCGTCGCGCCGGTGAAAAAAGAGCTCTGCCGCGAAGTCGCGCCGGAGATCAAGGGGCTGGACCGGCTCAAGGAAATCCGCTCCACGCTGCCGGCCATCACGCACGTGGACTACTCGGCGCGGATTCAGACCGTGGAGCGCGAGGGCAATCCCCTGCTCTACGATTTGCTGCTGCGCTTTGAACAGGTGACGGGCTGCGGCGTGCTGGTCAACACGTCGTTCAACGTACGCGGGGAACCGATTGTCTGCACGCCGGACGACGCGTATCGCTGCTTCATGAACACGGAGATGGATTATCTCATCCTGGGCAGTTTCGTGATCGAACGCACCGCGCAGCCACGCCAAAAAATCGGGCGGCGCATTTTGCCGCAGGCCGATTGAAATGAAACTGATTTACAAGGAAGATCCGAAGGAATGGCGCAAGTCCGCGCTGCTGACGGCGCTGGGGCTGGTGATCATCAGTTCGTTGTTGCGCTGGCGAAAACATCTGCCGGCGGATTATTGGCAGTCCCTGCTTGCCGTGCTCGCCGTCGTGGCAATCTGTGCGGTGCTGCGGCCGCGCTGGTTCCGCGGCTGGTATCGGCTCTCATTGCGGCTCGGATTTTATTCCAGCCAGTTCATCGGCCGCTGCGTGCTGATGGTGTTTTTTATTTTCGTAATAACCCCGCTCGGATGGGTGCTGCGGTTGATGGGCAAGGATCCGCTGCAACTCAAACGTCCGCCCGGCGCGGCGACGTGCTGGCATGAGGCGAAAGCGAGCACCCCGCTGGACCGCCTATTTTGAGGCCCCATCATGAGACGCCGCCCGAACAAGTCGAAAGGCAGCCGCAAACCGGCCGGGGGAAATTCCCAACGTGAGCCAGCCGTGCCGCTGACGGCGCGCCAAAAATGGTTCTTCCGTTTCATCGCCGTGATCGTTCTGCCGCTGCTGTTGCTGGGCGGGCTGGAAATGGGTTTGCGGCTGGCGGGTTATGGGTATGCCACCGGATTCTTTGAAAAAATCCGCGTCGGGGAAAAGGAATTTCTGGTCAACAACGAGAACTTCAGCCTGCGGTTTTTCCCGCCGCAACTGGCGCGCTGGCCGGGGCCGGTGATGATCGCGGCGGAGAAGCCGGCGAACACTTACCGCATTTTCATCCTGGGCGAATCGGCGGCGCGCGGGGAACCGGAGCCGCCTTACGCCGCGTCGCGCTATCTGGAAACGCTGCTGAACGGGCGTTACCCAGACACGCATTTCGAGGTCGTCAATCTCGGCGTCACCGCCATCAACTCACACGTCATCCTGCCGATCGCCCGCGATTGTGCGCAGGCCGGCGGCGACCTGTGGATCATTTACATGGGCAACAACGAAATGGTCGGCCCATTCGGCGCGGCGACCGTTTTTGGCGCGAAAGCCCCGCCGCTCGGTTTTGTGCGGCTGAATCTGGCGATCCAAAAATCACGCATCGGCCAGCTGCTGGTGGAGCTGGGCCGCAAGTGGAAGGGAAAAAACGCCAACGCCTCCTGGGGCGGAATGGAAATGTTTGTCGGCAACCAGCTGCGCGCGGATGACCCGCGCAAGGAGGCGGTGTATCAAAACTTCGAACGGAATCTGAATGACATCGTGAAGGCGGGCCTGGATTCGGGCGCAAAAATTCTGCTCAACACGGTGGCGGTGAATCTCAAGGATTGTCCGCCGTTTGCCTCGATGGCAAACACCAATCTGCCCGCGGCGGATCGCGCGCAATTCGATAAAATTTACGCCGAAGCCTGCGCGGATGAGGCCCAGGCCAACCATGCCGGCGCGGCGCAAAAATTTGCCCGGGCGGCGAAATGGGATGCGCTGTCTCCGGAACTGCAATATCGCTGGGGCGAATGCCTGCTGGCGCTGACCAATTTCGCCGGAGCGCAAGAGCATTTCCAAAAAGCCTGTGATGTTGATGCGTTGCCGTTTCGCGCCGACTCGCGCATCAACGGCGCGATCCAAAAAGCAGCGCAACGATTTGCCGGTGACCGGCTCCAGTTCTTCGACGCCCCGGCGGGTCTGGCGACCAACACCCCGGAGAATCTGTGCGGGCGCGAAACGTTTTACGAACACGTTCACTTCAACTTTGATGGAAATTTCCGGCTGGGCCGCCTGTGGGCGGAACAGGTTGACAAGATGCTGCCGCCGGAAATTTTGCGCACCGCCGTCACCAACGGCTGGGCGTCCCAGGCAACCTGCGACCGCCGGCTCGGGCTGACGGACTGGAACCGGTGCGCGGTGACTGAGATGGTCATGGACCGGCTGCAGCGTCCGCCGTTGAGCGGGCAGGTGAACAACGCGGAGCGGATGCAATCGCTGCGCGCCGAGGCCGGGGAATTGCGGCGGCGCATGAATCCCACCGCGGCGCCGGCCGCGGTGGGGCTTTACCAGTCGGCCCTCCAGCGTTCTCCGCAGGATCATTGGCTGGTGCAAAACTTCGCGGAGTTCCTGGAATCCAGGGGTGATTTGACAGCGGCGGCGGCGCAGTGGCAGCGGGTGTGCGACTTGTTGCCCCAGGACTGCCTGGCGCATTATCAGGCCGGTCGGCTTCTGAGCCGGCTCGATCAATGGCCGGAGGCCGAAGCGGCGCTGACGAAGGCGGTGGCATTGCGTCCACGGCTGGCCGAGGCGTGGTATGAATTAGGCAATGTGCATTTCGGAACGGGCAGGTTTGAACCGGCGCTTCGCGATTATGAACGCGCCGCGGAACTGGAGCCGTTGGATGCGACCTACGCTTCTTATGTGGGCAAGGCGTTGTCGAAGTTGAACCGCCGCACCGAAGCGATCCAGCATTACCGGCAGGTGCTCCGGCTGCGGCCGGATTTGTGGGAAACCCGTTTTGCGTTGGCGGATGAACTGGCGGCGGTGAGCCGGTTCGCCGAGGCGGCCGGGGAATATGCCGAAGTCGTCCGACTCAGGCCGGGCGATGCGCTGGCGCATCTGGATCTGGGCGTCATGCAGGCCAGGCTGGGCCGGTATGACGAGGCGTTGCAACAGTTCGAGGAAACCCTCCGGCTGGAACCCGGCAACCAGACGGCGCACGAATATCTGAACCGGGTGCAAGGCTGGAAGAACCAGCGGCGGTAACCATGGATTGTCCAACTCGACTGTTCTTTGCCATCGGTTCACGGATATGAGTTTTCTGAACAGCCTCCGCCCGCACAAACATGCGGTTGTGGGGCTGTAGGTGTTGAAGTAGTTTGGATCTGAAATCACCCAGCACCTTTAGCGTGCAAACCATTGAAAAACATAACGTATGAAAGTAAATTCTAAAAGCTACGCACTGCTGGTCGGGGCACTTATTGGCACAGCAGGAGTATTAACGGCCCAAGCATCTTCCACCATAATTACCTTCAGCGTGGATATGGGCGCAAACATCGCCAATTCAACTTTCGTTCCAGGCACCGACAGCATTTCTGTTCACGGAACATTTAACGGCTGGGGAACGGGAGTAAACCTGATTCAAGATACAAGCGGCAGCGGCACGGTTTATACCAACACGGTTAACGATGCGAGTGATGTCAATGGCGGCGTCGTGAAATATAAGTTTGTCAACAGCAATGCTGCTTTTAACGGCTCCGGCGGTTATGAAAATCTTTGTGATGGTGGTGGCAATCGTTGTGCGGTCCTTCCTTCCGTCAGTGGCAGTTCATTGGTTTTACCCACACCATTCTACGCAGATTCGGGCGCGACGGTTACCTTTACCAGCACCATCACTTTCCAGGTGGATATGTCCCAACAAATAAATCTGGGATTGTTTGCCAATGGAATTGATACTGCTTACGTCGTGGGTAATTTCAACGGTTGGAGCATAGCCGGGAACCCGCTGGCTCGGGACACCTCCATCCTGGTAACTAATCAACCCTCCGGCATTGTAACTTCGAATGTTTATACAGGAACTTTTACCAGCGCGGCGGTTTCGACCAATGCGCACATGGCCTATCAGTTTGGAATAAACGGCAACTATGTGGACAGCCCGCAAGGTGATAACAACGACGGCGGAGGAAATCGGTTTTTTACCATGTTGCCTAATAATCAAACATTACCCGTGGTGTTCATTAAGGATGCTCCGTTCTCATTGCTGGTTGCCAGCAACATCACATTCAGCGTGGACATGAGCATTGTGGCGCTGACCGACACAAACTTCAATCCGGGCTCGGTGACGGTCAATGGGGATTTGATGGGATGGGGCGGAGTCGCAATGACGAACAATCCGAATGCGGCCAACACCAACATTTATACCAGCGTGGGTGCCTACTTCGACACGGTCGGGCAACCCGTAAACTACCAATACCGATACACTGAATTGACGGATGGAAGCACGGTTTACGACCATTACAACGGTGCCAACGGCGGCAATAACAACCGTCTTTATACCGTCGCCAACGTTCCCAGCACCAATGTTCTATCCGTCTTTAATGACGCTACTTTGAACGACTATTTGACACGGCCCACCCCCGTTACATTCTTTGTTAACATGAATGGAGCCGTCGGAACTGACTCGCATGTATTTGATGGCAATGGGGGGGACAGGGTCTATATCAACGGCCAGTTCGCCAACTGGTATGCCTGGGCTAGCGGGGTAAACCCAGCTGATGCTCCATCACAAGACTACCTGATGACAGAAAATCCGCCTGGCAGTGGAATCTACTCGAATACCTTAACCATTCCTGCCGGAACGCCGGTGGCGTTTAACTATAAATATGGCATCGCCATTTCTGGGTCTGGTTATAACGGTCCTGCAGATGATGAAGCTGTTTCTGGATCGAACCATTATCGGGTGGTGCGTGCCTCCGCTTTAAATCCCTATGTCATGGCCGCGGATAAGTTTGGCAATCAATATGGCGAACCGTTTTTCAACAACGGCAACACTGGTGCAGGCAATTTAAGAGTGGGAGCGCCGGTTGCCGGCAAGGTTCCGGTTGCCTGGCTCGGACGCCCCGGTGCCCTCCTTCAAGTGAAAGACAGCCTCACTAGCGGTGCCTGGCTAACCATTCCCGCGACGGACGGCACAAATTGGACAACCGGCTATAGTTCCACCAATGGTTTTGTGAGCCAGACCAACTGGCCGGCAACCAGCACCAAATTCTTCCGCCTGGTTAAGCCATAGTGGATGATTGAGCCCGTCCAGCCGGACGAAATTCCGACTGGACGGGAAAATAAAAATAGAATGGTTTGCGATATGAAAAGTCGTCATTCAGGATTTACATTGATAGAGTTGCTGGTAGTTATAGCCATCATTGCAATTCTGGCCGCCATGCTGCTTCCCGCCTTGGCCAAGGCGAAACAGAAAGCCGTCGCCGTTTCCTGCATGAGCAACAATAAACAGCTTGGTCTGGCTTGGGTCATGTATTCCGGCGACAACAACGAACGTTTGGCGATCAATTCCGATCCTCATGTCAATAACACAACCATTTTTAAAGGCGGACAATCTTGGATCACTGGAAGCATGGACTGGGGCACCGGCCAGCAAAATACCAACACGAGTTATCTGGTAGACGACACCCATTCTCTTTTTGGGAGCTTCCTTAGCCGGTCGGCGAAAGTCTTTGCCTGTCCGGCGGCCAATTATGTGAGTCCTGTCGAGCGCCCTCTGGGATGGGAGCATCGCAGCCGGAGCGTAGCGATGAACGGTGGCGTGGGTGATGGGGACAAGTATCAACAGCCGGGGAATCCGTTTGGCTGGACGGCTTGGTATTTTGCGAAGAAGTCAACGGACTTCCATACTCCCGGCCCCAGTGACGTCTGGGTTTTTTCCGATGAGCATCCCGATAGCATTGACGATGCGCTGATGTATACATCTTCGTATGCAGTGACCAAGTTCACTGAACTGCCGGGCAGTCAACATGCCGGCGCCTGCGGAATGACGTTTGCCGATGGGCACTCCGAAATTCATAAGTGGAAAGGGCCGATTGCCAATGTTGCGGTAAAGTATCAAACTCAGCAGCAGGTGACTTGCAGCGCCACCGACCCGGATATGCTTTATCTCGCCCAGCACACACCGCAGAACTAAGGTGAAAGCTGGTTTTACTATTCTGAATATCCAACGGTCGGTGGGGGTATCTAAACCGTAGAAGTATGTTCGCGCATGGTTGTGTGGTTGCACTTCTTCGGCGAAGCAGGTTAAATAAAACCATGAATTTTCAACCACTTAATGGCTTTCTGCCCCAAAAGTGCCGGCTCTTAGGCCTGGCTTTGGGTCTGTCGCTGGTCATGCCCTTGTGCGGTCTCGCCGATCAGAATGTTTCAAGCAAGCCCGCCCGACCTTCGCCCGACTGGCTGCGGAGTTCGGTCGTGTATGAAATCTTCCCGCGCGAATTTTCCACGGCCGGAGATCTCAAGGCCATTACCGCCCGCTTGGATGAATTAAACGATCTGGGGGTGAACGTCCTCTGGCTCATGCCCATTCACCCGACCGGTGAAAAGATGAAGAAAGGCTCGGTCGGCAGCCCGTTTGCGGTGCGCGACTTTTATGCCATCAACCCCGGCTACGGCACCACCAACGACTTCAAGCAACTGGTGCAGGCGGCTCACCAGCGCAACCTGAAAGTGATCCTGGACATCGTGGCCGGGCAAACCTCCTGGGACAGCGTGCTCATGGCCCGTCCCGAGTTTTACCTGCATGGCCCCAACGGTGCGGTCATTCCGCCGGATCCCGCGTGGACGGATGTGGCCGGATTGAATTATGCGAACCCGGACGTGCGCCGTTACATGACGGACATGATGAAATCCTGGATGACCGGCTATGGCGTGGACGGGTTTCGCTGTGATGTGGCCCCCAATGTGCCGGTTGATTTCTGGGAGGCCGCCCGGCTGGAACTGGCGCAGATCAATCCGCAGGTCATCATTCTCGCTGACGCCGGAGCCAAGCCGGAACTGCTGGACAAAGCTTTCAACGTGGATTCCTCCTGGGCCCTGGCCAGCACACTGGACACGGTCATGGCCAGCGTGGTGCCGGCAGATTACCTCCGAAAATCGTGGGAACACACGGATCAACAGTTCCCCAAGGGCTCATTGCATCTGCGCTTCACCGACAATCACGAACAACCCCGCGCGGTGGTCCGTTATGGTGTCAATGGCGCCTTGGCCGCCCAGGTGATGATGCTGATGCTGGACGGCGTGCCTCTTTTTTACAACGGCATGGAGGTGGGCGATGCCACCGAGTCGGCCGACCCGGCCTTGTTTGAAAAAATGCCGGTCTTCTGGCAGTCCAGCGGCCGTCCGCCGCTCCGTGACATTTATCGGGAGTTGATCAAGCTTCGCCGGCAATACCCCGCGCTCCAAAACACGGAAGTCAAGTGGCTGGAGAACACGGCTTCGGAAGAGGTGGTCAGTTTTCTGCGCCAGGACGCCGCCGATACCTTCCTGGTCTTGATCAACTTTTCCAGCCGTCGCGCCTCCGGATCGGTTGGCCTGTCAAACGCACAGGACTTTGCACCCGTCAAGATCAGCAACCGGCCCACCCCGGTTGACACCGTCCTGCCGGACTTCGAACTCCCTGGTTACGGGTGGCAAATCTATCACTATCCCCAGACTCCGAAAAAATGAGCCGGGGCCACGTCCGTTTCAGCATCATGAACGTCATGCGAAAAGCTTTTAAGATCCTGCCCTTGTCAACCGCCGGCCTGCTGCTCGCCGCGATGCTGGTTCACGCATCCGAGGTTTCCAGCGCCAACGCCCGGCCGTCACCCGACTGGCTGCGCGCCGGCACCATTTACGAAATTTTTCCCCGCGACTTTTCCGCCGCCGGCAATCTCAACGGCGTAACCGTCAAACTCGACCAATTGCATGATCTGGGCGTGAACGTCCTTTGGATCATGCCGATTCATCCCATTGGCGAAAAAGGCCGCAAGGGTGATTTCGGCAGCCCTTATTCCATCAAGGATTATTACGCCGTGGATCCGAACTACGGCACGCTCGACGATTTCAAGAAACTTGTCGCCGGCGCACACCAGCGCGGCATGAAGGTCATCATGGACATCGTCGCCAACCACACGGCTTGGGACAGTGTGATGATGACCAACACCGGCTTTTACAAGCAGGACAAGAACGGCAAGGTCATCCCGCCGGTGCCCGAATGGACGGATGTGGCCGGCCTGAGCTATGCCACCCCGCAACTGCGCGCCTACATGCTCGCGATGCTCAAATACTGGATCCAGGAAACCGATGTGGACGGGTTCCGGTGCGATGTGGCTTACATGGTGCCGACGGATTTTTGGGAGCAGGCGCGCGCCGAGCTGGTGAAAATCAAACCGGACATCATCATGCTGGCGGAGGCGAGTAAACCCGAACTGCTCACCAATGCGTTTGATCTCGATTATTCCTGGCCGTTGCTGGCCACGCTGAACAACGTCCTGATTCATGGCGCCCCGGCGTCGGACTTGCAAGGCACTTGGCAGGAGAATCGCCGGCAGTTTCCCAAAGGTGCGCTCCACCTGCGCATTTCCGACGATCACGACGAGGCGCGGGCCGTCGCCCGCTTCGGCATTCACGGCGCGCTGGCGGCATCGGTGCTGATGTTCACGCTCGACGGGGTGCCGTTGCTTTACAACGGCATGGAAGTGGGCGATGCCACCGAATCCGGCGATCCGGCCCTGTTCGACAAGCTCCCGATTGTCTGGCATCCCAAGGAACGTCCGGCGCTGCAGAATATTTATCGGGAACTCATCAAACTGCGACAGCAGTCGCCGGCTTTCCGGAATGATCAGGTGACCTGGCTGAAAAACTCGGAATCAAAAGATGTCGTGACGTTCATGCGTGAGGATGAGCACGAACAATTTGTGGTCGCCATCAATTTCTCCAGCCGTTCCGTCAAGGTCACGGCCGAAGTTCCCAACCCGGCCGGTTTTCAATTGGTGAAAATCAAGGGAACGACCGCGCCGCCGGCCTCGGATTTCCCCGCCATGCATCTCGGTGGCTTTGAGTGGCGTATCTACCACCGGACGGTCTCCACCATCAGCGCCGCTTCCACCAAGCCGGCTTCTGTCCAGTAAGCGCAGTTGGACTTGTGACCGTGTCGTTTTTGAGGCAAGCTCAGAGCGTCACCGGACCAGCCATATGGGCGCTGGCTTTGTTGTTGAAAGCCGATTCCATTAAACCATGCAGATAAAAGTTGCCATCGTGGACGACGATGACGGCATTCGTGCCAGCCTTGCGTCATTGATCCGCCGCGCCCCGGCCTTGCAACTGACCGGCGATTATCCCGATGCGGAAACGGCGTTGAAGGAAATACCTCGCAATCCGCCGGATGTGGTGCTCATGGACATCAACCTGCCGAAAATGAAAGGCATGGAATGCGTCCGGCTCCTGAAGGCGGAACTGCCGGCGGTGCAGTTTCTGATGCTCACGGTTTATGAGGACAGCGAGTCCCTGTTCGCTTCGTTGAAGGCGGGGGCGAGCGGTTATCTGCTTAAGCGCACGGCCTCCGCGCGGCTGCTGGAAGCCATCAGCGATGTCCATGACGGCGGCTCCCCCATGACCCCGCAGCTCGCGCGCCGCGTCGTCCAGTTTTTCACCAAGCCGGCGGACAAGTCCTCCCCGGTCGCGCTGTTGACGCCCGGCGAAAAGGAATTTCTGGACCAGCTCGCCAACGGCTATGCCTACAAGGAAATCGCCGACCGCATGAAGATCAGCATTGATACCGTGCGCAGCTACGTGCGGACGGTTTATGAAAAGCTCCACGTCCACTCCCGCACCGAGGCCGTGGTGAAGTATCTCCGTGACAAGAATTGATGCCTGACCGCCGCAGTTGCCCATCCACCCGGGCCGGCTGGCGGTTAAACCCGAACCCCGAAGTTGGATTTCCAAACCGTCGGAGTGCGCCCGTCCCCGGGCGCAGCCACATGATATTGCCAAGCCGTTTAAAATTTCCCGCCAACGTGTGCTCGAATATTGCTGCGCCCGAGACGGGCGCACTCCGACGGCGGACGATTCGCCGCGCCGGCCCGGCTACTTCGGAATTCGGGTTCGAATCATCGCTTGTTTTGCCGGATGTGGCCACCCAACTCATTGTTGAACGCGTCCGCTTGCAGTAATGTTTCCAGCGTCAGGTGCATCCGGTAGCGCCAGTAATTTTTCGGGTTGGCCGGCACATTGATGCGCTCCGCTGCAAAATCCTTTCGCCGCAACGATTCATCCATGCCCAGCAGATCCTGCAATTGAAAAATGCTCCACATGGCGGGTGACGCGAGATGCTGGAGCACAATCGCCCGGTTGATCGCGGCATCGCAGTGCGTCGGCGCGGTGCCGTCCAGCTTCAATTCCCGATGATAAAATTTTTGCGTGAACGTCGGGTCTTCCTCCCACCAGCCGCGGAGGGTGCTCATGTCGTGCGTGCCTGGCGTGACGACGCTCAAGTAAGGCGCATCGGCCGGGCGCGAAAACTCCAGACCCATCGCCTTGGGCATGCGCTGGATTTCCAGGCTCAACAAACCCAGGTCCTTCATCAGTTCCGGCACGCAGGCCGGCACGAGTCCGAGGTCCTCTCCGCAGATGAGCATGTTGGTGACGCGCTTCAAGGCCGGCAGTTTTTGCAGCGCTTCCCGTCTCCAGAAATCGTCCTGCCGGCGGAAAAAATAATCCACATAAAGATCCTTGAGTTTCGCCTGCGTCTGCGGATCGAGGTTTTTGAAGGACAACGTGTCCTCCATCGCAAACCGGAAATGAAATTCCCGGCCATGGGAATTTTCGGCCTCAAACAAAATCACGTTGCTGATCAAATCGAACAAGCCTTCCTTGAGCTTCCGGTTTGCTTCGCTTGCATCCAGAGTTGCGAAGTGATTTTCCACCTGCCGCTGCATGGCAAATTCCGGCGTCAGCCCATACTGGCCGGCCCGGGCAGGAGCCAGGAAGTCCCGTTTCACCATGGCGCTGGCTTTGCCGAAGATCTGTTGCAATATCTCGTCTGTGATGAACGGTTTTAGCAGACGGTCCGGGTCAAAAGGGATCGCGCGCTGGCTGAACTCCGCCAGCTGCACCGGAATGGCGGGAACAAAAACTCCCAGGATGCCTTCCACCGCGTGCGCCGGACTGCTCCAGATGCGGAAGAAGCCGAGAATGTGATCGATGCGAAAGGCGTCGAAGTAGCAGCTCATCTGCGCGAACCGCTGCTTCCACCACGCGAACCCGTCCTGCTTCATGCGCGGCCAGTTGTAGGTCGGAAACCCCCAGTTTTGTCCCTTCGCCGCGAAGGCGTCCGGCGGCGCGCCGGCCTGCATGTCGGTGTGGAACAGTTCCGGCTGCTGCCAGACATCCGCGCCGTGACGATAGACGCCGATGGCAATGTCGCCCTTCACGATCACGCCGAGTTCATGGGCGTAGGCCGTCGCGTCCCGGAGTTGCCGGTGCAGGTGAAACTGGATGAAATAATTCAACTCGATTTCGTCGCGGACGGCGGAATCGGCCTGGATCAGCGCGGCGATTTCCCCGGCGCGATAAACGCGGTGATCCGGCCACTGGCTGAAATCCGCCGTTCCGAATCTGTCGCGCAAGGCGCAGAACGCGGCGTAAGGCACGAGCCAGTGCTGGTTCTGGCCGAAAAATTCCCGATATGCGCCGCTAGCAAAAGTTTCTTCCTTGTGGTCGGGGAAGAGGGTCCGGACAAATTTCAATTTGGCCTGCATCACCGCCTCATAATCCACGGCGTCCAGCGCGTTCAGTCGTTTTCGTTCGGTCTCCAATGCTTTTGGCAGGCGCTGTTTTTTGCCGGCGACGAGCTGATTCAAATTTAAATACAACGGATGCAGCGCAAAGGCCGAGATGGCGGCGTAAGGATACGAGTCCACCCAGGTGTGTGTGGCGATCGTGTCGTTGATCGGCAGAATCTGGATCAACTTCAAGCCCGTGCGCTGGCACCATTCGGCGAGCGGTTTCAGATCGGCGAATTCGCCGACGCCAAAACCATTTTCGCTGCGCAGGCTGAAAACCGGGATCGCCACGCCCGCACCCTTCCAAGTGTCGGCCGGCAGGCGGACGAAACCATCGTGCAACACCGTGTGTTTCCCGTCCGCAACGGCATCGTGCAACACCCGGTTGTCGCCGTCTTCAAAGCGGATGAAGTTTCCGCTGGCCACATCGTAAACGCCGTATTTGTAGCTGACCGGAAAGGATTCGCGGCCAAGGTCAATCTGCACGCTCAAAAAATCCTCACCAGCCGAGCGGCTTGACAACAGTGGCGCGGTCGTGACCCAGTTGCCCAGCGCGGTGCCGCCACCCAGGATGCAAAGGGTCTGGCCCTTGGCCAGCAGCGGCGCCTTGACCTTGAAGGTGTGCGTGGCGCCCAGCGGCGTGGCAATGCGGACCTCGGTGTGATTCTCCTTGAGCAAAACAGCTTTGAACGGCTCAGTATAAAAGGCGTTTTCAATCGCGCCGGCAGGGTTCCAGGCATCAACGATCAAAATGTCCTGCTGCTTGAATGCTGACGGGTGGATGACGCGGTCAGTGCCCCAATCCTGAACGCTCGACCCGTCGGCATTGTGCAAAAGGTAATTGTAGGTGATGGCGACCTTGGCTGTCGCGTCCTCCGGCAGGCAGATGGTGGCCTGCCATGATTCCTCATTGAGATATTGAAGTGGAACCGCGCGGTTAATCTGTCCGGCACCGAGGAGATCGTGATTGCCGGTGATGAAGAGCGACTGCCCGACGTGAGTGTGAAAGCGGAGCCGGAACGTAAGTTTCATGGCGTGCTAAAATTTATCAAAAACGGTCGTGAGTCATCAAAAAATACGGGCAGGCTGGCGGCGCAGTGGGATTCCATTTCAATACGGGCCTTGGCGGAGATTTTCCAAAATTAATGTCCGCCGCCGCCGCCGGACGGCAAAATTTCCGCGCCGGTTTTTTTATAGGTCACCACCAACAGGGTCAGCAGGGCCGCGAGGCCCATGCTCGCACCGCCAAGCACCAGCGCGTTCATCGGTTCGCTGTGGAGAAAATTTTTCAGGAAGTAACCGAGCAGGCTGGACGCGGCGATCTGCGGCAGCACGATGAACAGGTTGAACATGCCCATCATCACGCCGACTTTTTCCTTCGGCAGCGACGGGGCCAGCATGGCGTAGGGCATGGAGAGGATGCTCGCCCACGCGATACCGACGGCAGTCATGGAAAACAAGAGTTGGTGTTTGTCCGCCATCAGCGGCACCGACGCCAGCCCCAGCGCGCCGGCCGCGAGGCAGAGGACGTGCATCAGCTTCGGCCCGGTGTATTTCGTGCCCCAGAGCAGCACAAAGGAGAAAATGAAGCAGACGGCATTGTAGCCCGCGAAACAAAATCCTGACCAGGCGCCGGCCGCTTCCATTTCCGGCGAACCGGGGGCCGCGTGAAAAATATCTTTCGCGACGGCGGGGGAAAAATAAACCCACATCGCGAACATCCCGATCCAGGTGAAAAATTGAACCAGGCCCAGCTCCCACATGCGGCGGGGCAGATGAAAAATCAGCGCGAAGATGTCGCCCAAACCCAGTGTCCAATCAAACTTCCGCGCGCGAATGACGGCCAGTTCGGCGTCCGTTGGCGGATATTCCCTGGTGCTGAAGACCGTCCAAAGCACCGCGCCCAGAAACGCCGCCGCGCCGATGTAAAACGAAAGCCGGACGGAATGCGGCACATGCCCGCCGCCATCGGAGGTGACGCCAAACCAGTTCGTCATCATCCACGGCAGCGCCGACGCGATGGTGCCGCCGAGGCCGATGAATAAAGACTGAATCGCGAAGCCTTGGGAATTTTGATTCTCGGGAAGATTATCCGCCACCAGTGCGCGGAAGGGTTGCATGCTGGCATTGATGGTGCCGTCCAACACCCAGAGCAGTCCCGCTGCCATCCAGACGGAAGGGCAGTTGGGCATCAACACCAAAGCGAGCGACGCCAGAATCGCGCCGGCTAAAATGAACGGGCGCCGGCGTCCCAGCCGCGTCCAGCAGCGGTCGCTGGCTTGTCCGACCAGCGGCTGGATGATCACGCCGGTGACCGGCGCGGCCAGCCACAAGATGGCGAGGGAATCCGCGTTCGCGCCGAGGTAGCTGTAAATGGCGCTCATGTTCGCCATCTGCAGGCCCCAGCCGAACTGGATGCCGAGGAAGCCGAAGCTCATGTTCCAGATCTGCCAGAAACTTAATTGTGGTTTTTGCATGCTTGCTGGTTTTTTGCCGCTGGTGAACCTGACCAATCAGCCTGCGAACAACGTCCGGCGCAAGGTAATTTCTCGGCATAAACATGCGATGGCAATCCGCCTCGCAGAATTCGTATGATCCCGGTTTGATAATGTCAGCGATGTTCACCGGGTCATTTAAATTTTCTGCGCCGCTCCGGCTGTTCGCCGGCGTTCTGCTCATTGCGTTCTGCGGCTGCCCGCCAGGGATCTCGGCGCAATCCGCCTCGAACAGTTTCTGGCAGGCCCAGAATATCTACCAGATCATCACCGACCGGTTCTTCGACGGCGACGCCTCGAACAACAATGCCGACGGAAACTATTCGCCCGCCAACAGCGGCTCGGTCCACGGCGGCGATTTCAAGGGCGTCGAACAAAAGCTCGATTACATCAAGGCGCTCGGCGCGACGGCCATCTGGATTTCGCCGGTGGTGTTGAACGGGCATGGCCAGTTCCACGGCTATGCGGGCCGCGATTTTTACAAGGTGGATCCGCATTGGGGCAGCCTTGCCGACTTGCAGCATTTTGTCGCGGCGGCGCACGCGCGGGGATTGCTTGTGATCAACGACATCGTTTGCAATCACGGCGATGATCTCATCTACAGCACCGATGCCGGTTACGCCAGCTACCTCGCTCCGCCGTCCGGCTATGCACTGAAGTATCGCAGCGGTTCGCTGACCTATGCGCCGCCGTTTGACATTTACAATTCGACCTACACGCCGGCCAACAACGCCCTGACCAATTTCTTTCACAATAACGGCGGCATCCCCGACTACAACACCCCGCAGCATTATCAACTGGGCGAACTCTCCGGCCTGGATGATTTTCGCACCGAGTCGGACTACGTCCGCTCGAACATGGCGGCGATTTACAATTATTGGATCCAGCAGGCCGGCTTCGACGGCTTCCGCATTGACACCGTCAAGCACGTTGAAAACGGCTTCTGGCAGAACTGGTGTCCGGCCGTCCACGCCTTCGCCGCGACCAACAGCGCCAAGCCGGATTTCTTCATGTTCGGCGAAGTGTATGACGGCAACGAAACCCTCTGCGGTTCCTACACCGGCACGAAAAGCGGCGGCGCATTCATGCTGGATTCGGTGCTCGATTACCCGCTCTATTTCATGATCGGCGGCGTCTTCGGTTCCGCCAGCGCTGCAACCACCAATCTCAGTTATCACTACACGCAAGTTGATGCCTGCTACGACACCAACGCGCAGATGCGGCTTGTGACCTTTCTCGACAACCACGACCAGCCGCGCTTTTTGAGTTCCAGCACCACGAACCGCCTCGCCATGGCGCTCGCGTTTCTTTACACCTCGCGCGGCATTCCGTGTCTCTATTACGGCACCGAGCAGGCGTTCAACGGCGCGACCGATCCAAACGACCGCGAGGACATGTTCGCCGGTGGATTCGAGCAGGGGCCGTCGCTCGGCGATAATTTTAATTTCACCCATCCGCTGTTTCAACTCGTGGCGAAGCTGAACAACTTCCGCCGGCTCTATCCCGCGCTGTCGCTCGGCACGCAGGTCAACCAGTGGAGCAATTCCGCCCCCGGACTCTACGCCTATTCGCGCCGGTTGGGCACGCAGGAAGTGTTTGTCGTGTTCAATACCGCCGGTTCCACGCAAACCCTGCCGGCTTGCGGCACCATTTATGCGCCCGGTACCGCGCTCGTGAATCTGCTGAACACCAACGAAATCATTTCCATCACCGGCGCGTCGCAAACGCCCGCGATTGCCGTGCTGTCCACCACCGCCAAAATTTTCCTCGCGCAAGCGCAGGTGCTGCCGCTCGATCCGGTCCTCACCACGAACTATCCGCTGCACGGCGCGGCCAGCGTGCCGACCTGGTCGCCGGTTGTTCTGCAATTCAGCAGGCCGATGGACACGAACAGCGTCCAAAACGCCTTCAGCCTCAGCCCGGCGGTGAGCGGAACCTTCGGGTGGTCGGCGGCGAAAGACACGCTGACGTTCACCCCCGGCAGCGCGGGGTTGCCGCCGTTGACCAATTGCTTTGTGCGCGTGACGAATTCGGCGGTGGACGCCGTTTCCGGCAACGCGCTGTTCGCGCCGTATGAATTGAAATTCAAAACCGCCGCCTTCAGCGTTTATGACGTCGCCCCGCCGACGCTGCTCGTGCAGACGCCCACGAACGGTGCGGTGATTTCCGGCAACCTGATCGTTACCGGCACGGCCACCGACAATCTCGCGGTGGCGAAAGTGGAACTGCGGCTCGATGGCAATGCGTGGTTCACCGCCAGCGGGACGAGCGCGTGGACTGCGAATCTGAACAGCCCGAATTTCCTCAACGGGCCGCATCAAATCTCCACGCGGGCCACGGACACGACGGGAAACATTTCCAGCACAAACACCATCAGCGTGAAATTTTTCAACGTGCCGGGCAATTACGTCCAGCGCCTCAGCGGCGGCAATCCGGCGAACGTCACCGACTGCAACGCCAGCGTTTGGCTGGCGGACACCAACTATGCGTTCGGTGCGTTCGGTTATTCCGGCGGCGCGACTGGTTATCTGGCGACCGCCATCAGCGGCATTTGTCCGGGCGCGCAATCACTTTATCAGCGCGAGCATTACAGCACGTCGTCCGCTGGGTTTTTCTACCAGTTTGACTGCCCGGAAGGCATTTACGAAACGACCCTGCTCGAAGCGGAAACGTATTGGAACGCCACCAACAAGCGGGTGTTCAACGTCTTCATTCAGGGCCGGCAAGTCCTGACCAACTTTGATATTTTTGCCGCCGCCGGCGGAGCCAACCTTCCCATCCGCCGTGTGTTCACCAACGCGGTAACGAATTCGCAATTGCAGATCCTCTTCACGCCGGTCACGGACAATGCGCGCGTCTCCGGCGTGCAGGTCCGCAAGATCGCCGACGTGTTCAGCGACACCGATGGCATTCCCGACTGGTGGCGGCTCGGGTATTTTGGCCACGCGCTCGGCTCCGCCGCCGACAACTCGCGCGGCAGTGATGACGCCGATGCGGATGGTGTGTCCAATCTGACGGAGTTTCTCAACGGGGCGGATCCATTGAATGTCAATTCCGTGCCGGCCGGGCCCGCCTTCAACATCGCACAAATCGTCCTGACCAACGGCAGCGTGCAAGTGAGCTGCGTGGCGGCGACAACCTGGACGTTTCAGCTTCAGCGGCGGGACACCTTGGGAGCCGGGCCGGCCTGGACCAACCTCAATGCAGCGGTGCCGGGCACGGGCGGGATGATGCTTTTTTCCGACGGGCTGCCGGATTCCAACGCGGCCAGGTTTTACCGGATTCAGGCACGGTGAAGAGGTAATGGGAGTTGGATTATTGGAATAGGGTCTGGCGTCTGGCGTCTGGCATCCATCAATCCACCACTCTTCCATCCTCAATTCTCCATCTTCGCTGGTGGCCTGCGCGAGCAACGGCCGTCTGTAAAGACCTTGCTTAAATTCTTCAGCGGCTTACGATTCCCGCCAATCCGCATGGCGACCGAGGCCGATACATGCCGCAAGTTTGTCGTTCCGAAGCTCCAGGCTGCGGGTTGGGACTCCGACTCGCATTCCATCGCCGAGCAGCGCAGCTTCACTGATGGGCGGATCGTTGTGCGCGGCAACAAGGCCGACCGCAAAAAGGGGAAGCGCGCGGATTATTTGCTCCGCTACACCCGCGATTTTCCAATAGCCGTCGCCGAGGCCAAGGCCGAATACAAGAAAGCCGCCGATGGTTTGCAGCAGGCCAAGGAATACGCCGAAATTCTGAAGCTCAAGTTTGCCTACGCCACCAATGGTGAGGAAATCATCGAGTTCGACTTCATCACCGGCATTGAGCGGTTCATCGAAACCTTTCCCACGCCTGCCGAATTGTGGGTGCGGCTGCGGGCGAGTGAGAATTTGACCGACGACACCGTTGCGGATCGTCTGCTCACCCCCTTCAACCTCTCCGGTGGCAAGATTCCGCACTACTACCAGCGCATCGCCGTTGACCGCTCGGTGCAGGCCATTCTGCAAGGCCGGAAACGCGTGCTGCTCACGATGGCCACGGGAACTGGCAAGACCGTAGTGGCGTTTCAAATCTGCTGGAAACTCTGGTCATCGAAATGGAACGCCAAGGGTGACCCAACGCGAAAACCGCGCATATTATATCTGGCTGACCGGAATTTCCTCGTGGACGATCCCAAGGACAAAACGTTTTCCGCCTTTGGTGACGCGCGGCACAAGATCGAAGGCGGCTTGGTGGTTCACAGCCGCGAACTGTATTTCGCGACGTATCAATCCATCGCCAAGGACGAGCGCCGGCCTGGACTTTACAAAGAATTTGCGCCTGACTTCTTTGATCTCATCGTCGTGGACGAGTGCCATCGCGGGAGTGCCAAGGAGGATTCCAACTGGCGTGACATTCTCGAACATTTTGCGCCTGCCTACCAACTCGGGATGACGGCCACACCGCTGCGTGACGATAATCGCGACACCTACCTTTATTTCGGCAACCCGATTTACACTTACAGTCTGCGGCAGGGCATTGATGACGGATTCCTTGCGCCTTACCGCGTGCATCGAGTCGTCACGCAGTGGGATGCGGCGGGATGGCGTCCCAGCAAGGATGAACTTGACCGTTACGGGCGGGAAATCCCCGACGAGGTTTACACCACAAATGACTTTGAACGGCGGGTTGCTTTGCGCGCCCGCACGCAAGCCGTCGCGCGGCACCTCACCGATTTCCTGAAAAAGGCCGACCGTTTCGCCAAGACCATTGTTTTTTGCGTGGATCAGGAACATGCGTCTGAGATGCGAACGGCGCTCAACAACCTGAATGCCGACCTGGTGAAGCAGCATCCGGATTACGTCTGCCGCGTTACGTCGGACGAGGGTGACATTGGACGCGGCCATATGCAGCGGTTTCAGGACGTGGAGACCCGCACGCCGGTCATCCTCACTACGTCGCAACTGTTAACCACCGGCCTTGACGCTCCGACTTGCCGCAATGTCGTGCTCGTGCGCCTCGTCAACTCAATGGTGGAGTTCAAACAGATCATCGGGCGCGGCACGCGCGTGCGCGATGACTACGGCAAGCTCTGGTTCAACATCCTCGATTACACCGGTGCAGCCACGGCCAAATTTGCCGACCCCGCCTTTGACGGCGATCCGGCCTTTGCCACGCAGGAAGAAATTGACAAGAACGGCAAGGTGAAGGACACCGAAGTCATCACACCGGAAGAGCCGGAAAGCGAAGATGGTGGATTTGATGAGAATGGTGGACGCAAGGGCATCACCATCGTTGATCCGCCTGAGCCAGGTGAACGCAGGAAATTCTACTACGACGGCGGACAGGTGGAGATTGCCGCCGACTTGGTTTACGAACTGGACGCGGACGGCAAACAACTGCGGGTGGTCAAGTTGACGGATTACACCGGCGACAAGGTGCGTTCTATCTGTCCCAGCACGGTGGAGTTGCGGGCGCGGTGGAGCAATCCCGAACAGCGGGCGGAGATCATCGAGCAACTGCATGAGCGGGGGATTGATTTCCAAACGCTCGCGATGCAGGCGGGCAAGCCGGACGCCGACCCGTTCGACCTGCTGTGTCATCTGGCCTACAACGCGCCGATTCTCACGCGCCGCCAGCGGGCCGACCGTATGAAGCAGCAGCAGGTGGCATTCTTTAATTATTTTGCGCCGGAGTCCCGCGAAATTTTGAACGGCCTGCTGGAGAAATACGCCAGCGACGGTGAACTCCAATTCACGCTGCCCGACGTGCTGAAAGTCCGGCCCATTTCCGATCACGGCAACGTGGCGGAAATAGCCCAACGCTTTGGCGGATTCGATAAGCTCGGTGATGCGGTTAACAAACTTCAATCTCTGCTTTATGCCGCGTAATCCATCAACCCTCAACTTTCAACTATCAACTGGCTTAGCGACCAACTCCGCAATGCTGTCAACCAACTGCAATCGCTGCTATATGCGGCATAGCGCGCAATGTTAGCGAACATCACAGTTTCAAGATTCAAGGCGCTTCAAAAGTGTTCGGAGTCGCTTGAGCGTTTGAATGTCCTCATCGGCACGAATAATTGCGGGAAGAGCTCGTTACTCCAAAGCATTCATTGTGCGGTCGGGCTCGCTCAGTCCCGATTGCAACTGCCAGACCAGAATCGGATGCTGTTTGACGCGACCAAGTTTACGATAGCGCCCACGGATGTTTTTTACCTTCCCGGTCGCGACCCAATTGCGCTCGCGCCTGATGGGCGACTAACTCAGCGAAGTGGCCCAACAGTCACAATGAGTTTTCCGGGCGAGCCAGCACCATCAGGGACAGTGGAAATCAGACTTGGCAAAAATAAGAATCTTGTTGTTCGCCTGCGTGGTCAGGCCGTGATTTCGAGGTTGGAGAAGCTGGACCAGCCCTTTTCGATCTACGTCCCAGGTCTCGCAGGAATAGCCAAGGTTGAAAGGCTTGTCGGATATGGCGAGTTGGTCCGCGCTATCGCGCGGGGTGATGCGAATCTTTTCCTGCGCAATGTTCTTAATGTGCTCCGAAAAGATTCAGCCAAGTGGAAAGAATTCAGCGGTGCATTGGCAGAAGTTTTCCCCGATAGTTCCGTGTTTGTAGACTATACCGAGAATTCTGACGAATTCATTGATGTCTTCGCCAAGAAAGGCGAAAACTACATCCCACTCGATAGTGCTGGCACTGGATTTTTACAGACCACGCAGATCCTGTCCTACCGGTATCTTTTTCAACCGGCCGTAATGTTGGTTGATGAACCCGACTCCCACTTGCATCCCAATAATCAACGAGCAATGGCGGATTTGTTGTGGAAAATTGCCAAGTCAGGACAGACGCAGATAATTATGGCAACGCATTCGCGACACATTCTCGATTCGTTGCGAGAGCGAGAGGCCGTAAAGTTCATCTGGATTCGTGGTGGCTCTTCTCAGCCAATTACGGACCATTTCGATGTCCTCACTGATCTCGGAGCGCTGGATAGCGCGGAGGGACTACTCACAAAGGGCATCCAATTTGTTGTGCTGACAGAGGACAAGAAAAAGAAGATGTTCAAGACCATCCTTGCTGCGCTCGGTGTCCCGGAATCGCGCTACCAAATTTGGGCCTACAAGGGATGCACGCGGCAGGACGTGGCCCATGCGCTAGCTAGTTTCATTCACGAGGTTTCCCCGACGACGGAGATTATCGTCCATCGGGATTTCGATTATCTTGATGACGATGACGAAGCCCGGCTGAAGCAAACCTACCTAGATTTGGGTCTCAGCCTTTTTCTGACGCCGGGCGTTGATGTTGAGGGTGTTTTCTGCCGTCTCGCTCACTTGAAGGCCGTGAACGCGAACCAGGCTACAGCGATCGACGAGATTTATCCGCAAGCTTTGGCAGCATGTGCTGCGGAGTTCAAAGAGAAGGCCAAAAAGGGAGCGGAAGAAATTGATCATCTGCGACACAGGTCAGGCATCCCAACTAAAGGAAAGGAAGCAATCGGCAATTGGGTTGCTGATCTTGATGTTTCGACTGAACGGTGGATACACGGAAAAATCTTTTTGGCGAAGCTGCGAGATCTGTTTCAACAAGTCACAAAGACCAATCTCAATGTTGAAGTCCCAAGCTCCGTGTTGAGTTTGCCTTCGCTAGAATATTTGTTGCCACGAGCTCCTCAACCAAAACCCATAGCAAGCCAGACTGGAGCTGCGGCGACCACTGCTCCTGCCGTCGTTACACAGGCCGCTATACCCACAATTGTTCCAGCAAGTTCGCAATCTTGAATTTATGTCTTCACCCACCACTGCCCAATCCCTCAGCGCTCTTCTTAAATCAGCCAGGGATATTATGCGAAAAGATAAAGGTCTGAATGGCGACCTTGATCGGTTGCCGATGCTCACTTGGATCATGTTCCTGAAGTTCCTCGATGATTTGGAAATTCAGCGCGAGGGCGAATCCAAACTCGGCGGGAAGAAGTTCAAGCCCGCCATCGAATCGCCTTACCGATGGCGTGATTGGGCGGCGAAGTCTGACGGCATTACCGGCGACGAATTGCTCGCTTTCATCAACAACGAGGAAGCGACGTTGCTAGGTGGCAAGAAGGGCGCGGGGTTGTTCCGCTATCTACGCACGCTCACGAGCAGCAACGGGGATGACCGGCGCGAGGTCATCGCCACCGTGTTCAGGGGCGTGCAGAACCGCATGATGAGCGGCTACCTGTTGCGCGATGTCATCAACAAGCTCAACGGCATTCATTTCACCGCCAGCGACGAGTTGCACACGCTGGGCGCGCTCTATGAATCCATGTTGCGCGAGATGCGCGATGCGGCGGGTGATTCTGGCGAGTTTTACACGCCGCGCGCCGTCGTGCGGTTCATGGTGACGGTGACTGATCCGCGCTTGGGCGAGACGGTGCTTGATCCGGCCAGCGGCACAGGCGGATTTCTGGTGGAGGCGTTCAACCACCTTTCCAAACAGGTCAAAACCGTGGCTGACCGCAAGGTCTTGCAGGAAAAATCCCTCTTCGGCTGTGAGCCCAAGTCACTGCCGTATCTTCTGTGCCAGATGAATCTGGTGTTGCATGGTCTCGATGCGCCACAGATTGACCCTGGCAATTCGCTCCGCTTCAAACTGACGGATATCGGCGAGCGGGAACGCGTGGATGTGATTCTGACGAATCCGCCGTTTGGCGGTGAGGAGGAGAAGGGGATTCAGGGTAATTTTCCAGAAGACAAACAAACGTCGGAAACGGCGCTGCTGTTCTTGCAACTCATCATGCGGAAGCTGCGGCGGCAGGGTGGCAAATCACGCGCTGCCGTGGTGGTGCCGAACGGCACGCTGTTCGGCGACGGTGTGTGTGCGCGTATCAAGGAAGAACTGCTCAAGGAATTCAATCTGCACACCATCGTCCGACTGCCCAACGGCGTGTTCGCACCCTACACAGGCATCCCGACGAACCTCCTGTTCTTCGACCGCTCCGGTCCGACGCGCGAAGTCTGGTATTACGAACAACCATTGCCCGAAGGCCGGAAGAACTACACCAAAACCGCGCCCATCCAATTCGAGGAATTTGCACCTTTAATCGCATGGTGGAATAAGCGAGAGGAAAACGAGCGAGTTTGGAATGTTCCCGCCGACGAGTTTTTCGCCAGCGGCTTCAATCTTGACCGCAAGAACCCGCGCGCCAAAGAAGACATCACGCATCTACCGCCCGCTCAACTCGCCGCAGACATTTTGAAGAAAGAGCAACGCATTGCGGAAATTGTGGGGAGCATTACCAAACTCTTGGCAAAGAAAGCATGAGCAAACCTTGGCCAACAGTCAGTCTCGGTGAGTTAATTCAACTGGAGCGTCGTCCAGTGAAGGTTGAACCGCAGAGGCACTACCAAGAAATCGGTATCTATTGCTTCGGACGCGGCATCTTTCATAAAACACCGCGCACCGGTTTTGAAGTCGGAGACAAAGACTTGTTCTTGATGAAGCAGGGCGACTTCATTCTCCAAGTCACGTTCGCTTGGGAAGGTGCAATCGCCATCGTATCGGCTGCTGAAGATGGGATGTATGGCTCGACGCGGTATCCGACTTTTCGGGTTGATGAAAGCCGTTGTGTCCCGCACTTCCTACTAAATTATTTTAAGACCGAAGAAGGGCTTCAGCAGTTGATAAAAATTTGTCCCGGTTCTGCCGGTCGTAATCGTGTTTTAAGCATGAGGCGAATACCGGAGGTGCTCGTTCCATTGCCGCCATTGGCAGAGCAGCAGCGGGTGGTGGCGCGGATTGAGGAACTAGCCGCCCAAATCCAGGAGGCCCGCACCCTTCGTCACCAAGCCGTCGAAGAAGCCGAGGCGCTTACAACTTCTGCCAGCGCGAAATGGTTCGAGCCCAAACCCGGCTGGCAGGTGAAGCAAGTCGGCGACTTCTGTGAGTCACCGCAATACGGATACACGGAATCCGCGAGCCGAGAACCAGTCGGACCGCACTTTCTTCGCATAACGGATATTCAAGATGGTCGCGTGAATTGGGAGTCAGTGCCGTATTGTCGTTGCCCTGAACCAGCCAAATATCTTCTCAAGCCGAACGATCTCGTTTTTGCTCGAACAGGAGCGACAACAGGCAAAAGTTTCGTGATTCGAGATTGTCCTGAAGCCGTCTTTGCTTCTTATTTAATTCGCCTTCGTGTGCGCGATACAATTTCCGTGGATTATCTCTACCGATATTTTCAGAGTCCGAGTTACTGGGAGCAAATTGCCGACGAGAAAAAAGGAACGGGACAGCCAAATCTCAACGGTTCAAAACTCGCGAAAATTAAAGTGCCAATCGCACCGCTCGCCGAGCAGCGCCGGATCGTGGCCGAGTTGGACGCGTTGCAGGCGGAAGTGGACGCACTGAAGCGCCTGCAAACCGAGACCGCCGCCGAACTGGACGCCTTGCTCCCCGCCATCCTCGACCGCGCCTTTAAAGGAGAATTATGAAAGATTTGGAAATTGCCACACATATTACCACACCGATGGCATTGGCTGCGCTGGCGCTTTGTCTGATGCTGGGCACCGGCTTGCTTAAGGTGGTCGCCAAAGCAAAAAGACCCAATGCGGCCTTAAAGCTTATCATCCGCTGGGGGTTTATCGTGGCGCTGGTCTTCGGTGTTTTGGCCAACATTTCCTATCTCGTCATCGCCAGTTTTGGAAGAGAGGTTCGACTGGCTGGCACGGTGCGGGACGAGGCCGAGAAACCAATCCCCTTTGCCATTGCCGACCTAGGTGGCAAGAAGGGCAGAGCAATCACGGACGACTATGGCGAATTTGAGTTGAACATTCCAGGTGATCGAACCACATCGGAATATCATCTGACGGTGAGCGCCGAGGGATTTGCATCAACCAACGTGCCGATCAAAGGACCACACCCCAAGGGACAGGTGGAAGTGAGATTACATCGGCCCGTTTTCGTGGCAAATGATTATGCCAAGATCAATCCGACGTTGGTGGTGCGACATTATTTAGGCAATCCGCAAATTGTCTTGACTGTTGATTTTGCCAATCCGTTGGCCCACAAAATCGCTTTAGAGAACATAGCACTAATTTTGACATCTCCATCAGGCACTACGATTTCAGTGGCGCTGGAAGGTACCGCTTTTGCCGGTGGCTCCTTGATGCCAGCCATATTACCTGCGTTGCCGTTGGAGAAAAGTCAGAATTGGACTTTGGGGTGTAGTTTTTGCAACCCAGACCAAGGGATTACAGTTGAACTGGCAAAAGCGCAGGCGGAAGTTCCGCTGTTTAAGAAGATGCCGGAGCCGGGTGAGCATCTTTATTCTGATGGCTTGGTGAATGAGCTGCGCGATTTTATGAAAACCAGGATGATCTGGAAAGCCGGCGAATGGAGTGGCCGATTTACCTGGTCAGTTGAAGGGAAAAATTTCAATGAAATTTTCCGATTTTCGCTATTAAATGACGACATCACCCGCATGACGGCGATTTCAAAATATTACGCAGCAGGTTATGGGGTATTGCCAGATTTGCGCTTCTACCCGGTGGCAGATGCTAATCCAACAACCGTCACCACCCTGCAACAATGAGCGCAGAAACTGATGCGTTGCAGGCTGAGGTGGACGCGCTGAAGCGCCTGCAAGCTGAGAGCAGGCGGGGCCTGCACCCAACACGGGACGCCTTGCTTCCCGCCATCTTGGACAAAGCGTTTAAAGGAGAATTATGAATCCCCAAATTCTGCCCATAGTCGCCGGCGGTGCATTCGTCCTAGTGACGATTGTGTTGATGATAATCGTTTTGAGCCGTTATACCAAAGTCGGTCCGAACCAGGTATTGATTGTATCGGGTCGCAAAATTCATTTGCCGGACGGTCGGGTGGTTGGCTGCCGCATTGTGAAAGGCGGTGGCACATTTGTTTTTCCGGTGATCGAAAAGGTGGATGTCTTGTCGCTGGAAGTGTTCAGCGTCGAAACGCCCCGCTGGCGAGTGCCAACCGTTGGCGGACAGGCCGTGCAAGTGGATTACGCCGCCCAACTGAAGATCCATGGTGACGACGCTTCGATTATGGCGGCCGCTGAATGTTTTCTAAGCAAGAATCCGGCGGAGGTGAAATCCATCGTGCAACTGGTGCTAGAAAGACACTTGGGTGGTGTCTTTCGGAATTCGAGCGGCGAGGAAATCATTCAAAATCCAGCCGTGTTCGCCGCCAAGGTGCAAACAGCCTTGGTTGAGGATTTGAGGAAAATGGGGCTGGATATAATCAACTTCGCCGTTCACAACGCCCGGGCCGCATGAAAAGCAATTTGAATCAACTCGCCGATGGGGACGTGTTGCCAGTGGAGGTGGCCGCGTTGAAGCTTCTGCAAGCCGAGCGCAGGCAGCGCCTGCACAGTTTTGGACGTCTTGCGCCCCCATCGCCCCACCATTGTCGCTTGTAAAAGTCCCGGTCAATCCGCAGCGGCTCGCGGCGTTGCGGATTTTCTTAAGTCGGTCGGTGATGGCTGCCGCCGTCAAGATTCACCGTCAGCCGGACGCTCGTGCCTTGGGGTGTGCTTTGCAGATCCAGTTGGCCGCCGATGGCCGCGGCCCGCTGGCGCATGTTGCCCAGCCCGTTTCGTTTCCCCGCGGCGGCGGCAGTGCCAGTCTCGGTGAAACCTTTGCCGTCATCGGTGACCGCGATTTCCAGCATGCTGCCATCGGCCTTCGCCGCGACGTGGACCTCTTTGGCCGCCGCGTGTTTGAGGGCGTTGGTCAGGGCTTCCTTGACGATGAGAAAAATATTGTGCCGCTTGTCCGGCGGCAGGGCCAGCGCGGGCAGGTCGGGTGACAGGTCCAGCCGGCAGCGCGTCGGGCTGCCGTCAAATAATTCGCCCGCAAAATGGGTCATGTAATCAATCAGGCTCTGCAACGTGTCGCTGTCGGGTCGCACGGCCCAGACGATCTCCTCGAGTGCGCGAACCGTCTCGTCGGCCGACAGGGATAGTTTGCCCGCGTGTGCCGCCACCAGGCCGGGATTGTCCTTGTCGGCGCGGAGCAGGCCGCTCAAGAGCGAGATCCGGGTCAGTTGCGAGCCCAGTTCATCGTGCAAGTCCTGGGCGATGCGGGCCCGTTCCCGTTCGAGCGCGCTCTCCGATTCGGCGCGTTGCAGTTGCCGTTGAAATTTTTTCTTTTCCACGATGCGGACCGTGGTGCCGACCCCGGTGAGCAGGGTCAACGCCACCAGCGTGACGAACCACCAGGACTGCCAGAAACGCACCACCACGAAATCGTTGAACGACGTCGCGATCGCCATGTCGCTGAAGATCCAGCCGTTGCCGCCGTCGCCCTTGTCGCCCGGGCCCTGGCGCAGCCGGATTTGGTTGAAGACGGCGTTCGCCTTGAATTTCGTGGTGAGGTTTTCCGGCTGGTTTTTTTCAGTCGCGCCGCGCCCGAGATTCGGATTCAACCACACGGTGACGAGGTCATCGCCGCCGGGGACGAATTGAACTTTGAAGATGATGGTGCGTTCGACGTCGTGGCGCACCAACTCATAGGGCCGGAACAAGCCCAGATTGGCGGGTTCGGGATGCGCGGATTTCAGGTTGAATTCGCCGGGAAAAGCAATCGAGTTCGAGGGTCCAGTCTCCGCCGTGTTAAACGCGGAATAGCCCCAGGCTTCCATCGCGTTGCCCACGCCGAGCCGCTCGACATTGCCTTCGAACAATTGCAGGCCGGCGAAGTAAGGCTCCGAGGCCGCATCGGAAAGCGGGTCCACATGAAACTTGAAATAGAGCGCGTCGTTGTTGGTATCGCTCCGCTTCACCGTGCCGCCGAGAATGTCCGTGCCCATGCCGGTGTTATGGGTGAGCCGCGCGCCCTCGTCGCTCCACAAAATCGACGCGCCTGCCGGCAGGCAAAAAAGTGTCGCCAGAACAGTCAGCGTAACGATGGCGGTCGGGCGGGACATGCGGCGAGTATGCCGTGACGGGTGACGGGTGACAAGCGCGGGGGGATGCTGGATGCTCGATGCTCGATGGTGTCCCGGACATTCTCATAGTGATCGGTGCCATAGTTGCGCTTTTCCTGAACTCCGAGGCCCGGGGCTCACTGGCAACCGTCTGGCACATCCCCGACAACAACACCGACCCCGGTGTCAACCTGCCGAATCCAGAATTTGAAATCGGGACGAACACGACTGTTTACTCCGGCTTCTGGATCCAGTTGTTCCCTTAGCCGGAACCATGCGGTAGAAGCTGCGGCAGGAGCGCGGCATTTATGCCGCTTCACCAAACTAATTGCAGGAGGCATGGAGTTAATTTGAGCCACCGTCCAGTGCGGAAGTTGAAGCGGCATAAATGCCGCGCCCCTCCGCGCCAGCCACGCCATCGCCGCCTCACGTGCCATTTCCGCTGCATCGTTCCGGCTTAGCACACCGCATGAACATGTGGTTGACCGTTTTTTGTGAAACCAGTAGAAAAGTTGCAACTCAGAACGCAAATCTATGAAAAACAATTCTCTTATCCTTTTAACCACAGTTCTAGGGGTGTTTAGCCTGTCCGTTCAAGCCGCCACTTACAGCGGGAATGGTAACAGTGGCTTTGGTGGCCCAATCGGATTGGGCAGCCTTACCCTCACTGACAATGGTACAACTCTTTCCGGCACGGTCAACAAAGGCCCGAACGGGGTCAACGATGTGCTGGTGCTTTATATTGACTCCACCGTTGGCGGATTCGCCGACACGTCCGGTTTCGCTGATGGCGCTGACGGATTGCGCAAGGCGATTTCGGGCTTTGACGGCGGTGCCAATCGCAGCTTGCTGACTTTCGGGGGAATTTTGCCGGACTACGCCATTGCACTGGGGCCGGCCAGTGACAACTTTGGCGGCCTCTGGCAACTGGCCAACGGCGGTAACAACAGTTTGAATTTCGTCAGCAGCGTGAATCTCAACCCGACGGGAAACGCCAATTCTCCGACCTACACGTTCTCTTTCAACGTCAGCCAGATTGGATTGACGCCAAACTCCGGCGCCACCTTCCTGATGTTGGGCACTTATATTTCCAACGGGGGCTATCGCTCTGATGAAGCGGTGGCGGGCAACGACGCGGGTTCGCAGGGGTGGAATCCATTTTTACAGACAGCGCTGGCGTCCTACACGATCGTTCCCGAACCCGCCACGTTGACGCTGCTGGGTTTGTCCGGTCTGGCAACGCTGGTGGCCGTTCGCCGCCGGAAATAAATTCCGGACATTTTTTCAAGCCCCGCATTTGGATGCGGGGCTTTTTATTTTCCAAAGGGGCCGTTTACGCGGAATTTTCCTGGCCGGGATGCAAGCCGAACTGGATCAGTTTTTCGCGCAAGGTCATCCGCGAGATGCCCAGCCAGCGGGCGGCTTTGGCCTGGTTGCCCTGGGCCAGCTCGATGGCGCGGCCGATGATGGCGCGCTCGGCGGTTTCGTGGAGACGCGCGTAGGCATCCGCCAGTTCGCCGCGTTGCGCCGCCGCCAGCAATTCATCCGCGCAGGCTTGCAGGGATTTCTCCCCGGCCGCCGGCGGCAGATTGATTTTGGCCAGCGCCGTGCGGACGTGCTCGATGCTGATGGTGTAGCTCTGCGCCTGCAACAGCATCTTGCGCGTGACGTTCTCCAGCTCGCGCACGTTGCCCGGCCACAGCTGGGCTTGGAGGAATTCCACCGCGTCCGGATGGATGGCGGGATTTTCCACGCTGAATTCGGCGGCGTATTTCTGCAAAAAGAACCGGACCAGATCCGGGATGTCCTCCTTGCGTTCGCGCAGCGGCGGCAGGTTGAGCACCACGACGCTGATCCGATAATACAAGTCTTCACGGAATTGATTCTGCTTGATGGCCGTTTCCAGGTCGCGGTGCGTGGCGGCGATGACGCGCACGTCCACGGGAATGGTGTCCTTGCCGCCGAGCCGCTGCAGGCATTTTTCCTGCAATACGCGCATCAGCTTGACTTGCGTGCCCGGCGTCATGTCCCCGATCTCATCGAGAAAAATGGTTCCGTGATCCGCCTGTTCGAACCGGCCGATGCGGCGGGCGTCCGCGCCGGTGAACGCCCCGCGTTCATGCCCGAACAATTCGCTCTCCAGCAGGGTTTCCGGGATGGCCGCGCAATTGATGGCGACGAATGGCGTGTCCGCGCGGTCGCTGTGCTGGTAGATCGCGCGGGCGATGAGTTCTTTGCCGGTGCCGGTCTCGCCCCGGATCAGGACGCCGACGGGCTTGGCGGCGATGCGTCCGATTTCCTTGTAGATGGACTGCATCGCCCGGCTGTTGCCGACGATGGCGTGGCGGGAGTGCCCGGCCTCACCGATCTCCACCGGCTCAGACATGAGGCGGCTCGCCGTCACCGCCTGTTCAACGAGCTTCAACAGTTCCGGTATTTCGAACGGTTTGAGCAGGTAATCGTAGGCGCCGGCCTGCGTGGCCTCGATGGCGGTTTCGGTCGTTCCATGCGCGGTCATCATCAGGATGGGAAGCCTGGGCCGCGTGGCATGGAGTTCGCGGACCAGTTCCAGCCCGTTCAATCCCGGCAGTTTCAGATCGGTGATGATGACATCGAACTCTTCGGCCTTGGCGCGGGCCAGGCCGATGTCGCCGGCCTGCTCGACCGCCACTTCATAGCCTTCATCGGTGAGCACGCGGCGCAACGTGGTCACAATGGCGGCGTCATCTTCAACCAGCAGGATTTTGGCGGGAGCATTATTCATGATTTATACAAGGGAAGGATGATTCCAAAGGTGGTGCCGTGGTCGGCCTGGGTTTGATACTGGAGTGCGCCATGATGTTTCTCAACAATGCGCGCCGCGATCGGCAGGCCGAGGCCGGTTCCAAAATCCTTGGTCGTGAAAAACGGATCGAACAAGCGTTTTTCAGCCTCGGGGGGAATGCCTTTGCCGGTGTCGGTGACTTCCAGGATCACCACTTCCATCTGCCGTTCGTTGATCCGTTTTTCATCGAGCCGCGCGCGCAAGGTCACGGTGCCGTGCTCGCCGATGCTCTCGGCGGCATTGTGGATCAGGTTGATCAACACCTGCTTGATCTGCTGCGGGTCGATGCGGATCTGCGCCGGCACCATTCCATCCAGCGTGAGTTTGATCCGGGATTTTTCCAGCTGAGGCCCCAGCAGCGTCTGCACATCGCGCAACGGCTGTTCGGCGGCGACCACGGTGAGTTGCGGCTCGGACGGACGCGCGAACTGCAAAACCCCTTTCACGATGCGTTCGAGCCGGTTGATCTCGCCGCTGATGAGTTCGGCGTCCCCAAATTCGGGCGTGCCCGGCTTCAGGTGTTTTTGCTGCAGGTAAAGCCAGGCCTTGATGGCGGTGAGCGGATTGCGGATCTCGTGCGCCACGCCGGCGGCCAGCAGGCCGAGCGAGGCCAGCTTCTCCTGGCGTTCCACCAGCTGCCGGCTTTCCACGAGCTGCACTTGCAGGGGGGAGATCATCTCGCGATAGACCACAATCGCCAGCCAGACGGCGGCGAGGAACAGCAACGCCAGCGACCCGAGCAATTCAAACCGCAGGAAGTCGAGGGACTTGATGTTTTGCGTCTGGAACAGGTCAATGGACTGCTGGTGCGCCTCCGACAACTGGATCCCGAGGTCAAGGATGCGCTTGGACTGTGCTTCCAATTCCGTGAATTCGACAAGGCGCGTGATGGATTGCTTGGTGGCGTAAATCTTGGTGTGGATCGCCGTCGCCGCCTTCAGGTAGTCCTGATAGGCCGAGCTGATCCGGTTCAGAAACGGACGTTCCTTTTCCGACGACAAGATCGGCTGCTGCTCGTTGAACCAGGTGCCTAATTCCGTGCTGGCCGCCTCGAAGTTCGTCCAATCCTCGACGTTACGATACGCGGCGAAACGCAGCACCATGTTGTTCAGGCTCAGGACGGTTTGCTGCAGATGGTCGGCGATCTGAAAACTTTTCCATTGCTTGGCCGACAGTTGTTCATGCAGCTCACCCGTCCGCCGCCAGGAGGTGTGCGCCGTCCAGGCAATCAGCACTGTGAGCAGCGTGATCGTCGTAAAAAAGATGATGACTCTGAAAATTATACCCGGATTCATAGCGGCACCTCCGGCCAGTCCGTTGATTCCCGAAGACGAACGCACCATACACGGAACGGCCCGATCCGCCAAAATTATTTTTGGCCGCGTGATGGCCAGTGACTTGCCTGCGGTGGAAACGAATTTGCCGCCCGCGATTGCCGGCGGTGCATGGTTTCTCGCAAAAATCAACATAAGCGGAGAACCGGCTGCGCTCGCGGCGATGGCACGCTTTGCGCTAAACCCACTTGGCAATGAATGGACGGAGCGCAGGGGTGTTTCGCCACACGAATATCAACCTTATAAAAAAAGAACATGCTTATGAATGATCTATTGCCGATGCCTGCGCCGATCGCCAAACCGAGAGTCGTGCGCCACGCCAAACGCAGGATTCTACTGGTGGACGACGATCGCGCCATCCGCCAGATCCTGTTGCGGCTGCTTGAGGATGAGGATTATTTTGTGCTGGCGGCGCCCAACGGCGTCGAGGCGCTGGCGCTGGCCAGTGCCACCAAGTTTGACCTCGCGCTGTTGGACCTGAGCATGCCGCTCAAAGACGGATGGGAGACCTTCAAGCAACTTTCGACCAAAAATCCGGAACTGCCGGTCATCCTGATCACCGCCCGTTCGAACCAGTTTTTCCCCGCGCTCGCATCGGGCGTGGATGCCCTGCTGGAAAAGCCGCTGGATTTTGTAAAACTTTTTCACACGATCCGCGACCTGCTGGATGAACCGCCCCAGGCACGCGTGGAACGTTTCCTGGGCCGGCCGTCGGCCTTTCGCTTCATCCCGTCGGAGGCCGACGAGCCGAAGGGCAGCCATAAATTTAAATGAAAACCGACGACCCCATCAACGCACAGCTTCGGCTCCAGACACTAAATGAATGCCTGCGGGTGCCACCCGAAACAAGTCCCGCGCATTCAAGCGGCAAACCGGACGTCCCCTCGACGATCAACAACATAGACGTCCGGTTTGCCCCACATCTATCGATTCAAATTCAAATACGACATGTTATGAAAACAACACCTTCAATGAACGAGACGCCATTTGCCGACTTGATGCTGCACCCGGAAAAACTGGCGGCCGCACTGCAAGCCGCCAGAAGGGAGAATGATGCTTTCGCGAATTCGCGGAGGTTTAGCCGGAGCGACACCGCCACCGTCGGTCAAAAAAAACGTTTCAAGAACGATGACACGCATCCAGCCGCCGGCCGATTTATGGCCGAACCGACCCGTTAATCATCACCCCAAAAACCATGAAGAGAAGAATCTCAATTCTGGCTGGTCTGGCTTTGGCTTCAATCGCCCTGGTCGGGTGCGGACCGCGTTCGGAAGAGAACACGCCTGCCACCTCGACTAATGCGCCAGGCAACCAGCCGATGCCGGACGCGACGGTTTCCAATGCCGTCGTTACTCCACCGGGTGCCGCCTGGAACAACACCAATAATCCGACTCCGACCAACGCGCCCGCCACCAATAATCCAGGCGCTCCCAACCCGTGAGCGCCGAAACGAAGAAAGGCAGACCATGAAACAAATTTTAGCGGTGACATTGCTGGCAGCGGGGTGCGGACTTTGTGTCCGCGCGGAGGAAGCACCGGCATTGACCCAAAGTTCCAGTCCGGGCAGCTCGACGGAAAGTTACGCCAAGAAACTGGGCGCCGGTGTCATTGTTGGCGAACCGATCGGCGCATCGTTGAAGTATTGGTTCAACGACCGGCTGGCCATTGACGGCGCCGTCGGCTGGTCATCGCACGATAACACGGATTTATATGTGCACAGTGACGTTCTCTGGCACAACTTCGATTTGATACCGGTGTCGCACGGGAGTTTGCCGGTTTACTTCGGCGTCGGCGGCCTGGTGCGATTCCGCGACGATCAGCATGACAACCAGTTCGGCGTCCGTGTGCCGGTGGGTTTGTCCTATATGTTCGAGAATGTGCCGGTGGATGTCTTTGCCGAGCTGGGCCCGGCGCTTGATGTCGCGCCGCACGTTCGCGGGGAGATCACCGGCGGGGTGGGCATCCGCTACTGGTTTTGATGAAGATTCAGCGAACAACCAACGAAAGGAACATTATGAAAACGAACAGGGCAAAAAACTGGATGGCAGTTTGCACGGCTGTCTGGACGGCAACCTCGGCATTCCTCGCGTCAGCCGACCAACCGGCGGCGGCCGCCAAGCCGGAAGAAAGCCATACGGGCACGGTGGTTTCCGTTGACCCGAAGGAAAGCACGCTTGAAACGAAAGGGCTTCTGCTCAGTAAAAAATTCAATCTTGGCAAGGCCTGTAGCTACCTGGTGCCCGGCAAGAGTGATGGGGGGATCGGCGACCTGCGGCTCGGAGAAAAAGTCAAGGTCACCTACCAGAACGTGGACGGGGTGCTGGTGGCGGATCGCGTCGAGCAAATCCCGATGCAGTTCGTCGGCAAGGTTGCGGCGATTGACCCCGCCACGCATACGCTGACGTTGCACCGCCCGACGCTGGACAAGCGGATGCAGATCGCCGGGGATTGTAAAATCGTGTTGCGTGATGAAAAGACCGGCACGCTGGCCGACATTCAACCCGGCAATCAAGTGGCCGTGATTTACGAAACCCCGGGCGGCAAGCCGACCGCGCGGCAAATCGCCCAGACCAGCATGGAGTTCACCGGCACGCTGACCGCGATTGACCTCGGCGAAAGAACGGTCAAGACCCGGGCGACGTTTGACGCCAAGAAATTCAACGTGGCCAACGACTGCGCCATCATCGTCAGCCACGACCGAATCGATGGCCGGTTGGGCGACTTGAAACCAAATGACAATCTGACGATCAGCTATGACGAGATCAATGGCATCAACGTGGCCAACCGGATTGCCCTGGCTAAAATAGCGGCGACAAATGCGATCAACGCCGCCACCACGCCGACGGCCCGCAATTAACGATTTTGGCCGGTTTAATATCCTCCCGGCCAATTCCTGGCACGTCCCGAATTAAATGGATTCAGTTCGGGACGTGCCGTCTGTTTTTGGCAAATGAATGCCGGCAGGGTGGCGGTTGCTGCCGGTGGCTATGCGGCAAATTGATAGTCGTAGGGCGCTCGCATTTTACGGACGAGGCGGGTGTTCGCTTCGGCCGCTCCATCACCGGTGAAAATTTCCTTCTCCGGATTCCACGCCAGTTTCCGGCCGGCCTGCATGGCGATGATGATCAGGTGCCCGATGCAGGCGGAACGATGACCATTTTCCACGCTGGCAACCGGGTCACGGCGCGAACGCACGCAGTCAAAAAAGTTTTTCATGTGGTCGTCGCTCGCCTCCAGCTTGACCGCGTTGTCCGCCAGCGGCGTGAGGAGCAGTTGTTTGTCACTCGCAGAAATTTCATCGCGGTTGACCCAGATCCAGCCGTCGGTGCCGATGAATTTCACGCCATTGCGCTGGCCGTTTTCGTCAAGGATCGCGCCGAACGGGCTGTCGGCGGTCGTGGTTCTGACGACCTGCTTCACCCCATTCGCCCAGTTGAGCGTGGCTTCAAATTCACCCGGCGTGGTGTAGCCGTCAGGCAGCGGCGGAGTGATCACGCGGGCTTCGACCGCGACCGGGCCATCCAGGCCAATGGCCCAGCGCGCGATGTCATTGTGATGCGCGCCCCAATCGGTAACCGGCCCGCCGGAATAGTCGAACCACCAGCGGAACGTCCCGTGGCAACGCTCGGTACAATATTCCGCCGCCGGCGCCTGGCCGAGCCAGAAGTCGTAATCGAATCCGGCGGGGACGGAAACCTTTTTGAAATGGCTGCCGCGGATGCCGGCAGGGACGAACACCTGCACTTCTTGCAGAGTGCCGAGACGTCCGTTGCGAACCAGTTCGCACGCGAGATGGAAACGCTTGCTGCTGCGCTGCTGGGTGCCGGTCTGGAAAACAATTTTATGGTCGCGCACGGCCTTGATGACCTGCTTGCCCTCGTCAATCGTGAGCGTCAGCGGCTTCTCACCATAGACATCTTTCCCGGCCTTCGCGGCGGCGAGGTTGATGAGTGTGTGCCAGTGATCCGGCGTGGCCTGCACGATGGCGTGAACGTCGTCACGCTCCAACACCTTCCGAAAATCGGCGTATTTCACAGGAGATTTGCCGTCCTTGGTGAATTTCTGCACGGCCTCGTCACCATGCTTTTGATCCACATCGCACACGGCCACGATGTCGCCGAAGCGCGAGGCGTTCTGCGCGTCGCCCTGCCCCATGCCGCCGCAGCCGATGAGCGCGAGGCCGGGCCGGTCATTGGGACTGATAACCGCCTTGGCCGCCTCGGCGGCTGCCAGTTCACGCTGCACAAACCACAGCGGCAGACCCGACGCGGCGGCGGCCAGCGCGGATTTTTGCAGGAACGAACGGCGCGAGATCTGAAATGGCTTTGGCATAAATTTTTTTGTTCAAGACGGGTTGGACGGATGTTTACTTTTCAGCTGGCAAAAGCGGTGCCAGAACTTTGGCGAAAATTTCGGCCTGCCGCAAGAAGCCAAGATCGTTGGGATGCGACCCGTCCGTGCTGCCTTCGCCGTCGTCGCCGAAGAGGTGTTCGCCGGGGATATAATGGAGATTCTTTACGCCATCCTTCTGCAGGCGTTCATAGGCGGCCTTCAATTCCGCGCGGTCCTTCAAGTGATACCACTCCATGCGGCCGGCGATGAGAAAGGAATCCTGCATGGTGCGGTCCTCCACCAGAACGATCGGCACTTCCGGATGCGTGGCGCGCAGTTTTTTGACGAACGGCTCGACGCGCTCCTTGATTTCTGCGGCGACCAGGTTGGGCAGGCAGTCGAGGACGTAAACGGACGGATCCAGTTCGGTGAGCAGTTCGGCCATTTCCGGTTCCATCCTGCCGTTGCCGGAAAAGCCGAGATTGATGACCGGCCAGTTGAATTTCCGCCCGAGAATCGCGCTGTGAACCATGCCGGGGCGCGAAGCGGATGCGCCCTGCAAAATGGAAGTGCCGTAAAAAACAATGGGCTTGCGATTCCCCGCGCCCCAAGCCGGGGCCGGCTCCATGGTATTGGTGGCGGCAATGCCGAGTTCCACAAATTTTGTTCCATTGTAGAGCGGCAGATATAACAGATATTCCCGTTTGCCGGGAATCAGATCTTTCACCAGCGTCACTTCATTTGTCTGCGCCACGGGCTGACCGACGGCGAGCCAGTGCCAGCCCTGGTCCGTTTTCACATATAAATCCAACCCGCTTTTGCCGATGGCGGTCATGTTCGGGAGATAGAGCCACGGCTCGGTCACGGCCCAGCGGGCCCGCAGGGTCGTAGCGTCCGGTGACAAAGCGCACGCACATCCCGGCGGAATTGCGGGACAAATCCCACACCGGTTTGCGCACGACACCTTCGGCCTTCGCCGGCAGACGGTCATAAAAGGCCTTGGTGTCGTTCCAGCCGCGGCCTTCAACGCCGAACTGGCGGACGTCCGACCAGAGGATTTTACAGGTGGGAGAATTTGACATTATCTGGGCTTCGGCGGACGATGCCGTGACCACCAACAGCCATGCCATCAAAGCGATGATGCAGATCAATTTCCGACTAAAAGGTTTTAGGAACATGGCTAAACTGTTGGCTTATACGATGAATTATGAGGCTATATGGCGAAAAGGCTTGTCCACAGTTTAGATGACATTACAGAACGACAAAAAACTCTATCCTGATTGCAATCAACCCATTTAAGAGTGCCACTGATTGCCACCCGGATTCATATGAAAAAAAACTTCGGTCGTCACCCTGCAAATCTCTTGATTGGTTCGACGCTCATCATCGTGGCGGTAGCGCTATTATCGAGTGGCTGTAAGAAAGCACAGCCACCTATTTCCACAGAGCAGGTTTCAACTGCATCTCAGACTAACCCTGCAGACACAGATCATACGCCGGTTTATCAACCTTCCTCAGCAGTCGCTCCGGCAGGAGTTCCACCCGTCGCCGGGCCGGATTTGGGAGAGCTGAATCGCGGGATGATCCGCTGGATTGTTGCGAATCGCCGCCGGCCCAATAATTTTGAGGATTTTGCCGCGACGGCGAACATGGTCATTCCGCCGCCGCCGACCGGCAAAAAATACGTTATCGACAGCACCATGCACATCCAACTGGTCAACCGCTGACTCTAGTTTCGATTCTCCCATGAATTTATCCCCCCTGAATTCCAAGCCCGGCGCCAGTCAATACCGCCCGCAGCAGGCGGCGGCGCCGTCCGGTTTTACGCTGATTGAACTATTGGTGGTCATCGCGATCATCGCTATTCTGGCGGCGATGCTGTTGCCCGCGCTGGCGAGCGCCAAGGCGCGGGCATTGCGCATCCAATGCATGAGCCAGATGCGCCAGCTCGGCCTGGCGTTTCCTATCTTTGCCAGTGACCAGGGTGACATGTTGCCGCCGGCGGGCTGGGCGGATGGCCCCTACACAGCGGCCAATCATCATGTGACCTGGGACAGCCTGCTCAATAAATACATCGGCGGCCACACGGCGGAAATTGATTTGCAGCAGGGTTACCTGTTCACCGGCGATGCGCCAAAGGTTCTCGTGTGCCCCGCCGACCGGTTTCCCAAAGTGAGCTGGATGGGCGGAACGGATCCCATTTTTGCCATGCGCTCCTATGCCATGGTCGGCGTCGGCCCGAATCAGGGCGCCGCCGCGGATTATCAGCGCGATCCGATAAATGGTCTCCCGAGTTTGAGCGGGAAGATGGGCGTTGGCATCTACTGGCACGTGCCGGCCAATAAACCCCAGGCGAATTGGGATCCCCTCGGGTATAAGTCCACCGTGGTGGCCGACCCGGCCGGCAGCATTCTGCTGGCGGAAAACACCCACGGCCAGCAATGCGCCGCCAACGTCTGGACCTGCGTCACCATCGGACCCCAGGGAGCTGGCGCCCTCTACCAGATTGATCCGGCCGCACCGGTTCAAAGTCCCGCTTCCGGCAGCGGGGTGAACCAGGGCGCGTCGTTGTATAAGGCCCACAAAAGTCGCTTTAATTATGTGTTCAACGATGGGCACGTCGAAACGCTTAGGACGGATCAAACCATTGGCACTGGCACGCTCGCCGCTCCCAAGGGGATGTGGACGGTAGCCCAAGGAGATTAACGCCCGGATTATCAAACCAACCCGACTAGCCACCCGACATATCGAAAGATTTGAACTAATCAAACCCTGCGGTAGCCGCATTTTTTGGCGGTCACTTTGTCACCAGTTGTCACCAGTTGTAGCCTATTTTGAGGACATGCATGCCATAAAGCCCATGCTATGCTGTAATCATCAAATCACCCCGTTTTATGCACCGCCCGTTTGGCGGAAAATTTTTACAGTAGATGCAACATTGAGTCATTGAAAGCCAAGCTTTGCCTGAACCACTGCAACCGCCAACCACTAGAACCCAACAACCCCAACAAGTTCCCCCGACAACTATTAACCATCCAATAAACTATGAAAACAAACCGACTCAAACAAACAATGCTGGCAACTTCTGCCGCCATGGGCTTGGCTCTGTTGGCCGGCACCGCGGAAGCTTCTGAAAACAAGCTCTTGTGGACATTTGACACTGAGCCGGATGTGAGTTCTGCTTGGTGGCACCCATGGGGCGGTTCCACCACTACTCAAGATCCGGCCGCGGGCAATCCGAGTGCTAATGGCGCCATGTATATCGTGGCGGATAGTGCCGTGGATGGGAATATGTTGATCGCACTGGGATGGTATCCCAACGGTAATCCCGATAGCAGCGCCCACGAATGGTGGACCGGCAATCCAAATGATTTGACGACCTACACCAACGTTGAATTTGACATCAAATGGGATACGGTCAATTCCACGATGAGCATTTCAAATCTTAACAACTCTACTCTTGGTGGGAATGGGGATCCCGCCGCCGGCATAGCTCTGTGGAATGTTCCCGGTGATAATAGTTCTTGGACAACAATTGCCAATTTTCAAGTGCCCAATGCCGCCAGCAATGGCTGGGTGCATATAAAAGTTCCGATTAATCCGTCCACACCGACCCTGGCCGGCAGCATTGGCTTGGGATTCAAAAAATGGGTGGCAAGCTCCGCCTCCGGAAAAGCGGCGTTCTGGATTGACAATATCCAGATCAACGCGGCTCTCGTGGCGACGCCGCCACCCACCATGTCGGGTCCGGTCAGGGCCAAGGCTGGTCTGAACCTGACGGCGGTCAGCGGGCCTTACAACCGTGAAAACATCAAGACCCTCGTCGGAGCCAATGAAACCTGGATTGGTAAAGGTGCCACGCCGGTCAACTACTCCTTCACCATCTCACAGGGCGTGGATGGATCAGCCGGCGCACAGTTCCAAAATCACGTCTTCCTGTGTTCGGTTCCGGGAACGGAAAGCTCTCCGGACTGGAACGAACCGAACGTGATTTTTTTGGATTTGGAAAGCACCACCAGCGGTGGAACCTCTTGGACATTCCGTTATAAGACCAATCTGCCCAGCCAAAACAACATGTGCTATAACGGGGGCGGTATCACTGTCACCTTGACCAATGGCGGCAGCGGTTATGCCAGCGCGCCAGGTGTTAGTTTCTCTGGCGGTTCCGGCTTTAACTCCGGTTTAGGCGCGACTGCACAGATTGATGTCACCGGAGTCGTGACGAATATTGTTGTGACGAATAACTGGGGTTTCACCACCGCACCAACCATATCGTTCTCGGGTGGCGGCGGCACCGGAGCAGGGGCGTCAGTGGTGCTCAGTGGCTCTGGTGGCATCGGCGCTCTGGCTACTCTCACTGATACCAACCCAATCTACCGGACGGGCACCTATACCTTGTCCATTAAGAATGACAACCAGGTTACCATGACCACACCGGGCGGCCTCTCCACGAACTTCACGGTGGATTTGGCCTCAATGCAGATGATTGGTGCCGCGCCGGTGACGGCTTACTTTGGCTGCCAGGCGGGCAACACTGCTGGCGTTGGCCAGTTGAGCGTCCTGTCGAATGTCACGATCACCGGCACCGACAATCCGATCAACGACACGTTCGCCAATGGTTCGACACTGAACACCAACCTCTGGCTTAAAAACTCCACTGACGCAAACGGTGTTCTGTTGGTTCCGGGCAACGTGCCCTACGACTGGGTCTATTGGACGACTCCGGCCAATGGCTACCGGCTCCAGACCGGCTCCAGCCTGACCAACCTGACGGACGCGACGCAGAATTTCCAGGCGCAATTTGGAACGAAAATCGGCTCGCTGGCTCCGGCCGCTGGCGGCCAGCAGTTCTACCGCGCCGTCAAACGGGTGCCATATCAGCTCCAGGTGCTGCTGCCGGGTGAAACCAATGCTCCAGGCACACTGTCCGGCAAGACAGGCACGCCCACGGCGCAGAGCTTGAGCGTGAATTTTGGCATTGTGCCCGTCACCGTCAACATGTGCGACTCCTCGTGGTTCATCGTGAGTTCGACCGACACCGTCCACATCACCACCGACGACGGCAGTGCGACAACACCCGTTGACTCGGGATTGGTGAATGGCACGCTGACGACCACCACGTTCTCGTTCGGTTCAACCGGGACGTTCACCGTCACGGCCACGGACGTCACCACGGGAGCCATGTTGCCCAACACCAGTTCGTCCGTCTTGGTCAATCCGTGACGATGGCGCCCGTTTGAAAAATCAAAGTTGATACATAACGGGCGCCAGTGAAAAGCTGGCGCCCGTTAGTTTCCAATTAAGAAAATTCCAGCCGAAGCCGACAACCCCAATGCAATGCAAGCTATGAGCGTCGAGACTCCAACTGAAAGTAAAAAAAACAATATGCGTCCCGCCGGCTTTACGCTGATTGAGTTGCTGGTGGTCATCGCCATCATTGCCATTCTCGCGGCCATGCTGCTGCCCGCGCTGGCCAAGGCCAAGCAAAAGGCGCAGTCCATCAGTTGCATGGGTAACACCAAACAAATGGCGCTGGGCTGGCGCATGTATGCCGATGATAATAATGATCTGCTGGCACCCAATGACTCTCCCTACACGACCGCTTATGCGACCATGGCCACAAAAGTGCAAAACAAAAACTGGGTGGTGGGCACCATGGCGGTTGGTTTGGATGCCGTTGACAAGCCGTTTAAGAGTGGTCAGGTCAGTGAATTGCTCGATCCGAACTCGGTGCTGTCCTCCTACCTGCCGAACCGGGCGCTCTACCATTGCCCCGCCGATAATTATAATGATCCTTACGCTGGCAACGAGGTCCATGTGCGCAGCTATTCCATGAATTCAGCGGTGGGGACGATTTTTGGTTCTTCGACCGTCATGGGCGGAACCGAACCGCGTCCAGTAGGATCGCCGGTCGGTGGCGGCTGGTTGAGCGGAAGCACCTATGTTAACGGCCTGAATCCAACTTGGCTGACCTACGGCAAGATGTCGTCATTTACCCGGCCCGGCCCGTCCGAAACCTGGGTGTTCATAGATGAAAATCCCCGCACCATCAACGATGGCAGCATGGCGATTTCGGCGGCTGCCTCGGTCGGCAACACATATCTGATTGATAAACCCACCGGTTTGCATGGCAGCTCAGGGGGGCTGGCGTTTGCCGACGGGCATTCGATTGTGCATAAATGGAAGGATCCGAACACATACACCGTGAGCATTAACGGCCAGGGCAATGTGGTTCAGTCCTCCAGCAAGCAAACGCCCGATGATGTGGATTGCTTCTATCTGTCGGAGATTACTTCGGCCCGACGTTGAGCCGGAGGGTTTAATCTTTATTTGCGGCGTTCGCCAGGGTGGTGGATGGTGCTGAACTTTTTCATGATGTTACTTCAGATTTATTGGCGTGCGGCTGCGGTGCGTGCCGCGGCAATGTTATTCGGGTTCGCCATCAAGTGCGCCGCGCAAACCCCTGTGCCTATCTACGCCGACAGCTTTGTGAATGGTTTTGATGATTGGAGTTGGGCGGCGCGGAATATTTCCAACCCCTCGCCGGTCCACGCCGGCGCCTATTCGATCGCCGTCACCGGAAATTACTGGCAGGGGATTTCCTTTCACCACGCCGATTTTGACTCGACGCCGTATGCGGGTTTCAGTTTTTGGGTGAACGGCGGGAGCGGCGGGCAAACCCTTCGCGTTTATGCGGAATTAAGCGGGGTCGGACAGGCTAACTACGATATCCCTGGAACGTTGGCGGCCAACACCTGGCAGCAATTCGTGATTCCTCTGAGCACACTGGGAGTCGCCAATCAGCCCAATCTTTCCCGCATCAACATTATTCTGACCCAGAACGGCGGCAGCACCGCCAACGCCTATTATCTGGATGACGTTCAACTCACGGCCAACCCGCCACCGCCGCTGGTTCATGTTGGCCTCGATGCCGGCGAGTTGCTCCGGTCGGCCGATGCGCGCTGGTTCGGTTTAAACACCGCCATTTGGGATGGTTATTTTGACACCGCCTTCACCTCAAATGCCTTGAGCGAACTCGGCACGCAAATCCTGCGTTTCCCCGGTGGATCGCTTTCAGATGAGTATCATTGGGCCACGGGTAAAAGTTCCACCAACACCTGGACGTGGGTGACCACATTTGCCAACTTTGTCCACATTGCCACCAACGCCCGCGTGCAGGCAATGATCACCGTCAACTACGGCACCGGCACCAGCAACGAAGCCGCCGCCTGGGTGCGCCATGCGAACGTCACCAATCATTACGCCTTCAAGTATTGGGAAGTCGGCAACGAATGCTACGGCACGTGGGAAACAGATTCGAACACCTTTCCGCATGATCCCTCCACCTACGCCGTCCGCGCCGCCGGTTATATCACATTGATGAAGCAGGCGGATCCTACCATCAAGATTGGCCTGCCAGTCGTGACTGGCGAAGATAGTTCCGCCAATGGCTATAACAGCCACCCGGCTTACAATGCGCGCACCGCCAGCTACCACAACGGATGGACGCCCGTCGTGCTGACCACCTTGAAATCACTCGGCGTCACGCCTGATTTCATCGTGCATCACGTCTACCCTCAGTATCAGAACGACAGCGACGCGACCCTGCTCCAGGCCTCCGCCAACTGGGCGAATGACGCCGCGAATCTGCGACAGCAAATCACCGATTATGTCGGCGTCACCGGCACCAACGTTGAAATCCTGTGCACGGAAAATAATGCGGACGCCGGCACCCAGGGCCGCCAATCCACCAGCATCGTCAACGGCCTTTATCTGGCCGACAGCCTGGCGCAGTTGATGAAGACCGAGGTCAATGCGTTCATGTGGTGGGATTTGAGAAATGGCCAGGACAATCAGGGGGCGGGCGGCGATTTCAACCCCTCCCTCTACGGCTGGCGCACCTATGGCGACCTCGGCATCATCGGCAACGCCAACACGCGTTACCCGACGTTCTACACCTTCAAGCTGATGCAATACTTCGCCCGTCCCGGTGACACCGTTTTAAATCCGACGAGTGATTACACGCTGCTCGCAAGCCATGCCACACGGAAGGCCAATGGCGCACTCAATCTGCTGGTCATCAACAAACACAGCGCCTCCAATCTGACCGCCCAGATCGTGCTCACGAATTTTTTCCCGTGGTCAACCGCCGTCACCCGCTCCTTCGGCATCGCACAGGATGAAGCGACGCGCACCAACGGTCCCGCCGCCGCGCAAGACATCGCCACCAACTCTCTGGCCACCGCCAGCACCAATTTCATGATGTCGTTCCCGCCCTATTCACTGACGCTGATCACGTTTGCGCCGGATGCGCCCAGGATGCGGAGTGTCTCCGCTGCCGGCAGCCAATACATCTTCCGGTTGGAAGGCCAGGCCGGCGCGCCGTATCAAATCCAGACTTCAACCAATCTCCTTGCGTGGAGTTCCAATTCCACCGTCACGCTTTCGGATACGACCTGGAACGTGACCAACAGCATTTCTTCCGGCGCCAAATTCTGGCGGGCGGTCTGGGTGCCGTGAACCGGATGCACCATTTGAATGGGCGCAAACCGCGGTAGTGGTATAGTTTGAAATCAGCGGTGAACCAATTTTTGAATAGCCAAACTAAATTCCGGCACTATAAGCACCAATAGACCAAGCGAAGCCCAAAAAAGGCAGACAAGAAATTGGTATGCCTTATTTTTGGATTTTCGGTTAATGTAAATGCAGACGCACATAATGGCCGCTAGCGGAATAATGATTCTCCCTGTTACATATCCAAAAATAAATGAACCTAAAATCAGGTGTGGATGGCGCGAAGCCTCTATAATAAGCGTCGCAAAGACATTGAGAATGAATAGCAGTAATGAGGCAATTGAAAGTCCTGCGATGGCCGAAAATGTTGGGCGTTTTTCCGGCGGCAATGGTGATTGAATAACTGGCGGTATTGGGCTCATGCAATATCAGCGTAATTCCAAAAAACTGAACCGGCCACGCCCTAAAATCAATGCAACAATCCAACAATTTCTGCAAGTGTCCAGACGTGATTTGAAATCCCCGCTTCCATTGCTGGAGTTACACGCAATGTCTGGTGAACGCGGGCAGCATCGGTAAAGTTCCGCATTGGGCACCGGACACCAACGCGCCGGTGGAAGATTTGAATCTGAATCTCTGTCATCTGCGCAACATTGACGTTCAAATGGCGGAAAAATACGACCTCCGGTTTGCGGATGTGTTCTGGCCGATGCTCACCGAAGGCGTTGTCGCGAAACGGGAATATGGTCCGGACTACGGGCTGTCCGGCAAGGATGGCGTGCATCCCGACTGGGCGGTCACGTCGTCATGGCCTACGCGTTTCTGAAGGCGATGGGGCTCGATGGCAGCATCGGCACGTTCACCGTGGACTTGGCTGCGGGTCAGGCGTCGGTTTCCGATGGCCACACGCTGGCCAGTTTCACCAACAACACGCTCACCATCACCAGCAGGCGGTATCCGTTCTGCGCGACCGGCGCCACGAACAATGATAATTCCATCCGCTCCGGCATGTCGCTCGTGCCGTTCAATGCGGATCTGAACCGGCTCCTGCTCGTGGTCAAGGGCGGCACGGCAAAGAAATACGCAGTGACGTGGGGCGGTGAAACGCACGATTATTCCGCCGCCCAACTCGCGGCCGGTGTGAATCTCGCCGAAGATTTCACCGTCAATCCCTTCTCCGCGGCGTTTGCCAAAGTGGATGCTGCCGTCGCTGAAAAGCAGAAATACGAGACCCGGCAGATCAAGGAACTTTTCCACGGGCCGGCCGGCAAAGCCGACGCCGACGGCACGGCCGCCGTGACCGAGAAAGCCCGCCAACCATTGGCCGATGCGATTGCCAGGGCGTTCGTGCCGGTGACCTACACGATCCGCATTCAGCCGGAATGACGGCGACCGTCAGTTTGCTCATGGGTCAGCCAGCGATTTTTTGGCTTCTTCAACCCAGGCTGCCGGCATTTCCTTAAACCGGGGCTTGAGTGTAAACAAACCGGCATACTTCCCGTCGCGCATGTAGCTCCAGTCTGTGATGTCCGCCTCTGGAATCTCAATCCGGTCGCCTGATTTCACACTCGCCACGATCTTCGGGACGTTGCCGATGGTGACCATCGTCCTGCCGTCGCGACGCTCGAAGTCGGTGGTGGAAAAGTGCTCAATCCGTCCTTGGTCGGTGATCCTGACCACGAGCACAAAGTTGCTCTCGCGGTGCTCTCGTTTATCGAACACCTGCCAGAACTGCGGAAGCGTTTGTTGCGCCCTGGCAATGGCTGCCGCCATCTCAGGGTCATCGTCGCCAATTCCCACGACCTTGTCTCGTTTCGAGCAGGCGGTGAGCAATGTCAGCACGACTCCGATCAGCGCCAGTGCGGCTTGTGATGGTCGATTCATGGTGTGGTCGGGCGGCCAACGATTAGCGACCACCACCCTCGGCTGTCAGCTCCTTTGCACCTCATAAACTTATACGCCTGGTTTCTTAAGAGGCCACAGCATCATGGCAATCTGCGCGCCGTCTCTCTCAAGAAGAACTCCTGCTCGACCTTCAGGAGGGGCAAACACTCTGGCGAATAACTCACCGACAAAACGTTCCCAATTTTGGTGGACTGCAAAGCCTCACAGTAGGCAGCCAAGCGACGCAGCGCAGCCTCACGGTCTAGCGGCGGTGGAGCTACCTGACAATAACGCTCCAGCATCATTTCTGGCGTGACATCCCTGCCGACGTAAACAATTGCGCCAAGAGAATACGTCTTGCCAGTCTTGGCACTGACGAAGCCAGAATCTGGTAAATCTGAAAGCGAGGGAATCAAATGCTCGCCCGAAAAAGTGGTGCGCTGCTTCTCGTTGATGCGGACTGGCATTTTGCGGGTGGAAGACATGAGTGCGTGATGTGGGCTAACGAACCAGCGATCCGGTCCACGGGACGCGTGAATTGCAACCACGACGCTCACGCCGGGTTCGCTGCTGAACGCCGGTCACGTCCCGCCACGTTCCAACGGTCGTCCTGCGCTGCCAAGAACTTCCGGCTTTGGCTTCGCATTGGGGGTTGTGTATCTTGACACCACTTTTCATATCAGCGCATGGTTATGTCTCGTCCTCACCATCATATTTAGGGATGAACTCACGGTCCAACTCAACTTCGGGACTCTTCAAATGAAACTGTTCCTGCTTTCCATCATGCTCAAACGTCAGCGTCAAGTCCTGACCAAAGCGAACAACTGAGATGCCGCCACGCGTCTTCTCCATGTTCTGGTCTTTAAAGAATCTGTTCAACCAGCGAAGCCCCCAGACAACACTTGCTCCAAAATCGAAACCCCGCTTCGCTCCCTTCTCTATTACCGTAAGTCCGGAGCGGTCGAAGCAATCATCACCATCAAATCCACTCCAATCGAATCGCCACTCTGCTTCGTTGTTGTGAACACGGATGGTAGCTTGTCTAGGCAGAGACATAACGGATAAGAGCTGAGCCACAGCGGGAAGAACCGGCGGCGGAAAACGGGAGCCGCGCTAAACCCAAAAGCGGGGCCGCTGTTGGCTCCAGCGATTTGATACTCCACTTCGTTGTCATAACTCATTAGGCTTTGGTTTGCGAACCTGCTGCAAAAAGCGACGATTGCAAGCACCGAATTCGCGGAAATTCTGGCGCGCCTGCGTCAAACTCATCTCATGGTTTGGGCCATAGCGCACCTCATCAGCATCTTCTTCTCCGTGACCGTCATCCTCCCAAAAACATACGGGACAAATCTCATAATCCGCGCCTGCCTCGATTGTGCAGTAACCACAACACTGACATCGAGCGCGAGCTTCGTCTTTCGGTTGTGGATTTGTAAATGCCATACGCGTGAGAGTGGCCTAGACAGTATGGCTGGTGATGAAAGCGAAAAGGGTGTCTGCTCTCCGGAGCAAACGTGGGTTGCACCGCGTGAACGGTGCCGAGCCACCCGTTGTGGGACTCACGCC